>Ga0123329_1005080_pt1 | contig 10026 bp, 9 predicted proteins | sample BioC12SIPDNA_FD_89703 | JGI IMG/M metagenome (GOLD analysis project Ga0123329, IMG submission 89703) | Anaerobic biogas reactor microbial communites from Washington, USA - Biogas_R1_B C12 SIP DNA | ecosystem: Engineered > Bioreactor > Anaerobic > Unclassified | place: Washington, USA | collected... | reverse complement strand
GAGCACCGGGTCATGGTGCCGCCGGGCCTGTCCGGTACGGTCGAAGCCATTCGCTCCGGCCTGATGACGGTCGAGGAAGCGGTCTGCCAGCTGCGCAAGCCAGACGGTTCGCTCGTCCCGGTAACCATGCTGCAAAAATGGCCGGTACGGCGCGGACGTCCGTACCAGACCAAGCTTTCGCCTGACCGGCCGCTGGTGACCGGCCAGCGTTCCATCGACACCTTTTTCCCGGTGGCCCGCGGCGGTACGGCGACCATCCCCGGCCCGTTCGGCAGCGGCAAGACCGTTGTCCAGCACCAGCTGGCCAAGTGGGCGGATTCTGACATCGTTGTCTATATCGGCTGCGGCGAGCGCGGCAACGAGATGACCGATGTCCTGATGGAGTTCCCCGAAATCGTCGACCCGCGTTCCGGCGAGTCGCTGATGAAACGGACCATCCTGATCGCAAACACATCGGACATGCCGGTCGCTGCGCGGGAAGCTTCGATCTACACCGGTATCACGATCGCTGAATATTTCCGCGACATGGGCTACTCGGTCTCGATCATGGCCGACTCGACATCCCGCTGGGCCGAGGCCCTGCGCGAGATGTCCGGCCGCCTCGAGGAAATGCCCGGCGAGGAAGGCTATCCGGCCTATCTGGGGTCGCGGCTGGCCAATTTCTATGAACGCGCCGGTTCGGTCCGCTGCCTTGGCCGGGACGGCCGTATCGGCGTCCTGACCGCGATCGGGGCTGTTTCGCCGCCAGGCGGCGATCTTTCGGACCCGGTCGCCCAGGCCACGCTGCGCATCGTCAAGGTCTTCTGGGGGCTCGATTCGGCCCTGGCCTACAAGCGCCATTTCCCGGCAATCAACTGGCTGAACAGCTATTCGCTGTATGTCGACATGATCGACGCGTGGAAAAACGAGCAGGTCGCGCCTGACTGGACCCGCCTGCGCAACGACGCGATGCGCTTGCTCCAGGAAGAATCCGAGCTGGAGGAGATTGTCCGGCTGGTCGGCCAGGACTCCCTGTCGCCGCTCGACCGCTTGAAGCTGGAAGCGGCCCGCTCCCTGCGCGAAGATTACCTCCACCAGGATTCGTTCGATGCGATCGACACCTACACATCGCCGGACAAGCAATATCGCATGCTTGCCTTGATCATGCAGTACTATTATGCCGGCCGCAAAGCGCTGGAACAGAATGTGCTGTTCCGTGAACTGGTCCGTCTGCCGGTACGCGACGAGATCAGCCGCCTCAAGCTGGCGGCAGAAGAAACATTTGCGCAGACGGCAGAGGCGGTCGGCCGGCAGCTGGCCGAGCAGATCGACGCCCTGCAGTCTCGGGAGGTATAAGCATATGCCCAGAGAATATCGCACCATCGAGGAAGTCGCCGGTCCCCTGATGCTCGTGCAGCAGGTGTCCGGCGTCAAGTACGACGAGCTCGGTGAAATCGAGCTGCCAGGCGGCGAGATCCGCCGCTGCAAGGTGCTGGAAGTCAACGGCAGCAACGCCCTGGTCCAGCTCTTCGAGAGCGCGATCGGCATCAACGCGCAGGACAGCAAGGTCCGATTCCTGGGCAAGGGACTGGAACTGGCGGTCTCTCCGGATATTTTAGGCCGTGTGTTCGACGGTATGGGCCATCCGGCCGACGACGGGCCGGAAATCATTCCGGACAAGATGGCCGACATCAACGGCATGCCGATGAACCCGGCTGCCAGGGCCTACCCCAACGAGTTTATCCAGACCGGTGTATCGGCCATCGACGGCCTCAACACGCTGGTCCGCGGCCAGAAACTGCCGATCTTCTCGGCCTCCGGCCTGCCGCATGCAGAGCTCGCCGCCCAGATCGCGCGCCAGGCGCGGGTGCGCGACCAGTCCAGCAAGTTCGCCGTCGTTTTCGCGGCGATGGGCATCACCTTCGAAGAAGCCGATTACTTTATCAACGATTTCCGGCGAACCGGCGCGATCGACCGCGCGGTGCTGTTCATGAACCTGGCCAACGATCCGGCGATCGAACGCATTTCGACACCGCGCATGGCCCTGACAGCTGCCGAGTACCTGGCGTTCAGCCTGGACATGCATGTGCTGGTCATCATGACCGACATCACCTATTACGCCGAGGCCCTGCGTGAAGTGTCGGCGGCGCGCAAGGAGGTGCCCGGCCGCCGCGGCTACCCGGGATACCTGTATACCGACCTGGCCACAATGTACGAACGGGCCGGCCGCCAGCGCGGCAAGGAAGGCTCGATCACCCTGATGCCGATCCTGACCATGCCTGATGACGACAAGACCCATCCGATTCCAGACCTGACCGGTTACATTACCGAGGGGCAGATCATCCTCAGCCGCGAATTGTACAAGAAGGGCGTCCGGCCGCCGATCGACGTGCTGCCGTCGCTGTCGCGCCTCAAGGACAAGGGCATCGGGGAAGGCAAGACACGCGCCGACCACGCGAATACGATGAACCAGCTGTTCGCGGCCTATTCGCGCGGCAAGGACGCCAAGGAACTGCAGATTATCCTCGGCGAGGATGCCCTGTCCGAAGTCGACCGGATCTATGCCCGCTTTGCCGACGCGTTCGAGCAGGAATACGTTTCCCAGGGGTTCGCGGTGGAACGTACGATCAACGAAACACTCAGTATCGGCTGGAAGCTGCTTTCCATGCTGCCGCGCAACGAGCTTAAGCGCATCCGGGATGCCTTTATCGACCAGTACTACGGGAAGGATTGACCGTCATGGCGAGAAAGCAAATCAATCCCAACCGGATGGAGCTGCTCAAGCTGAAGAAGCAGCTGGTTACGGCGCGGCGCGGCCATAAGCTGCTCAAGGACAAGCGCGACGAGCTGATGCGCCAGTTTCTCGATGTCATCCGGCAGAACCAGGCGCTGCGCCGCCGGGTCGAATCTTTGCTGGCCGGGGCTTCGCGCCAGATGGTCCTGGCACGGGCGGTCATGGTGCCGCAGGTGCTGGAAACTGCCTTGCTCGCCGGCCGCGCTTCCCTGACACTTTCCGTCGACACGCGCAACATCACCAGTGTCAACGTACCGGTCTTCACGGCGCCGTTCGCCCTGAGCGGATCGCTGGAAAACCTGCCCTACGGGCTGGCGTCCGCGGCCGGCGAGCTGGACCAGGCGGTCACGGCGCTCAACCAGGCGCTGCCGGCCATGATCGAGCTGGCGGAGGTGGAGAAGACGGCTCAGCTGTTGGCCGATGAAATCGAGAAAACTCGCCGGCGCGTCAATTCGCTCGAGTATGTCCTGATCCCGGAGCTGAAGGACGCGATCCGGTCGATCACCATGAAGATGGACGAAAACGAGCGCGGCAACCTGACCCGCCTGATGAAGGTCAAGGACATGATCGTCAACCAGGCCCTGGAAAAGGCCCGGCTGGCGGACGCCGCCGCGACGCGGGAGCGCGCCTGACCGCGAAACGGCGCAGCGGTTGTTTCCAAAAGAGTTGACACCTGGCAAGTCCCTGTTTATAATGACAGGGACTTTATTGCTTTATCGATTTAGCTAGATAAAGCAATAAAGTGCAGGAGGTTGACAAATGGGACAATGGCAATTTCACACTCCGGTCGGTGTGGCAGATCTGCTGCCGCGTGCGTGTGCCGCCAAGCGGCAGGTCGAACAGCGTCTGCGCGATGTCTTCAGCCAGCGAGGCTACCTTGAGATCGAAACGCCTGGCATCGAGTTTTATGACGTCTACGCCGCCGGCAGCGATACGGTCCCGCAGGAGGGCCTGTTTAAATTTTTCGACGAGCAGGGCCGGATTTTGTGCCTGCGTTATGACGGCACCGTGCCGGCCGCCAGGGTCGCCGCAACGTTGTGCCGGGAGAAACCGCTCCCGCTTCGCCTGGCCTACATCGGGAACATGTACCGTTACAACGAATACGGCGGCGGCAAGCAGCGTGAATTCGGGCAGGCGGGGATCGAGCTGATGGGATCCGGCGCGCCGGAGGCCGACGCGGAAATCATTGCAACCGCCATCGAAGCCGCCCTGGCGGTCGGCATCAACGATTTGCAGGTCTCGATCGGGCAAGTTGGTTTTTTCCACGGCCTGCTGGCCGAATGGCAGATCGGCGGTGAAGACGCAGCCCTGCTGCCGCAGCTGATCGACAGCAAGCAGCAGGTTGCGCTGGATGAGCTGGCCGAACGGCTGAGATTGCCGGCACGGGCCCGTTCCGTCATGCGCCTGATGAGCCAGGGACTCGGCTCGGAAACGGAACTGGATGAACTGGCCGCTCTGGTGCGCCACCCGCAGGCGCTGGCGGCTCTGGAAAACCTGCGCGCCGTATTGAAAATCCTGGATGACTACCAGGTTCGCAGCTTCATCTCGGTCGATCTTGGCATGCTTCAAAGTCTCAACTACTACACCGGCGTCATCTTCAAGGGCTTCACCTACGGTCTGGGCTTCCCGCTGTTCAGCGGCGGCCGTTATGACGGCCTGGTGCAAAACTTTGGCCGCGATCTGGCGGCGACCGGCTTTTCGATGGGGACCAGCCTGGCCCTGGCCGCGCTGCAGCGGCAGGGGAAAAAGACCGGCGCCTGGTCCTTGCCGGTCCGCCTGGGTTACATGACCGGTCAGCGGAAAGAGGCGCTTCAGGCCGCCGCCGTGCTGCGCCGGGACGGCCTGGCGGTCAGCTGCGATCCGATTTCTAGTGTGTCGGCCTGGCTGGCACAGCATCCGGAAGGGCCGCTGCTCCTGGTCAACGCGACCGGCGAGACAGTCTGGCTAAGGGAGGCGGATAAAGATGCTTGACTTGACGATCGCCCTGGCCAAAGGGCGCCTGGCTGACCAGGCCATCGACCTGCTGGAAGCCGCGGGCACCGACTGCCGTGTTGTCCGCGAGATGTCGCGCAAGCTGATCCTGACCGACGAACAGGCGGGCCTTCGCTTTATTCTGGCCAAACCGGCCGATGTGCCGACCTATGTCGACTACGGCGCCGCCGATATCGGCATCGTCGGCAAGGATACCCTGCTTGAAGAAAACCGCAGCCTCTATGAGGTCCTCGACCTGGGCTTTGGTGCCTGCCGCATGTGTGTCTGCGGCCCGGAGGACCTGGCTGGCCGACTGGACAGCATACCCAACAAGCGTGTCGCCACCAAGTATCCCAATATCGCCCGGGCCTACTTTGAAGCCCGGCGTGAAAGCGTCGAGATCATCCGTCTGAACGGCTCGGTCGAGCTGGCACCGCTGGTCGGCCTGGCCGAGGTCATCGTCGATATCGTTGAAAGCGGCCGGACGCTTAGGGAAAACGGGCTGGCCGTGCTGGATGCGATTGCTTCGCTCAGCGCGCGCATGGTCGTCAACCGTGTCAGTATGAAGATGAAGGCGGACCGGTTCAATCCCCTGATCCAATCTGTCCGCAGGCAGCTGGAACAAGCCGGGAGGACCACACCATGACACGTCAAGCCGCTTTAAAGATCATCCGCACGGGTCCCGACGAGCGAAAGCAGCTGTCGGCCCGGCTGGGCCTGCGCGGCAAGATGAACCAGGCCGATGTCGTTGCGGCGACGGAGACGATCATCCGCCAGGTTCGACAGGACGGCGACGATGCCCTGCTTGAACTGACCGCCCGTTTCGACAAGGTCAGGCTGACAGCCGGCCAGCTGCGCGTCACGGAGCGGGAAATCAGCGAAGCGATCGACCTTGTAGATGTGCGCCTTATGGAGGCCATGCGCCTGGCAGCGGAACGGATCCGTTCCTTCCACGCGCTGCAGCTGGCGCCGGACGTGACCGCCCCGACGGGACAGGGCGGCCAGATCAGTCTGGTCAGCCGTCCGCTCGACCTGGTTGGCGTTTATGTGCCAGGCGGGTCGGCGCCTCTGCCGTCATCGGTCCTGATGAATGTCCTGCCGGCGCGGGTCGCCGGCGTGCGCCGGATCGTACTCTGCACACCGCCCAGGCCGGACGGATCGGTCGATCCGGCTATCCTGGCGGCGGCGTCGCTGGCCGGTGCCGATGAGATCTACCGTGTGGGCGGTGCCCAGGCGATTGCGGCCATGGCCTACGGAACTGCCACGATCCCCGCTGTCGACAAGATCACGGGCCCGGGCAACATCTATGTCAACACGGCCAAGCGCCTGGTGTTCGGCCAGGTCGACATCGACATGTTCGCCGGACCGAGTGAGATTCTGATCGTGGCGGATGCGTCGGCCCGGCCGGACTATGTGGCTGCCGACCTCCTGTCCCAGGCCGAGCACGATCCGCTGGCATCGGCCCTGCTGCTGACCGACAGCGACACCCTGGCGGAAGCGGTTGCCGCCCAGGTCGCCCGCCGCCTGCCCCTGATGCCCCGTGCGGGGATTATCGAGCGCGCCCTGGCCGATTTCGGCGCCGCGCTGGTTGTTCCCGACTTGGATACGGCCATCGATTTCGCTAACGAGCTGGCCCCTGAGCACCTGGAACTGCTGGTGGCGGAACCGGAAGCGCTGCTGCCCCGGATCCGCAATGCCGGTGCCGTCTTCGTCGGGCCGTACAGCCCGGAACCGCTGGGTGACTATATGGCCGGAACCAACCACGTCCTGCCGACCAGCGGCACCGCGCGCTTTTTCTCACCGCTGGGCACGCTCGATTTCATCAAGAAGATCAGCGTCATCCGTTATACCCGCCAGGATCTGGCAGATTGCCACGAACGGGTGGAACATTTTGCCGAAGCCGAGCAGCTTAAAGCCCACGCCGAATCCGTGCGCGTCCGCTTCGGCACGGACCTTTTGGCCCGGAAGGGGGAAAGACCATGATCAGCCCGGACAAACCGAGCGGCAGCCGCTTTTGGAATGAGAAGACCCGCCTGCTCCATCCATATGTGCCAGGCGAACAGCCGCGCGGGCAGACCTTCATCAAGCTGAACACCAACGAAAACCCATATCCGCCGGCCCCCGAAGTCCTGTCTGCCTTGAACACGCTGCCGGCCGACGCTTGCCGCCTTTATCCGGATCCGGAAAGCCTGGCCCTGCGCCAGGCGATCGCCGGCTATTACGGCCTGGACGTGGCACAGGTCTTTGTCGGCAACGGCTCGGACGAAGTGCTGGCGATTGCATTTCAGGCATTCTTCGAGCCATCGGGCCCGCGGGACACGCCGGAACGGGCGGTCGTATTCCCGGATGTCACGTACAGCTTCTACCCGGTCTACGCGAATTTCTACAACATCAACTGGCGAACCGTTCCGCTGAACGACGATTTCACGCTGCCGGTCGATGCCCTGATGGAACCGTCCGGCGGCCTTGTTCTGGCTAACCCCAATGCACCGACCGGCATCGCCGCAGACCTTCCTGTCATCGAGCAGCTGGCGCACCGCGATCCGGACCGGCTGGTGCTGGTCGATGAGGCCTACATCGATTTCGGCGGCCAGTCCGCCGTTAGTCTGCTGGATCGCTGCGACAACATTCTGGTTGTCCAGACCTGTTCCAAATCACGGGCCTTGGCTGGGCTTCGCCTGGGCTTCGCGCTGGGCTCGCCGGCCCTGATCGAGGGCCTTACACGGGTGCGGGACTGCTTTAACTCCTACACGCTCGACCGGGCTGCCCAGGCGGCCGGAGCCGCGGCCTTCGGCGCTTCGGCCTGGTTTGAGAAAACACGGGCCCGGATCATCGCCAGCCGGCAGCGCATGGCGGGGGCCCTGGATGAGCTGGGCTTCGAGGTGCTGCCGTCATCGGCGAACTTTGTCTTTGCCCGCCATCCCAGGCACAGCGGCGCGTCGCTCTATAGCAACCTGCGTCAAGCCGGCATCCTGGTCCGCCATTTCAACCTGCCGCGCATTGCCGATTTTTTGCGCATCACGGTCGGAACCGACAGCCAGATCGACGAAATGATTCGCGTCCTGAAACGGTTGTTGTTATAATGAATCTGCTTGCGGGAGGAATGAGGATGCGTCAGACAGAGATAAGACGGAAAACAACGGAGACCGATATTGTGGTCCGGCTCAGCCTGGATGGGTCCGGCGAGGCGTCGATCCACACCGGCATCGGCTTTTTCGACCATATGCTGCAGCTTCTGGCCCGCCACGCGCGCCTTGACCTGGTTATTGAGGCCCGGGGTGATCTGGACACGGACGACCACCACACGGCGGAGGATGTCGGTATCGTGCTGGGGCAGGCGATCGGGCGCGCCCTGGGTGACAAGCGCGGCATCCAGCGTTACGGCCACGCGGTGATCCCGATGGACGAAGCTCTGGCTGCCGCGACGATCGACCTTTCCGGCCGGTCTTACCTGGTCTTCCAGGCCGAATTCACAGCCGATCGGATTGGCAGTTTCTCGACCCAGATGACCGAGGAGTTTTTCCGCGCCCTGGTCTTCCAGGCAGGCATAACCGCTCACCTGGGCTGTTCGTACGGGCGCAACGACCACCACAAGACAGAAGCGCTGTTCAAGGCATTTGCCCGCAGCCTTAGGGACGCGGTCGCGATCGACCCCCGGCTGCAAGACGACATCCCCTCGACCAAAGGCGTGCTGTAAAACACAGTCAAGCCATTTATTGGAGGTATTCATGAACAAACTCATGCGCCAGGCCGATTTTATCCAGCTGCCCCTGTATGTCAAAGGCAAGGTCCGCGATGTCTACGATCTCGGTGACCAGCTCCTGATCGTGGTCACGGACCGGATCTCCGCGTTTGATGTCGTCTTCGAGGAGCTGATCCCCGACAAGGGTGTCGTCCTGAACAGCATCGCCGCGTTCTGGTTTGAGCGGACCGGGAAGATTGTTGCCAACCATGTCGTCGCGACCGATCCGGCGGCTTATCCGCTGGGCCTGTCATCCTATGCGGACCAGCTGGCCGGACGATCCATGCTGGTGCGCAAGATCGACATGCTGCCCGCGGAATGCATCGTCCGCGGTTACCTGGAAGGTTCCGCGCTCAAGGAATACAAGGCTTTCGGAACCGTCGGCGGCATCAGGATGCCCGCCGGACTGCGCCAGGCCGACCGCCTGCCGGAACCGGTCTTCACGCCGTCCACCAAGGAATCGTCCGGGCATGACATCAACATCACCTTCGAGCAGCTGTCGCAGCTGCTCGGCGGGGAGCTGGCCGGGGAGATCCGGGCCAGGAGCCTGGAGCTGTACCGCGAGGCTTCGGCATACGCCCTCAGCCGGGGCATCATCCTCGCGGACACCAAGTTTGAATTCGGCCGGCTTGACGGACAGCTCGTGCTCGGCGACGAGATTTTCACACCGGACTCTTCCCGGTTCTGGGAGCTGAATGAGTATGAGCCGGGGCGGGCACAAAAAAGCTTTGACAAGCAGTACCTGCGCGAGTGGCTGGAGACGCTCGACTGGGACAAGACTCCGCCTCCGCCGGCGCTTCCGGAACCAGTCATCGCGGCGACAGCCGCCAAGTACCGCGAGGCGTATGAGCGGCTGACCGGAAAAACGCTGCCATGACGGTCCTGATTGACTACGGAATGGGCAACATCGGCAGTGTCGTCAAGGCGCTGTCTTACCTGGGCGAGTCGGTCACGGTGACGCAAGACCCCGGGGCTGTGCTGGCGGCCAACCGCGTGATCCTGCCCGGCGTGGGTGCGATGGCCTATGCGGTCGGCCAGCTGCGTGAGCGCGGCCTCGACGATGCCATCCGCCGCTACAAGGATCTGGAACGGCCCTTCCTGGGCATCTGTCTTGGCATGCAGCTGATGTTCGAGAAGAGCGAGGAAGGCCAGGTCCGCGGTCTGGGCCTTTTAGCCGGAACGGTGCGGCGGTTTCCGAACTCTCCAGGCCTGAAAGTACCGCACATGGGCTGGAACGCCTTGACCGGATCCCGCCTGGCCTTGCTGCCTGAGCGGACTTCGTTCTACTTTGTCCATTCCTATTATGCGGCGCCGTCGGATCCGTCCGTGACAGCGGCCTTTAGCGATCACGGTATCCGGTTCGCGGCAGCCATCCAGGCGGGCTCAATCCTACTGACCCAGTTCCACCCGGAAAAGAGCGGGGATGCCGGCCTTGATCTGCTGCGCGGCTGGCTCAGCCAGGCAGACTGACGAAAACAAACGGAGGAACTATGCATCAAGAGCACATGATCCTGTACCCGGCGATCGATCTGCTTCAGGG
>Ga0123329_1005079_pt1 | contig 10028 bp, 7 predicted proteins | sample BioC12SIPDNA_FD_89703 | JGI IMG/M metagenome (GOLD analysis project Ga0123329, IMG submission 89703) | Anaerobic biogas reactor microbial communites from Washington, USA - Biogas_R1_B C12 SIP DNA | ecosystem: Engineered > Bioreactor > Anaerobic > Unclassified | place: Washington, USA | collected... | reverse complement strand
TGAGGGCGCCATGCTGAAGACGATCCTGAAGGAGCTGAGGGCCCATGCGCCGTTCACCGCGTTCGGCGCGTTCACCGGCATTATGTTGATGGTGATCCTCGTGCTGGCCGACGTAGGGCACGACGCGCTGGCGCCGGCGTTCGAAGGCGCCCACGCGTTGCACGTCTTCCTGAGCGCCCTGGTGACGGCCGGTGTCTACCGCCGCTACGGCGGCACCGTGGCCCTGTGCGTGGTGGTGGGCTTCCTGGGTTCGGTCGGCATCGCCACGATCAGCGACGTCATCATCCCCCACCACGGCGGGGCGGCCATCCTGAAGCTCACAGGGCACGTGGACGCACACATGCACCACCACCTGCCGGCGATCGACGAGTGGTGGCTGATCAACCCGGCTGCCCTGATCGGGATCGCCGTGGGTATCGCGCGCCCGAAGACGCGGGTACCCCACGCGGGCCACGTGCTGCTGAGCACCTGGGCGTCGCTCTTCTACGTCGTGTCCAATGCCGAGGGCGCGGTGAACTGGTTCCCCCTGATGCCGCTGGTGCTGGTCGTGCTCTTCCTGGCCGTCTGGCTGCCCTGCTGCTTCAGCGACATCGTGTTCCCCCTCCTGTTCGTGCCCGCCCGAGCCCGGGAGGAACGCGCACACGACGGCCACGACCCGGACGAGGGCGCCGCTACCGCGTGAGGACCGGCTCGGCCCAGCCGGCCGCCCCGTAGAGCCAGGTGCGCCCCCCTGCCGGACGGGCCTTGAGCGTCATGGTCGACACGCCGGTCACGTCGGCGCTGATCAGTGCGGAATCGCGTCCTTCCGCGCGCCGGTGCAATCGGGGCGAGGCGGCCAGGAGTTCCCCGTCGCCCCAGACCTCAAAGATGACCTCCTCCACCGCCGTGCGGGCCGGCGAGTCCCCCGTATGGAAGCCCTCCGCCAGGCCCACCGTCGCCTCGAAGCGCCGGAAGGCGCCGTCCAGGACGAACGTCAGTTCGGATGGCGGGCGCACACCGAAGCCCCGGGCATGGCGCTGCCCCGCGACGACGATGGGGCCGCCCGTGTAGGCCCGGTCGAGCCCGACGGCGCCCCGGTACTGGCGGATCTCGATCGGCCGCAGTTCGGAGAGGGGCAAGCTGTGCGGCTGCGAGTCGCCAATGGACGTGCGCTCGGGGAAGCCCTGCGGGCGCAGGGCCGCGCGAACCTCGGGCACCCCCTGCCATTCGGCCCCGCCGCCGAGCACACCGCCGTCGGGCGCGATCTGCCACCGGTTATCGAAGAACCCGACTGCGAGGAACGACTCGGGCCCGACGGTCAGGCTGTCGAAGACGGCGTAGTCGAACCACTTGTACTTGTCGTAGGCCCCCCAGTTGAACCAGAGGCCGAAGCGGTCCCACGCCTGGTAAAGCGCGGCGGGCGTCGTGCCCGCCACAAACGCGACCATCCGGTCGGCGCTCAGGGGGTTCGGATAGCAGGCGATGAACCCGACGTCCCGGCCGCGGAAGGCACGTTCCCCGACGTACACGGCATCCCCCCGAACGGCCAGAGGCGTTCGGGGCAGGATCGTCCGGGCGACGTTGTTCACCTGCGGCCCGCCCAACAGCAGGAGGTTCAGGTCCCGCATGTCCTCGTCGGTCACATCCACGTCGGCCTTGATGCGCGGGGCGTCCCCGTAGCGCATCTCCCACTCATCGGCGAACCGGAACGCCTCGGACCGGCTGAGCAGTCCGTGGGTCGCGTCGCCGCCAACCGTGCCGTAGACGATCAGGAAGGGATCGCGCAGGGCGTCCGAGACCGGTCCGCTCAGGCCCCTCCGCTTGCGTGGTCCCGCGGCCTCGGCCCGACGCCAGGCGAGGCCGTACTTCTCGAGGCTCACCGTCCGCTCGCCGGATTCCAGTGCAAACGTCCTCGGGCCCACCCGGATGCTCCGGATCTCGGCGGGGGCCTGATCCGTACGCACGGTGAACGCCGACACGTTCGTGACGTCCACACGGGCGACGCCGTCGCTGAGGTCGGCCTCCACCTCGGCGAAGCGGGCCGGATGGTCCAGCGCATCGACGGTCACCCACCACGCGCGGTCATGGCGCAGGCTCGAGGTCCGGTAGCGGAAGCGCGTCGGCGTTTCGGGCGGGGCCTGCCCGAAGACCTTCGCGATCGCGTAGTCCTTGACCCATGCCGGCGCACCCCCGTGCTCGAGCTGGGGGAACTCCAGGTATTCGAACGGTCCGCCCGCTTCGCGCAGCCTCCCGGCCATGCTCCGCGCATGCTCCACCGGCACGACGGCGTCGCCGGTGCCGTGCACGGCCACCACGCGGCAATGGGCCAGGTTGACGGCGTACGAGGCGGGCGAGAGGCTGGCATGGAGGAACCTGCGCAGGGCCCCGTGGTCGGCGGGCCCGGGAGGATTCCAGCCCCAGCGATGTTCCCAGGCGTCGGAGTCCGCATTGCCGCTGATGGGCACGATGCCCGCGAACAGGTGCGGGTAGTGAACCGCCAGGTGCCAGCTCCCGGTGGCGCCCATCGAGTGGCCGACCAGGTAGACCCGGTCGCTGTCGATCGAGTAGAGCGCCCGGACCTCGTCCAGAACGGCCAGGATGTCATCCTCGCCGACGTACATGTAGTCGGTCGCGCCGCGCCCCTGCGGCTTCACCGAGAGGGCGCCCGGGTAGCACGGCGCGTCGGCACACTGGCGGCCGCCGAACCCCTGCAGGCCGTGCAGCGTGATGATGACGGGCAGCGGATAGCTCTCGTCGTAACCCTCGGGCACGCACACCCCGTAGGGCTGGAAGGTGTCGTCGAGCCGGGAGTGATAGGCGCGCAGGAAGGGCTTGCCGCGCGGGAAGACGGGGCGCTTCCCCGCACGCAGGAGTGCGACGTTGGCATGGATATCGTCCAGTTCCCGCGCGATCGCACGCGCGGAAGCGGCCGAGGCGCCCTGCAGGTCCTGCCCGACCAGGTAGCGCGCCTGCATCAACAGCGCGGCGGCATCGCGTGCCAGCGCGCCGTGCGCGGCCAGGGCCATGTCCTGCAGCCCGGCCTGGTCGGGCCGCACGTACTGCCGCAGCTCGCGCTCGGTCCGAACGGACGCCGTGCGGACCTTCTCCGCCTGGAAGGTGCGCCGGACATGCCTCAGGCCGAAGAGCATGACGACGAGCGTGAGCGCAATCAGGATGTGCAACCGGACCTTCTGCTGTCGAGCAGCCACGGATTCCTCTCCCGGCCCTTGGCATCCCGTTCGGCACGATTCCGCGCCCCGGCGACACGCCGCCATCCGGAACGCACCATCAGTATATCAGATGCCCCCGGGGGCCAAAAGTCGCCCTTCGGTCGATGACCGCGCCGATCGATGCGGAGGTCACGTCCGAGGCGGCACGATGAGCGACCGGTCGCCGAGGGCGGCGGCCTCCAGGAGCGGGCGCATGTAGCGTTCCACGTCCCCGGCCGTCATCGGGATGGGCATGGCCGCCAGCTTCGAGGCGAGCCCCGGCTCCCTGGCCGCCGAGAGCATCCGCTCGACGTGCTGCGGGCCGAAGCCGTCCACCTCGTTCAGCGCCGTGGGCAGGCCGGCCTGGCGGGCCATCGTCAGCATGGCGCCGGAGACGGCCATGCCGAGGTCCATGCCGGCAAGGGCATCCAGGTCCGCCCCGTCCTCCAGGAGGCCGTGGGCCCGGTAGACGCGGCCCACGTTGCGCAGCTTCTCCTCGATGGCCGGGGCGAAGAAACACGTGTAGTACGGCACCAGGAGCGCAGTCGCCGCGCCGTGGTCCATCAGGTCCACCAAGGAGAAGCTGTTCAGGTGCGGCCCGTTCGTGCTACCCATCATGATGGCGTAGCCGCCCAGGTCGGTCCCCAGCCCCATGGCCTCGCGCATCGGCTGCGATCCGGGGTCGTCCAGCACCCGCGGCAGCGCCGAGACGATCAGTTCCAGGCCCGTCAGCGCCACCTCGGTCACGCGCGGGAAGAGCGCGTGCCCCGGGTCCATGCCGAAGTAGACCTCCAGCAGGTGGCAGATGCCGTCGAACGCCCCGATGCGCGTGAACCCGGGCGACATGGTGGCGGTGGCCCGGTAGTCGAAGATGGCGGCGCACGGCACGAGCGCCTCATCGATGAGCAGGCGCTTCTGGAACGTGGCCATGTCGGTCACGTTGGCATACTTCGTCAGGTGTGCGGCGGAAGCGGCAGCCGTCATCACGGCAAGGTGCGGCATCAGCGCCTTGCCCTCCGCCCGCATGCGCGCCGAGACCCGCCCGACGCCGTAGTAGTCGTCGCAACGACCGCCGAGGCAGGCCAGCGCCACCGAGGCCTTGAGCGCGTCGATGAGGCTGCCGCCGCCGAGCCCCACGACGGCGTCCGGGCGGACGGCCAGGATCCGGTCGCGGACGCGCTCCACGTCCTCCAGGGGCGAGTTCGGCGCGGCGCCGGGGCATTCGTCGACGATGGCCAGACCGGCCGCCCGAAAGGCGTCCCGGAGGCCGTCCCGCATCCCGTTGGCCCCACCCGATCGCCCCACAACGAGCAGGAAGCGACGCCCGAGGCGGGCGGCCAGCCGGCCGGCGGAGGCCACGGCCCCGGGGCCGAATGCATACGCCTCGCCTTTGAACTCCTCGATCAGCGCCCGAGCCCGGGCCGTCACGGCGTTCATTCCGTCTCTCCGCTGAAAGGGATCCGGCGGGCCGTCCGCGTCGGTCAGCGCCCGCCGATGGCGACGAGCAGGATGATGGCGACGATGACGACGAACGCACCCGCGATGATCAGGCCGATGATCAGTTCGCGCCGCCGGTCGCGCGCCTGCTGGAGCAGCGTGCTGGCCGATGACTCCTCCGGGGGCGGGACGTAGGCGGAGTAGTCCTCGGGCCCGAACGGAGAGATATCGGAGCTGCCCAGCGCGTCTCTCTCCTGGCCGACCTCGGCGCCGTCCTCGTGGGGCGCCTGTTCCTCCGTCTCGATGTCGAGCCCGGCGGAGAACTGCAACTGGTCCAGGATGTCGCGCAGTTCGTCGTCCCGCACCGGCAGGGCCGTCTCGTGGAAGTCGGCAGCGGACGTCTCCTTGCCCGCCAGGAGGTTCCGGAGGTCGCCCGTCAGGGATGCGTAGTCCTGGTACCGGTCCCCCGGCGCCTTGGCCATCATCTTGCAGATCACGCTGGAGAGCGACCGCGGCAGCCCGGGACGGCGCCGGAACGGCGGCTCCAGGGGCGCCCCCACGTGCATGGCCACGACCTCCATCGCCGTCTTGCCGTTGAACGGCGGCGACCCGCAGACCATGTGATAGAGGGAAGCGCCCAGCGAGTAGATGTCCGCGCGGAGGTCCAGGTCGCTGGACGACTTGATCTGCTCCGGGCTCATGTAGTTCGGCGTGCCGACCGTGTGCAGCTCCTGCGTCAGGGCGGCCATCCCCTTGATGGTCAGCTTGGCCAGGCCCAGGTCGGTCACGCGCGCGCGCCCCGTGCTGTCGATCATGATGTTGCTGGGCTTCACGTCCCGGTGGATCACGTCGCGCGAGACGGCGTACGCCAGAGCGTCGGCCACCTGAAGGGCCACCTCGACCGCCTCCCGCCACTCCATGCCGCTCGGGCGGTCGCCCAGGAGCCGCAGGCAGTTCGGCCCGTCCACGTAGTCCATCACCATGTAGTGGTGGCCGTGCTCCACGCCGCAGTCGATCACGCGCACGATGTTCGGGTGGTCCAGCCAGGCGGCCATCTTCGCCTCGCGCAAAAAGCGCTCGGCATAATGAGGCTTGCGCTCGCTGAGCCCCCTCCGGAGGACCTTGACCGCCACGGGCATGTCCAGCACTTCATGCCGGGCCAGATACACGTACGCCGTTGCACCATGGCCCAGCTCCTTGACGATCTTGCACTTGCCGAACTTCTCCGGCATAGCGTCGGTCATGCGGTGGTCTCCTGAGCCAGCCTCAGCATTATATGGTGACAGAGGGCCGCAGCACAAATATCTGTGCGATGATTCCGAACGTCCGCTCTGGTGGCGGAGCACCCGGTCTGGTATCCTGTGCGCGGCGAGTGACGGCGGCCCCCAACCGGCGAATACACCCGCATTCCGGCGCGTATCATTGGTCAGGAGCCGTCGCCAACGGCCGTCCGTGTCTCTGGCGAGAGGTACCGACCATGAAGAAGGTCCTGTTTCGCGCACTGCCGGCCCTGATCGCCTGCCTGATGCTGCCCGAGAACGCAGCCGAACGGCCCTCGCTGCCCGCCAACGTACCGGCGCTCGTCGAGGTGACCGATCTCGCGCAGGCCGAGCAGAAGCTCCAGAACCTGCTCCGGCGCCTGGTACCGGGCGCCCCGTTCAGTTCGCTCCGCACCGCCCTGAGCGGGCCGGCCAGGACCGACGACCCGTCCGTGCTGGACCTCAGCGCCCCGCTGCTCCTGGTGACCTGCCGGGATGGGGACGTGGCGGCCCCCGTCTTCACCTTCGGTGTCCTGGATGCCGACCGCTACCTGGACGCCCTGCCGCAGAACCTGCACGGGGGCGAGACGGACGGCAATCTGCACCTGTACGAGGAGGACCCCCTGAACGCCTTCGACGAGAACGTGTGGGATGCCGGCCCGGCTCGGCCGCTGGCGATCATGATCGTCGATGACCGTGTCGTGCTGGGCCGCAACCCCGACGGAGTGCGCGCCGTGGGCAGCCTCGTGGCGGACGGCACACTGGCCGGGAAGTCGTTCTTCCCACAGGCCGACGCCGGAGTCGCCGTGCGGATCCGCGATCTCGTCGGCGCACTGGACGAACAGGGACGCAACCCGTTCGAGATGCTCCGCGGAGAGATCGACCGGGCGGCCGTTCACCTGCCCCGGCAGGCGCAGGTGAACCTGGACATGGGGCGGATGGCCATCGCAACGGTCGAGGCCGCCGCCACCCAGGTCGAGGTCGTCGAGGCCACGCTCACCCTGGCCCCGGACGCGATCGTCGTGACGAAGAGCGTGCAGCCGGTCGTGGGCAGCGCACTGGCCGCGCACCTGACGACCGTCGAGGGGCGCGCCCTGGACTTTATGGGCTCCCTGCCGGCCGGTGCGGTGGCCGTCTTCGCCGCTCACGTCGGCGATCCGGCCCCCACCCTCGACCTGTACATGAGGCTCCTGAGTGCTCTGGCGGGGTCCGACGAGTCCGCCGCCGAGTCGCTCGCCCGCATCCGGGAGAAGGTGACGGAGATGCTCGCCGTGATGGACGGCCGCCTCGCCACGGCGATCGCCGTCTCGCCGCAAGGCTTCCTGGTCCCCGTCAACGTTGCCGGCGTGAAGGATGCCGCACGCGCTCAGGAGGTCTTCCAGTCCCTTCTGCCGCTCGTCGAAGATGTCGCCAGGCAGGCCCGCACCGGCGTCACGACGCGGGTCGCCATGACTCCGGACGCGGCGATGCACGCCGGCCACACCATCGCAGAATGGGACTACGACCTCCAGTTCGAGGAGACGGGTCAGCCCGAAGCCGCCCAGGCCGTAGCGATGCAGCGGGAGATGATGGCCGCGATGATGGGACCGGACCTGAGGGCGTATTCGGCGTTCGTGGACGAAGCCTGGATGGTCTGGCAGGGCTCCGGCGCCCTGGACGGCCTCAAGGCGGCGCTCGACGGCAGCCTCTCGTCGCTGGCCGGCCGGCCGGAGTTCAAGGCGGCCATGGCGGGCATGCCCGCCGAACCGGCCGTGGTCGGCTACGTCGATCTGGGAGGGCTCATCGGCGCCTACGTGCGCGCCCTGGCCTCCGCCATGGAGAATGCCGGCATGCCGTTCCTCCCGTTCGGCCGGAACCTGCGCTTCGCGCCCGCCCCCGGAGTCGGCCTGGCGGCGGCCGTGGACGATGCGGGCAGGCTCCAGGCACGGCTGGTCGTCCCGGTGGAGGCGCTTTCGAGCCTCGTGAATGGTTTCATGCAGGCGTTCATGGCCGGCCCGCCGGCCCGCCTGCCCTGACCCGACCGGCGTCTGTGCACGAGCAGGTACGGAGGGCTCATGAGGATACTGGCCGTCAACGGCAGTCCCCGCAAGGCGGAGAGCCACACCGAGATCCTGCTGCGGCCCATGCTGGACGCGGCGCGGGCGGGGGGCGCGAAGGTCGAGTACGTCTACCTCGACGACCTGGACGTGCGGCCCTGCACCGGCTGCTTCAGTTGCTGGACCAGGACGCCGGGCAGGTGCATACTGCGCGACGGCGGCGCCGCCATGCTCGAACGACTGGCGGCGGCGGACGTGTTCGTGCTCGGTTTCCCGCTCCATATCCTCGGCGTGCCGGCACGCGTCCAGGCCTTCCTGGAGCGGCTCCTGCCGACCGCACAGCCGTGGCTGGGCCGCAACGGAGACGCAGAGGGCCGCCACCCGCTGCAGGCCGGCGCCGGGACGGTCAGGTGGCTTGTCCTGTCGAACTGCGGCTTCGCGGACGAGTCGTCCTTCGACGCTCTGCGATTCAAGTTCCGTCGCCTGGGCGTGGAGCCCGTCTGCCTCGCCGCGGGCGGATTCCTGGACACTCTCTCAGGCACGCCGATGCTGGCGGAACCATGGGAGGCATTGCGGGGTTCGCTCGGACAGGCCGGACGCGAACTGGCTCAGAGCGGACGCATCTCGCAGGAGACGCGCGCTCTGCTCGAACGGCCCATCATCGAATGGGCCGGCCTGACCGCGCAGCAGTTCGAGGAAGCGGTGGGCGAGTACTTCCGCAACGACCCGGACGCCTCACCGGACGGGCCGGGGTAAAAGCGCCGCAGCCGCGCGTTCGCCTCGTGGCATGCCTACGGCGCGGGGCGTCCCTCGTTCGGCTCGGCGCTTAGCGCGGCGACGAACGCGCCGATTGCCTCGGACGGATCGCCCTTGCGCACGTCGCGTTCGCGCAGATCGAGCGTGGCCTTCGGGCGCTTTCCGCACGCCTCCTCCATGTGCCGGAAGGTCTTCTCCACCCCGGTGCTGCGCGTTGTCAGGAAGAACGCCACCTCGGGAAGGCGGTCCTTCCGCTCCGCCAGATACGTGCGCACGGCCGGCGCCATCGTGCCGGCCCAGACGGGCGTCCCGATCACGACCAGATCGAACTCCCCCGGGTCGTGCCCGACGCCGGCGACCTGCGTCAGCCTCTTCCGCGCCGCGTCGATCCCACCCTTCACGAAGCCGAGCATGCCGCCGCGGGGCTTGACGTCCGTCAGGTCGTCCACCGTGCAGCCGAGCTGCCGTGCAACCTCCACGCCGACCCGGCGCGTGTTCCCCGTACGGGAGTAGAAGACGACCAGGCACCTTCGCTCGCTCATACGTGCTTCCGTTTCTCACTCGTGACTCGGCGCGCCGAGTGCGCGTCAATCCAGCTTCCGTGTCAGCCGAGAGGAGAACTCCCCGATCTTCTCGTAGCCCATCTCGAAGTAGATGTGGCGAGCGGCGTTCTCCACATTGGTGGCGATCTCGCTCCGGACGGCCCCCAGGCGCTGCACCTCGGCGGCCCACATGTCCAGCAGCGCGGTGGCGATGCCCCGCCGGCGGTAGTCGGGGTGCACGCCGGGGGTGAAGTCCGCCGTCCCGTCGTCCTTCACGTGCACGAACCCGATGAACCCGACGACCCGCCGCCCGTCGAGCGCCACGAGCACGCCGTGCGGCGTCGGCCGATCCAGGTTCGGCCCGTACAGGTCGTGCCACCACGCGAGGAAATGCCCGCGGAGAAGCTCCTCGAAGGACGCCCGGTCGGCATCCTCGTAGTACCGGAGGTCCAGGCCCTGTTCGCGCAGCCGTTGGCGCCCCTGACGGGCCTTGTGATCGAATCCGGCACCCTCGAACGTCAGCCGCAACTGCATCTCGGGCGGCAGCGCCTCGTAGCCGCGCCGCAGAAGGAAGCCGTAGCCCGTGGAGCCGGGCAGCAGCGACATCGGCCGGATCGGCGACCAGAAGCAGTTCATCTGGACGGCGTCTCTGCCGCTGCTCCGCGCGAAGGCCTCCAGTTGCGTCAGGATGCGTCCGCCGATGCCCCGTCCCCTCCAGCGCTCATCCACGACGAACCCCTCCAGGTACGCCGGAAGCGCGCTCAGGTCCTGGCCCTCAAACGCGGGGACGTGCCGAACGGCCGCCCGGCC
>Ga0123329_1005077_pt1 | contig 10031 bp, 8 predicted proteins | sample BioC12SIPDNA_FD_89703 | JGI IMG/M metagenome (GOLD analysis project Ga0123329, IMG submission 89703) | Anaerobic biogas reactor microbial communites from Washington, USA - Biogas_R1_B C12 SIP DNA | ecosystem: Engineered > Bioreactor > Anaerobic > Unclassified | place: Washington, USA | collected... | reverse complement strand
GGTTGATCGGCGGCGTCGCCACGGCGGCTGTCCCGGCCGCTTCCGGGTTGTTGCGCTCGGTGGGCAGGATCGGCTGGGATGTCGCCGCCGGCAAGTTCCCTTCGCCCGGTTGGGCGCCGCCATCTACCACGTCGGCGGCGGAGGGCTCGGGGGTATCGGTCGCCAGCAGGGACTCGATGAGGGCAGGGAGGTTGTCACGACCGTCGCCGTTGCCGCGCAGCATGGGTACAAAGCGGCTGGCAGCGAGGCCGATGGTAATGAGCAGCGCCAGGATAATTACGATGCGCATTTTGCGTTCCGGGCCGCCGACGGCGTTGCCTTCCAGGTCGAGATTGACCGGGTTAAAGAAGGTCTGGTCGCTTCGCGTAGCGATAGTCGGGGACAGACTGGCCGGTGCAGCCGGTTGTTGCTGACGGAGATTGGCATCGAACCGTTCCAGCAGGGGACGGGGGTCAAGCTCGAGGAAGCGGGCATAGTTGCGCAGGAAGCCGCGCCCATGAACGGCCGTGGGCAGAATGCTGTAGTCGCCTACCTCTAACGCATGCAGGTAGCGGCTGTTGATACGGATCTCATCCTGCACATCACTCAGGGTAAGACCCTTCATCTCCCGCGCTTCCCGCAGAATGTTACCGAGTTCGTCCATCTTTTCTGGCCCGAGGCCGGGACCTCACGGGCGGTGGCCTCTGACAAAAAGCCACTGCATAACCAGTGGCTTCCACAGAATCATGCAACTGAGCGCGATAGGCGATCCCTAAACGAGTTCGTCTTCCTCGAACTCGTCATAGTAATCGTCCATCTCGTCGTATTCCTCGGCCTCCTCCACGTCGTCCGCCTCCGCAGCCTCCTCGTCTTCGGCGACAGGAGCAGCGGACACTTCTTCCGCTTCCTCCAGCGGATGGATAGAGACGTTGATCTGGGGGTGGAAATCGCGGTCGAGGCGGACGATGACGGTGTGGTCGCCGAGGTCCCGCAGCGGCTGGCTGTCGAACTTGCGGCGGTCAATCTCCACGCCGAGCACTTCGTTGATCCTGTCGGCGATCTCCATCATGGTGACGGAGCCATAGAGACGTCCACCTTCGCCGGCGCGGGCGCTGAAGTTCAGACGCAACCCGTTGAGCTTTTCAGCCAGAGCCTCGTTCTGGGCACGCATTTCGGCCCGGCGCATCTCGGCCTGCGCGCGCCACGCGGCGGCCTGCTTGAGCACGCCCGGGGTCGCCTTAACTGCCAGACCGCGGGGGATCAGATAGTTGCGGCCGTAACCGTCGGCAACGTTATGGACTTCGCCAGCATAACCCAGGTTGTCGACGTCTTTCTGCAACAATACTTTCATGACGGTTCAGTACTCCATTCTCAAATAGTCTGCCGGAAGGGCCCCAGCCAGCGAATCAGGCGAAAAATAGGGCTGTTGCGATAATGCATGACGCGCAATTCCAGCCTTGCACGCAATCGACAATGGTAGCAGACCACCCCCCAAATGACAACAGCAGCTACGCGCGGCTTACTTCTCTCACAGGTTGTTGCTGAGCGCTTGCGGCTCGTTGCTGTAGACCTCGTCCATCGAGACCAGTACGTCGGCCAGCTCGTTGACCTCTTCGGCGATATCGTCGCGCAGGCGGCGAGCCCGCCCGCTGTCGATGTCCTTGGCGCCGACCAGCATCGTCTGTGTGTAAATGGTGCTCATCGCCGTCAGGGTGTTCTCCAGCCGCAGCCGGGCGCGCTCCATAGCATTCTCCAGCTCCTGGATCGTGTCGAGCTGGCGCTGGAGGCTCTTGATGTTGTACTCGATATCCTGGCGCAGCGCCGGATTATTCTCCCGTTGCAGAAGCTGGCGAAGCTCGGCCATCCGCTGCTGGCCTCGCTCCCAGTTCTGGCGGTGGAGACTGCGCTCTCGGCGGTAGCGGTCCAGCCGCTGCGCGAGGCCATAGACCTCCTCAAGCCATTCGTCCAGCTGGACGGCCGTTTCGGCGAGGTGATCCTTGAGCACGCTCTCACGCCGCTCGCGAAGAGCGGCGGTGATAAGCCCGCGATACTTGAAGGCGTCGCGCACCTGTTCCTGCAGGTCCTTGCTCTGCAATTTCTCAGGCTCAAACTCGTCTTCCAGCATCGCCGCGACGATACGCTTGTGGGCTTCCCTATCGGTGAGGCTGCTATAGACGACGGCAGCTTCGGCGACCAGGCCGCCAAGCGGCCAGACGAACCACGGTATCTCAGCGAAGGCTCGGGCAAGAGCACCCGTCGGATCCCTGACCAGAAGGGAGAGCGCGGTTACAATGAGCGTTCCCGCCAGAATCAGCGCGCTTTCCGGCCGGAAGAAGGCGTACTGCAATATGGCGCGTTGCGCCCGTTCTTCCAGTGTGTTGCGCGTCTGGTTAGCCATAGGAATGGAAAACCTGTCTCAGTTCCTGTTGCTCTCTAACTGGCGCTGCAAAACAGCGTTTCGCAACCGTTCAACGCCGTCTTTAGCAGCGTCTATGGAAACGGCCGCTGCCGATTGTAACACGTCCAGGCTTCTCTCGAAAAAGCCCAGTTCAGCGTAACCTTCGCCCAGAGCCTGGAGAATACGTCAGTTGGTCGGCGCCTGTGCAGCAGCCCGCTGCCAGTGCAGCACGGCTTTGGCCCACATGCCCTGAGCCGCGTAACGGCGCCCGGCGACGTAGTAGTCATGGGCATTAACCAGCCCACGCTCCAGCCGAGCAACCATGCGCTCCTGGCTGCGGCTGAAGTCTGGACCCGCGAAGATGATGGCAACCAGCAGCGCGCCGGCTTGGGCCACCAGCAGGAGCAGGTAGTTCACTGAGATCAGCGACTGGAGAAGAGCGCTGGTAACCACCGGCTGCACCATTAGTTCCAGGAGGCCGAGGAAGAGCGTCACCATCAACAGAGGAATGGACGCCGCCCAGGCCCAGAAAAAGCGCATGTACAGCCCTACACTCAGACCGAAGAAGACCAGTCCGAGAAAGGCATGAAGCACGAGGATAGGCAGGCCATTTTCCTGGATCAGATCGGCTAACAGGAGGATCACATATAGGAAACCAGTTGCCAGCGTCAGCACCCACAGTGTCACCTGGCTGGTGCTTTCATGCGCGTACCGGTAGCGGCTATGAACCAACCGCCGCCGGCAACCTGCGCAGCTCTCCATCGCTCCATCTACCGGGCTCGCGCAGAACGGGCAAATGTCCTGCTCGCGCGCCCAGACGTCGTCAAAGCGAGACGTGGCCCGGAATCCGGGGGGCGAGACGGCGCCAGCTTCACGATTCATGAAAGGAGCCAGGACGTACCAAAAGGGGGCGCTCAGGCGCCCCCAGGCATGGCGATATGAATCTGGGCCTACTCTTCGAGCGTGGCCGTATCGGCCGCCGTGGTTTCTTCTTCCTCGGCAGGAGCCGGCTCGGCCAGACCCAGGCGGCGCTTCCGCTCTTCAAGCTGCAGGTCGATCTCGGCGCTGCCCAGCGCTTCGTCCATCTGGTTGTCCAGTCGGTCGGCGTACATTTCGCTGTAGGCGGTGGCGCGATCCAGCCGGTTGCGGATCGCTTCGCCCATACGGGCAATGTCGCTGTCGCCCACGCCCATCAGGTCGTCCAGGCTCTTGATCGCCCTGACCGTTGTCTCCTTGGACTTGGCCAGCTCCAACAGGGCCTCCAGCTCTTTCTGCTCCTGGCGAATGGTCTGCAGTTTGGCCTGAAGTTTCAGCCGGGCATTGAGTAACGCCTCATACTCGCGCTGCTGGCGCACCCACTGTTCGTGATACTGCTCCTGCAGCCGGCGGGCGCTGTTCAGCTCGTTCTGCGCCGCACGAGCCAGGTCCGTCTTGCCCTGCATCAGTAGCATGTCGATATTGCGATCCAGACCATCGGACTTTTTCTTGTACTCCAGATAACGTCGCTCGAGGGTCTTCACTTCGCCGCCCACAGTCGCGGCGGCTTCCTCCAGCTCGGCGAGGTTGCCTTCCGCATCACGAATGTACTGCTTCATGACAGCCACGGAATTGGCCTCGAGGGCCCTGTCAACCATCGCGTGTAAGTTCGCCGAGATGAGGGTCTGTGCCTTCTCCAAAATCGTTGCCACTGCTATCTCCTTTTACTACTTGTGCTACTTTCCCGCTGTATGCTCGACAGGCTGCGTCACCGGGAAAATCATACGCACCATCAGGCCGGTACTACCCCTATCCTTTAGCTCGATGCGTCCATTATGGAGTCTGATGGCCGACTTGACCACTGTTAGCGCAGGTCCATAGCCGGGCTTCTCCAGCAGCTCCTCGTCGCCGTTAAGGAACTCCGCTACTTCCTGCCGTTCTGCGGCGCTCAGCTGGCTGGCGGTGGTAGCGACGAGCAACCCCACCGCCTGCTCGCTGGATCGGCTGGCGATACGAACGACGGCAGGCGCTTCGTCCGGGCAAAGCCCAATGATAACGTCGACCAGACGCCGGAACGTCGCCAGAAGTCGCTCGCGATCACCGGTAACCGGTGGGGTCTGCTGCTGCAGATCAAACTCAAACCTGACCGGCGCGTCCATCTGCCCGTACATGCGCTCATAGACCGCCTCATAGAGAATGGCGCCCACATTCTTCAATAGCTCGGCGCGCATCGTGTAGCTGGTCCTGGCCTCGCCCGTTTTGTACTCGGCCATGGCGATGAAGTCCTCGACGAGGCGGGTCAGGCGCTGACTGCTGGCCTGGATGCCCTGCAGCGAAGCCATCATGTCGGCGTCGGTCTCGGCGTGTTCCAGGCTATCGGCGAGGCGCTGGGTGTAGCTGGTCACGAGATCAAGCGGGCCGCGGAAATCGGGCCGCAGCATCGCCAGGATGCTGCGCTTGAGATTCTCGAAGCTCTGGTTGAGCGCGCCCTGCCGCTGGAAGTAGCGATCCAGCTGGGCCATGATCAGATCGACGAGCTCGTCGAAGTCGTAAGGTTTGGTAATGTACTCCTCGGCGCCGCTGCGGCGGCCCAGGTGGATGTCTTCGCGCTCTCCTTTGGCGGTCAGGAAGATGAAGGGAATCTGCACCCAGGCGGGGTTGGCCCGCACCTCGTGCAAGAACTCGTAGCCGCTCTTTACCGGCATCATGATATCCGAGATGATCAGGTCCGGCTGGTAGCGCTCGAGCATAGTCAGCCCTTCCTGACCGTCTCTCGCCGTCACGACCTTCAGCTTATAGCGCCCTCTGGCGAGCTGCAGCAGGTCCTTCAGGCCCTCCAGCAAATGGAGGTCATCCTCCACCAGCAGGAGCATCGCCGTGCGCCGCTGGTGTGCATCTCCCGCACGCGACGGGCCGGAATCCTGGTGAGCAGGCAGGACAACCGTAAACGTGCTGCCTGCTCCGACCTGGCTCTCGACATCAACCCGTGCTCTATGCAGCTCAGCATAACCCTTGACGATGGCGAGCCCAGCTCCCGAACCTTGCTGCTCCAGCCGCTCGCGGTTGTGCTGGTAGAACACGTCAAAGATGAGGCCCGAAATATGGGGGGGAAACCCAATGCCCGTGTCAGCCACGGTCAGGAAGACCTCGCCCTTCTCGGCGCGTGCAGACACCCGGATTACCTTTTCCTGTCCGACCTGCACATGGGTAAACTTGACAGCATTGTCCAGCAGCCGGTCGAGCATGTCGCTCAGGAGTGAAGGCGCCCCAAACACAGGCGGGAGATCAGCTTTAATCTCCTCTTCGATACGTATGCCGTACTTCCTGGCCTCGGCGCGCACCAGCCGGACGCGCTGATGCAGGAGTGCGCCAATGTTATCGATACGCTGCGCCTCGCGCTGGAACTGGGTCCGCGCTTCTCCGGTGCGAATCTCGATAATGTGGATCAGATCGTCGATGAGGTGCGTGAGGCGTGAGGAGCCGACCTGGATGCCGCGAAGATACTCCTGAAGGGTCGCTACGTCGCCCATTTCGTTCAGGCTGTCCGCGAGCATTTCGTAATAGGCTGTGACGTAGGTCAACGGCGTGCGGAATTCGTGGTTAAGGAGCTGCAAGACGTTCCGCTTCAGCGACTCCAGACGCTGTTCGCGGGCGCGGCGTAGCTCAAACGTGCGGTCAAGCTGTGTCTTCACCAGTTCCAACAGCTCGGTGCCGTCGAATGGTTTGGTGATATATAGCTCCGCACCACTGCGCCGTCCCTCGAAGATATCTTCCTTATTGCCCTTTGCCGTCAGGAATATGAACGGCGTGTGTATCCAACGGGGATTGGCGCGAACAGCGTTGAGAAACTCAAAGCCATTCATCCGCGGCATGATGATGTCGGAGATAATCAGGTCTGGCGTGCTGCGATTCATCACCGCCAGCCCTTCCTCCCCGTTTGTCGCCGTGCGCACGGTTACCTGGTAGCCGCCGCCCAAGAGTTCGAGCAGAGCGGCCAAACCATCGAGGATGGCCGGATCGTCTTCGACAACAAGAATGGAAGCGTTCTTGGGCATCATTCACACTGGTCGGCGGCGGCGCCAGTGATTATAGCATATACGAATTGGGACGGATGCGTAGGCTACCTGGCGCACGACACGCCAGGAGCGGACGATGAATTTTGCGCAACGCCGCTCGGCGCTGCACGATAATGCTCCTGCCCTGTTCGTTAGGGGTTACCCCGTCCGGAGTCGCCGTACTATTGCGAGGCCCAGAAGCAGGAGCAGCGCCAGGCCAATCGCAGGTCCAAGCTCAATGCCTGTTTGCGGTAGGGTGCCACCACCCGTTCCAGTACCGCCCGTTCCGGTACCGCCGCTGGTTGCGGTTGCCGTACCCTGGAAAATGCTCGTACCAAAGATATTAGGCGTCGGCGTCTGGTCAATCTGCGCAATCGCTTCCGTGGCGGTCGGCTGCGGCGTATTCGTCGCCGTGGACGTCGCCGTGTTTGTAGGCTGCGGTGTAGAGGTCGCCGTTGCCGTCGGGCGGGCTGCTTCGGTCTCCATCGCCGCTACCGTCTCTGTTACCCGGGCGTTCTCGGCAAGCGTCGTGGCGTTCGCAATGGCGATGGCCGTGCTGGTTGCGCCCAGCTCTTCGGCCTGTTGTTCGCGCAGGATCAGCGTGCCGCCGGTACAAAGCAACGCCAACACGAGGACTCCCAGGAGAGCGGCAACGAGAATGGCAAAGGGCGATGCCTGGCCTAACTCTCGACCCCTCCAAACGTGCAGCTGGTTTTGCGACATAGAATCCCTCCTATTCCCAAGGTAGTTTAGCGGAGTAGATCGAGATTTGCCATAGGAATAAAGACAGCCTCTTCTCCTGCAATCGCCACGTCGGCTCCTGGTGTCTGAATGCCAATTCCGCTGCGCCGTGGCTGGGTGTGGACGGCGACCACTTCGCCTATCTGACCCGCGTAGGGAGCGCGCAATACGCGCACCAGATCGCCGGGAGCAAGCACAGGCGCCTGCGGCGAGAGCGATTCGAGGGGACGGTCTACCGGAAGCGGAATAATGATCTCCGGCCGGTTACGCTCAGCGCCACTGCTCTGTCCGAAGAGCGAGGCTTCGCGCCCTTCGGCCTGTTGCAACAACTGGAAGAAGGGCTCGGCCATCGGCTGTCCCATGAATCCCTCGGTGATCATGATCGGAAAGCGAAAACGGTCCAGCGCCGGAAGCAGGGTCGAGGGCATACTGCCCGCAATAATGCCACGCACGGAGTGCTCTTCTGCTTTCTCCAATGGCTCTAGCTCGTACACGTAACCGGCCACGATCACGGCGCCCCGTGCATCGGTGTCAATGTGGCGTGCGCGGAGCGGCGCGTCGGCCTCGGCAACGACCCGAATCTTGCCGTAACCTTCCTGTGCCGACGCCCAGGCCGCCTGGAGCAGGGCGCCTGTGGTTTCGATGACGACGCCCCGGCCCGGCCTGATGGTGTGTACCAGCCCATCTACCATCGCGCGCAGCTCCAGCAGGCGCGGCGTGTGTTGCAGGATCAACCTGCCGTTGCCGACCTGGTAGAGGACGCCATTAATTGGCGATACGTATTGTTTGCTGCCCAGGAGCCGGGAGCGCCGCAGCAGAGGCTTCTTGCGCTGTATGGCCGCACCTTCTTCCACCAGCAGGTATTTCGGCACCTCCTCAGGCGGTACTTCGAGGATCTCAGCCGCGGGTATGATCTTGTAACCCTGTGGCTCCGACGTTCGCGCCACAACCTGCACAGGGGATACTTTTTGTCCCCGGCTGACGGTTACTTCGCCGGCCTGCGGCAAGAGCCGCTCGCGGAGGATGTGGGTTAGAGGGCTGACGCGTGTCGTTCGGACCATTTATCCACCCATATCCCAGCGCCAGCGGCGCAACGTTTCGCGCCGCTCTTCGTCGTCTGTGGGCAGGTTGAGAGGGCGACCGCGTGCGTCGATAACCAGCCCCAGGACGCCGCCGTGAACTGTGAGCTTTTTGCCCTGTCCAGGGCCGAAGCCAACGTCAACGCCGCGCGCCGGCTCAAGCGATAGCTGCGCCTTTTCGCCTGCTGCCAGGGGCAATAGCATTAGCTCGCCCGGCTCCACCTCGACGTTGAGGTTGCCCTGTGTCTCGGCGTTCACTTTCACACGCAGGGGCGACCGCCGTCCAGTCGTCCGGCCTCGTGGGGCGATAACCCAGCCGAGGTCGAGGAGCACGCCGCCCTCAAGTACCTGGACGACCGTGAGCGGGTCATGTTCGGCCAGCAGGCCGAGAGCGGGCAAAACGCCATACTGGTCGAGCGCCACGGAAAAGACCCCGGCAGGCTGCAACGCGTCGAGCGCCATCAGCAGGGCCTGCCCGCTACGGACGTTTTGCGTCAGCGCCTCTCCGCGCAAGAGCAACAGCGAGAAAGTGGGCGCCTCTCCGCCGGCCTGCGCCCACCCCCAGGTCTCTCCGGCTTCTCTGACTGCTCTGCCCATCAGGTAGCGCGTGAGCGCCTGTTCAAGCAGCAGCTCCTCTTCACACATGGGAATGGTGGCGGGGTACAAGGCCTTCGTGTGTGCAAAATCGCGGAGGGCGTCTGCGGTGAACTCCATCGGCAGCCAGGACAGGATCTCTGCGGCTGCCGCATCGTCGATGAGCGCAGGAAGGGGCCGGCCCATGCCCATCGCCGTACGCACCGTTAGCTGCAACGCGTCGCCATCCGCGGCGGCTATCGTGATGCTGTCGCTGCCCACGTCCAGACCAAGCACGCGCCCTCGATAGAGCGCGCCAAAATAGCGAATCATCTGGCCTAACGCTCGCGCGCCCGGCTTGGCCCGGTAGCTCTGCCAGGAGGCTGCGGCGTCGAAGCCCGGGACCCCGTCCAGCTTCAGCTCCTGGTATAGCTCGCCCAGTAAATCGCTAAGCTCGCCCAGTTGCTCGGTGTCCAGGGTGGGTTGCACGTTGGAAACTACGTGGGTCGTCGCCTGGTTGCCCAGGGCTGTGGTCACCTGCTCGCGCAGCGCCCGATTGCCCGCGTAGATGACGCGCGGGCTCCTCCCGCCTTCGCGCAGGCTCAGCGCCAGATCAATGGTATCGAGGATGCGCAGAAGCAGGCGCCCCTCGCCATCGTCCGTGCCACCTGTCAGGATGACAATATCAGGCTGCTCGCTTAGAAGCGTGTTGATCTGCGCCTCTTCGTCCCGCGTGTCGCTCAGAGTGAGCCGATCAACCTCGGTAGCATAGATGGTCGCCAGGGCACGGCGAGCGCTGGCAACGCTGGCGTCTTCCACAAGACCGGCGATGACGGCCCGCAAAGGGGGCGCGGCGCTGATGGTCAGGCCAAAATAATCCACTCCGGTGCCGGATGGTTGTGCCGGCGTCACGACATCACCCGCCGATGAGAGAAGGCTCCGTCCGGTAATCGCCTCTAGCCGGCGAACGGCCTGCCTGATGCCCTCGGCAATATCGATTGCCGGACTACCTGCCGCAGTGGGCGCCGAAGCGGTAGCAATGAGCCGCTGCCGGCCTGCGACACGATCAAACAGGGCCACAGTCGTTGTGGCGTGCCCACAATCGGCAATGAGATACGAACCGGCGGGCGGGCTGGCGCTCATGGCAGGGAACCACCCGTAAGGTCCAGCGCCCAGGAGAGGTAGAAGCGCACCCGCTCGACGAGCAGGCCCAGGCTTGTGGTCAGTAGC
>Ga0123329_1005075_pt1 | contig 10032 bp, 9 predicted proteins | sample BioC12SIPDNA_FD_89703 | JGI IMG/M metagenome (GOLD analysis project Ga0123329, IMG submission 89703) | Anaerobic biogas reactor microbial communites from Washington, USA - Biogas_R1_B C12 SIP DNA | ecosystem: Engineered > Bioreactor > Anaerobic > Unclassified | place: Washington, USA | collected... | reverse complement strand
TGGCCCGGCTGAAGGAGGCTTCCCACATGGTGGCGGTGTACGCCAACGACCCGTTGATCAAGCTCGCTCCAAACCTTCCTCTGGGAAAGGCCTTCGGGGTGATGGACCAGATCATGCTTTCCCTGCCGACCGACCTGTGCCATTGCCTCACCTCGGAATCGATACCCTTGCTGAAGGAGAACCTGGGGAAGAGGGAGCTTCGGGCCGGCATAGGCTACGGCATGGGCTTGGAGAAGGAGCGGTTGGCGGTGGAGGATGCCCTGACCTCGCCCTGGTTCCCCTCCGCCGAGTTCCAGCCGGACGCCGCCCTGATGCTGGTCAGCCAGGGGCAGGAGGACCGTGTAGGCCTGGAGGAATGCATGAGGGAGGTATCAGGGCGCTTGAAGGTCAGGAAGCTGCTCCTCGCCTCGCGAACGGACCCCTCCCTGGGTCGCAGGGTGAAGGTGTCCCTTTTCCTAGGTTACAGGTTCTGATCGTCGGCTATCTCCTCCGGCGCCCCGGCGAACCTGACCAGGGCGTAGGCCTCTATGAAGTGCAGCTTTCCCGGGACGACGACGGAGTGCAGCGGCGGTCCCATGTCCTCGTCCAGCATCTTAGACGGGTATCCGGCGGCCACCTTTTCCGTTGGGGAGCCGACACGGGCCGCGGCGCATATGACGGTCGTCGGTGAGATCATCCCCAGCCCCTTGGCCCTCTCGGCGTCGAGCAGCCATTGCACGGCCTGGTTGGCGGTCATGTAGCGGTTCTCATCCTCGCGTATGTCCAAAAGTACCAGGGTGTGCAGTCCGCGAGACCAGTTATCGTAGATGTTCTCGTAAGGAGACAGCGGGGTGAACCCCGGCTCCGGGAAAGGTATCGTCACCGTCCTCCCGAACTTGTAAGGTTGAAGTCCCAGGGCGGAAGAACAGGCCGTGAATATGGAAACGCCGTAGAAGATCCGCGTCGGTATCCCGTCCTCCATCGCCCGTATCTTGAGGTCCACGTGGGTGGTCGCGGCCATTGTGTCACCAGCGGTAACGAAGGCCACCCTCCCCTTCTTGGCCGCATCAATGACCGTCTCGTCCTCCTCCACCTCCTTCCGGCAGAGCCGGACTATTTCCTTTCCTATGGCCTTCTCCAGGTCCTCCGGCGTGGAGTCGATGAGCCTGGAGGTGTAGAACTCCCCGAACACCTGGTCGCATTCCTTCAGGGCGGCGAGGGCCCGGGCGCTCATATCTTCCACTCCTCCCAGCCCTAAACCAACAAATATCAATTCTCCCATGGCAACACCGTGCGTTCCCTTTGCGTCAGGGTCCGAAAGGGGGAAGGAGAGTACATCCGTAAAAAGCTTTTAGAGGACGGCCTCCTGGACCAGTCACTCTACTTGGACAGGGACCAGGACTTCCTGTTCCTGCCGGTGCTTTCCGCCCCGGAAGGCCTGGCGGTCGAGGAGCGGGACCTCAGGGAGCGGGAGCGCGAGGAACGCGACTACAAGGCCCTGGCCAGGGTGCCCGATGAACTGAGGCCGCTGCTGCCGACGGCCTTCGATACCCTGGGCGACATAGCTATCATAAGATTGCCCGACGAGCTCCTGCCGCACGCCAACGAGGTCGGAGAGGCGTTGCTGGCCGCCTTCCCCCGCCTGCGCTCGGCTTTCCTGGACCACGGGGTGATGGGTGAGTTCAGAACGCTGGACCTGGAGGTGATAGCCGGGGAGGACGTGAGCGGGACGGTCCACACCGAGTACGGTCTGCGTTTCAAGGTCGATCCCCGAAAAGCGTATTTCAATCCCCGCCTGTCCAGCGAGAGGCGGAGGATAGCGTCGTTGGTGAAGGAGGGCGAGACGGTCGTGGACATGTTCTCCGGCGTGGGCCCCTTCGCCGTAATGATCGCCAAGCTGTCCCGTCCCCGCGCGGTATACGCTATCGACCTCAACCCGGGGGCGGTGCAGCTCATGCGGGAGAACGTGGAGCTCAACAAGGTGCATGGCGTGGTCCCGTTGGAGGGGGACGCCAGGCAATGGGTGTTCGATCTCCCCTGCGCCGACCGGGTGATAATGAACCTGCCACACTCGGCCATCGACTTCTTTGCCGACGCCCTCACCCGGTTGAAGCTGGGGGGCGTTATGCACCTCTATCACATCTGCGAACGCAGCGATTTCCCGGGGGTGCTCGAGGACCTGGAGAGGATGGCCTGCGGGATGGGCGTGAGGATAGAGGTGCTTCGCAGCGAGGAGCTCAAGACCTACTCGCCCTCAGCGTCCGTCTTCTCAGCCGACCTACTCCTTGTCGGCTGGACGTAAGGTTATTCCTTTCTGACCCTGATAGTTGCCGCTGCGCTTGGCGTAGGAGCGTTCGACCGGGGAATGCATGGTCTCCAGCACCATCTGCACCATGCGGCTGCCTACCGGCAGTTCCACGGGAACGGAGGAGGCGTTGAACCCGCTGAAGGTAAGGGTGCCGTGGAAGCCAGCGTCTATCTTTCCCAGCCCCATTAGCAATCCCTTGCGCAGCCAGGACGTCCTGGTCCACAACTGCGCGGCGAGGTCGTCCGGAAGTTCGACGCGCTCGACGGTGGAAACGAAGAACAGTCTCCCCGGGGGAACGATGAACGTTCCGGAGGTCACGCTCTCCCCCTCCTCCAGGCGGGCCTCGGCCACCCTCAGGTCGTAGCCGTTGGGCGTCAGCCCCTCGGGTATAAAATCGGTTATCACCAGCGAGCCGTCCTTCAATCTCGATGCGATCTCGTGGTCAGGGACCAGGCACATGTTCCCTACCAACGCGTACCAACAGTTAGAATTTGCGATAACCTGAAGAAATTATTAACAATAGCAACGCATCACAGCAAAACGTGATAGGCTCGAACGGTCTCTGCGAGGCAGCTTCCCCGGCATCGTCCAAGCCAGCCCTGGCCATGCCTCCGGGGGAGAAGGCCGCCCTGTTCTATCACCGTCTGGATGACGTGTTCGACCCTCTCGCCGACCTTCTTAAGGACAGCATAAGGCAGGAGGAGATGTGCAAGCTGCTGTTCCGATCCCCGCCGTCACTGCTGAGGGAGAAGCTGAGGGCGAGGGGCCTCGACCTGGACTCCCATCCTTCCATAGAGGCGATACCTCTCGAGAAGACGATCCAAGGGAACTGTTCCCGCTCCAACTTCAAGGAGCTGATGCAAAGCTTCGTCCAGAAGGCCAAGGGCATGGGGTACGCCGGCACCCGGCTGATAATCAACATACCCGAGGAACTGAACACGCACTCTCCGGGGGAGGGCGCCTGGTTGGAACTCGATGATGAGCGCGATGAGCTGGGGGTGACCATGGTCTGCCTTTACGACATGACCTCCCTCTCCCCAGGCTTCCTGCTCCGGTCCCTGGCCTCCTATCCCAACATCATAATGGATGGCGTACTGTGCCGCAACTTCTACCATATACCCCGCCGTGCCAAGCCCCTCGAGGAGTCATACCGTGACCTTTTCGAGCACCTTGACAACATCAAGGAGGAGCTGGACATCCGGGAGAAGGAGAGGCGCGAGCGGTCCATGCTGATCGATATGAACCGCGAGCTGCAGGAGGAGATCGTCCATCGGCGCATGGTGGAGTTCGCCCTGTTGCGGGCAGAGAACAATCTGCGGACAATGCTGGATGCCATGCCTGAAATGGTGTTCATGATAGACCGTGAGCTCAGGGTCACCATCGGCAACCATACCTTCGTCAAGTACCTGAAGGACATGGGGCCGGGCACCTCGTACGAGGGAAGGTCCGTGTTCGAACTGTTCCCCGACCTGCCCAACGGCGCCGGGAAACTGTTCAACGAGGTGTTCCATTTCGCTCAGCAGTCCATCATCGAGGGGTATCTGAACGGCAAGTTCGGCCCTCTCGCCGTGGAGACCCGGCTGGTACCGGTCATGATGGGGGACGAGGTGGACAGCATCGTCGTCATAGTGCTCCCGAAGGGCGCCACGGTCCAGGATGCGGAATCTTGGAGGAACATAGACGCGCTGAAGAACGATGTCCTGGACCCTGCGGGGCCGGCAGCGGGGAGCATGGACAGCTATCCCATCCCGATCGTGGTCACCGATCAAGATGGTGCGATACACCAGGTCAACATGGCCCTGTGCTACGAGCTCGGGTGCACCAAGCAGGAGGTACTGGCCATGGGCAGGACCACTGGTTTTCTGGAGTTCCAGATGGGGGAGGGTAAGCCCCGTCGCATCAACGCCGACGGTAGGATATCGATACCCAGCATCATCATTGGCAAGGGGGGTTCCCGCAACGAGGCCATCTGCTACCTGGCGTTCATCGGAAAGGGCAAGGACGCCCGCGTGATCACCACGATAAACATAAAGCGTTGAACGCACCAGGGAGATTCATTTTATCCTTCCAATGACATGCCGGTGCTAGATGGACCACATTGTCTACCTGGACAAGCCCGCGGGTGCCTTGGAGGCGATGCGCCTGGGAAAGAAGACCATGGTCGGCCGGGCGTACAACGGCCGCCGCTCGCCGTACGGCAAGGTCAAGGTAGGCGACATGCTCTACTTCACCGAGAACGACGGCCAGCAGATCATTTACGGCCGGGGGAGGGTGACCGAGGTGTTCGATTCCCCCAAGCTCACCCACGAGGAGAGCGAGGCCTTGCTGGAGAGGCACCGCCGCGACCTTTGGCTGTCGGAGAGGCAGTTCCTGAGAATGGCCGGCAAGAGGTATCTGGTGCTGGTCACGGTCGATGGCTTCCAGGAGGTCCCCCTATTCCGATTCACCCGCCGCGACTTCCACACCCTGGACGACTGGATACCGGTCAGCGATGTCAGAACGGTGCGCAAGGAAGACCCGGTGCGAGACCTATAATAACCGGTCCGGATATGGACGGGCATGGAGCCATTGTCCATGCTCAGCGTGTTCCTCGGCGCCCTCTCCGCCTTCCTCCTGCTGTCAGTGCGGGCGCTACCCCATCGCTGGGCGCGCCTGCTCGCCGATGCAGGCCGGGAGCAGGGCCTGCCGATATGGGCCTGGGCGTGCATCGCGCTCTCCATATGCGGCACCATCCTGTTCTGGTACCTGCACTTCACCGGGGGTGAAGACCTCTCCCTGGCCATGGCCATTCTGGGAACCTTTCTCATGGCGCGCGTGTCCTATTCCCTGCTGACCAAGACCGCTTTGCGCCAGGGGGTGCAGCTCGTGCTGCAACGGAGAACGGGCCCGGCCCTGCTTCCGTACACCGTCGCCAGCCTGGCCCTTCTGGTGCTAGGGCTGATATGATCAGAACATGTCCAGCGAGCCGCGCTTCAAGGCGAGTCTCTCGAAATAGTTGAAAAGCGCGTAGGCCATAAGGAAAAAGGCCGCCCCTATGGACAGCATGATCGCCAGCAGGGGCGCCACCTCCGCCAGGCCAGCCCCGGCCGCCACATCGCGCACGGCCTGCACCCCGAATGTGAGCGGGAACACGTATGACGCGGGCTGCAGCCACCACGGAAGGTAGGATATCGGGAAGTTCACGCCGCAAAGCAGCAATCCCAGGTACAGCACTATGGACCCCAGTATCATGGACGAGCGCAGGTAGACCCCCACGCTGCCGATGACCATTCCGAAACCGACCATGGCGAAACAGGTGGCCAGCAGCACCGCCGCCAGGGCGACGAGGTTCGCCCCGGAAAGGTCCACCCCGAAGAACAGGGACGCGAAGCCGAGGGAGACGGTGACAGTGAACATCCCTATTATCGATTGATACGCGCCCTTCCCCAGGAACACGTAGAACATGCGCGTCGGCGTGCCCATGATGGTGGCCATGGTCCCGATGTGCTTCTCGGCCCCGGCCGACATGGTGACCCCGTACACGGCTGAATAGGTGAGGGCGGACACGGCGTTGCCCAGGGCCACGTACGCCGGGGTAGCCCCGGGATCGCCCGCGAAATCGCTGACCAGCACGAAGAACCACATCTGGAAGAGCGCCGTGGAGAGTATCTGCACCAGCCACAGGACCGGGCCTACCACCGCGAACTGGGAACGCATGGCCACCAGGGCCGAGGCCTTCACTCCCGTGATGTCTTCCAGCATGTCAGTACCTCACCAGGGTCCCATTGACCTTGGCCCTTCCCTCCAGGTAGGTGAACAGCCACAGGGAGATCAGCAGAAAGGCCACGGTGGTCAATCCCGTGAGCCCCAGTGCGCCGTAGTATCCCAGTCCCATCGAGTCGTGACCCGCCACGGTGGATATCTTCAGGGCCTCGGCCCCCCAGGTGGCCGGGATCACGTATGAGAAGGGCCGGGACCAATCCGGAAGGTTCATCAGGGGGAACACCGCCCCCGAGAGCACGTATATCGGGAACTCCAGTATCTGAAAGAAGGCGGAGGAGGCCCGCGTGACCACGTAGAACGCCCCAAAGACCATTCCCAGCACGGACAGGGACAGCAGCGTCGCCATCATGGCCACCACGAATCCCAGGGGGTCCTGCACGGTCACGTCTATGCCGAAGGCGAACTCCGCCACAATGAACACCGCCAGGGCGTTCAGCAGGCCGAGGAAGGAGTTCCAAAGGCAGCGGCCGAACACCACCGACGAGAGGGGCGCGGGGGTCACCATGATCGCCTCCAGCGTGCCGTTCATCCTGTCGTAGCCGATGGACCAGCTGCTGCTGTGAATGGTGTTCCCCCACATTCCCAGGACGCCGCCTCCCAGCACGGCGTACAGCAGGAGGTCTCCGCCGGCATGGCGGAAGAGGAACAGGGTCACGGTGGTGAATATGAATGGGGCGATTATGCTCGGTATCACCCATTGCGGGTCTACGAAGAAATGTATGGACTGCTGCTTGAAGGAGGCCTTCATGGCCCGCAGGTCGATCATTTTCCGTTCACCAGCTTTATGTAGGCGTCCTCCAAGGTCGGCTGGTCCACCCTGATGCTGATCACCTTGCGGTTCTCCAGCAGTGCGGCCACGGTGGGGATGAGCGCCGGAGCGTCATCGACGACGATCCGGGAAAGCTGCCGCGCCTCCAGGAACTGTATCGATACCGCGGACACCCCGGGAAGGTCCGACAGCTCCTTGCGCTGCGCCTCGCCCAGCTCCCTTGCCTCTATCTCTATGATGGAGTCGTTCCTCACCGACTCCTTCATCGAGTACGGCGAGCCCATGGCCTTTATCACGCCCTCCGAGATGATGGCCAATCGGTCGCAGAGCTCGTCGGCCTCGAACATGTAGTGGGTGGTGAGCATGATGGTCATGCCCTCCTCGGAGAGCCGCCTTATCAGGGCCCGGGTCTCCCTGGATATCTCCGGATCGAGCCCAAGGGTGGGCTCGTCAAGGAAGAGCACCTCGGGGTCGTTCACCAATCCCCTGGCCAAATGCAGTCGCTGTTTCATGCCCCGGGAGTACTCCTCCACCCTCACATCGGCCGCTTCGGTCAGGCCCACCAGGTCCAGCAGGTACTGGATCTTGGCCTTCTTGCTTTCCCGCGGCACGCGGTACATGTCGGAGAAGAACTCCAGGTTCTGCCTTCCGGTCAGGCGGAAGTACAGCCCCCTCTCCCCGCCGGAGACCAGGTTGATGCGCGGCCGGAGCTTGACAGGGTCCCTGACCGCGTCCAGGCCGAGCACGGAAGCGCTGCCCGAGGTCGGTATCAGCAGGGTGGTCAGCATCTTGATGGTGGTCGTTTTCCCGGCACCGTTGGGGCCCAGCAATCCGAATATCTCCCCGCGACGCACATCGAAGGACACGTGGTCCACGGCCAGCTTCTCCCTCCCGCCGTCGCCGAACAGCCTGGCCGCTGCCGGATAGACCTTGGTAAGGTCCCTGACCACTATGACGGTCTCACCACCATTCATGACATGGCGGCAACGCCCTGATGATTATAATGAGATTACGCCGTTAGCTTCCTCAGCACTGCCTGCAATATCCCGCCATTGCGGTAGTAGTCCACTTCCACCGGCGTGTCCAGTCGGGTCAGGGCCTCGAACGTGGTCGTCCTCCCGTTCTTGCGGACGGTCACCTTCGCCGGGGTGCGAGGCCTCATCTCCAGCAGTTCCACGTCGTACTCCTCGCTGCCGTCCAGTCCCAGGGAGGCGGCGCTCTGTCCCGGCTCGAACTGAAGGGGTAGCACTCCCATGCCCACCAGGTTGCTGCGGTGTATGCGCTCGAAGGATTCGGCCATCACCGCCCTGACCCCGAGCAGCTGCGGCCCCTTGGCCGCCCAGTCGCGGGAACTTCCGGTGCCGTACTCCTTGCCTGCCAGCACGATCAGCGGAACGCCTCTCTCGGCATACTCCCGGGAGGCCGAGAAAATGTCCATCACGGCGCCATCGGGCTGCAGCGCGGTGAACCCGCCCTCCCTGCCCCCTGCCATGGCGTTCTTCAGGCGTATGTTGGCGAAGGTCCCGCGCATCATGACCTCATGATTGCCCCGGCGGGAGCCATAGGAGTTGAAATCCTTCTCCCCCACGCCCAGGGACATGAGGTACTGGCCAGCCACGCTGTCGGCCGGGAACGATCCGGCTGGGGAGATGTGGTCGGTGGTGATGCTGTCCCCGAGAACGGCCAGGACGCGGGCGCCGCTGATGCTGCGCGGCTCCGGAACGTCCCTGCACATGCCGTCGAAGAAGGGCGCCTTGCGTATGTACGTGGAGCAGGGGTCCCACGCGAACGTCTCTCCCTTGGGCGCCGGGACCTTGTCCCAGAGGTCGCTTCCCTGGAAGACGGTGGAATAGGCATTGCGGTACACCTCCGGAGTGACGTTCTCCATAGCCGCGCTCAGCTCACTGGCCGACGGCCATAGGTCCCTCAGATGCACGGGTTCGCCGTTGGGGTCGGTTCCAAGCGGCTCGCTCTCAAGGTCGATGTCAACCGATCCGGCTATGGCGTACGCCACGACCAACGGGGGGGATGCCAGGTAGTTCGCCTTGACGTGCGGCGATATGCGCCCCTCGAAGTTGCGGTTCCCCGAGAGCACCGCTGCCACCGTCAGGTCGTTCTTGATTATGTCCTCGGCAAGCTCCTCGCGCGCCGGCCCGCTGTTGCCTATGCAGGTGAGACATCCATAACCCACCACGTGGAATCCAAGGGCTTCCAGGTATGGGAGCAGGCCGGCCTTCTCCAGGTAGGTGGTGACGGCCCGGCTTCCCGGGGCCAAGGACGTCTTCACGTTCGGGTTTGGTCGCAGCCCCCTCTCCACCGCCTTCTTGGCCAGCAGCCCGGCGGCCATCATGACCGACGGGTTGGAGGTGTTGGTGCAGGAGGTTATGGAGGCTATGAGCACGTCCCCGTCCCTCATCAGCCTGCCGGACCTCTTCCCGCCCTGCCTATCCATCATGTGCCCGAACTCGGACCTCATCTGCGAAAGCTCGATGCGGTCCTGCGGTCGCTTAGGCCCGGCCAGGGAGGGCCGCACGTCCCCCAGGTCAAGCTCCAGGTGATCGCTGTAATCGGGCGTCTGGTCCTCGTAGAACAGCCCCTGGTCCCTGGCGTACCTCTCCACAAGCTCGCAAAGCCCCTCGCGCCCGGTAAGCCTGAGATAGGACACGGTCACCTCGTCCACCGGGAAGTAGCCCATGGTGGCCCCGTACTCCGGGGCCATGTTGGCCAGCGTCGCCCTGTCCGGCAAAGAAAGGTTCTTCATACCCGGCCCGTAGAACTCCACGAACTTGCCGACGACGCCCTTCTTGCGAAGCATCTGGACGGCCGTCAGGACCATGTCCGTCGCGGTCACCCCGGCTTTCAGTTCTCCGGTCATCTTGAACCCCACCACCTGCGGCAACGGCATGTAGTAGGGCTGGCCGAGCATGACCGCCTCCGCCTCTATGCCGCCGACGCCCCAGCCGAGCACTCCCAGCCCGTTTATCTGGGTGGTGTGCGAGTCCGTTCCGAACACGGAATCGGGGAAGGCCACCCCGTCACGGGTGGCGACCACGGTAGCAAGGCATTCCAGGTTTACCTGGTGTATGATGCCGTTGCCCGGGGGCACCACCCGGAGGTTGTTGAACGATCCCTGCGCCCACTTCAGTAGCGAGTACCGTTCAAGGTTGCGCTCCATCTCCATCCTCTCGTTGAGCTCCTGGGCGTAGCAGGTTCC
>Ga0123329_1005072_pt1 | contig 10035 bp, 7 predicted proteins | sample BioC12SIPDNA_FD_89703 | JGI IMG/M metagenome (GOLD analysis project Ga0123329, IMG submission 89703) | Anaerobic biogas reactor microbial communites from Washington, USA - Biogas_R1_B C12 SIP DNA | ecosystem: Engineered > Bioreactor > Anaerobic > Unclassified | place: Washington, USA | collected... | reverse complement strand
TGCTGCCCCTGGCCCTGGCGCCCATGCCCACCACCGTCCCCTCCCAGATGATGGTGCCAGGCTCGATGACCGCGTTCACCCCGGTCTTAACGTCATCGCCCATGATGACCCCCAGCTTGCGGCGCCCGGAACTGAGCATCTGCCCCTTGGTGCTGACCCTGACCATGCGGTCGTCGAAGCGCAGGTTGGCCACCTTGGTACCTGCGCCCAGATTGCACCTCTCTCCCAGTATGCTGTCGCCGACATAGTTGTGGTGAGGCACATGGGTCTTGGACATGATGATGGAGTTCTTAACCTCCACCGAGGCGCCCACCTTGACGCCCGGACCAAGGCAGGTGGAGGCGCGAATGTAGCAGTTGGGACCGATGTCGCAGCCTTCGGATATGTACGTGGGTCCCTCAATGTAGGCGCCGCTCCTGATCCGCGCTCCCTGCTCCACTACCACCTCGCCCTGGAGCACCACGCCGGGTTCGACGGTGCCCTCGACCCGCCCCCGGATGCGGGCCATGAGGATCTCGTTCGCCCTCAGGAGGTCCCAGGGAAGGCCCACGTCCATCCACCCATGCTTCAGTTCCTCGATGTGAACGCAGTCACTCTCGGCCAGGGTGTTCAGGGTGTCGGTGATCTCGTACTCGCCCCGTACAGATTTGGGGGTCGCCTTGATGGCGGCGAATATGTCGGGATTGAACACGAAAGCCCCAGCATTGATCATCTTCGTCGGGGGGACCTTGGGCTTCTCGTGGATGCGGACCAGGCGGTCGTCCTTGGCCTCGATGACACCGAAGCGCTCGGGATGCTCCACCGCGACCGTACCCATCACATGAGCCCCTGTTGACGCATGCTTTTCAATCATGCTCTTGATGTCGTCCTGGAAGACGATCACGTCACCATTGATGCAAACGAACGGTTCATCTATTGATCCGTCAGCGCATCCGATAGCGTGCGCGGTGCCCATCCGCTCCCTCTGCTCCAGATATTTGATCCGAAGCCCGAGGCGGGATCCGTCACCGTAGTATTCCTTGATCTTGTTGGCCTTCCAGCCCACTAGGATGTAGATATCCTTGACGTCGAGGGCCGAAAGGGCTTCAAGGACATGGGACATGAACGGCCTGCCCGCCACCAGCAGGAGGGGTTTGGGTGTGTTGGTGGTGAGAGGTCGCAGCCTGGTGCCCTCTCCCGCAGCCAGTACCAGGGCCTTCATCTCAGGCACCTCCCTACCATGTCCGAGGCGATGTTCGAAAGCCTCTCCAGCTCCGCGCGTTCCCGAGCCTCTACGGTCACCCGCAGCTTGGGCTCCGTGCCTGACAAACGCACCAGGAACCACCCATCAGAGTACTCCGCACGGAAGCCGTCCAACGTAAGCACGCGTTCGCAATCCAGTTGTGATGCGGCAGAGGCCAGGCGTTCCTCCACTACCTGCCGATCACGGGCCTCGAACAAGTGGGACGTTCTCTTGGCGGGATAGGAGGGCAGGGCATCGACCACCTCGGATAGCTTCTGTTCCGAGGCCATCTTTGCTAACAGAGCGCCGGCGTACACTCCATCTGGACAGTACGTTTCCTGGGGGAAAATGTAGGTGCCGGACGGCTCCCCTCCGAACTCCAGGGAGTGCTGCTTCAGCGCTTCGGCCACGTACACGTCCCCCACCTTGCACCTCACGACCTTGCCTACCAGGTCGTCCAGGACCATCGAGGCGTCCATGGGCGCGACCACTCCCTTAACCTTGAGGGAGCTGGCGAACAGGGCGATGAGACGGTCACCATCGATGAACCGTCCCCGGTCGTCCACCGCCACCATGCGATCCCCGTCACCATCATGGGCGATTCCCACATCCGCCTTCTTCTTCAGCACCAGCTCCTTCAGGTCCTGCAGCTGGTCCTCGGTGGGTTCGGGGGTCCTCCCTGGGAAGAAGCCGTCGGCCTGACAGTTCAGGGTGGTGAGATGGCAACCAAGAGTTCTAAGAGTCCGGGGACTGACCTCGAAGGTGGCCCCACAACCGCAGTCCAGGACCACCTGGGCGGATGCGGAGCCCAGGGCCTTGGAGATCGCTTCTACGTGCCGCTCCAATGCCCCCTCCAGGTCATATGTCGTACCCACATGCCGCCAGCTCTTTAGCTCGAACGCCTTGTTGATTATCCTGTTCTCCACCTCGGTCATCTGGAGAGTGTCGAAGGCCGAACCGTCCGGATTCCACAGCTTCACACCATTATATTGAGATGGATTATGGGAGGCGGTGACCATGATGCCGCAGTCATACCCCGCGGCCTCCCGGGCCAGTGTGGGGGTGGACACCATTCCGGCATCGTGGACGTTCGACCCCATGGAGGTGGCCCCGGCGATCAGCGCCTGGGACACCATCATGCCGGTGGTCCTCGTGTCCCGACCGATCACGATCTCATGGTTGTTGCTGGCGACCGCCTCGCTGATGCTGATCGCGAGGTCCGGGGTGAAATCCTGACCGATGACCCCTCTTATTCCCGATGATCCGAACAAGGACATGATATCAAGCCGTTCCAGAAGCATACAGAACAGGAATAAAACTATTGATGACCAAATTATCGGTTATAATTTTATAGATAATATGGCCAGGCTTTTTCAACTTTCTACCAAAAAAAGCGTTGATTGCCCCCCTTTCACCAACCTTTTTGGATACTGGCTCGTCAACATTATAGGATAAATATTATATATGCGTCCTAGCCATTACTATCTGGGTCGTATGGCCATCATCGCCCACAACGAACTAGGAGGGAAATCATTGGTCATGGAGCAGATTAACGTCGATAAGGCCAAGGAAATAGCTAAGAAGAAAGGTCTAAAGCCCGGCAGGGTAAAGGGAACGAACGGAATTCAGTTCACCAAGGGATCCAACGACCGCCTGGAGATCATCCCCTGGGATGAGTTCGAGAAGACGCTCAAGTCCAGAGGACTGGGTGTCTTCGAGAGCGGTGGCTGGATGAAGATAATGAAGAAGTGAGCCCCCTTTCTTTCCAAACCATTTTTTCAGTTTTCTTCACTTTGTCCTCATGACCAGCCAGTTCTTTGCCGAGGACTCCTTTCCCTTGAACCTCACCAGAGCATAGGTGCCATTAAGCCTCCTGCCGTTCAGCTTGAAGACTATAGTGTCCTCCCTCCTCTCTAAGAGCTGGAAACCGCCCTTGTCGAATATCTCCACCCTGCCCGCTCCGTACTCGCCCTCTGGTATCTCGCCCTCGAAATCACCATAGGAGACAGGATGGTCCTCGGTCTGAACTGCCAGTCTCTTGACCTTTATCTCCTCCGGCACTCCCTTGGGGACCGCCCAGCTCTTAAGCGTCCCGTCCAGCAGGAGCCGGAGATCGTAATGGTGGCTGGAAGCATGATGATCATGCACTACGAAGAAAGGCTCGTCCGACTCCCCGCCCGACTCTGGTTCAGGGGTACGGGAGAAGTCGCGCTTGTCCTTATACTCCTTCAGCGGAGCGTTCATGATCGTTGTTATGGACCGACAAGGAAATAATCGTTATGCGGCCCCTCGGACCCTGACCTTGAGGCTGCGGTCGAACGCCCTGTGGAATGCCTTCTGGTCATCCTCCAGCCCCCATACCTCCAGAGAGGCGTCGACATCGGAGACGACCTCGAGGACAACCTCGTTCTTGCCCTTCTTCGTGAACCCCACCTTGGACACCAGGCCTGCGTGGCTCCGGTCCAGGGTCTCGGCCAACCGCAGGAACGCGGACATGGTTATGATGTTCTCCTGGGTCCGTCCATCAAGGCCTACCATTCCGGGGTCCTTGCGGCGGGGCGGGCGCTTCCGATGGTACAGTACTAGGTTGGCCATGATGGCGATCTCCCGACCCTCGAAACCTAGCAGGTCTGCGTTCCTCACTATGTAGTAGGAGTGCGAGTGGTGGTTGTCAAAGGAGATGAAGTCCCCCACATCATGTAGGTACGCGGCATACTTCAGGAGCTCCCTTTCCTTAGATCCCAGAGCGTGCAGGCCGATCTCCCTAGCGCTGTCGAAAAGCTCCAAGACCAGCTTCTGGACGGTCTCCGCATGCTGCTCGTCCACATTACACGATCTCCCCAGCTGGAGAACGCTGGTCTCGCGGACCGACATACGCTGGGCGTGCGGGTATCCCTCTATCCCAGAAAGGTAGTCGACCAGCATCCCGTTGAGGACCCCGCGGTCACTGACGTTGAGCTCCTCTATGTGAAGCTCCTCCATGAACGTCTCCAGTATGGCCGCTCCTGCGATTACTATGTCCGCTCGTTCGGGATTGATGCCCGGCACCAGCCTCCGGGAGGCGAGGTCCAGGGACCGCAGCATGGCCGCCAACTTCTTCAGATGGGTGAAGCGTAGCACGTTCGGCCTCCCTCCGTAGGCGCGAGCGGCCATTTCCGCCAGGTTCACAATGGTGCCCGAACTCCCCCAGACCTGGTCGTACTTGACCATGGACGCTGACCTGACCGTGTGGACCATGATCGCTAGGGCATGACGCTTCATCTTATTGTACAGGCCTTCGTCCACAGCCCCCTTGTGCCCGTCAGGGATGAACATCGAGGTCGTCCTGATGGCCCCCAGCCTGAGGCTGTCGAGCATGGAATAGCGCTCCTGGTCGCCGATGATGACCTCAGTGCTTCCGCCCCCGATATCTATGAACAGGGCGTCCCGCGTCCCCAGGTCCACGCATGAGCTAACTCCCAGGTGGATGAGGCGGGCCTCCTCGATCCCTGAGATCACCCCCAGCTCCACTCCTGTTTCCTCTCTCATGCGCTCGACCAATACGTTCTGGTTGGTGGCCTCCCGCGCAGCTGAGGTGGCGATCATGATTATCTCGTCCGCGCCGTATGCCTTGGACAGTTGCACGAACTTCTGACATACCAGGACGGTACGGTCCATGGCCTCCCTGCGGAGGGTGTTGTCCCCGAACTCGCTCTCCCCCAGACGAACCACCTCCTTCTACTGGCTTATCAAAGTGTATGAGCAATTGGGGTTGAGGCGTACCACCATCATACGTACAGAGTTCGTGCCGAGGTCTATGAACGATACCACGTGGTCGGAGCGGGGGGTCCAGTCGTTCATGCCCACCTCACCTTCCGCCCGAAGGTCGATTCGAACAGGTCGCCCTTCCTGAGGTTCAGCGCCGCTGGGTCGACGGCCCCTGCGGACGGTAGGACCTCCAAGATAACCTCATCAGGAAATATCGTGCATTTCACATCCTTCACTCTGCTGTCATGGAGGTAGTCGAGGCCGTCTGCGATGCGGAGGATGGAGGCGAGAACGAACAGACGGTGGCGACCCTTATCATTTAAGGGTTCGAGCTCGGGATCATCGCTGCGCGGTGAGCGCTTCCGATGGTATCGCGCGAGGCACGCCACGATGTGCCTCTCCTCCTGGCTCAGAGGCAGAAACATCTCCTGGATCATCCGGTAACCGGTGCGGTGATGACCCTTCAGACCTTCGACAGCCCCAACGTCATGCAGCAGGCAACCGACCTCGAGGAGGAACAGGTCCCTGGAACCCAGACCGTGCAGGGGTTTAAGCTGTCGGAAGAGGGAAGATGCCAGGCGGAGGACGCTCTCGGCATGGGGGTGATCTACATTGATCTCCCTCGCGATGCCCCTGATCTTCTCCAGACACCATGCTCTGTCCCCGCCGGGGGCGCACCGTTCACGGTCCAGGTCCCGACCGGACATGCCCCTTCGCAGGGTCTCCCCCACCTCCTCCGGAAGGCCCTTATCGCGTAAGCCCTGGACCGCCGCTTCCACATCGTACTCCACCCTCCTCAGGTCCACGGAGAGATCAACGGTGTTCAATATCGCGTATGAGGCCCGGGGGTCACCGTCGACGGGGCGGCCCACGCTCCCAGGGTTGGCAAAAAGCACGCCGTCCACGCGACGCACGAACGCGCGATGCGAGTGTCCCACCAGTACGATATCGGCCTCGGCGATATGAGCCAGCTCCTTAAGCCGCTCTTCAGGAACGTCCGGGTCCAGGATCTCCCGGGGACCCCCCGGGCTGGCATGGACCAGCAGCAGCCTCTTTCCGCACAGGTCCAGACGCAGCTCCAAGGGCAGGGAGGAGATGAAGTTCAGGCTCTCCTCGGAGAGGTCCTTGACCGCCGCAGCGATGATGGCCTCCTTCACGGAACGGGCCGGCGACTTCTTGGACGAACGGGACCGCTTGAGCACTTTAAGATCGAAGTTACCTGCCACGGAAAGGAAAAGGTCACCGCTGAGGGCTTTCACCACCTCCTCCGGGTAAGCTCCCGAGCCCACCATGTCTCCGAGGTTGATGAACGATCCCACACCCTGCTCGCGGGCATCGTCGAGGACGGCTCTCAAGGCATCCATGTTGCCATGGACGTCGGAGATGATGGCAAGTTTTGCAGGACATCGAGGCCCCACCATGGGGATCCCCGGTGTCTTCTGGGACATGCCCGACCGGAACCTTTCAGGGACGGTCTCGAAGAACCGCCGCTGACGGAGATCTCCCCATTTCTCAGAGAACCTGGCGTAGAGTCTCTCGCGCTCTTGCGAGCGATCTGTCCTGATAGCTTCCAGGCCAGGCATGATGGTGGCAGCGTCGGTGCTTCCAGGGGGCATCAGGTCCTGGGACCAATTGTCAAGGCCATCAAGCCAGACATCACAGTCGTGCATCTCCCCCAGAAGGTCCTGGATGTCCTTAAGGGCCCGGATCTCGCTCTTCAGCTCGTCATCGAACAGGGGCCGGAACGCCTCCAAGGTGTACCGTAGCCTCTTGATGGCGATGCGAAGCTGGTGGTGTTCGGACTTGGCCTGCGGGTCCGCCACGCACCCCTCTAGCCTAATCACCTCGGCCAAGCGGTGAGAGACATGGGCGGACCCCGCAGCATAACTGGGCCGGCCTCGAACGTTCGCCTTAACGACTTCCAGTCGCTCCACCATCCTAGACAGGCGGTCCTCGATGTCCTGCAGTACACCCGAACCGTCCATCTCGTCGAGAGCGGCCACCACGTTTACCTGTTGTTCAATGCGCTGGGCCTGCTTCATCTCCAACAGCAGCGAGATCCCCTTGTCGAGGAGCTCATCGCTCCCTTCCAGCAACCCGCTTAGGTACTCTATCTGGACGTCGGCATCGCGGGCTTCGCCCAGAGCCCTGGTGAGCCCCTTTATATCTCTCCTCCATTGATCGTACTGGCTCTTCTTGAAGCAGGAGCTGAAGATGGGGAGCCCTGAGCGCACCCGGCGTGAGGCCACCCGCATCTGGTGCACTCCCTCGACCTCCATGTTCTTGGCGGCGAGGGACTGGCGCTTCATCTCAGCGACATGCTGCAGCAATAGTGTGGCCCCCAGGAGGCAGAGTCCGGGGTCCTCACCTTTCCCCATGCCACGCTCCCCTATTGACCAACAACCATTCCTGAGAGTCGAACACCTTCTCACCCTCGCGGGGCGAGACCCTCGTCCACTCCCCACTGGGCTGGAGCTCGCGGGCCTTAACGTTGTCGCGAAGATGGGCCTCCAGAATGCACCTCACCAGGACCTTTCGCAGACGCTTCTCCCTTACAGGGAATAATATCTCCACCCTTCGGTTCAGGTTTCGCGGCATCATGTCCGATGAGCCCAGGAGAACCTCGGCGTCGCCGCCGTTCCTGAAGTAGTAGATCCGGGAGTGCTCCAGGAACCTGGATATTATAGAGGTCACCCTGATGTTATCGCTTATCCCGGGCACACCAGGCCGCAGGCTGCACAGCCCCCTGACGTTGAGGTCTATCTTCACCCCTGCCATCGACGCCCTGTACAGAGCCTGGATAATCCCCTTGTCGATGAGCGCGTTGACCTTGAATGCAATGTACCCATCGCCGTGCAGCTGGTGCCTGGCGATTTCCCGATCGATCCGCTCCATGATGCCCTTCCTTATCCCATTGGGCGAGACCAGCATCTTATTGTAATCCTCCCTCTGGCTGTAGCCGGTCAGAGCGTTGAACAGGTCGGCCACGTCCGCTGTTATCTCCGGGTCCGCGGTCAGGTATCCTATGTCACCGTACGTCCGGGCGGTCTTGGAGTTGTAGTTGCCCGAGGACAGATGGCAAATGCGTATGGGCCCGCCTCGACCCCTCTTGACGATGAGGCACATCTTGGCGTGGATCTTGATGTCCACGGGACCGTAGACAACATGCACACCGGCCTGCTCCAGCTGCCTCGACCAGGATATATTGTTGGTTTCGTCGAACTTCGCCTTGAGTTCCAGGACCGCGGCCACGGCCTTGCCGTTCCTCCGCGCCTCCATCAGCGCCTCCACCAGCGGGGAGTTCTGGTCGATGCGGTAGAAGGTGATCTTAATGGCCATAACGTCTGGGTCCACCGCCGCCTGCTGCAGAAGGCCGACCACCGGCTGGAACGAGTCATAGGGGTGATACAGCACTACATCGCGCTCGGCGACATTGTTGAGGATGGTCTTCTCGTTGGCCAGCAGCTTAGGGGTGAAAGGCAGGAAGGGCGCGTCCTTGAGGTCCGGGCGCTGCACCTCGAGCATCTGCCACAGGTCTACCAGCGCCAGGGGTATGGGCGATCTATAGATGAGCTTGGGGGGAAGCCCCAGCTTGGACGCCAGCAGCTCGGCAACACGCGGAGGCATGTTTGCGTCCACCTCCAGGCGCGAGGAGTCGCCCACCCTGCGCGATTCCACCCCCTCCTCCATGGCCGTCAGGAGGTCATGGGTCTCGTCCAGCTCGATCTCGAACTCCGCGTCACGGGTCACGCGGAAAGGGTACACGGCCTCCACCCTCACCCCGGTGAACAGCATGTCCAGGTTAGAGGCCACCAGGTCCTCTACGAAAACGTACTGAAGCTCTTCCTTGCGGCCCTCACCATCATCTTCAAGCTTTACCAGCCGGGGAAGAAGGCCACCACCCGGGACCTTTACGCGGGCGAACTTCTCGTGCCCCATGGAGTCGCGCACGACCACCGCGAGGTTGATGGCCCCGCCTGATATGAACGGGAACGGATGGTTCAGATCGAAGGCGAGAGGTGTCAGTATGGGGAACAGGTTCTGCTCGAAGTAGGCGCGCAGGGAGGCCCTCCTCTCCGAGGAAAGCTCGCTAATGCGGAGTATGCTTATCCCCGCGGCGCTCAGTTCTGGTAGGAGCTTCTCCTCCCAAACCCGACGGTACTCCTGAAGCAGATAGTCAACACGCTCATTGATGGCATCCATCTGTTCATCGGGGGTCATGCCGTCGGCAGGCGCCTCCAGCGCACCCTTGGCGGACTGGCGGATCAGTCCCGGCACACGGGACATGAAGAACTCATCAAGATTGCTGCCGCAGATGGCGAAGAACTTAGCTCTCTCCAGCAGAGGCTGGGTCATGTCCTCGGCCTCCTCCAGCACCCTGCGGTTGAAGTCGAGCCAACTAAGCTCCCTGTTTATGAACAACCGTGGATCACTAAGGGTATTGATTTCTGTGCTGTCGGCGTTTGGGCCTTTGTTGCTTCCGTATGGGGCTCTTAGCTCCGTCAATCCCTCACCCGATGACACAATATCGAGGGGGGATATAATCGTTCCATTATTTTTCCTGAGATATCTGGCCGGTCTCTAACAGACTTCCGTGAGCACCATTCTGGAGTGGTCACGAATCATAAGATTTATATTCCAAGCCATTATAAGGAGGGCTACAAGCAGGGGTAGCCAAGCTTGGCCAACGGCGTAAGATTCAGGGTCTTATCCTTAGTGGTTCGGGGGTTCAAATCCCTTCCCCTGCACTTCTTTTGAACTATCAAATTACTCATCTGTTTGTCGCTTTAATATTAATTTTATTTATACAAACTACTTCTACCATTTTATCAAGACAGCTTACGAAGGAATAGTCTTTGGAGGCTGGCTCTCACTTCTAAAAAGATGTATTGACTATGAATGAAAATGCTAAGATCGATATACTATTGAGATAAGATTCACGTATAGTCGACCTTGACAACTACCAGAATTGGCTCGTTGATCTCAAGGCTTGAACCCCACCTATCATGCCGCCCATGGGAGCACGGTCGACAGACCTCATGCATTACTAGGGGGGTGTACACATG
>Ga0123329_1005067_pt1 | contig 10042 bp, 9 predicted proteins | sample BioC12SIPDNA_FD_89703 | JGI IMG/M metagenome (GOLD analysis project Ga0123329, IMG submission 89703) | Anaerobic biogas reactor microbial communites from Washington, USA - Biogas_R1_B C12 SIP DNA | ecosystem: Engineered > Bioreactor > Anaerobic > Unclassified | place: Washington, USA | collected... | reverse complement strand
GTGGCCCTGACGGGCAACGGGCACACCTACGCCGGCTGCGTGCTGGAGAGCCTGCGGCCGGCGCACACGGACCGGCGCTGGGGCCGCTTCGTCGCGGAGTTCGTCCAGGAGGTGGACTGTGACGGCTGACGGCAACGGCAACGGATCAAGGCTGAGACACGGATGGACACGGATAGCGACGGATACGGCAACGGGAACATGAGGCGAACAACGGCAGCGCCGGCAGGGTCCGTGCCTGTCCGTGTGGCGGCGCCTGCGGCGCCGACACAGCCGAGGGCGGCTGTGCCACATACGGCTCTGGACCCCCTGCCGGAGGCCGGGCTGCGCGGCCCGCTGTGGTTCGTGCTGCGCGACGGGCGGTGGGGGCTGGGGCCGGAGGTGCTGATGCGGGACACGGCGTTTGCGCGGTGGTGGCGGGAGGGAATCGAGATGCTGAAATCTGTGCTGCGCGAGCGGGAGGCGGTCGATGCATGACGATCATTACGCGGCCGTGGCGGCCTTTGCCAGTTTCATCGGCATCGGCGTGTGCGTGGCTCTGGCCTGGCTTTGGGAGGTAATCACATGACTCTTGATGCGATCAAAGCTGAGAAGGACGGGCTCGAAGCGGCACGGGAGCCGGTGGAGGTGCCCGTGGCGATGCCGGAGCCGGGCGCGGCCGAGCAGCTGGATGAGGCGGTGCTGACGCTCGTCTCTGGATTGGCCCATCCGGCGTATGCCGCCTACCACCACGCCGTCAAGGCCGAGGGCGAGGTGGCAGAGATCGACGCGCTGGGCAAGGACGCGCCGGAGAGTGAGGGCGCGAAGTGGTGGAGCGAGCATCGCAAAGCGGCGCTCGCCGCTATCGACGCGCTGAAGGCTTGGGCGTATACGTGGGACAAGGCGCACCCTGAGTTCCACGCGCGGCCGGAACTGCCTGAGCAGGAGGCCCGGTAGTGGCAAAAGTCATTACATATGACGCGCCGAGTAACACCGTGTTCTATGACGGTGGCACGGAGGCCGATGCGGTTGAATGCACGGACATTCTGGCGGCTGACGTGGCGGGCGGCTGGAACGTCTTTGGCTCTTTGGGCACACGCTGTTACTGGACAACGGCGAAGCTGCACGGCGGGTCGAATGCGACGACGCATTTCGGCATGGATGGCGAGTCTCTCCTGATCTATACGGCGGTGGCTGGCAACGGGGCCGCGATGCAAACAGAGGGGGCCGGCTCATGGTCATTCGTTCGGTCTGCTGTCGTTGTTCAGGCACCTGCAACAGCCCATCATTACATCAACATGGCGCACACGGGGGCATTGACCATCCGTCTCTCCACAATCATGGTGCTGCGCGGCGGTGGTTGTCCGCGCATTTCAGCGGCAAGCCCTTGCACTATCAGTAACTCAGCACTGATGAGCACACAAGGCGTCGGCCCCAATCTGCCTAAAGACGCAAGCGTTGAATATTCCTTGCTTTCCGGTGGTCCGTCGTACCCCGCTGCCAGCACGGGGATCGAACACAATGTCATGTACGGTATTTTGACATGCAGGGCCGATTTGACGCTATCAAGCCCGGTCATTGAAGGGGTGGGCTATGCGTACGTCTGGCACGGCGACCTGACAGTTACTGACCCGGACGGCTGGTGGGATACTGCGACACGCCTGCGGGTGACGGCGGCCGGGTATGAGTCGGCCATCGAACTCCGGTGGACATTCGCACTGACGGTGCATGACGAGGACGGCGCGGCCGTCGAAGGGGCGCATGTGACGGTTGAGGATGCGTTAGGGACGACGCACGCTGCATACGACACCAACGCATCCGGGCAGTCGCCAACGGCGATTACGCTGCCGGAGTTTCGCTGGGTTCTCAGCGAGATAGATGTTATTGACATCCCGCCCGACGAGCCGACTACGGAGTATGACTACAACCCGTACACGATCACTGTGGAATGGCCGGACGGCGTAACGATGATCGTGTCCGACCTGACAGTAGACCGGCGGATTGAGTGCGTCATCGAGCGCCCGGACGTACCTGCAACGTCGGACGTGCGGCTCGGGACGTCCTACGCCGACGGCAGCCTGGAGGGGGTGTTCGTCGGCACCGCGCATTATCTGACCGGCGATGTGGACGTGCCGACCGTTACCGGCACAGTCGTTGTCCCTGAGATCAGTGGGAGCGTGGGCTGATGCAAGACTACACACCGGACTCATCCATCGTGCGCGGCAGCCGCTGGCCGCCGGCCGGCGACGTCCTGACGGTCGAGATCACCAATACCGGAGGCTGGGCCGCCGGCGCGGACGGATGGACCTGGTCGCTCTGCCTCTCGCGCACACGGCGCGGCGGCACTCCGGACCTGGAGATCGAGGCCGACTCGGCCGCCCTGAACGGCACCGTGATGACGCTGACGTTCACGGCCACCTCGGCCGAGACGGCCGCCCTGCCTGCCGGCAAGGGCCGCTTTAACGTCGAGATCAAATCCGACGACGGCGCCGGCGCCGTGTCCTACTACGACTGCGTGGCCGGTACGGCCAGCGTGCGCGACAGCGCCGGCGAGGGATAACGGATGGCCACGACCACCACAACGCTCCTGCCCGGGCCGTCCTTCGGCCCCGACGTGGACGTCTACCTGAACGACGCCCTCACGGCCGACCTGGTCGTCCGCACCATCCGCGCCTCCTACGTCCGGCCCTGGCAGGCCGAGCTCTTCTGGCCCGGCCGGCACGACGACCCGCCCGAGGTGAGCCTCTGGGATGAGCTCCGCATCGAGGACGACGGCGGCGCCGTCCGCTTCGACGGCTTCATCACCGAGATCCAGCCCGGCGGCGTCGACTCCGAAGGCGTCCGCTACACGGCCTCCGACCGCCGCTTCATCCTCGAAAACGAGCCCGTCCGCATCAACGGCCGCGGCTACTACCTCTGGAATCGGCGCGGCTACACCTGCAACACCGGCAGGGGCGGCGAAGACTCCCCCGGCCGCGACGGCGGCAAGTGGACGGCCGGCGAGATCATCATCGACATCCTGGAGCACGCCCTCGGCCTGCCCGCCGCCGGCAGCGACATCCCCGGCCACCACTCCGACGACTGCTGCGTGCCCGACCCCTACCTGGACGCCACGGTGATCGCCGGCTACGACGCCGCCGCCATCCTGGCCCTCAACAGCGTCGTCGGCGAGGTCAGCATCAACGGCACCAGCATCGCCTTCGCCATCACCGAGCTGCTGGCCCTGAACGGCGGCTTCTACGGCTGGTACATCGACCCGGAGACCGGCCACCTGGTCGTGCAGGACCTGGACGCGCTGCCGACGAGCAACCTCCAGGCCGGCCGCCTGGGCCACTGGCAGGACGAGGCCGGCACCGACTTCGTGCTGCTGGGCAACGAACTGGAGTGGAGCCTGGACGGCGTCTGCACGACCCTGGTGGTGCAGGGGCAGGACCGCACGGTGGAGGTGCGGCCGGGCAACATCGAGGGCAGCGGCAACCCGGCCATGAACGGCGGCGGGCAGCTCGAGCGCATCGCCGCGCCCTGGCACGGCTGGCCCAGCGCCTGGCGGGCCCTGTGCCAACCCTACCGCCTGACGACGGGCAAGGAGATCGACGCGGCCAACCTGTATACCCCGCCGGCCGGCTGGGCGAATGCCACCAAGCTGCCGCGCGTCTACCGCGGCACGGCCGCCGGGCCGAAGACGGCCTACGTGCCCGCCAGCGGCGTCTTCCCGGTGTGGATGCTGCCGACGGGCATCATCGGCTTCTACGAGAACCCGAGCCTCTCGGTCGGCGAACGCCTGTGGGGCTGGTACTGGGCGCGGCAGCCGTTCACCGTGACGGCCGGGCCGGACGGCGACGCCTACCACTGGTACGGCTACGAGTGCACGCGGTGGATCTACGACGCGAGCTTCCGGAGCGTGTCGAGCTGGCCGACGGCCGGCACGAGCGACGACGCCGTGGCGATGGCCCTGCTGGCCGAGCGCCTGCTGCGCATCTTCCGCGACGTGCGCCGCCAGGGCACGCTGCGCTGCGACCGGGTGGACTTCGACGTCTACAACCTGGACCGGCGCTACAACGTGCGCAACCTGGGTCCGGAGCACCTGGGATGCCCGGCCGGAAGCACCAGCGAGGCGCCCACCACCACGCAGATGGGCGGCTACGCGGACCCGACAGCCTGGCGCTCCCTGGCCATCAACGCCGTGGACGTGCTCTACGACTTCACGCAGGACGCCGTGGAGATCACGGTGGCCAACACGTTCTGGATGCTGGAGGAATACTCGGCCATCAAGCAGCGGCTGGAGATGAACCTGTTCGCCCAGCGCGAGCTGGCGCTGAGCCAGGACATCCTGGACTGCCAGGTGCACACCCCGGCCGTGGGCGACGACCAGAGCACCATCGAGCCGGTGACGACCGAGGCGCCCATCACCACCACGACCACCACGCCCGAGCCGGGCACCACCACCACGCCCGAGCCGGGCACCACCACCACGGGCGAGCCGGGCCCGACCACCACGGGCGAGCCCGGCCCCACCACCACGGGCGAGCCGGGCCCCACGACCGGCGGCCCGGGCCCGACCTCCTCGACCACGTCGCCCGAACCCGGCTCGACCACCTCGACCACCACGGGCGCGCCCGGCTGCCCCGAGGACTGCTGGGATTGTGCAGCCGTCTACGGCGTGGTGCTGGACGATCTCTACTGCGACTGGCGGGAGCCGTGCGGGGTCGTCTACATGGACAGGGTCGAGACCGACCCCTGCTCCTGGATATCGGGCGAGATAGCGGAGCCCTACCAGGGCGTGTGCGGCGGCGCGCTCTACTGCACGCAGGACGGCGAGGATTACTACTGGACACTGATCATCGCCCACTGGGCGGCGGCCGGCGAGTGCATCTACCGGCGGCCGGCGACGCTGGGCAGCTGCCCGGCAGGCGTCTACACGCTCTACAGCAGCGGTCTCTGCGGCGACTGCCCCGCGCAGGTCGAGGTGGTGGCGATATGAACGAACAGAACCTGCCGCTGGGGCTGATCGAGGCGCGCCGGCGCGTCTGCCACCGGTGCGAGCACTGGCGGGTCATGAGCGCCGAGCACGCCCGCTGGCCGTTCTGCATCGGCGGGGATGCTCAGGTCGATCTGAGCCCGGAGTTCCTGGCCGGCCTGCACGCCAACTGCCCCCTGGACCGCTGGCGGGGGGTGGAGCCGGCCGACCTGGCCGCCGAGCGGGCGGAGGCCGAGCGGCGCGCGGCGGAGCGCCAGGCCGAGTGGATGGCGCCCATCTTGGCGGCCGCGCTGAAGCGCATCCCGAGCGCCGAAGAGAAGGGCGCGTTCCTGGTGGACCTGGTGGCGGCCGGCCGACTGCGCCGCGACCTGGCCGAGGAGACGGCCCGCCGCGAACAGCTGATGGGAGGAACCGCCGATGAACGCAGACCGATGACCCTGCACGACCAACTGCTGGCCGCCGAACAGAAAGCCGCCGCCCTCCCGGCCCGGGCGCACGCCGCCCCGGAGTGGTGCGTCTTCGCCACGCGCGCCGGCTGCTGCTCCAAGAAGTACGAATGCCGCCGCCTGGCCGGCATCGTGCGCGTGGTGCCGCAGGTCGAGTGCAATCCGAACTGCCCGCGCGCCGTGCCGTCGCTGAAGATCGGCGCGGTCATCACCGCGTTCAACGAGGGCGATGAGGTGCGCGCCACCGTCGAGTCGCTCCTGGGCAGCGTGCGCGGCGATCGCACCGAGGTCCGCGTCGTGCTGGTGGACGACGGATCGACGGACGGCTCGTGCGACGGGTTCGGCGAGGATGATGGGCGCGTGGTGGTCGTCCACCATGAGGAGCCGCAGGGCATCGGCCGGTCGCGGAACGAGGGCGCGGCGCGCGCGCTGGAGCTGGGCGCGAACGTCGTCACCTTCCACGACGCGCACATGCGGTTCGACGCGCCGCCGGACTGGCCGCACGCGTGGGGGCCGCTGGAGCACCTGGCGCGCCGTGCGCTGCAGGACGACGCCATCGTCTGCAGCGGCACGCGGGGCCTGAAGGAAGGCAGCAACCGGTCGTGGGTCTGCGACCTGTTCTACAACTCGACGGACGGGCTGCAGGCGAAGTGGCGCCACGTGGGCGGGCGGCAGCAGCCGACGGAGGAATGGCCGGAGAGCCCGTGCATGATGGGCGCGGGCTATGTGCTGTCGGCAGACACACTCAGAAAACTGTCCGGCGCCACTGGCGCCCTCTGGGAAGACACGGCGGGCCGGTGGGGGTTCAGCGAGCAGGCGCTGAGCGTGAAGGCGTTCCTGATGCGGATCCCCGTGCGGTTCAGCCGCGACGTGTGGCTGCCGCACCTTTACCGCGACAAGAACCCGGTGCCGGCCGCCGGCACGGAGCACTGGAAGAACGTGGCGGTCTCGATGCGGCGGCTGCTGGGGCCGGAGGTCTTCGACGACCGGTTCCAGGCGTTCTGCGAGGCGCGCCTGGGCGCGGACGGGCTGGCCGAGGTGCTGGCCGGTGTGGAGGGTGGAGAGCCCGCCTGGCGGCGGGATCCTCTGGACGTCTTCGAGATGCTGTGCGGCAAGCGGGCCGTGCCGGGGCGCGAGCACCCCGAGCTGGCGGCGCTGGCCGAGGCGCTCTACGGCGAAGGGACCGCAGAGGACGCAGAGGGCGCAGAGAACGGCAGAGAACGGCAACGAACGGCAATGGAGGGGAACGAACGGCAGGATACAACAACGGAGGGGAACGAACGGCAAGAAGCGGCCAGAGACAAGATAGTGACGCCTGGCCGTTCTCTGCGTTCTCCGCGTCCTCTGCGGTCCAATCTTGATGAAGAGCCCGGGCGGGTGCTTGTGTGGCGGCCGGGGGAGCATCTGCTGTGGCTGCGGAAGGACTGGCCGGAGGCGGAGATCACGTGTCTGGACTTCGACCGGGTGCGCATGTCGACCTGGCGGCCGTGGTGCAAGGCGCACAAGGTGCACCTGATCGCGGTGCCGCCCAAGAGCGACTACGTGGAGCGGCCGCTTGCATGGGGCATGCACTACGACCTCATCGTGATTGCAGGGGCGGTGCAGGACCGCTGCAAGGCCGTTGCCGAGCGCCTGCTGGCGCCCGGCGGGCGCATTGTTCTGGCCGCCTCGGGGCTGCGGGAGCAGGTGGCCGACGAGCACCGCAAAGAGGAGGACACATGGGCCGACAAGCTGGCCAAGGCCCTGGGCCCGAACCCGGCGCGCGCGAAAAGAGCCGCCCAGGACAAACCCGCGTCCGTGTCTGTCCGTGCGGACACCCCGCCCCTCGTCACCATCGCCCTGCTGAACTACCGGCGGCCGGGCAACATCCTGACCATCCTGGACCACCTGGCCGATCAGGCCGTGCCGGTGCAGGTCTACCTCTGGGACAACTCGACGGGCATCCTGGACACGTCCGTGACGTGTCATCCGCTCGTCAAACTCTACATCGCGCCGAACCTGAACCTGGGCTGCTTCCCGCGCTGGCAGATGCTGGCGTGGGCCGACACGGAGTTCGTCGGCACGATCGACGACGACCTCTGCCCGGGTCCGGAGCTGATCGGGCGGGCCGTCGCCGCCTGCCGCGAGCGCTGCCCGGACGGCCTCGTGGGCGGCTTCGGCATGAACCCGGTCGAGGGCAAGAGCTATAAGGCGGCACAGCACATCCACCTGCCGAAGGAAGACCGCCGGGTGGAGATTGTGAAGGGGCGGTTCATGCTCTTCCGCCGGGCGCTGCTGGAGCGCGTGCCGCTCTCGCCGCCGGCCTGGTCGGAAGGCGAGCCGATGGCCTTCCGCTGCGACGACATCTACCTGAGCCTGACCCTGGGGCGCGGCGAGGCGACGCACCTGGTCCCGGGCAGCCTGCGCGGTCAGTGCCACGAGCTGGGCGGCCAGCAGGTGGCCCTGGCCGCCCAGCGCGGCCATTACGAACTGCGGGGACTGGCCTTCGAGTTTCTGAACGAAAGGACGGCGCCATGAACCGATCCGTGCTGGTCCGTGTCTGCCTGTGCCTGTCCGTTCTGTGCCCCGCCGTCGGCTGCGGCACGGTCCGCACGCTCTGGCGGGACTCGGGCGAGATCGTCGGCCTCTACCATGAAGCACCGGCCCTGGGGCTGCCGCCGCAGCCGGGCGAGGCGCTGCAGGAATCGCGCCGCGTGAGCGCGATGACCGCCTGGTGGCGGCTCAAGGACCTGGCCGACCAGACGCTGGAGAGGCGCGACGAGCTGATCGCCCGCCTGGCCGGGCTGCTGGTCTCGGCGCACGGCGCGCCGGTGCGGGTGCCCGTCACCGAGCCGGAGCTGGAGCGGGCGCTCTCCGACGGCGCGCGCCTGGAGGCGGCGCATCGGACGGCGCTGGCCCGGGACGCCGACCGCCGGCTCGACACCGCCACGCGGCCGGCGCGGTCGGGCTGGCGGCTCTCCAGCGGCATGCTCGGCACCTACGCGCTCCTGGGCGCCTACGGCGGACTGGTGGGCGTGCTCGGGATCCTCTGGCGCAAGGCGAAGGCGGCCGCCCGGGCGGCGGCCACGCTGGCCGGCGCCGAAACCGCCGCGCTGACGACGGTTGTCAAGAGCATCAGCGCCGCGCTGGCCACGATGCCGCCGGGCGACAAGGAGGCCGCCAAGCAGGTGCTGGAGGCGGTCCAGGGCAGGGGCAGCCCCACCGAACGGCGCGTCGCCGAGGTCAAGACCGCGTGAAGGAAAGGAGCCCGCCATGCCGGCCGCACCGCCCATTACCTGCCTGTGCCCGACGCACGGCCGATTCGAGCGCCTGCGCGACGCGGTGGCGTGCTTCCTGCTGCAGGACTACCCCGGCGAGGCCACGCTCCTGATCCTGAACGACGCCCCGGAGCCGCTGGTTCACCGCAACGGCTGCCGCGCGTCCGAATGGTGCCTGGACGCGGTCCGTGTCAGTCCGTGTCAGTCCGTGTCAGTCCGTGTCATCAACACGCCCCACCGCCATGCCAACCTGGGCGCCAAGCGGCAGGCGCTGCTGGAGGCCGCCCAGACGCCGCTGGTGGCCCACTGGGACGACGACGACCTCTACCTGCCCTGGCACCTGAGCGAGGCCGTGGGGGCTCTGGCCGGCCCCGCAACCTGCGCCAAATCCCGCTGCGGCTGGTGGGCGCTCGGCCGGCGCGAATGCTGGGAGCTGCAGGGCGGCGTGCACCATAATACCTTCGAAGGCCAGATGGTCTTCCGGCGCGAGCGCGCCCTGGAGCTGGGCGGCTACCCGCCCAAGATGAGCGGCCAGGCCGCCGACCTGCTGGCCGCCTTCCGCCGCGCAGGCGAGTTGAACCTCTACCGGCCGGCCGACGGGGACGTCTCCTACGTCTACCGCTGGGCCGATGGTGGTGGGCACATCAGCGCCTGCAACGGCCAGGGACAGCAGCGCCAGGCGGAATGGCTGCGGCGCAACCGCGACTTCGGCCTCGGGCGCGACGGCCGGCCGCAGGCACTCATCCCGTCCGGCAACGCGATCCTCTGGGCCCAGGCGCGCCTGACCGGGCAGTTCCACAACCTGCTCGAGCAGCTCCAGCCGCGCCTCGCCCCCGACGCCTGGCAGCGCGCCAGCGCGCGCCTGGCCGCGGCGTAGACAGCCGCCGCCCGCCGCCGGCGAACGAGGGGTGACGGCGAGCACCTTGCCGTGTCCCGTGGTCAAGGCGAGGATCTCACCGCGGAGGGCGCAGAGGACGCAGAGAACGGAACGAACAGTACTGACAACGCCTTCTCCGTTCTCCGCGTTCCGTGCGTCCTCCGCGGTCCATTCCGTAGAGGAGATCTGTTCTCCGCGTTCTCTGCGTCCTCCGCGGTCCATTCCGTAGAGAAGGTCTGTTCTCCGTTCTCTGCGTCCTCCGCGGTCCATTCCGTAGAGGAGATCCGTTCTCCGCGTTCCCTGCGTCCTCCGCGGTCCATTCCGCAGAGAAGGTCTGTTCTCCGCGTTCCCTGCGTCCTCCGCGGTCCATTCCGTAGAGGAGATCTGTTCTCCGCGTTCTCTGCGTCCTCCGCGGTCCATTCCGTAGAGAGAGCCGCTCAGTCGCGCGGGAACTGCAGGATCACGCCCATCTGGCTGCCGCGGTCCGCGATCAGGTCGGCGTAGGCCT
>Ga0123329_1005060_pt1 | contig 10045 bp, 13 predicted proteins | sample BioC12SIPDNA_FD_89703 | JGI IMG/M metagenome (GOLD analysis project Ga0123329, IMG submission 89703) | Anaerobic biogas reactor microbial communites from Washington, USA - Biogas_R1_B C12 SIP DNA | ecosystem: Engineered > Bioreactor > Anaerobic > Unclassified | place: Washington, USA | collected... | reverse complement strand
TCATCCTGACCATAGACGTCACCAACCCCAGCTCGGTAGAGTACTTCAGCAAGCTGGCAGAGGAAAGGGGATCGCAGACTTAAGCCTGACCACCTATCCCACTTTCTCAGAGGGATCGGAATCCATCCAAAAAGACCGATAGCTCAATCTGGACATTTCGTGGCTACGGCAGGCAGCGATTCAGCTTCGATATACACTCTGTTGGTCTCAGGATACGCTTTACGGAGCTCAGCCTCGATGCGGCGGATGGCCTCATGCATCTGCTCGGCCGTGGTGCCGACGACGAAGCACACGCCCATGTTGATGAGCAGATCGTGCGGGCCCAGGTACATCGTGAGGATGTCCCCGGAGCGCTCCACCGAGGGGTCCGCCTCCACACGCTTCCGGATGTCCGCCAGCATTTCCCTGCTGACGCCCTCACCAAGCAGCAGGCCGCTGGTCCGGTGGGCCAGGAACCAAGCAACGCTCATCAGAAGAATACCGATGGCGATGGATGCCAAGCCATCGAGGTATGGGTTGTGGAACAAGTGACCGAAGAATATGCCAAGGAACGCGAAGACAAGGCCGAGCAGTGCGGCACTGTCCTCGAGGACCACAGTGTAGAGGCTTGGGTCCTTGGACTCCTTCAAGAACTCCATGGAGCTCTTCACGCCCTTCGCTTGGTTGAACTGTCTTATGGCGATCGCGAATGTGACACTCTCGATGAGGATGGCTATCGCGAGCACGATGTACGCAGCCGTTGGGTCCCCCAGCACCGTGCTGGGGGTCACTGCCAGGATGTACGTGATGCCCTCGTATAGGGACATTCCACCGCCGATGCCGAAGATGGATATTGCGACGATATTCGTCCAGAAGTACAACGACTTGCCGTACCCGAAGGGATGGCTCTCGTCGGCAGGCCGCTTGGCCCGTTTCAATCCCAGGAGCAGGAGGATCCCGTTACCTGTGTCCACGATGGAGTGGATGCCCTCAGAGATCATGGCCGAGGAGCCGGTTAAAGCGGCGGCGATGAACTTGACAATGGCGATGGCCAGGTTCCCGATGATGGCCGCTATGATCGCAATCCGAGAACCGCTGTGTGTTGCCGTCGACTACCACCACTTCTTATTTGGCTGCATTAAAAAGAGAATATTTTAACATTGGTGTGAAGCACGCTCCAAGCCATTGGAGCTCAGGGCCTCAAGAGATGGAAAGCTGACGGATCAGAACCGCTTGGGGGTCGTCCTCTCGCCACCCCGGGTGCAATAATGCAGGCCTTTGAACCCGAACTCCGCGTGCACCGGACACTTGGGGCAGATGCACTTCAGCTCACGCGATATGCAGTCCGGGGAGCGCCCGTAGAAGCAGAACATCTTCTCGTCCCGTTCCTTGGCACACTCCGTGAAGGAGGGGCACTTGGCGCACGGGCACTTCGACCGCATGCTCGCGATCTCGGCCTTCCTCTTCTCCGGCGTCATCCGGTTAAGTTCATCGATGTTGCGCATCGCTCATGTCAACGTTCCCACACAATATCAATCATTGCGGCATCCGCAGCCGATATCATCATGCCCACGGGTCACCGGCGGCCCATAGATGTGATATGAGCGCCGAGGTCGATGCCTGTCATCCCCTCCGACAGCTCCCATACCCTGGTCGCCAGATCCATGTCCCTTCCCCGGTTGTGAGGCCGCACCCTCACCGGTCGGCCCTTGAACTCCATCCATCCGTCGGGACCGATGAGCTCCCCGCCCTTCACCAACGGATCGAGGCAAGCTCTCAGGGCAGGCTGGACCCCGTCATCGATGCTATGCATGAACGGGCGCAGGTACCACCGCATGAGCTGGGTGTTCTGATACAGCGGGGTGTTCACCAGGCCGGGGTGGGAGCCCACACAGGCCGGCGATCCCAGCCCGGCGAGCTCCAGCCGGCGGTGCAGCTCACGAGCGAAGAGCAGGGTAGCGAGCTTGCTCTGCTTATATGCGCGCCAAGGCGAGTACGACCGCTCGGAGCTGATGTCCGAGAAGCGGATATTGCCTCCTCGGTGTACACAGCTGGTCTGCACCACCACCCGCGACCCGGGGGTCGCGGCGAGCAGTTCGAGCAGTCCTGCAGTGAGGGCGAAGTGGCCCAGGTGGTTCACCCCCCACTGGGACTCGAATCCCTGCGCCGTCGTCCGGTAAGGAGGGGTCATGATGCCGGCATTGTTCAGGAGAAGGCCCAGCTGGTCATGCTCAGCCCGGTACGCTGCAGAAAAGCGCTCCACTGAGCTCAGGTCCCCCAGGTCCAGTCTCCGGACCTCAGGCTCCGCGCCGGGTACGGACCGGCGGATCTCATCGGCCACCATCCCTGCGCCCCTGGTGTCGATGTCGGCTATGGTGATCCGACCACCCTTCTCCGCCAGGATGCGGGAGATCCTCGCCCCCAGACCGGAGGCTCCGCCGGTGACGATGATGTTCAGGTCATCGATGCGGCCTACGGTCTCCGCGCTCCACTCCCTCTCCTTCGAGCTCATCATCCTGGCCATCGGCCGGCGTGGAAATAATCGTTTCTAATGGGCGGTCACTCCGGCGGGTTTTTCCTGATCTCCGCCTCGGTGCCCTTGGTGCAGTAGAACAGATTGTCCAGTCCCGCCCGGTTCGCCACCGGGCAGTCCATCAGGCATACGCACCCCAGGTCCTCGCTGGTGATGCATCCTTGGCTGCGCCCCAGGAAGCAGTAAAGTAGCTCCCCCGCCTCCTCGGCACACTTGTTGTATATAGGGCAGCCCGGGCACATGCACTCGGACCTCAGCGCCTCGATCGCTCTCTCCCTGTCCTCTTTGACACTGGAGTCTAGGTCGCCCCGCAACTTCTCGTAAGCGTCCATTTGATCACCGCATAGATATCCGAGAGCGGGAGTATTTAGCGGTAGCGGGGCTGGACCTCCGCTGCTTATTTCATTCAGCGATGACCATACTAAAACCGATGGTCGTCGGAGGAAAGCCCGAATGGTTGAAGGTGAGAGCGTCAACCGGGGACGTATTCCCCAAGGTCCGGGAAACGCTCCGTTCCTGCGGTCTCCGTACAATATGCGACTCGGCCCACTGTCCTAACCTGGGATACTGCTGGTCGCTAGGACATGCAACTTTCCTCATCCTGGGCCGTACCTGCACCCGCAGCTGTGCCTTCTGCGCGGTGGACCATGGGGTGCCTGAACCCCTGGACCGGGAGGAGCCGATGAGGATCGCCTCGGCGGTGGCGGAACTGGGATTGAAGCATGTGGTGATCACGTCAGTGACCAGGGATGATCTGCCAGATCAGGGTGCGGGGCAATACCGTGCGGTGGTGGACGCCATACACAGCGAGCATCCAAGCGCAAGCATCGAGCTGCTGATACCGGACATGCGCGCCTCCGAGGACGACCTCCGCTCAATCGTGGAGTCCGGGCCCGATGTGCTCGGCCACAACATCGAGACCGTCAGGCGCCTTCAGGACATAAGGGACCCCCGGTCCACATACGAAGGCACACTGGAGACCCTGCGGACCATCAGGAGGTTGGACCCTTATATGGTGACCAAGAGCTCCCTCATGCTGGGCCTGGGAGAGCGGTACGATGAGGTCATCGAAACCCTGGGGGACCTGCGGAAGGCAGGAACGGAAACGGTCGTCATGGGCCAGTACCTCCGTCCCCGGAACGGCCTACTGGAGGTCCACGAGTACGTACATCCGGAGATATTCCAGAGGCTCTCCAAGGAGGCGCAGGACCTGGGGTTCCGCCATGTGGCCTCCGGTCCTCTCATGAGGAGCTCTTTCCCCACCCTTTAACGTGATGACAAGGAGACCCCGACATGTTGATAGAAGACTACGATCCCCTCAAGAAGAGGATGCTGCAGGTGCTTGACCAGGACGGGGAGCTAGTGACCCCATCCTTGGACCCCCATCTCGATACCGAGATCCTTAATAGGGCGTATCGCACCATGGTGCTGGCCAGACAGATCGACGAGAAGGCGGTGATCCTGCAGCGCCAGGGCCGTCTGGGGGCATACCCTCCAAACAGAGGTCAGGAGGCCGCGTCCCTCGGTCCCGCCATGGTCATCGGCAAGGACGACTGGCTCGTCTGGGCCTTCCGGGAGCTGGCAGGGCTGCTGTGGAAAGGGCTGGACCCGCTGAGGCTCTACCTCTATTGGATGGGGAACGAGGAGGGAAGCCATTATCCACCGGAGCTGAGGGTCCTTCCCGCGGTCATCCCAGTAGGCTCCCAGCTCCCCATCGCCGTGGGAATGGCCTACGCGTCCATGATACGAAAGGAGGGGACGGTCACCCTAAGCTATTGTGGCGATGGGGCCACCTCCACCGGTGACTTCCATGAGGCCCTGAATTCCGCAGGGACGTTCCGCACCCCCAACGTGTTCGTTGTCCAAAACAACCAATGGGCCATATCCATGCCCCGCCAACGCCAGACCGCGGCCCCTACGCTGGCCCAGAAGGCCGTGGCGTACGGGTTCCCGGGCATCATGGTGGACGGCAACGACGTGCTGGCGATGTACATCGCCACCCAGGAGGCGGTGGGGCGCGCCCGCCGGGGAGAGGGTCCCACGCTGATCGAGGCGTTCACCTACCGCATGGGGAACCACACCACGTCGGACGATGCCAAGAAGTACCGCCTCGAGGAGGAGCTGAAGGAATGGGAGGGACGCGATCCCCTGGTCCGTCTCAAGGCCTACCTCATGAGCAAGGGCATACTCGACGAGAGGGCGAATGAGATCATTCACAGCGAGGCCAAGGAGGAGACGGAGCGCATAGTGGCGGAGGCGGAGAGGTTCCCCCGGCCTACCGTGGACGATGTTTTCATCCACACCTACGGCCAGATGCCTCCGATGCTATCCGCGCAGCTGGAACGCTCCCGACGTACTGAAGGAGGTGGGAGGTGATGCCCGTCCTGAACATGGTCTCCGCTCTGAACCAGGCCTTGGCGGAGGAGATGGCGGAGGATCCCTCGGTGGTGGTCCTGGGCGAGGACGTGGGAAGGGATGGCGGGGTCTTCCGGGTGACCGAGGGCCTCCTCGACCGCTTCGGGGCAGAGAGAGTTTTGGACACCCCGCTGGCGGAGATGGCCATCGCAGGCATGGCCGTGGGGATGGCGCTGAACGGCCTGAGGCCGGTGGCGGAGATCCAGTTCATGGGCTTCTCCTACCTCACGCTCAGTACGTTGATCTCCCACGCTTCCCGCATGCGGAACCGCACCCGCGGAGGCATGCATGTGCCCATGGTCATGAGGATGCCCTACGGGGCGGGCGTGAAGGCGCTGGAGCATCACTCCGAGAGCATGGAGGCGCTTTTCGTCCAGGTCCCCGGACTGAAGGTGGTGGTCCCGTCGACCCCTCGCGAGGCCAAAGGTCTCCTGATCTCCGCGATACGCGATCCTGACCCGGTCATTTTCTTAGAGCCTACCAGGAGCTACCGTTTGATGAAGGAGGAGGTCGAGGAAGGGACCTTCGCCATTCCTCTCGGAGAGTCCCGACAGGTGCGGGAAGGTGACGACATAACCGTGGTGGGATGGGGAGCGATGATGCCCCTCATCGACAAGGCGGTGGAATCGGCCAGTAGGAAGGGGATAGGGTGCGATGTCCTGGACCTTAGGACCCTATCTCCCATGGACAGCAACGCGGTGCTATCCTCAGTCCGCAGGACGGGGCACTGCGTCATAGTCCAGGAGGCGCCCATGACCGGCGGCCTGGCCGCGGAGCTGATCGCCCGGATCAACGAGGGGGCTCTCCTCTCGCTGGAGGCTCCGGTGGAGAGGGTCACGGCACCGGACATCGTGGTGCCCCTTCCCCAGGGAGAGAGATATTATTACATGACGGCAGGGAGGATAGAAGATGCCATCGACAGGGTCGTCAATTTCTAGGAGGTTCTAAAATGGCCATGGAGTTCAAGTTCCCCGACCTCGGGGAGGGAGTGACTGAGGGTGAGATAAAGAAGTGGTTGGTCAAGGAAGGGGACCTGGTGAAAAAGGACCAGTCCATAGCCGAGGTGGAGACCGACAAGGCCATCGTGGAGATGCCCTCACCCTACTCCGGCCGCATGGGAAAGATCAGTTTTCCCGAGGGCGGCATCGTCAAGGTGGGGGAGGTGCTCGCCACCATCGAGGAAGGTGAGGAGGGCGAGCCGGCCGGGACGGGATCGGTCTCGGTGGTGGGAGAGCTTCCGGTGGGCGAGGAGATCGTGGTCAGCAGCCGGACGGAAGTAAGGGCGCCCGCTGCGGTACAGGCCACCCCCGCAGTGCGCAGGCTGGCCCGTGACCTGGGAGTGGATATATCCGCCGTGAAAGGCACAGGCCCTGAAGGCAGGGTGGTGGAGAATGATGTCCGGGGGGCGGGGGCGGTTACGGAGAAGCCGACCGTTCCCAAGGTCCAGCCGAAGTTCGACCTCTATGGCTGGGTTGAGCGGAGGCCGCTGAGGGGGGTGCGCCGTGCGGTCGCCAAGCACATGATGGAAGCCCAGAGCAAGGCCGCGCTGGTAACCACCCAGGACACCGCGGACGTGACCGAACTGGTGGCCCTGCGGGAGAAGGTGAAGGACCAGGTCATGGAATCGAAGGGGGTGAAGCTCACCTACCTACCTTTCATCATGAAGGCGGTCATCGCCGCCCTCCAGAGGAACCCGGTCCTCAACTCCTCCATGGACGAGGAGACCGGGGAGATCGTCATAAAGAAATACTATAACCTGGGCGTGGCCGTGGCCACGGAGGATGGTCTCATGGTTCCAGTGGTCAAGGCCACCGATCAGAAGGACATTATCGCGCTGGCCGCCGAACTGAAGACGCTTTCCGAGGCCGCCAACGAGCGCAAGGTCGATCTGGCCGATCTCAAGGGAGGCACCTTCTCCATCACCAACTACGGCGTGTTCGGCGGCACTTTCGCCACTCCCATACCCAACCATCCTGAGGCGGCCATCCTGGGGACCGGCCGGATCTATGATGCGCCTCGGATCGTCGACGGGGAGGTGAGGCCGAGGAAGGTCCTGGACCTATCCCTCACCTTCGACCACCGGATTATGGACGGGGCGGAGGCGGCCAGGTTCCTAACGGACCTGAGGCGGTTCCTGGAGAGCCCGGAGCTGCTGCTACTGGGCATCTAGCGGGAGAAGGTCCATCCCCGGTCGCCGTACCGAGACCGCACCAGCTCCAGGGCCCTGTCCCTCTCGCCTACGGATAGTTCGGCGGTGGTATGCTCCTTGCCCCTGAGGAACGCGCCTCTCAGGCTGGCCAGCAGCTCGTTCCGGGTGCAGTCGCAGAGCTCCAACACCGAGGTCACACGCTGCTCCGCGGATCCTAGGCCCTTCTGTGCCAGCTTCTCCCGGTCCACCCTGAGCAGGGAGAACATCCTTCTGGCATCAAGGGAGTGGAGCACCGTCCCGTGCTGCAGGAACGCACCCCCCCGCCTGGTCTGGGCACAGCCGGAGACTTTCTTCCCGTTCACAGTGATGTCATTGATGGGTGCGAACTCGGCGGTGATGCCCAGATCGGACAGGGCGTCGATGACCCAGCCGCAGACAGTGCGGTACGATGCCAGGATGTCCATCCCCATCATCATCTCGGGCGCGATCACGCTGTAGGTGACCTCCCCTTCCTGATCGTGGAATACCGTACCGCCACCGGTGCGCCGGCGGACAACGTCCACAGCCTGTCGGCGGCACTCCTCCACGTCCACCTCTTGCAGTATGTTCTGGAAGCATCCTATGCTTACCGCCGAAGGGGTCCAGCCGTAGAACCTTATGGTCGGAGGTGATATCTTTCGGGCAACTCCTTCGCTTATCGCCTCATCGATGGCCATGTTCATAGCGGCCTGGCCATGCTCGAACGGAAGCAGCCTCCAGATCACCGGAACGCCTCCCAGATGGTCCGGGCCAGGTCCCGAGGCCCGAAGCCGAGGGCGGTGATGCCATGTGATCCGAAGATGTCCTCTACCAGCACCAGGACGGAATCCTCGGTGGTGCTTGCGGACAATCCTACCAGGGAATCCTCCAAAGCCTTCAGGCCTTCCTCAGGATAAATGAAGAAGTCGCCGGAGACCTCTGCTGCCGTTACCGTTCCGCCCTCGATCTCCAGGTACACCCGTACTTGCTTGCCACCCTGGACCCTCCTCTGGGCGGAGGTCCGCACCTGCCTACTCCTTGGCCCACTCTAGGACCTGCTCCTTGGTGGTCCTCATGCCGCAGAGGGCCTTCTTGGTCTTCTCATTGTACAGCGCGGGCACGCCCAGGGACCCGCCGCAGGCCTTCTTCAAGGCCTGACCGTAGGAACGCATCAGTTTGGCGTTCTCCTCCGAGTGCCAGACCTCCTTCTCCTCGATACCCCGGCCGTTCTCCTTGGCGAGCTCTTCACTGACCTCAGTAATGATGGGGTGAAGCTTCGCACAGTGGGGACATTCCCGGCCCCAGAAGAAGATCAATCGGTCTCCCGCCTCGCTCATCTCAATCCCTCCTTACGAACAGACCACACCAGCATTCACCACTCTCTTTGTAGACAGGCTGTATAAAAAAGTTGCACGGGCAGATCAGGGCAAGGTCCTCGAGCCTGTCCCCTGTGGTTATCCTGCACGGGCAGTACTTCAGACCATGGTTCTTCTGGTTCTCCAGTTCCCCCTTCGCCAACGTTCGCACGAACACCTCGTCAGGATTGACCTTGAAGGGTTTGCCTTCCGCGAACTTATTCCATACCTCGAGAAGCATATCCACCTCGTCAAGCCTCTCACCGTCATCGAATATGACCTTCATGGACTCGGGATAATCGATCAGCGTGAACGCGGTCTTGGCACCGCAGGTCGGGCAGATGGCCGGAGCCTTCACACCGTAGTGAATATCGTTGCAGACATTGCATCGCCATAGTCTTTTCATCTCTACATCCCCTTCTTTTTCCTCCAGATGCCTCCGGACCGATATATATGATTGCCACAGGGCGTAAAAAAACGCTCCGATGGATAGCGATGTTCGTAGGCTTCAGGTTGCAGGTCACCTGCTCTGTGGCTCAACACAGGCCACAATTCTATCCTCATCGCCTCTCAATGCCCTACGGTCAGCTAAGGTCAATGCTGGTGCCGGACAACCTGCCGATACCGGTTGTCCTCCTGGCCCGTGAATGGAAGCATTTATGGACACGGCGCTCAAATTGTTAGTCCATGACCACCATTCGCTGCCCCATCTGCTCCAACTTTCTCGATGGCGATGGGGAATCAGAGTTGACCAGGGCGCTGCTGGATCACATGATCGATGTTCACGATCTGCAGGGAAGCCCGCTCTCCGGGACCGAGGGAAGGGAACACCGTCCCGAGCTATGGGAGGGGATGAAGCGTGGCACCGTACCCACTGATAGGGAACCGGGGGAGGATCTCGAGGAGTCGCTGCTCTGCCCCTACTGCGGTGCCCCCATATACGGACACGACGGTGAGCTTCTGACGACCGCTCTCAAGGCTCACTTGAAGGAGGTCCATGAGATATGGCCGCCCTCGGTGGTCCGGGAGCTGCTAGAGTGATCACTCCTTTCCCTTGACCATTTCCGGTGTCCAGAACTCACCGTCCCAATAAAGGAGTACGTTGCTCCGGTCATAGTCCTTGTCGATGTCCGCATGGACTACCTTGCCCATGTACCATATGTGGTCCCAGTCACTGCGGTCGATGTTCTCCAGCTTCTTCACCTCCAGGGTGAACGGGCACTCTGCGATGGTGGGGGATCGGATCCTGCTGCCGGGCCTAGGCGTAAGACCGACCTCGGAGAACTTGTTCAACCTGCTTCCGGAATGCTGTCCACACCTCATCACCTTCTCCAGCAGGTCCTTCCCGGGAACATTGAGAGAGAAATCGTCGCTCTCCTCGAGCAGCTTGTAGCTGAACCGTGAGGACTTTATTCCTATTCCTATGATGGTGGGGTCCACGGAGAACACGTTAAACATCCCTATGGTGGTCACGTTCGGATCGTTCTCACCCACGGCCAGCAGCATGACGGGAGCAGGCGGCAGCTGCATCACCGCTTCTATGGCTCCCAGGTTCAACTTAACCTCCTCGGACATGTTTATCAGTAGCCAAGGCGC
>Ga0123329_1005059_pt1 | contig 10050 bp, 10 predicted proteins | sample BioC12SIPDNA_FD_89703 | JGI IMG/M metagenome (GOLD analysis project Ga0123329, IMG submission 89703) | Anaerobic biogas reactor microbial communites from Washington, USA - Biogas_R1_B C12 SIP DNA | ecosystem: Engineered > Bioreactor > Anaerobic > Unclassified | place: Washington, USA | collected... | reverse complement strand
GAGGGCTTCATCCAGGTTCTCTACCTGCCCTCCCGTCTGCCAGGTGGCCAGCACCGCCGGGCGGGCGGCCAGGAAACGCCGGCGAGACCATTTCTTATTGACCACCTCACTCACCTCGGTGAGTCCCTTCCGGTACGCGGCGGCAGGAAGGCGCATCGCCGCCGGGCACTTCGCGGAGGTGGTGCAGCGCTAAACGGGCCCCGGCTTCGTCCAGACCGGCTTGGGCCAGCAGTCCCACCGCCCAGAGCAGGTAGTCTCGATCTGCCAGGAACCGGGGCGCACGGGGAAGGAGGGATGCAGAGCCCGCTCTCCGCCGGGCTGCCGCCAGGATGACCTCGGGAGCCGGCCCGAAGGCGGCCGGCCCTCCCGTGCCCACCACCCAGCCCGCGTCCCCCAGATCCTTGCCCTCTTGGAGGAAGACGCGCCCCTCTGGGCCCCACACCTCCTCCAGCCTTCCGCAGTGCCGCTGCACGGCCAGGCGGCAGGCTGCAGCGGCCAGTGCCGTGTCGGCTGCGGTCTCCTGGGTGGAGTGGGGGATGGCGCCGGGATCGGCTGCCACCCGTGTGGTCCAAGCCATGACCTCCTCAGGCTGCAGGCCGTGCTCGGCGCAGAGGCCCTCCAGGTCAATCAGGGCCATCACGCCGGAAAGGGTGTGTCGCATGCCGAGGTCCGCCTCCACCGTACGCTTGTCTATCGGTTCGGGCAGGCCCTTGTAGACCACTCCGGCGTTGGAGGGAAGGCCCGCCCCGTGGGAGTAGACATCGGTGGTGGCACCACCGATGTCTACAGCCAGGAAGTCACCCAGGCCGCCGGCAGTCTGTCCCAGTAGGCGCACGGCTTCCAGCACGGCTTGGGGAGTGGGCACCAGCAGGTCGGCTCGGGCCTTGAGACGCCCCATTCCCTTGGCGATGACGATTCTCTCCAAGAAGAGCTGCCGGATGCAGTCACGGGACGGCCCCAGATTCAGCCGGTTGAGCTCGGGCATGACGTTGTCCGCGAACCGTACCGGGCCTTGGTGCCCATCCAGCACCCGGCGCAGGTCGTCGTGTGCGTTGCGGTTCCCTGCCACCACCACGGGGACGGCGGGCAATGTCCGCGTGATGACCTCAGCGTTGCCCACGATGTGCGAGGTGTCCCCTCCATCAGTCCCGCCGGTCAGCAGGACGAGATCCGGCTCCAGCGTGCGCAGGCGGTTCTCGTCGTCGGTGTTGAGGGCATAGGGGAAGGTACCCACCACTTTGGCGCCCGCGCCCAGGGCGGCCATCTCGGCGGCTTTGGCGGTGAGGCTGGGAACCAGACCCACCGCTGCAATGCGCAGCCCTCCTGCCGCGCTGCTGGAGGCCAACAGCGGGAGGGCCGTGTCCAGCGCGGTGCCTGCCAGCCGGCAGGCGGCGTCCAGCCCCTGGTTGACATCCGGCTCCGTGGTGGTGGGGACGGCGGCCCGCGCCAGCAGCCGGGGCTCGTCGGTGTGCACCACGCAGACCTTGGTGAATGTGCTGCCCACGTCTGCCAGGAGAAGCTCAGGCACGGCCCGGTCCCTTCGTGTCGCCTGCCGGCTGTCGGCAGCCTCTCCTTCTCAGGTCCTCCCACAGTGCGGCGATGCCTTCCTCCGGGGCTGTCCCGGGCGGGAATACCCGATCGAAGCCCATCTCCCGGAACCTGCGTTCCACGGTGGGGAAATCGGTCTCGCCCACGGTGAGGTTGCCACCCAGGTAGAGCAGGATGTGGCCGATGCCCGCTTCCAGGCAGCGCTCCCTCAAGCCGCGACAGTCGATCTCAGCGTGGCCGCAGAGGGAGGAGATGACCATGGCGCGGGCATCCGTCTCCAGGGCGGCGGCGATGAACTCCGCCTGCGCCACCATGACACCCAGGTTGTTCACACGAAAGCCGGCCTCGCGGAAGGCGATCTCCAGGATCTTGTTGCCGACGGCGTGGCAGTCGGCGCCGATCACTCCCAGGACTATGTTGACGGGGGTGGCCGACGGGCACCCGTGGTGACGAGGCGATGGCACCTCCGGCGATGTGGGCACGTGTGGCTCCATTTCTCTTTCTATACTACCGGAGTAGCCGGCGCCGGCGGCGGCCGTGCGGTGCCTGCCCGGCACGAGCGCGACCTGATCTACCATAGGTGCAGCAGACAACCGCTGTGAGCATGGCGGCGAGTAGAGGGGAGTGGACGTGAAGGCGGTAGTGGTCTACGAGTCATTCTGGGGTACCACGGCGGCGGTGGCGCGGGCCATAGCCGACGGGATTGGAGAGGGGACGCCGGTCTTGACCACGGACGAAGCGGTGGGCGAGGTGCTGGCCGCTGCTGATCTTCTCGTGGTAGGGGCTCCCATTCACGCGTTCAGCCTGCCCGGTGAGCAGGGGCGGCAGAATCTGGCCGCCCAGGCATCCAAGGCGCCCGCGCCGCCGGACCTGGCACATCCGTCTCTGCGTTCCTGGCTTGCCGCCCTACCGCCCTTGCACGCACGGGCAGCGGCCTTCGACACGGGCTTTCGCTGGTCTCCGGGAAGCGCCACCGGGTTCATCCTGCGTGTGCTCAAGCAACAGGGGCTCACGCCCGTGGGCAAGGGTAGGCGGTTCCTGGTGACCGGATCATATGGGCCGGCCAGGGCGGGTGAGCTGGAGAAGGCCCGCCGCTGGGGAGAGGAGCTGGCCGGGATGCTGCCGTGAGTCCGGAGGGTCGCGGTGGGCGGGGAGGGCAGGCGGCGGATGACGTGCCTGAAGCCTTGTTGGGCCTGCCCAATATCGGGAGGGCGACAGCAGGTCTGCTGACCAGGGCCGGAATCAGTACGCCGCAGGAACTGCGGCAGGCGGGGGCCGTGGAAGCCGCCCTCCGCATCAGCGGAGTCAGGCCGGAGGACCCTCCCTGTCGCAGTATGCTGGCTGCGCTGGAGGGAGCGGTGCGGGGCGTGCGCTGGCACGCCATTCCCAAGGTGGAGCGGGAGCGGCTCTGGGAGGAGTACTGGTCGCGCAACAGGGGATGATCGGGGGACGGCCCGGGATCGTTCACGCACGGAGCCAGACGTCGTGTGAGGTGGCGACCGGCCGCGGAGAGTGGTGGTCACGGCGGAACCTTGCAGGGGGTTTTTCCGTCTCCAGGTAATAGTATTGTTGACAGTAGTGCTGGCTCTGTGGGCTTCGTTGTTTGCGTGCGGCGTCGAATCGTAATAGTATGACTAGAGATACGACATATTCTCCTCACCGACGTAGGAGAGACACATGCCGGGTATGCTTGCAGATGAACGTGACCACGCTGGACTTGATCTCGCCCCACACACCTCATGCAGTCGGGAGCAGCTTGGGGGTGATTCCCCAGCCTCGTCTGATTCTCGGGAGCCGTCGCTCCAGATCTACCTGAAGGACATTGGCCGGTCGCCTCTGCTGACCGCGCGCCAGGAAGTGGAGTTGGCTCAGGCCATCGAACAGGGCGATGAAGAGGCCCGCCATCGCATGATCGAATCCAACCTGCGTCTGGTGGTGTCGATCGCCCGGAAGTACACCGGTCGGGGTCTGAGCTTCTCGGATCTCATCCAGGAAGGCAACTTCGGCCTCATGCGGGCCATCACCAAGTTTGACTGGCGCCGTGGCAACAAGTTCTCCACCTACGCCACGTGGTGGATCAGGCAGGCCATCACCCGTGCATTGGCGGACAAGGGTCGCACAGTGCGATTGCCCGTGCATATCGTGGAACGGCTGTCTGCTATACGGCGCACCACCCGTGAGCTGCAACAGCAGCTGGGGCGGGAGCCGGATATGGCCGAGGTGGCGGAGGCAGTGGGGCTCACGGAGAAGGAACTGTGCACGCTCTTTGACGCGGCTGAAACACCGCTCAGCCTGGATGTGGCCACGGACCCCGAGGGCGAGGGGTATGAGCTGCTGTCCGTTGTGCCGGATCACAGTCAGCCGCCTGCATTCGACGTGGCCTTTGAGCGGATGCGTTTGCGCAGTCTGGCTCAGGCCATCTATGACCTGCCGGAGAGGGAGCGTGAGGTTCTCATGCTGCGCTATGGTCTGGACGGGGATGATCCCTGGACACTGGGAAACATCGCGCGCCACCTGGACATCAGCCGAGAGCGCGTGCGCCAGATAGAGGCCAGGGCGCTCGATCGCCTGCGTTTCAACGGCCTCATCCGCCGCCTGCGCGACACGGCCTAGTCTGGCTGAGCCAGCCGGACTCCCAGCGCGCGGTGCCGGACGGCAGCCGCGCGCGGGGCGTGCTCACCTGCCCAGGGCGGCTCGGCGCATGCGCCGAGCCCTCAGCAGGTTGCGCCGGTCCGGCCCGTGGCCGTCGAACCCTGGCACTTCCAGGATGAAGGGCACTGCCCTCAGCGCCGGCTGTCCCAGCATGGCCTGCAGTCCCACCCGGCCTATACGACCTTCCCACAGATTGGCGTGGCGGTCGCGCCTGGAGCCCAAGAGCGTCTCACAGTCATTCAGGTGCACCGCTCCCACCCGCCCCAGCATTTGCCGCACCTGCAGGCATGCCAACAGCGTCTCCGCACCCTCCGTGGTGTGCAGAGGGAAGCCGGCAGCGAACAGGTGGGCGGTGTCCAGGCAGATGCCGCAGGGCACCCCGGCCCGATCCAGCAGGGTCAGCAGAAGGTGCAAATCCTCCAGCGTGCCGATGATGCGGCCGCTGCCGGCACCGGTCTCCATGAGCAGGGGGAGCTCTTCAAACCGCTGCAGCATGCCTGGCTCGTGAGTGCCCGACGCGGTGGCGCCCGGCGAGGGGCGTCCCTCCTCGGCCGCCTTGTCGCGCTCAAGCAATGACCGTGCTTCGGAACGGGCCGCGATGCAGGTCTGGACAACGCGGGGAGCCACCGCCACAGTGCCCGCGCCGTGATGAGAGCCCACGTGCGTGATGAGGGCGGCGGCTCCACAGCGCGCCGCGAAGCGGTAAGCTTCGGCCAACGAGTGTGCGGACCTGGCGCGAAGGCCCTCGTCCGGCGAGCCGAGATTGAGAAGGTAGGTGGTATGCACGTACAGTGGGAGCCGATGCCGCGCGAGCGAGCGGGCAAAGTCCCGCAGTGCCTCCGCAGTGTAGGGGTAGGAGCGCCACTGGCGGGGGTTGCTGGGGAAGATCTGTATCACCTCAGCCCCGATGCGTTGGGCGTTGGCCGTGGCGTTGAGCAGGCCTCCCGCCGTGGAGACGTGGCCGCCTATGAGTGGGCCTGCCTCAGGCCGGGTGGGGCTCACCACTGCTCCGGTCCGCGGTCCCGCGTGGGTTCGCGGTCCCTGTTGCTTTCATCCTTCCACGGCTCTCGCTGCACATGATCCCGCTGCGTGATGATATCCCCACCCTCCGCACGGCTTACGTGACCTACGGGCTTATCCTGCTCAATGTGGTGGTCTTCCTCTACGAGCTTATGCTGGGCTCGGAAGGGGTCAATCAGTTCATCCAGCATTGGGGGACGGTGCCCAACGACGTGGTAGGCACCATTCGCTCCGGCGTCTTCGACGCGCGTATCCTGGCCACGCTGGTGACCTCCATCTTCATCCACGGTGGCTGGTTGCACCTCCTGGGCAACATGCTCTACCTCTACATCTTTGGCAACAACGTCGAGGACTCCATGGGTCGCGTGCGCTTCATCGTCTTCTACCTGCTGGTGGGGGTTGCGGCCAACTTCGGACAGATACTGGTGGCGTCGGACTCCACCGTGGCCGGTGTTGGCGCAAGTGGGGCTATCGCCGGGGTACTGGGAGCATACCTGATCCTCTACCCGCGGGCGCGGGTGCTGGTGCTGGTGCCGGCTATCTTCATCTGGCCCATGTTCTACCTGCCCGCAGCGGTGGTCTTGGTGTTCTGGTTTCTGCTGCAGCTGTTCCAAGGCACAGCCTCGCTGGCTGCTGGGCAGGCCGGCATGGGAGGAGTGGCCTTCTGGGTGCACGTCGCCGGCTTTGTGTTGGGCATGGGACTGGTGTTCCTCTTCCGCGATCGGAGCCTCACCGGACGAAAGCCGACCTGGATGTGAGTCGGCCGGCGTACCTACCCTGGCTGGAAGAGCCGGGCCCGGGACTGACGGTGTGGGCGGTGGAGCCCTTCCTGGGAGGCTCACACCGCGATTTCGCAATGGGCTTGGCCGCACATTCGGCGCATGCCATAGAGGTGCACGGCCTGCCCGGACGGCACTGGTCCTGGCGCATGCAAGGGGGGGCGCTGGCACTGGCAGCGCGGGCGCGAGCACAGCTGAATCAAGGTTCTCCCCAGGTGGTCTTCGCGGGGTCCATGCTGGACCTGCCGCTGTACAAGACCCTGGCTCCTCCGGCTGTGGCCGCTGCGCCCTGCGTGGTCTACTTCCACGAGAATCAGCTGACCTATCCTCTCCCCCCTGGGAAAAGCCGGGATCTCAGCTACGGATGGAAGAACCTCACCACGGCCCTTGCTGCCGATCGCGTGTTGTTCAACAGCGCCTTCCATCAAGCGCAGTTCCTGCAGGCGGTGCCGGAGTTGCTGGTCCGCCTCCCGGACTGCCTGCCCCACGGGCTGGTGGAGGAGGTGGCCGCCAAATCGTCCGTCCTTCCCTTGGGTTGCGACCTGGCCCGCTTCGACCGGTACCGGGCAGGCGAGAGCCCCTGGGGTGACCCGTCTCTGGGGCCGCTCGTGCTGTGGAACCAACGCTGGGAATACGACAAGGGCCCGGAGCTGGTGGCCGAGGCCCTGCTGGAGTTGGCGCGCGAGGGGCGGCGTTTTCGGGTGGCCGTCGCGGGGGCTGGTCACGGGAGGCCGCCGTTGGCTCTGCAGGGCTTGAAGGACGCTTTGGGCGACCGCGTCGTCCAGTTTGGCAAGGTGCGCCCCTTCGAGCGGTACGCTAGTCTGCTGTGGGCGGCGGACGTGGTGGTGTCGGCTGCCAGGCACGAGTTCTTCGGGCAGGCGGTGGTGGAAGCCGTTTACTGCGGATGCCGTCCGGTCCTGCCGCAGCGGCTGAGCTACCCGGAGCTGATCCCGTTGGAAGCCCGGCGCGAGGTGCTCTACGAGGGCCACGATATGGTGCCTTTGCTGAGGCGGGCGGTGGAGAAGGGGCGCGAGTGGCCCGAGGATTGGCAGCGGGCCTGGGTGGCCCGTTACGACTGGGGCCATATGGCGCCATTGTATGATCGAGTCATATGGCAAGCGTGGGAGGAGTCATGAGCGAGAGAGACGCGATCGAGCTGGACGTGACTCTGGCGCTGGCGGAAGCGATAGGCAGCGGGGGGATCACCGGGCGGCAGTTGGAGGGCTGCGCCGGCCCGATGGCGGCGGCGCAGGCTGCGTTGGAGGGGCGTCGCGCGGCGGGCGACCTGGCTTGGATGGACCTGCCCGGCCAGGATGTCTCCGGGCTTGTGCGGTTCGCGGAGGAGCGTCACGGAAGGTTCGACAATCTGCTGGTGTTGGGCATAGGCGGTTCGGCCCTGGGGACCATCGCGCTGGGAGGTGCGCTGCTCCACCCCTACCACAACCTGCTGAGCAAGGAAGAGAGGGGGGGGACACCCCGCCTGTTCGTGTTGGACAACGTGGATCCTGATCAGACCCGCGGCTTGTTTGACCTATTGGACTGGGAGCGCACGCTGACCAACGTGGTCTCCAAGTCCGGAGGGACGGCCGAGACTGCCGCCGCCTACCTGCTGGTGCGGGACATTCTGGAAGGACATGTGGCCGGCAAGGCCGGCCCAGCCGCGATCCGGCTCCCCGTCGCCGAGCATATGGTCTTCACCACCGATCCGGAGAAGGGCGTCCTGCGGGAGATCGCTGAGGAAGAGGGCATCCCGGCCTTCCCCATCTCCGCGGGGGTGGGAGGCCGCTTCTCGGTGCTTTCCCCGGTGGGGGTGCTGCCGGCGGCTCTCTGCGGTATGGACGTGGCGGCCCTTCTGGCCGGGGCCGACGCCATGGACCGGCGTATCAGGGAAAGCCCGGGCCTTCGCAACCCGGCCGGGCTGTTCGCGGGCGTCCAGTACCTTGAGTACACAGCCTTCACCCGGCGACTCAGCGTGATGATGCCGTACTCAGCGCGTCTGCGCTTCGTGGCCGATTGGTTCAAGCAGCTATGGGCGGAGAGCCTGGGCAAAGCAAGGGACCGGCGGGGCTCTGACGTCCACGTAGGGCCCACGCCGGTGGAGGCCCTCGGTGCCACGGACCAGCACTCTCAGGTTCAACTCTACGTTGAGGGGCCGGACGACAAGGTTGTCACCTTCCTGCGGGTGGGTTCCTTCGATCGGGAGGCGACGATGCCACAGCTTCACCCGGAAAAGCCGGCGCTGGCCTACCTGGGCGGCCACGGCCTGGGTGAGCTCCTGAACGCGGAACAGCGCGCTACAGCCTGGGCGCTGGCACGGCGGGGGCGGCCGTCGATCCGTGTGGACCTGCCGCGAGTGGATGCGCACGCCTTGGGGCAGCTGCTGTACATGCTGGAGGTGGCCACGGGCCTCATGGGCGAGCTGCTGGACATAAACGCCTTTGACCAGCCCGGCGTGGAGTTGGGCAAGGAAGCCACGTACGGACTAATGGGTCGCACGGGCTACGAGGCGCTGGCCCGCGAAGTCGCCGGCCTGCGAAAGGGGGCATGATGGCGGACGGACGAAGCGGTGCACCTGATGAGCTCACCCTGAGGTTCAAGTTGTGGTTGGACCGGGGTGGGAAAGCGTTCGGCCTCGGCCCCCTGAAGCTGCTACGGCTGGTGCGGGAGCGGGGGTCTCTGCGGCAGGCGGCGGCAGAGATGAGCATGTCCTACAACAAGGCATGGCATCTCCTGCGTGATCTGGAGGGCAGACTCGGCTTCTCCTTGGTGGACAGGAGCGTGGGGGGTGCCTCCGGGGGTGGCTCGCGCCTGACCAAGGAGGCCGAGGAATTGGTTGATGCCTATGGCGCTCTGTACGCGGAGGCCGAAGTGTTGTTGGGGGATCTCTTCACGCGGCACTTCGGGAAGTGCCGGTCTCCGTCGGGGTGACGGGCGCCAGGGGAGGGCGCCTTGCGGCGGCCGGCGGCTGCGCTGCAATCGCAGGAGGCACCTTGTGTGCGAACATATGTTCGTATACAATGGGAGTATGAGCACACCACCCTCGTGTCCACGGGCTTCGTACCGTGCTGTTGCCCATTTGGACTTGGACGCTTTCTTCGCCAGTGTGGAGGAGAACCTGGATCCGTCGTTGCGTGGGCAACCGGTGGTCGTGGGCGGTGGAGAGCGGGGAGTGGTGGCCACGGCCAACTACATCGCCCGCAGATACGGGGTGCATTCGGCCATGCCGCTGCGCACCGCCCGGCGGCTGTGCCCGCATGGTGTCTACCTCAGCGGCAATCACCATCTCTATCACCGGTATTCCAAGCAGCTCATGGCTATATTGCGTGGCTATTCCCCGTTGGTGGAGCAGGTGAGCCTGGATGAGGCCTACGTGGACCTCACCGGTACAGAGCGGTTGTTCGGGCCGGTGAGAAGAACGGCGCGCGCCATTCAGGAAGAGGTTCAGGAGCAGTTGCATCTGAGTATCTCCGTGGGCTTGGCCACCAACAAGCTGGTGGCCAAGGTGGCGTCAGACTTCCGGAAGCCTCATGGGTTCACGGTGGTGCCCGCCGGCTCGGAGGCGGCCTTCCTGGCGCCGTTGCCGGTGCAGCGCCTACCCGGGGTGGGGCCGGCGCTCCTGGGGCAACTGCAGGATCGGGGCGTGCGGACGGTGGGAGACCTGGCCCGCGTGCCTGAGCGCCTGCTCCGGATGTCCTTCGGGGAGTGGGGGGAGATGCTGGCCACGGCCGCGCGCGGTCAGGACCATCGGCGGGTGTCGCCACGGGAGACGGTGAAGTCCATATCGCGGGAGACCACCTTTCCCGAGGATGTGGGGGATGCGGCGGTGTTGGAAGCCACGCTCATCAGCCTGTGTGAAGACGTCTGCCGCCGGTTGCGGCGCAGGCGGTTGGAAGCCCGTACGGTCACGGTCAAGATCCGCTACTCGGACTTCGTGACCCATACCTGCTCGCATACGCTGTTGCCGGCGCGGGATGTGGATGAGGTGTTCTTTCGGGAAGTGCTGGCGCTCTTCCGCCAGGGGAGGCAGCGGCGCTACCGTATTCGGCTGCTG
>Ga0123329_1005051_pt1 | contig 10058 bp, 9 predicted proteins | sample BioC12SIPDNA_FD_89703 | JGI IMG/M metagenome (GOLD analysis project Ga0123329, IMG submission 89703) | Anaerobic biogas reactor microbial communites from Washington, USA - Biogas_R1_B C12 SIP DNA | ecosystem: Engineered > Bioreactor > Anaerobic > Unclassified | place: Washington, USA | collected... | reverse complement strand
TCTACATCGAGCTGGGCGCCAACCTCGAGCTCGGCGTCTACGACGCGAACCGGTCCCTGCTGGCCTCCAGCCGCTCGGGAGCGTTCTTCGCGCGCGGCAACGGTGGCCTGTCGCCCGCGGCCGACCTCCAGCCGCAGTCCGTCGACACCAACATCCAGTGCCGCGGCAGCTGCGTGATCCTGCCCGCCGCCAGCCACTCGACCGTGTACGCGATCGTCCGCAACCGCTCCGGCTCGCAGGTCACCACGCCGCTCTTCGCCTACACCGACGTCTTCCAGGACCTCAACGAACCGTCCAACGACCGCATCGACACGGCGCCGTTCATCGCCATAAACGTCGGCCTGGGCGAGAGCGGCGCCATCGAGACCATCGGTGACCGCGACTACTGGCGCATCTCGACCGGCGGGACGCTGCTCTTCAGCGCCGCCAACGACGCCGTCGAGCTCCGCGCCGCGGTGTTCGACGCGGCTGGTCAGCAGGTCAGCCAGGTGTTCTTCCCCGGCAGCCCGATCGCCATGAACGCCGGCGAGGTGCTGGGGGTGTGGGCGCTCGACGACCGCGCCGCCGCCTCCGCCAACAGCCGTTACGACCTCTCCCTGTACTGACGCCGCAGGGACCCGTAGCGCGACCGGCGCGCGCCCAGCACTGGGCGCGCGCCGGTTCCCTCGGGCGGCGTGAGGCGTTCGTTAACTCATGAAGCGAAGCCTGCGGCCGGGCGGCCACCCGCCCCCTCCTAGACTCTCGTCGAGGAGGGATCGCATGGAACGCATAGCCAACCTCGTGGCGGCCGGCGTGGCGGCGGTGGCGCTGCTCGGCGCCTGCGCCGCGCCCGGCGGCGGGCCCCCCACCCCGCCTCCCACGCCCACCCCCTCGACCGTCCTGTCGTTCGGAGACCCCGAGACGCCGGTGCACGCCAGCAGCCTGGCGCCCGGCGCAGTCGACCGTTACGAGCTCGACGCCGACGGAGGCGCCGGGCAGGTGATCGTCTTCGAGCTGAGCGCCGAGCTGCGCCTGGTGCAACGCACCCCCGCCGGCGACGTCGTGGCGCTGGCCGAGTCGTCCGAGCGCTTCGGCCCCGGCGTCGGCTTCGCGGGGGGCTCCGGCCCGGCGCCGCAGGCGATCGTGCCCACCGCGCCGTGCCGCGGCAGCTGCATCGTGGTCGAGGGCGCGCCGGGCGCGTACCTCTTCGAGGTGCAGAACCCCAGCGGCGCCACGGTGGCCTACGAGGTCTACCTCTACGACGCGCCGGCCGCCGACACCGAGGAGCCCAACGGCACGCTGGTGGAGGCCGGCGTCTACGTGATCGACACGGTGGGCGAGGGCGCCATCGAGACCGTCTTCGACACCGACTGGTGGCTGGTGCAGGCGGGCGAGCTCGACCGCGGCACGCTACTCTTCGACGCGCCCGGCGGCATCGGCATCGTCGCCTACCTCCACCCCCTCGCCGGCGCGGCGGTCGGGCCGTTCGTGGACGGCAGCCGCATCGACGTGGCGGCGGGGGACGCGCTGCGCGTGGTGTCCGAGCAGGGCTTCGCCGCGCGGGGCGCGAACGGCTACTACTACTTCTCGCCTACCGAGACGGTGGTGCCGCTCGACGACTAGGCGGGCATCTCACCGTGCTGCCAGGCATGGGCCGGTACACTCGGCCCATGCCTCATCCCGCCCCGTGGCCCGTCCGTCTCGCCCTGCTGCTGGCGCTCCTGCTGGGCGTGGCTCACGCCGAGGTGTGCCGGCAGGAGCTGACGCTGGCCCTGCCGGACCCGGTGCTCGAGCGGGCGCCCACGGGCATCGACGCCGCGCGTGCCCTGAAGCGCGCCGTCGACCTGGTGGAGCCGGCGCTGCCGCCGCTCAGCCACGGCGCCGCGGTGCCGCTGCCCGAGGACGACCCCGACTACGGGGTGGTGAAGTACTTGGTCGACCGCCGTCTCCTGCCCGAGACGTGGCGCCCGGACGGCCTCGACGGCGCCACCTGGGGTGCCATGCTCAGCGGCTTCCTCGGCTGGTACGAGCTGCCGCGCGTCAGCCCCGGGCCGCCCACCACCGTCGACGAGCTGGTGGCCGACATGGGCGCCGTACTGGCGCGCGTGGCCGACGCCATCCGGCCGGCGGCGCTGCTGGCCACCGACCCCGCGGACGGCGACCGCACCACCTTCTGGGCGATCATCTGGAACTGGACCATCTACCCGCGCCTTCTGGTGGTGCGCCCCAGCGGCGACGCCACCGCGCAGCCGCGCGACGTGCTGCCGCGGCTGTCGAACTGCGCCGTGAAGATCGACGCCTACATCAGCGCCCCGCAGGAGACGGCCAAGAGCCTCTTCATCACCCACAACAGCTCGCGCATGTACGTGGTGGCCAGCGACCCGAGCCTGGAGGCGCTGTGGCCCTACCAGGTGCCGCCCGGGGAGGAGCTGGAGGCGTTCGGCTACCAGCACCCCGACCTCGAAGGCGTGGACGTGTTCGCGGCGGTGTTCGACGGCCCCAGCGTGGGCATCGGCACGCTGCTGGGGATGCTGCCGCGGGTGCGGACCAACATCTCGCCGTTCGGGCTCGGCCGCTACCTGGAGATCCCCTGAACTAGGCGGAGGCGGCGCGCCGCTGCAGGGCGGCGGCCAGGTCGTCGCGCATGCGCAGCGTGGCCGCGCGCGCGGCCGCCCCGACCTCCGCGAAGGTACGCGCCCCGAGCGCGCCCGCGCCGTAGGTGAGCGAGCGGCTGGCGTTGACCACCGCGCCGCGCCCAGCGGCGTCGAAGGCCGCCGCCACGTCGTCGGCCGAGCCGCCCTGGGCGCCGTAGCCCGGCACCAGCAGCAGGCTGCGCGGCAGGCGGCGGCGCAGCTCGGCCAGCGCCGCCGGCGCCGTGGCGCCCGCCACCGCCCCGAGGACGGTGTAGCCGCCCGGGCCGGCGGCCAGGGCGCGGCTGCGCTCGGCCAGGGCGTCGGCCAGGCGCTGGTAGAGCGCCTCGCCGCTGGCCAGCTCCGCCTCCTGCAGCGCCGCGCTGCCGGGGTTGGAGGTGCGCACCAGCACGAACAGCCCGCGGCCGCCGGCTTCGGCGGCCGCCAGGAACGGCTCCAGGGTGTCGAGGCCGAGGAACGGGTTCACCGTGAGGGCGTCGGCGGCGAAGGCGCCGTCCGTGAGGTAGGCGGCGGCGTAGGCCTCGGCGGTGCTGCCGATGTCGCCGCGCTTGGCGTCGAGGACGACCGGCACACCCAGCCCCCGCGAGTGCGCCATCAGCGCGGCCAGCGCCTCGAGACCGGGCAGCCCCAGGGCCTCGAAGAACGCCGCCTGCGGCTTGCAGCAGGCGACCAGGTCGTGGGTGGCGTCGAGCACCGCACGGAAGTAGTCGGTGACGGCGCGCGCCACGAGGGCGGCGTCGCCGAGGCGCGCCGGGTCGGTCAGCGGGTGGGCGCCCGGGCGCGGGTCGAGCCCCAGGCAGACGACGGAGCCGGTCGCCTGCGCCCGCGCCTGCAGGCGGGCGGCGAACGGCTCCGCTCGGTCGCTCGTCGTGCTCACGCGGTCAAGCTCGGGCGCGCGCGCTCAGGCCTGCAGGCCCGTGCGGCCGTGGCAGTGCTTGTACTTCTTGCCGCTGCCGCAGGGGCAGGGGTCGTTGCGGCCCACCTTGTCCTCGGTGCGGATGGGGGAGGTGGGGCCGGTGCCGCGCTGCGGGGCGCGGCCGCCCGCGACCGCGCCGCTGGCGGTGGCCGCGGCCGCCACGCCGCCCTCGGCGGCGCCCGAATAGGTTACGGCCGCCGGTCGCTGCGCCCGGCGCTCCAGGCGCTGGTCGGTCTGCACCTGCACGCGGAACAGCAGCTTGGCCACGTTGAGGCGGATGTTGGCGTTCATCTCCTCGAAGAGGTTGAACCCCTAGAAGGCGTACTCCTGCAGCGGGTTGCGCTGGCCGTAGCCGCGCAGGCCGATGCCCTGGCGCAGCACGTCCATGTTGTGGAGGTGCTCCTTCCAGTTCTGGTCCACGACCTGCAGCACGATGAAGCGCTCGAGCTCGCGCATCAGCGGCGCGCCCAGCTCCTCCTCGCGCTGCTGGTAGGCCGCCTCCATGGCCGCCACCAGCTCGTCGGTGACGTCGTCGGGCTCCTTGCTGCGGAAGGCCTCGAAGTCGAGCGCCTCGAACGCCGGCACGGCCTCGACCAGCGCCGTCTTGAGGGCGCCGACCTCGCGCTCCTCGGGCTCCAGCTCGGGGTTGAGGGAGCTCTGGACCTGGGCGTCGATGTACTGCGCGATCATCTCCTGCACCTCCTCCGACATGTCGTTGCCGAGCAGGACCTCGCGGCGCTGGGCGTAGATCACCTCGCGCTGCTTGCTCATGACGTTGTCGTACTCGAGGAGCTGCTTGCGGATACCGAAGTTGCGGTCCTCGACGCGCTTCTGGGCGCGCTCGATGGCGCCCGTGACCATGCGCGCCTCGATGGGCTGGCTGTCGTCCATGCCCAGGCGGTCCATCATGCCGAGCACGCGCTCGTTGGCGAACAGGCGCATCAGGTCGTCCTCGAACGACACGTAGAAGCGGCTCGAGCCCGGGTCGCCCTGGCGGCCGGCGCGGCCGCGCAGCTGGTTGTCGATGCGCCGCGACTCGTGGCGCTCGGTGCCGATGATGTGCAGGCCGCCCAGCGCCACCACGCGCTCGTGGTCGGCGGCGGCCTCGTCGCGCAGCTTCTCGAGGCGCCCGATGATGTCGGCGGGCAGCCCCTCGAGCTTGCGCGCCAGGGCGCGCGCCTCGTCGCTCTTGCCGAGCATGATGGCCTTGATGAACAGCTCGACGTCGGAGTCGTAGCGGTCGAAGCCCTCGCGCTCCAGCAGCTGGCGCGCCGCCCACTCGGCGTTGCCGCCCAGCACGATGTCGGTACCGCGGCCGGCCATGTTGGTGCTGATGGTGACGGCGCCCGAGCGCCCGGCCTGCGCCACGATCTCGGCCTCGCGCTGGTGGAACTTGGCGTTCAGCACCTCGTGGGGGATGCCGCGGCGCTTGAGCATCTTGGACAGGAGCTCGGAGGCCTCGATGGTGACGGTGCCGACCAGCACCGGCTGGCCCTTGGCGTGCACCTCGGCGATCTCCTCGACCACCGCCTTGTACTTGCCCTCCTCGGTGCGGAACACCACGTCCTCGTGGTCCACGCGGACGACCGGCTTGTTGGTGGGGATCACCAGCACGTCGGCGCCGTAGATCTCCTGGAACTCCTTCTCCTCGGTCTTGGCGGTACCGGTCATGCCGGCGATCTTGTCGTAGAGCTTGAAGAAGTTCTGGTACGTGATGGTGGCGAGCGTCTGGTTCTCGCGCTCGATCTTCACGCCCTCCTTGGCCTCGATGGCCTGGTGGAGGCCCTCGCCGAAGCGGCGGCCGGGCATGAGGCGGCCCGTGAACTCGTCGACGATGACGATCTGGCCGTTGTCGTCCTTCACGTACTGCTTGTCGAGGTGGTAGTGCTCGCGGGCGCGCAGCGCCTGCCGGAGCATGTGGCCCACCTCCATGTTCTCGGGGCTGAAGATGTTGTCGATGCCGATGAGCTTCTCGGCCTTCGCGATGCCCTGCTCGGTGAGGTGGATGTCCTTCGACTTGGCGTCGGCGGAGTAGTCGCCGGTGGCGGGCTTCTCGCCCTCGGCGGGCTCGCCGCGCTCGAGCTGCTGCGCCACCTTGGCCATCGTGTAGTACTTGTCGGTGGCCACCTCGGCCGGGCCGGAGATGATCAGCGGCGTGCGCGCCTCGTCGATGAGGATCGAGTCGACCTCGTCGATGATGGCGTAGTGCAGCGGGGTGTCCTCGCGCAGCACCAGCTGGTCGGGGCGGAACGCCATGTTGTCGCGCAGGTAGTCGAAGCCGAGCTCCGAGTTGGTGATGTAGGTGATGTCGGAGCGGTAGGCGGCGCGGCGCGCGGCGGCGTCGGTGTCGTGCTTGATGACGGCCACCTCGAGCCCCAGGCCGCGGTAGACCGGGCCCATCCACTCGGCGCCGGTGGCGGCCAGGTAGTCGTTGGTCGTGACGAGGTGGGTGCCCTTGCCGGTGAGGGCGTTGAGCACCAGCGCGAGGGTGGCGACGAGCGTCTTGCCCTCGCCCGTCTTCATCTCGGCGATGCGCCCGTAGTGGAGCGCCGCGCCGCCGATGAGCTGCACGTCGTAGTGGCGCAGGCCGAGGAAGCGCTTGGCCGACTCGCGCGTGAGCGCGAACGCCTCGGGCATCAGGGCGTCGAGGCTCTCGCCGCCCTCCTGGTGGCGGCGGCGCAGCTCGGCGTAGGCGGCGGCCAGGTCCTCCACCTGCTCCATCTGGGCCTCGAGGGCGTTGGTCTGGGCCACGACCTCGTTCTGGAGGCGCTTGACCTCACGGTCGTTGGTGTCGAACAGTTTCTGGACGAATCCGAGCATCTGATCTGGGCCTTTCCGCGCGGCCTCGGCGCGGCTCTCAGCGGAGCCACGCCTCGCGGCGCGTGCCGCCGGCCGGGCCTCGGCTGCCGGGGCAGCGGGCCGCCGCAGCGGCGGCAGCGGGATCAACGAGCCACTGTAGCACGGGCTAGCGGCGCTCCGGGTTCCCCCTGGATGAGCGGTCCCGGGCCCTGGCTCAGGGCGCCTCGGCCGGCGCCCGCACGAGGCTGACGGAGTTGCTGCCGTAGCGCTTGAGGCGCGTCTCGGCCCCCGCGAGGGCCGGTGGCATCTCGGGCAGCGCGAAGCCGGTGGGGTGCTGCAGCACGTAGAGGCCCCCCGGCTTGACGGCGCCCGACGCCAGCAGCGCGGCGAAGATGCGGCTCAGGTCGGCGGGGTAGGGGGGCGCGGCGAAGAGCACGTCGTAGGCGCGCGGCTGCTCGGCCGCGAAGCGCAGGGCGTCGGCCTTGACCACCTCGGCGGGCAGCCCCAGGCGCGCGGCGTTGCGGCGGATCACGTCCACCGCGCCGGCCGAGAGGTCGACGAGCGTGGCGTCCCAGCCGCGGCTGGCGGCCTCGAGCCCGATGGCGCCCGAGCCGCTGAACAGGTCGAGGAAGCGCCCGCGAGGCTCGAACGCGAGCACGTCGAAGAGCGCCTCGCGCAGGCGGGAGGGGCTGGGGCGGGTGCCGCGCCGCGGGGTCTCGAGCTCGCGCCCGCGCGCCGTGCCGCCCAGGATGCGGGGCCTGGACACCCTTGGAGTGTACCCGCGGAGGCGCGGTACAGTTGAGCCTCGTGGTCAGACGGTTGGCATCCGACGAGGTGGCGTGGTTCATCCGCGAGGCGCTGGCGTTCGCCGGGCACGCGGACCCGGGCGGGCTGGCGCTGAGGCTCCAGCGGCGCCTGAAGGACCCGGCGCAGGACGCCGACGCCAGCTTCGTGCTCTTGGACGCCGGGCGGGCCACCGCCGGCGCCCACGTGCGGGTGGTGTCGCGCCCCGACGCCGCGCGCGTGGTGTCGTTCGGCAGCGTGTGGCACGCGCCCGAGGCACCCGAGGCGCTGGCGCTCCTGGTCGCCGAGCTGCTGCGGCGCGAGCCGCACGAGGGGGCGCAGCTGCCGCTCCACCTCTTCGCCGAGGAGCGCTGCGCCGCCCTAGCCGCGCTGCTCGCGCCGCTGGGCTTCGAGCGCCAGGTGGTCACGCGCCTGCGCTTCGAGCTGAGCGAGGTGCCGCCGCTGGGCGCGCCGCTGGTGCTGGAGGCGTACCGCCAGGAGGACGAGCGCGCCTTCCGCGAGCTCTACCGCCGCTGCGAGGGGAGCGCCGCCAGCGACGCCCGCTGGGCCTACCTCAAGCGCCGCAGCGGCCCCTTCCGCCCCGACCTGTGGTTCATGGCGCGCGAGACCCTAGACCAGGGGCCGGTGGGCTACGCCTTCTGCGGCGGCGCCGCGCGCGGCGTGGACGCCGCCTACCACCTCGACGGCGCCGGGGTGCTCCAGGCGCTGCGCCACGACAGCGAGATGCTCAGGCGCGTCCTGCTGTCGCTGCTGCACGAGCTGTCGGGCGCCAGCCCGCTCGGGACGGTCGAGACCGCGCTGCTCGCCGACGACCCGAAGCTCATCGACATCCTGGCGTCGCTCGGCTTCGAGGTGCTCGAGCGCCTGCCGCTGCTGGCGAAGGCGCCCGCCTGAACGTCGCGGCGCCCGCTCCGCGCCCCCGGACGCGTCCACCACGTATGATCGCGGCATGAACCTGCTGATCCGCTGGGCGATCATGGCGCTCGCCCTCTACCTGACCGTGAGCCTGGGCGTGGGGGTGCACATGCCGCGCACCGGCTTGGGCACGCTCCTCGTCACCGCCGCGGTGATCGGGCTCGTGAACGCCGTGGTGCGGCCCGTCCTGGTGCTCGTTACGCTGCCGCTCACGGTCGTGAGCCTGGGGCTGTTCCTGCTGGTGGTGAACGCCATCGCGCTGTGGCTCGCCTCGCTCGTCACGCCGCTGACGATCGACGGCTTCGGCGGCGCCGTCGTCGGCGCGCTGCTGCTCAGCGTGCTGAACATGCTGCTCACGCGCCTGTTCCGCGACAAGCGTCGCTGAGGCGCCCGCGCGTCGTGCTGGGGCGGCTCCGCGCCCGGCGGGCCGCCGCCCAGCGCGCGGCCGGCCGACGCTTACCGCCCGGTAGGGGCGCCTAGCGCTTGGTCGGCAGGTACTTCTCCCAGATGGGGTCGATGTCGGGCATCACCCCGTAGGCGCTCGAGAACATGAAGCGCGGCGCGTACGGCTCGCGCAGCAGGCGCATGTGCGCCTCCTCGGGGGTACGGTCGCGCTTCTTGGCGTTGCACGCCTTGCAGCACGCCACCACGTTCTCCCAGGTGGTGGGGCCGCCGCGGCTGCGCGGCACCACGTGGTCGAGCGTCAGGTCGAAGGTGTGGCGCGCGCAGTACTGGCAGTGGTGGTCGTCGCGCCGGAACACGTTCTTGCGGTTGAAGGCCACGCGCTGCCGGAAGGGGCCGCGCACGAAGCGCTTGAGGCGGATCACGCTGGGCACGGGGAAGACCGAGCTGGGCGAGCGCAGCACGCGGTCGGTGTCCTCGACGCGCTCGGCCACCTCGTGCATCAGGAGCGCCACGGCGCGCTTCAGCGAGCAGACGTGCAGCGGCTCGTAGCTGGCGTTCAGGATCAGCACGCGCGCCCCACCCAGGTCGTCGACCGGACGACCGGCCTCCGTGCGGGGCGCTGCGTCCGCCCCGGCGATGTTCGGCTGGTGGGTGAGCTTGGTGGCTGTGGTCTCCCTCGGCTGCTGGCGTTGCGGCAGAGTATAGCAACCGCTGCGGCGCGTCGATGAAAGCCGGCTGCGGGCGCCTCAGCGGCGCTCGAGGGCCAGCTCCACCAGGCGCCGGATCAGCTCGCCGTAGCCCACCCCCGCGGCCTCCCACAGCTTCGGGTACATGGAGTGGCGCGTGAAGCCCGGGATGGTGTTGATCTCGTTGAGCAGCAGCTCGCCGCTGGCCTCGCGGTAGAAGAAGTCGACGCGCGCCAGGCCGGCGGCGTCGACCGCCAGGAAGGCGCGCCGCGCCAGGGCGCGCATGCGCTCCTCCACCTCGGCGGGCACGGTGGCCGGCACGATCAGCTCGGCGTGGCCGTCGGTGTACTTCGTCTCGTAGTCGTAGAAGCTCGTGCCGTAGCGGATCTCGCCCACCGGGCTCAGCTCGGGCTCGTCGTTGCCGAGCACCGCGATCTCGAGCTCGCGCGCGCCCACCACGCCGGCCTCGACGATGACGCGCCGGTCGTGCTCCAGGGCGGCCTCGAGCGCCCCCGGCAGCGCCTCGGGGCCGTCGACGCGGCTGATGCCGATGCTCGAGCCCAGGTTGGCGGGCTTCACGAACTGCGGGAAGCCGAGCTCGGCGAGCTGCGCCAGCACCTGCGCGGGCGCGCGCCGCCAGGCGTGGCGCGTGACCGGCGCGTGGTCCACCTGCGGCAGGCCGTGGGCGGTGAACACCGCCTTCATGGTGAGCTTGTCCATGCCCACCGCGCTGCCCAGCACGCCCGCGCCCACGTAGGGGAGGCCCAGCAGGTCGAGCAGGCCCTGCACCCGCCCGTCCTCGCCGGCGATCACGACGCCGAACTGGTCGGTCTCGGCGACCCGCTTGGTCGCCATCGTGACCAGCCCGTCGTGCGACTCGTGGAACTCGCGCATCGCGGCGAG
>Ga0123329_1005050_pt1 | contig 10059 bp, 6 predicted proteins | sample BioC12SIPDNA_FD_89703 | JGI IMG/M metagenome (GOLD analysis project Ga0123329, IMG submission 89703) | Anaerobic biogas reactor microbial communites from Washington, USA - Biogas_R1_B C12 SIP DNA | ecosystem: Engineered > Bioreactor > Anaerobic > Unclassified | place: Washington, USA | collected... | reverse complement strand
GTCTTTGACCGCGCGTGACATCCACCGCCCCGGATATTCGAGCAGGAACCAGGTCGTCATGTGCGGCGCGGTCGCGACTAGCGGCTCGCCCATCGCGCGGGAGACTGCCGAACAGTGAAAGTCGTCGCCAGTGGCATTGCCCATTACCTCGCGTGCTCCTTCTGTCACGTCCGAATCCTTCGCGCTATTTCTCGCGCCCCAGAAAACGCTTGAGCGATGCTGCCGCGCTGAACTGCCGCATATAGCCGAGATGCTCTGGCACGAACGGGCGCGGCGCGATGCCGAAATGTTCCACCAGGGCGTTGCGCTCGACAACGTTATCGATTTTCAGCAGGTCGAGCAAGCTAGGCGTAACCGGCGGGTTCGGCAGCCGCGCCATGATCGCGACCGCCGGGCGCAGCAGCGGCACGGGCACATGCACCAGCACGCGGCGCGTCCCAAGCGCCGCCAGCACGCGCCGCACGATCTCCTCGTAGGTGAGCACTTCTGGCCCGCCGATCCCCATCTCGCGCCCGATCGTGGTGTCGTCGCCCAACGCCCGCGCAACCGCTTCGACCAGATCGCCGACGTACACCGGCTGAAAGCGCGCTTTGCCATCCCCCACGATCGGGAAGATCAGCGGCGCCAGCTTGATCAGCCGCGCCTGAACATTCGCAAATTCATCGTCCGGACCCCACACTACCGATGGACGGAACGCTGTCCAGTCCAGCCCTGATGCAGCGACGTAGTCTTGCGCCTTGCCTTTGCTGCGCAAGAAGGGGTAAGGAAGCGCGCTGTCCGCCCCATTCTGGCTCATGTTGATGAAGCGGCGCACGCCTGCTGCCTGCGCTGCGTCAACCAGATTGACCGTGCCCTGCGTGTTAACCCCCTCATACGTGGCGCGGCCCTTCTCCATCGCGATCGCGACCAGATGCACGACTGCCTGTACGCCTTCCATCGCGGGACGCAGCGTGTCGGGCCGCGTTACATCGCCCGCCACGATCTCGAGCCGGTCGCGCAGATCCGCCAGTTGGGCGGCAGCTTTCGCGGGGGTATGCACCAACGCGCGGACCGGCTGATTGCCCGCGACCAGCCGCCGGACCAGCGCGCTGCCGATCGCCCCTGAAGCCCCTGTGATCAGGTACATGCTGCGTTCATCCTCTCAGAGAAGCGAGTCCCCAGTATGCGACCGGGCCGGGATTCACACCCCAGCCCGGCGGTTATTTGTGCGATGGATCGCGATATATTCCGGCTAGACCCGCGCGCGTCGCCCCGTGAGGAGCGAGATCACAAGCAGCACCAGGAACACGACGAAGACAATCTGCGCGATAGTGGCTGCTACATCAGCCAGCACGGCGAACCCCAGGATCGCGGCAACAACCGCCACAATCAGAAACAAAACCGCCCAGCCTAGCATAAAGCATCCCTCCTGATGATCTCAATACGGACTCAAAACCAAAGGAGGCGACACGCGCAGAGTCTCCACGCGCCCGATGAATCTCCTCAACAATTCACTGAGGAACACTCCTACAAAAGTTATGGCATATTCCCGCTGCAAACGCAACAGCCACTCGCTTAGGGATGCGTGAAGAAGCCGCCCCACGGCGTCTCGAAGCTGAACACCGCTAGCAGCATGGCGAACACCATGTAGAAGGCGAGCATCACGCCGCGTGCCGCCCGCGAAAACATGGCGCTGGCGAGGTCTCGCGCGAGGACCGCTAGCCCCAGCCCGGCGACGAACAACACCACGTTGGCGTACACGATCTCGATCGCGGTAGAGGGCAGCGGCTGTAACCCCAGCGCCGAAGCGATGTACCACGCGAACATCGCCCAGGGTGCGAGCAGGTTGGTTAACAGGTTCGCGTCGAATACGCGCCGCCAAAAGTCCCGCCGCAGCGCAAGCTCGCCCATCGACACGAGCGTCCACGCGTAAAACGCGCCTTTCATGTGCTGCATGACCGACTCGCTGGTCGGCGCGAACACCCCGATCACCCGGTATGGCAGCGCCTCGTACGTGTAATGCAAGACGAGAAAGAAAAGATGAAAAGCAATGGTCTTCAAAAGAATGTAACGCACGTGAATTGCTCCCAGAGTGTTTTTGTATTTGAAGTAGCACGCTAGCCGGGTGCCTCAACGCGGATTGTGGCGAGCACAAGAAGATTTTCCGGCGCGGGATCACTGGGCGGCAAACGCTCGCCCGGCGCGTCGATCGGGTAGACGCCGATCGCGACGGTGTACTCCCCCGGTGCGCTGCCCGGCGGGATTGCCAGCCCGTGCGGATCGACCACGATGTCGCCGGGCTGCCAGCCGGTCGTCGGGGTGCGGTTGTTATTCGGCTCGGCGTCGTGCTGCGCGACGAGGGATCCATCCGGCGCAAGAAGCTGTGCGCTGATCTTGTATCGCTCCGCCAGTGGCGCGTCCGCCTGCCAGAACAGCGTCACGCCCAGCGCGTCGCCAGGAGCGATCGCCGTCGCGCTCAGCGCATAGCCGGTCAGTGTGAGCGTGTCGCCAAAGCGCTCGTCGAGCGCGGTCTGTGGCGCGTCGGGCGGATCGGCCAGCACCACATACTGCGCCAGGCGGACATCGCCGTACCACTCCGACGCGACCGGGTACGCGCCCGCGTCAAGCGCGGCCTGCACGGCGCGGTTTGGATCGCGCTCGTCCTCGCCCCAGAACAGCGCGAAAATTCGGTCATGGCGTGCCAGCAGCGCCGCGACCTCGGCGGCGGTCTGCGCGTCGTCCCCGCCCAGGCCGCGTGGCAGCCCGTACACCGTCGCGGGACCGTCATAATAGTACGAGAACACCTCGATCTGGTTGGGCGCATCAAGGATGATCGCGTCACCGGGCTGCGCCTCGCGCGCCAGCCGCGCGGCGATCGCCCGGTAGTCGGCGCGGGCAGCGGCCGGATCGTGGTAGAGCGTGTCGAGCGTGCGAAGCTGCGCCACGAGGATCACTCCGACTAGCAACAGCGGCGCGGCGCGCAGCCATACCCGCGTGCGGAACGCCCGCCACCAGCCCGCTGCACCCCCGGCCAGCCACAGCGCCGCCGCCACGCTGGCGGGAACAAGAAATTTCAGGTTTGTGGGGCGATAGGCGCCAGAAAGCAGCAGCCCGCCGACCGTTGCAACGACCCACAGCGGGGGAAGCAGCGCTCGCCACCCGCGCGGCAGAGCGCGACGGTGATGCTCGCCAAACAGCACGCCGAGCGCCAGCAGACCCGGTGCGATCAGCGCGTTCCATGCGGTCTCGCGCACCGCGCCGCCCACCGTGATTGCGCTCAGGCTGGCGCGCAGCCGCTCGCCCAGGGAGAGGGCCGTTTGCGCTTCGGGCCAGGTGGTGAGCTGATCCCACGCGGTCGGCAGCCAGGGCGCGAACAGCGCCAGCGCCAGCAGATTGAGCGCGACGTATACCATCAGCGCGCGCCGCCCCACGCCTGACCGCCCGCGCCACGCCAGCCACAGCAGGAACAGCGCGCCCTGCGCCAGCAGCGTGAAAGGATAGGCGTAATGCGTATACAGCCCTGCCGCGTTGAGCAGCGCGAGCGCCAGCGCCCAGGCCCAGGCGGCGCGGTCTTGTTCCACACGCGCCAGCCACTCAACGAATACCGCCATACTCAGCGCCGCCAGCAGCCCCAGCAGCGCGTACATGCGCGTTTCCTGGCTGTAGTAGATCGCCAGCGGGCTTAGCGCGACCAACAGCCCGGACAGCGCGCCCGCGCCTGCGCTGAACAGCCGCCTGCCCAGCGCGATCGTGGCGGCAACCGTCAGCACGCCCGCGAGCGCGGACAGCGCTCGCAGCGCCAGCTCGCTCGTGCCCGCCAGCGCGATCCAGGCTTTCAGCGCGAGGTAGTAACCGGGAGGATGAATGTCTCGCGCGGCGGCGTCGATCAGGTCGGGGACGTTCCGCTCCGCGAGGCGCAGGCTGTTTCCCTCATCGTTCCACAGCGATTGCGCGTCGATCCGGTAGAGGCGCGCGCCTGCCGCGATCAACAGCACGATCACCAGCGCCGGAAGGAGTCGGCGCGCCACAGTCTATAACCCCCAGCGGATCGCGTAGGCGCGCACGACGATCACCGCCACGCCGATCAGCGCCACCGCGCCCACCAGCAGCCACGGCAGCCGCTGCCGCGCGCTGAAATCAAGCACAACGAGGTCGTCCAGGCCGGTCCAGTCCTCAGCGGTGATCGCCAGCGTATGCTCGCCTGCGCCCAACCCTTCGGCGAGCGCCGCGCAGCCTGCCTTGTTCGCCGGAAGCGCGATCGTTTCCGCCGCTGTACCGTCGATCTGCGCGCGGACGGTTTGCGGCGCGTCAAGCGCGGCGTGGCACAGGGTCGCGCCCGTCCCTTGGATGCGGAAGGTGCGCGTCTCGCCTGCTGCGATTGTCTCTATCACAACGTGGATCTGCGCGCTGTGCCGGCCCGCGCCGATCGTCTTCGGCTGCGTACCGGTGATGTACGCCTTCAGCGACTCGTAGATGGGCGTCAGCGTGAAGTCCGGCTCGACCATGCGGAAGTAGTACCAGCTTGCGCCGCGCTCGGAGTCATCGGCGCGCTTGAAGTACCAGTAGTTGACCACGCCGATCCAGGGCCACTCCTCGATGGCGCGCGCGTAGGCTTGCGGCGCCCAGGCGGCGGCCTCGTCCATCGTCACGCGCCCATACCGCTCCCAATCGGCAATTGACGGGTCATCGGGCACCGGGTTCCAGCCCGCCTCGCTGATCCAGATCGGCTTGTGCGCGTCGCCGTTGGCAACCATCATGTCGCGGATCCACAGGTGGCGCGGATAGTTGATCGTGGTCTGGCGCAGGCGCTGGTCAGTCGGCCCGCTCCATAGCCCATAGCCCTGCACGCTCAGCACGTCGAAGCACGCGCCCGCCCCGGCCTGATACATTCGCTGCAAGTAGAGCAGGTCGTAGGCGTTACGCCCGCTGAGGTCAATCGTCGGGCCGAGCGCGCCGGTGATCACCACGATCGCCGGATCGATCGCCTTCAGCGCGTCGTGCGTGCGGCAGAGCATCTCGGTGTACGCCTCGGCGCTGACGGTTTGGTCGCCCCATTCGGGGTAGAGGTTCGGCTCGTTCCACACCTGGTAATGCGTGATGCGCCCCTGATAGCGTTCGGCGACCGCTGCCGCGTAATCGACGTAATCTTGCAGGTCGGCGGGCGGCGCGAAGTCGCCGGTCACGTCGGGCGATTGCGCCCAGTCCGGCGGGGTGCTGAGCCGCGCGATGATCTGCACACCGTACTGCGCGGCGAGGTCCACGATAGTATCGTACTTGTCCCACGCGCTGATCTCGTCCGGCTCGCCGTCGCCGTCGCGGTCGTGGCGGCGGTCGATGAAATCGCCCTTGCCGTCGATCTCGATGTCTTCCCAGGGGAACTGCTGGCGAATCCAGCCGAAGCCCGCCTCGCTGATCAGGCGCATCTGTTCCTCGCGCTTGGTCAACTCGACTTCCTGCTCCAGGAAGGTGTTCACGCCGAACGGGTTGACGTCCGTGTGCGCGATGTCCGCGAACAGCTCGGTCTGCGGCTGGACGCGCGTCCAGCGGGCAAGGTACTGGCCGAACCCGACGATCTGTCCGCCGGGATCGGTCTCGCCGGTCAGGCGCCAGAGGGCATCGTACACGCGCCCCTCGAACGCGAGGTCAAGCGCCAGCGCGCCAGCGCCGAGCACGAGCAGAGCAAGGAGCAGCGCCCAGGTCCGCAGGCGGAACCCGAACACGCGGCGACTCGAGGTGGAATTTGGGATCGTCATGCGGGGCATTATAGCGGAAAGAAGCGATTAGGCGTTAGCGAAAATCTCAGCGTGTGTTTGTGAACGTCGGGGGCGCTGACAGGGATCGTGAGATTGGGTTTCTTCGTGGGGACCGCGCTTGCTTGGCCCGCGTTCATTTCGATCGCTGACTTCCCGTAAGAGGCGCATCTTATTCACCCGATTCAGAGGGTATGGCGAGAGCATGGCGCGCGCATGATTTGCGGCGAATTCAGCGTCGGGTGCGCTTACAGAACAATGCTAGAATGAAACTGTCACGTATCAACCCCATTGAGGGGGGAGAAAAACAGATGGGCACTTCACGTTCGTTTATCTCGTTCGTGTTAGTGGCTCTTGTGCTCAGCTTGCTGGCGCCGGGGCTGGCTGGTGCGAGGCTGGCGCGAGCGCAGGATGGCTGTGAGGATGCGCTCCCGCCGCGGCTGGTGCCGGGCGAGCGCGCCCAGGTTAGCGAGACGGATGGGCAGCCGCTCAATGTGCGGGGGACGGCCTCGCGCGGCGCGGACCGCATCGGGCAGCTTGTCGAGGGATCGGTGTTTGACGTGATCGAGGGGCCGATCTGTGCGGACGGGCTGTACTGGTGGGCGATTGAGACACCCGAGATCGCAGGCATGATCGCGGAAGGCGCGGACGGCGTGTACTTCGTGGAGCCGCTTGGCGAGCCATTCCCGACCCCGTCGCAGGACATCGGGCCGGGCGCTGCGCCGGGCGCGGCCGGGCCGTTCGCCGCATGGGACTGGGATGCGCTCTCGGAGTCTTGGCGGGTAGAGAACCTACCCGATCCGATGCTGCTGACGGTTCCGCCGGTTTACGCGGGCGATCTGCCTTCGCTGCCGGTCAACTTGAGCGCGGTGCGGTTTGTCGAGGATGCAGCGTTGAATGACGCGCAATTGGCGATCCTGGCGGAGAATGGCTTTGTTGTCGTGCCCGCCGGATTCAAGCAGTTCCACGAGGCGTACGCCGAGATGGAGAACTGGTGGACTCTGCCGCCCACCTACGACTGGCAGGACGAGAACGCGCCGCTCGAATACGGACACGCGTACTTCGTGACGACTGATGCGATGCTGCACGTGCTGCACTACATCTTCGACAACCTGCTGACGGACCTGGAATACCAGCGGTTCGCCCCGATAATGGTATCTAACGTCCTGAAGCCCGCGCTCGAAGCGGCGCACGCCCAGACCGCCGAGGCGGCAGGCACGCCGCTTGCAGACGCGGCGCGCGCGGCGGAGCTATACCTCGCGGTCGGGTTGGAGCTGTACGCGCCCGGTGAGGCTGCGGCGATTGTCGGCGCAGACCTGGCCGCCGAAGCCGAATCCGTCGCGGCGCTGGCGCTTGCCGGAGAAGGGCAGGTCGAGATCCCGTTCCTGGCCGGATACCGCGAAGACTTCAGCCAATATCGCCCGCGCGGTCATTACGCCGGGGACGAGGCTTTGGAACGCTATTTTCGCGGAACGATGTGGCTGAGCCGCATCACCTTCCTGACGAACGACCCATCGTCGACGCAGATCGCGCTGCTCTTGCTGCGGGCGCTGCAAACCGCGCCCGGCGCGCAAGCTGGGTGGGATACGCTGCACGACACGCTGACCTTCCTGGTCGGCCCATCGGATGACCTCGGCCCGCGCGAGTACGCGCCACTGGCCGAAGGCGCGTTCGGCGCGGGGTTGCCGCTCGACGCGCTGGCGGACAGCGCCCGGATAGAAGCGTTTCAGGCATCGCTGGCGGCGCTGCCGGGCCCGCGCGTCAACGGGCTGATCGTGCCGGATGACACAACCGCCGAAGACCTCGAATCGCTGACCAAAGGCTTTCGTTTCATGGGGCAGCGCTTCACGCTCGACGGCTACCTGATGCAGCAGGTGATGTACCCGTATGTCGGGACGCGCGAAATGCCGCGCTTGCTGCCGCTGGGGCTGGATGTCCCTGCCGGGATCGCCGGGTCGGAGACGGCGCTCGCGCTGGCGCATGAGGCGGGCGCGGGTGAATTCGCCAACTACGACGCGCAGATCATGAAGCTGGCGTCGGAGATGGCCGCGGTGACGGACGAGCAATGGCTGGAGAACACCTATGGCGGCTGGCTGTGGGCGCTGCGCCCGCTGTGGGAGCGCGTGCCGGGCGACGCGGCCTATCCGCCGTTGATGCAGTCCGAGGCGTGGCTGCGCAAGGACCTGCAAACCGGGCTGGCAAGTTGGACCGAGCTCAAGCACGACACGGTGCTCTACATCAAGCAGCCGACCGGCTTTGGCGGGGGCGGCCCGCCGCTGACCAGCTTCGGCTATGTCGAGCCGAATCCACTGGTCTTCGCGCGCATGGCAATTCTGTCGGGGATGCTGGTGCAAGGGCTTGAGGCGCGCGGCTTCACCGACGACCTTTGGGCGCCTGACAGCGTGCGCCGCCTCGTCGAGATGCTGAGGACGCATAGCCTCGAGTCTGCCCGGATGGCTGAGGTCGCCCGTAAGGAGCTGGCTGGAGAGCCGATCACCGAGGACGAGTACTGGATGATCTTCTACGTCCACAACTACCTGTTTACAGTGCTGTACGGGCTGTGGCAGGGCGAGGGCGAGCCGGACCCGGTCGCGCTGATCACCGATGTCGCCAGCAACCCGAGCGCGGGAACCGCGCTGCAGGAAGCGGTCGGCGACGTGGACTACATCTACGCCGTCGTGACGCTGCCGGACGGGACCCTGCAACTGACGCGGGGCGGCGTGTTCAGCTACTACGAGTTCGTGCACGATATCAACGATCGCATGACGGACGACGCGTGGCGCGCGCAGGTGGCGAGCGGCGATCTCCCGCCCCGGCCCGCGTGGACCAGCGCGTTCTTCAGCGAGTAAGCATGTCCTCCGGGGGATAGCACCCGGTTGCATGATCATCTAGCGGCGCACATCCATTACAGTCGCTGGGTACGAGGGCGGCGCCGCGCGCTCGGCCCACATCGGAGGGAGGAACCGATGAATCTGCAACTCTCGCGTGGGGCGGTGATCCTGCTGCTCCTGAGTCTCTTGGCCGGGTTGCTGCCGCTGTCGGGTCAGGTTAAGCAGGCAAGCGCCGGAGGTGCCTGGTCTGCGTGGCTATACAACTACATGACTGGCCAGCTTGCGCGCGTGCATCCTGATGGCACCGTCGAAACCTACGAGTTTCCGCTGCCGTTCGGCGTGAGCAGCCTGCCCTATGCGTTCGCCTTCACGCGTGATGGCGACCGGATGGCCGTCTGCCTGACAGACGACGCAGGTATGACCTCGGTGCGCGTGTACGACATCCGCGCCGCGCTTTATCGCGGCGTATATGAGGCGCCCGGCATGGTTCAGGGCTGCTGGCTGGAGCAATACAGCTTCAGCGAGAACGGCGCGCTGCTGGCGGTTGGCCTGTTCAACCACTATCCCGATCCGGCTGATCCGCGCCCGGAGTGGGAGCTGATCGTGATGAACTCTGAAACGGGCGCCGTGATCGAGCGCCTGACCGCGCGCGACCCGCAGATCGCCGCGCTGGGGATCGACATACGCGGGACGATCCCGGCGGTGGTCACGTTCGAGCCGCAGACGCCCGCGTTTCCTGGCGAGATCGCGTTCATGCCGGTGCTTTATGGCACGGAAGGGATGCAGGAATATCACAGCCTGATCTGGCGGCTGGATGATGGCACCGTGCGCGCGGAGGGCTATCACGGCAAGGGGGGGCTGGACCTGCTGCTGCCGACCGGCGAGTTCCTGTTCCTCGACCTGTATGACTTCCTGCCAACGGGCCGCCTCGAAGGGCCGGGTTACCTGTACAACGTGGTTCTGTATGGCGGGCCATCGGGTGACCCATACCCGGTCTATCATGGCGGCGAGGCAGTGTTGGGATCGCCCACGTTCATTGACGGCGGGCGCCGCATGGCCGTGTACCGCTACAGCCCGCCCGGCCCGCCGGACTGGCTCATGATCAACCGGGATGGCACCAGCGCCCCGCTGCCGATCAGCGCTGAAGCGTATCGGGTCTGGGGCTTGCCGGATGGCTACTTATATCTGACGGATCGCGCTCCTACGCCGGAAGCGCCAGCGCTGTATCACGCGCGTTTTCTGCCGGATAACTCCATCACAACCACTGAGCTATGGCGTGGAGTACTGGGTGACTTCTGGCGCGTGGTATGGGTGACGTCGCTGGCAGCTCCGGATGGGCTGGCGCCGTTCGAGCCGTTCCCGCTGCTGGGCGAGCCGCCCGTGATGACGCCCACCGCGACGCTGCCACCGGCCATCCCACCCACCGCGACGTTGCCACCGGCCATCCCGCTCACGCCGACACTCCCGGCGGTTGTCCCACCGCCCGGCCTGGGAGTAGG
>Ga0123329_1005042_pt1 | contig 10067 bp, 11 predicted proteins | sample BioC12SIPDNA_FD_89703 | JGI IMG/M metagenome (GOLD analysis project Ga0123329, IMG submission 89703) | Anaerobic biogas reactor microbial communites from Washington, USA - Biogas_R1_B C12 SIP DNA | ecosystem: Engineered > Bioreactor > Anaerobic > Unclassified | place: Washington, USA | collected... | reverse complement strand
TGTTCGGCGGTGGCGCGTTCGGCGTGTTTGCCGGGCTGTACTACTGGTGGCCTAAGATGTTCGGGCGCCGCCTGGACGAGCGGATCGGCAAGTGGCAGTTCTGGACGCTGTTCATTGGCTTCCACATCACCTACTTCCCGATGCACATCCTCGGCCTGATGGGCATGCCGCGCCGCATCTACGACTATGGCGCGGATCGCGGCTGGACCGACCTGAACGTCGTCTCGACCATCGGTGGGGTTTTGATGGGCGTATCGGTCATCCTGCTGGTCTACAACATGATCCGTAGCACGGCGCGAGGCGAGCGCGTGGGGGACGACCCCTGGGAAGGCGACACGCTCGAATGGATGACGACCTCGCCGCCGCCCGACTACAACTTTGCCGAGATTCCTGAGGTTCACAGCCGGCGCCCGGCGCGCGATGTGCGCCTGGGATTGGTGCCTGAGGGGGAGAAGACTGCATGAGCGGTGAAATGACTCTGGTCCCTGACGAGCTGCGGGATCATGTCATCGAAGACGAGCGCGATGGCGGAAACGGCCATCCCGGCGGGGGCGATGGTCATGGAGACGCGCACGAGATCCATCTGCCGCCGCCCAGCATCGCGCCGATCATCATCGCGGGGGGCGCGCTGTTCCTGCTGCTGACCATCCTGAACCCGCTGTTCTTACTCGCCGCGGTGCCGGTGCTGGGGTTCGGTATGTGGCGGATGATCCATTTCGAAGAGTTCGAGATCGGGGCGAAGTGGCTCCCGAAGATGGATCACCGCAAGCTGGGGATGTGGGTATTCCTGGCGTCGGAAGTGATGTTCTTCGCGTCGCTGATCGGCGGTTATCTGTATTTCAAGCTGGCGGATCGCTCCGGCTTCCGAGAGGCGGAGTCGATACTCAGCCTGCCGCTGGCGACGGTTGGGACGAGCGTCCTGATCGTCAGCAGCTTCGCGGTGGTGATGGCGCTTGAGGCGCTGCAATCGGGCGACCGGCGCGTGTTCCGCAACTGGATGATCATCGTGCTGGCGCTCGGCGCGGGCTTCCTGGGCATCCAGGCGTTCGAGTGGTACGAGCTGATGCACCACGATATCACGGCGAGCGACCTGTTCGGGACAGCGTTTTTTGTCACGACCGGCTTTCACGGGCTGCACGTGCTCGGCGGGGTGATCTGGATGGCGCTGCTGCTGTACCGCTCACAGGTGCAGAACGTGTATTCGGCGGACAACGCGCTCGGTGTCGAGTTGTTCGGCCTCTACTGGCACTTCGTCGATGTCGTCTGGATCGCGCTGTTCACCGTGATCTACCTGGTCCACTAGACGGGCGCAGCGAGGGAAGAAGATGGATCAGACTGGACTTTTGATCGTGATGTGGATAGCGAGCGGCGCGTTTTTGGGCGGTGTGTTGACGCCGGTCCTGACCGCTGGCCGCCGCTTGAACGAGTGGGCCGCGATGGCGATCGGGCTGGTCACCGGGGCGGTTGGCAACCTCTTGCTGCTGGTGCCGCTGTGGTTGGGGCTGTCACGCGTGGCGCCCGCTGAGGAAACGCACGAGCCTGCGTGGAAGCGGGATGCGGTCACGCTTGACGACCTGCTCGCCGCCGAAGCCGCCGGGACCGGGGGCGTTCTGCCACCGAACCCGCTGCCCGCGCTCAAGCGCAACTTCTGGCCTGTGCCGCGCGAGGATGGCGAGCACTCGCACCGTATGACGTATGTCGGCGTGTTCGTGGCGCTGGCGGTCGTGACCGCGATCGAGGTCGCGCTAAGCGTGCTCGACTCCAGCGCGGACCTGGGCTTCTCGGTGGTGTGGCCGCTGGCGGCGCTCTCGACGCTGAAGATTCTGCTGGTGGTTGCATACTTTATGCACCTGCGCTGGGAGAACCGCTGGTTCATCCTGATCTTCGCCGGATCGGTGCCCTTCGCGCTGATGGTGCTGGTGGTGCTCGGCGCAGTCGCGTAACGCGACGAATTTCCTGAAAACGGACGGCTCTCACGCGGGAGCCGTTTTTGTTTGAGCGGGAGGGTGCAATTGGGAGAAATTTGCGCATTTCTCTAATATTCGGATATCTGCTAACGCAGCCGACAAGGAAGCCCTCATGAGCCTGGAACCAAATTTTCCGTTCAACGAGTACGACGACACCGGCCAGGGCGACCCCCTTGTGCTGATGCCGGGCGGCCTCACCGGCTGGCTGAGCTGGATGCCGCACGCCGAGGCGCTCGCGGCGCAGCGGCGCGTGATCCGCGTGCAACTTCAGGGGGTCGCGCTTGGCTTAGTGGACAAGCCGCTTCCTGCTGACTATTCGGTGAATTACGAAGTCGCGGCGCTCGGCGCAACGCTTAACGCGCTGGGGATCGAGCGGGCGGATTTTGCGGCGTGGTCCTACGGCGCCGCCGTCACGCTCAGCTATGCGATCCATCATCCAGAGCGTGTGCGCACACTCACCCTGATCGAGCCGCCCGCCTTCTGGGTGCTGCGCGATCGCGATCCGCTGCCTGAATCGGCGCGCCGCTTGCAGGCGCATTTGCAGCCGCTGGCCTCGGCGGACGTGACCGAAGACCAGCTTATCGAGTTCGCCCGTCTGGTGTCGCTGCTTCCCGAAGGGGTTGATCCGAGGACGCTGTCACAATGGCCGCTCTGGCTGCAACACCGGTACTCGCTGCGCAGCCAAGGCAGCGTCTTCACACATGTCGACAGCCTGCAACTGCTGCGCGCGTTCGACCGGCCAGTGCTGTTGGTGCGGGGCGAGGGCACGTCGGAGTTTCTGGACGCCGTGACCGACACGCTCATTGAAGAATTGCGCGATGTGCGTGTGTTGACCTTCCCCGGCGGGCATGCGCCGCATCTCGTCTCGATGCAGCCGTTTCTGGAGAGCTTTCGCCGCTTCCTGGCCGATCCCCATCAGCCGCTGTGATTTGTACGATTCGACGGGCGCCGGCGCATTGACAGCCGCCCGGCGCGCCGTTATACTGAGCAGCATGAACGCACACCTGCACGCTCACGCTCACCATCATACCCTTACCCCAGGCGCTCGGCCCGGTGGTGATGGCTGCGTGCGTGCCTAGCGATCGCTAGAACCTGCATCCTGACGCCTCTCGGTCCAGCCGAGGGGCGTTTTTTGTTATCCGGCGCGCTTGCCACGCCGCAGAAGGAGAACGATGCCCATGATCGATCCGCAAATTCGCCTCGCGTTGCCCAGCAAAGGCCGCATGGAAGAGGAAACGCTCGAGTTTTTGGCGGGCTGCGGCCTGCGCGTGGACAAGCGCAACCCGCGCCAGTACACCGCTACCCTGCCTGCGCTGCCCGGCGTGCTGGTGCTGTTCCAGCGCGCGCGGGATATCCCGGTCAGCGTCGCGGCGGGGGATGTGGACCTGGGCATCACCGGCTATGACGCGCTGGCCGAAACCGCCGATCCCGATTCCGACGCGATCGTTATCATCCACGATGCGCTCGGCTATGGCGAGTGCTCGCTGGTGATCGCCGTGCCGGACGACTGGGACGATGTGCAAACTGCGCGCGACCTGGCCCGGCGGTCGGAGGAGTTCCGCCTGCGCGTGGCGACGAAGTACCCGCAGCTTGTCGGGCGCTTTTTGGAGCAGGCAGGCGCGTCGTCGGTGCGCGTGGTCAGCGCGGACGGGGCGCTTGAGTCCGCGCCGACGGTCGGCTATGCAGACTTTATCGCGGACATCACCAGCACCGGCACGACCCTGCGCGAGAACCGGCTGCGCCCGCTCGATGATGGCGTGGTCGTGACCTCGCAGGCGACGCTGATCGGCAACCGCGCCGCGCTGAAGGCTCGCGACGACGTGTTGCAGGTCGCCCGCCAGATGCTTGAGTACATCGAGGCGCACCAGCGGGCGCGCGGCCAGCACATGATCTTCGCCAACATGCGCGGTGAGTCGGCGGAAGCGGTCGCTGAGCGCGTCTTCAGCCAGACCGATCTCGGCGGCTTGCAAGGGCCAACGGTCGCCCCGATGATCACGCGCGAGGGCGCGGGGAACTGGTGGGCGATCAACCTGGTGACGTCCGCCGACAAGCTCTACGCCGCGATCCAGCAAATCCGTGCGATCGGTGGCAGCGGCGTCGTGGTGACGCCTGTGACGTATATTTTTGAGGAGCTGCCAGCGCGCTACCAGCGCTTGCTGGCGGCGCTTGAGCGCGAGGAGACGCCCTGATGACAGCCCCTTCCGTCCTGCCGATTATTGATGATCTGAGCGAGGCACGCGCGACGATCTTGCGCCGGGACTCGCTGCGTGATGTGTCGATCCCGCCGCGCCTGGCCGACAGCTTGCGCGACCTGTTCGGGGAGCCTGTGTCGCCCGAGGAAGCAGTGCGCCGGATCGTGCAAAGCGTGCGGACCGGCGGCGACGCGGCGCTGCTGGACTGGAACCGCCGCATTGATGGCGCGGACCTCGACGCGCTGGCCGTGCCGCAGGACGCGATCGACGCGGGCTTGCAGCGCACGCCGGATGACGTGGTCGCCGCGCTGATCCTGGCCGCGGAGCGCATCCGCGCCTTTCACCAGAAGCAGCCAGTCACCGGCTGGCTTGACGCGGGGAACGAAGGCTCGCTAGGGCAACTTGTGCGCCCGGTGGACTCGGTTGGCGTCTATGTCGCAGGTGGGACCGCGCCCCTGCCCTCGTCGCTGCTGATGAGCGTCATCCCCGCGCAGGTGGCAGGCGTGGAAGAGATCGTCGTGATCACGCCGCCCGGTCGCGGAAACGGCGCGGTGCCGGATGTCATTCTCGCGGCAGCGGCGGTGTGCGGCGTGCGCCGCATCTACCGCGCCGGGGGGGCGCAGGCGATCGCCGCGCTGGCCTACGGGACGCAGAGCGTGCCGCGCGTGGCGAAGATCGTCGGCCCTGGCAACCTGTTCGTGACGCTCGCCAAGCAGCAGGTGTATGGCGACGTGGGGATCGACGGGCTGCCCGGTCCGACCGAGACGATGATCATTGCCGACGAAAGTGCTGATCCCGCATTGGCGGCGGCGGACCTGCTGGCGCAGGCCGAACACGACGTCCTCGCGTCCGCGATCCTCGTGACGCCGAGCCGCGATCTGGCGGAGCGCGTCAGCGCGGAGATCGCGCAGCGTCTGGAAACCCTCAGCCGTGCCGAGATCATCGCGCAGTCCCTGGCGAGCCGCAGCGGCGCGGTGATCGTGGCGGACCTGGACGAAGCGTTCACAGTCGCCAACGACTACGCCGCCGAGCACCTGTGCCTGCTGGTGCGCGATCCCTGGGCGTGGATCGGGCGCGTGCGCAACGCGGGTGGCATCTTCCTGGGCGAAAGCTCGTTCGAGGTGCTGGGGGATTACGTCGCCGGGCCGAGCCACGTCATGCCGACTGGCGGCACAGCGCGTTTTGCCTCGCCGCTGAACGTGCTGGATTTCGTGAAGATCACCAGCGTGATTGGGCTGGATCGCGCCGCGGCGGCGGATCTGAGTAAAGCCGCGTCTGTGCTGGCCCGCGCCGAAGCGCTGACCGCGCACGCCGCCGCCGCCGAGGCGCGTATCCGGCAGGAGCCAGCCCAATGACCGGCTCATCGCGCGCTGACACGGCGCAGCAGGTGCGCGTCCGGCCCGACATCGCGGCGCTGGCGCCCTACACGCCGACCGCTTCACTGGAAGTGTTCGCCGCGCAATTGGGACGCCCGGTCCGCGATCTGATCAAGCTGGACGCCAACGAGAACCCGTACGGCCCCTCGGACAAAGCGCGAGCGGCGCTGGCCGCGCTCGACACGACGCACATCTACCCCGACCCTGAGGCGCGGACACTGCGTGCCATGCTGAGCGAATATGTTGGCGTCGACGCAGCGCACATCCTGGCGGGTGCGGGCGCAGACGAGTTGATTGCGCTGATTCTGCAACTGTTCGTCGCGCCGGGTGACGCGGTGATCAGCACGCCGCCGACCTTCGCGATGTACGCGTTCGACACGCCGCTGGCGCATGGCCGCGTGATCAACGTGCCGCGCCGCGACGACTTCTCTCTCGACGTACCCGCGATCGAGGCGGCGGCGCGTGACTCTGGCGCGAAGCTGCTGTTCGTCTGCTCCCCGAACAACCCGGACGGCAGCGTGATCCCGCCAGAGACAATCGAACGGCTGCTGGCGCTGCCGCTGGTTGTTGTGCTAGACGAGGCGTACCTCGAGTTCAGCGGGGCGGAAAGCTTCGCGCCACGCGTGCCGCAGACGCCTAACCTGATCGTGCTGCGGACCTTCAGCAAGTGGGCCGGGCTGGCCGGGCTGCGCGTGGGCTATGGGATCTTCCCGGCGGCGATCATCGCGCACTTGTGGAAGATTAAGCAACCGTATAATGTGAATGTCGCGGCGGATGCGGCGGCGCGCGCCTCGCTGGCGGACCTGCCCGCGTTGCGCGCCAACGTTGAGCGCCTGATCGCCGAGCGCGCTCGGCTGGAGCGCGCGCTGGCGGCGATTCCGTGGTTGCGGCCATATCCGAGCCGCGCGAATTTCGTGCTGTGCCGTGTCACGGGAATGAACGCGGCGGAATTGCGCAGCCGGCTGGCGCAGGAGCACGGCATCCTCGTGCGGCACTACAGCACGCCCGGCCTGCAGGATTGCGTCCGCATCAGCGCCGGGACGCCGGAACAAGTCGATCGCTTGCTGCGCGCGCTGCGCGAGATCGGAGAGACGTATGCCTGAACGCACTGCATCCCTGACACGCAACACCAACGAGACGCAGATCGCGCTGTCGCTGTCGCTCGACGGCAGCGGGCAGGCGTCGATTGAAACCGGCGTCGGCTTCTTTGACCACATGCTGCATCACGTCGCGGTGCACGGCCTGTTCGACCTGACCGTTCAGGCGAGCGGCGATCTGCACATCGACGCGCATCACACCGTCGAGGACGTGGCGATCTGCCTGGGGCGTGCGCTGGACCAGGCGCTCGGCGACCGCCAGGGAATCGCGCGGATGGGCGCGGCGTACGTGCCGATGGACGAGGCGCTGGCGCGCGTGGTGGTGGACCTCAGCGGGCGCGCCTATTCGGTATTTCGCGCGCCGTTCGTCGTGCCGATGATCGGGCAGATGCCGACCTCGCTGGTCGAGCACGTCTTCGAGACGATTGCGGTCCACGCGCGGATGAACCTGCACGCCGAAGTTCTGTATGGGCGCGACGATCACCATATGGCCGAGGCGCTGTTCAAGGCGCTGGGCCGGGCGCTGCGGATCGCCGTGGAGCGCGATCCACGCCGGACGAATGTCGCCAGCACGAAAGGGACGCTCACCGAATGACCAACTCCATGCCAGGACCGATTGAGAGCAGCTATTGGGTAGCGCCGGGGCGCCTGCTGGCCGGGCCGTATCCCGCCGCGCAGACGGAAGAAGGCACGCGGGCGCGCCTGCGCGCGATTCTGGACGCGGGCGTCAGCGTGTTCGTGGATCTGACCGAGCGGCACGAATACGCGCCGTACATGCCGCTCGCGCTCGAAGAAGCGGGTCGCCTGGGCCGCAAGCTGCGCCACGTCCGTCTGCCGATCGTCAACTTCGACGTACCGCAGCCCGATCACATGCGCGCCATCCTCGACACGATTGACGCGGCGCTGTTCGCAGGCGAGGTCGTCTATGTTCACTGCCTGGGCGGGATCGGGCGCACTGGGACGACAGTCGGCTGCTGGCTGGTGCGCGGCGGCCAGCCCGCCGAGGACGCGCTGCAAGCGATTGAGCGGCTGCGCGGCGACGGGATCGAGTCGCCGGAGACGCCGGAGCAGTTCGCTTTCGTGCGCGGCTGGCGCGAGGGAGACGCTGCGCCATGAGCCACCCGCCAGATGCCACGCTCGAACGGGCGCGCGGCGTTCTAGACCGTTGACGACTCTATTCACCTCACCGATCGCCTGATGAGCCTGGAGAGCGCCGCATGACCATTGCCATCATCGACTATGGCGCGGGGAACCTGCGCAGCGTGCGGAACACCCTGACCTATCTCGGCGCGGATGTGCGGACCGTTCGCACGCCCGACGAGCTGAACGGCGCGCAGAAGATTGTGTTGCCCGGCGTGGGCGCGTTTGGACGCGGGATGCAGGCGCTGGATGCCGCCGGATTCGTCGCGCCGCTCAAGCAGGCGGCGGCGGACGGCGTGCCGCTGATCGGCATCTGCCTGGGGATGCAGTTTCTGTTCGAAGCGAGCGATGAACTGGGGCAGCACGCCGGGCTGGGGCTGCTGCCGGGCCGGGTGACGCGCTTTCCGGCGGGGGGGCCGAAAGTCCCGCACATCGGCTGGAACCAGCTTCACCGGCGGCGCGACGACCCGCTGCTGGCGGGCGTGGGCGATGGCGCGTACGCCTACTTCGTGCACTCGTATTATGTCGACGCGGGCGATCCGGCAGATGTGCTCGCCACAACCGACTACGGGATCGACTTCCCTTCGGTGGTGCGGCGCGAAAACGTCTTCGGCATCCAGCCGCATCCGGAAAAAAGCCAGGCGGTCGGCCAGCGTATCTTGCGCAACTTCTTGGAGATGAATGCATGATTGTCTATCCCGCGATCGATCTACGCCGGGGGCGCGTGGTCCGGCTGGTGCATGGCGACCCGGCGCGCGAGACGGTGCATGGTGACGACCCGGTGGCGGTCGCGGCGCGCTGGCTGGACGCCGGAGCGCAGTGGCTGCACGTGGTCAACCTTGACGGCGCGCTTGGCGAAGCGGTGCAGGCGTTGGATGCGTTGGGCTCGATCGCCGCGCTCGGCGCGCCTGTGCAGTTCGGCGGCGGATTGCGCTCGCTGGACGATGCAGCCCGGGCGCTTGAGGCGGGCGCGAGCCGTGTGATTCTGGGCACGCTGGCGGTCCGCGAGCCAGAGCAGGTGGGCGAGGCGGTCGCGCGGTTCAGCGCGGATGCAGTCGCGGTGGCGCTGGACGCGCGTGGTGACCGGGTGGCGACGCACGGCTGGCAGCAGGTCAGCGCGTGGACGCCCGCTGATCTGGGGCGGCGCTTTGCGCAGATGGGCGTGCGTCACGCGCTGTTCACCGATGTTAGCCGCGATGGCGATCTGTCGGGCGTGGCGGTGGAGGCGACGGCGGCGCTGGCGCGGGAAACCGGCCTCGCGGTGATCGCGTCGGGCGGCGTGGCGGGGCTGGACGATATTCGCGCGCTGCAGGCGTCGGGCGACATCGCCGGGGTAGTCATCGGCAAGGCGTTATACAGCGGGGTGTTCACGCTCGATGAGGCGTTGGCCGCGGCGCGCTAGGTCAGGACTTTCTTCTACGCTGCGAGAAATTGTGCACGCTGGTAGAAAAGTCACGGAGCAAAGCAGGTACGCGCACGTACAGGAATCGGCGTCCTGCGAACAGCCCCATAATCAGCAGCCACGCCACGGTCCACCAGAATACGCTAGAGTTCGCCTCGATCGCGGCGAAGACGGTCTTGAGGTAAATCGGTCCCTGGAAGATCACCGCGCGCACGTTAGCGGCGCCGTCCGTCAGCGTAGTCATCACCAGCCAGAAGACAAGGTATACCGCCGCCAGCCAGGGTCCGATGTACCCGGCCAGGACGAGATAGATCAGCAGAGCTGTGCTGAACAGCACGTCAAACAACAGGTCGTGCGAGCCGACCCACGTCTTATAGTCACCGGGCGCCATCCGCGCGAAATGTCCGTCCAGCGTGTCGACCGTCGCCGCGACCACCAACAGCAGCCACGCGACCTCGATCCCGTCCCGCCCGCGCTGGAGTCCCAGCCCGATCACTGCCAGCGCCAGCGGCGCCCGCGTGAGGGTGAAAAAGTCCGCAACTCGTTTTTGCCAGGGCATGCTTATTCCTACGTTCTGAGATAGAAACCGCTGCGCGACAGCTCACATCCGGCGTGATGCTGTCGCCCCCGATAAGGGTAGCACAATTGCCCCAGTTCGCACGCATTTTGCCCGGCTACCGCTAGAGCAGGCATGGGCTCATAGCTCTAAAATCCCCCCATTCCCCGGCTCCTTGCCCCAAAATCCAACCAGCAAAGCGCATCACAGCCGCTAGGCATGGCGGCGCGATCGCGGTAAGCTCGGGGCAACAATGGGGAAAAGGACTGCACCATGATCGCAAGACCGCGACATACGCTTCTTTCCATGCTACTGCTGGCGGCGCTGCTGCTGCCGG
>Ga0123329_1005040_pt1 | contig 10069 bp, 8 predicted proteins | sample BioC12SIPDNA_FD_89703 | JGI IMG/M metagenome (GOLD analysis project Ga0123329, IMG submission 89703) | Anaerobic biogas reactor microbial communites from Washington, USA - Biogas_R1_B C12 SIP DNA | ecosystem: Engineered > Bioreactor > Anaerobic > Unclassified | place: Washington, USA | collected... | reverse complement strand
TGCGAGAGCTCCAGATCGAACAGGCCGAGCTCGACCTGGCGCAGATGGAGCGTGAGGTGGATCCTCAGCTTTCCAAGGCCGTTGATCGCGCTCAGCTCACCGTCGATCGGCTGAATTCGTTCATCGAGGACACCCGCATCCATGCGCCGATCGGGGGCGAGGTCACCAGCCTGAGCCTGCGAGAGGGGAACACCGTCGAGGGATTCCGCACCGTGGTGGTGATTGCAGACGACACCAACCTGGTGATCGCGGCCGAGCCTCTCAGCACTCAGATGCAGAAACTCTCGGAGGGCATGGAAGTGAGCATCGCTCTGTCGGCCTATCCGGGCAAGGAACTGGTTGGCGAGATCGCCCAGCTACCATACCCCTACGGAGGTGGCGGCGGCACGGCGGAGATCGAGGACCAGGACAAGCGGACGCTTATGACATTCGATCCAGAGGACCTCGACTTGCGGTCGGGTGATCTGGTGCGCGTGACAGTGATTCTGGAGCGCAAGGCCGACGTGCTGTGGCTGCCGCCGGCGGCGATCCGTACTTTCTCGGGACGCAAGTTTGTGGTGATCGAGGAAGACGGTCGTCAGCGCCGCGTGGATGTCGTGGTCGGGATCGAGAGCGAGGAACGCATCGAGATCATCGAGGGCGTCGAGGAGGGCCAGGTGGTCGTCGGCGTCTAGAGGTGGCTGCAGGGGCTCGTCACCAGGCGAGCCCCTGTAAAGCGCCCTGACGGGCGAATCACGAGCTGCAGCAGTTGGTGTGCAATGAAAGAAGCCTATGGGAAACGGTGAGATATGGCATCGAATGGTCCCATGATCCTGTGCGACAACCTGGTCAAGATCTACAAGGTCCAGGATTTGGAGGTCGTCGCCCTGCAAGGGCTGGACGTGGTGGTGGAAAAGGGCGAGTTCCTTGCCATTATCGGCCCCAGCGGTAGCGGCAAGTCGACCTTGATGAACACCCTAGGCGGTCTAGACCGACCCTCGGCCGGCAAGGCCATCGTTGACGGGCAGGATCTGCTCAAGCTCTCCTCCTATGCGCTGACGCGATACCGGCGCAACAAGGTGGGCTTTGTGTGGCAGCAGCCCTCGCGAAACTTGATCCCCTACCTCTCGCTGCAGGAGAACGTCGAGCTGCCCATGATCATCGCGGGCATGCCGCGCAGTGAGCGCAAGGCTTGGACCCGTGAGCTGCTCGAGGCGGTGGGGCTGTGGGACCGTCGCAATCACAGCATGCACCAGCTCTCTGGCGGTGAGCAGCAGCGTACCGCTATCGGCGTGGCGCTCGCCAACAAGCCGATTCTTTTGCTGGCTGACGAGCCGACCGGCGAGGTGGATACGGCCACCGCCGAGCGGATCATGGATACGTTCCGCGACCTCAACGCGCGGTACAACCTGACGATCGTCATCGTCACGCACGATCCGCGCGTGTCTGACCAGGTGGATCGTGTGGTCGCGATCCGCGATGGGCGTACCAGTACAGAGCGGGTACGACGCGTGCGCGAGACGCAGGCCACAGAAGAGGTCGTTGGGGAGCAGGCAGCGTTGGGCGAGGGCGTCACCGCGCCCGCCGCCGAGGATGTCACGTACCACGAGTATGTGGTGGTGGACAATGCCGGTCGGTTGCAGCTTCCGGCGGATTACCTGGAGTCGTTGGGGCTATCGGGCCGTGCTGAGGTGGAACTGACCGAGCATGGCATTCTCGTCAAGCCGGCCAAGGCCCTGGACGATGCGCCGGCACAGGTAGCGCGTAGAGCGCGTGAGGCGGAGGGCGCGGAGGACGCAGAGAGCGGTGGCCGCGCCAAGGCCGTGCGCGGGCTTCGCGGATTGTTCTCACGAGGTAAACGTGAGAACGAAGAGGAATAGGGAGCGGGTAGAACGGTGGCAGAGCGAACCGACGGTTTGATTGTCAAAACTACGGATGTCACGCGCGTCTACCGGGTGGATCAGCAGGAGGTCCATGCGCTGAGGGGCGTGAGCTTCTGGGTCAGAGAGGGCGAGTACCTCGGCGTGATGGGGCGGTCGGGCTCCGGCAAGACTACCTTGCTCAATATCATCGGCGGGCTGGACCGGCCCACCGACGGAGAAGTGTTCGTATTCGGGGAGAGTATCGGCAAGCTATCGGATCGGCGTCTCACAGAGTTTCGACGTCATCGGATCGGCTTTGTGTTCCAGTCCTTTGCGCTCATGCCTACCATGTCCGCTTTCGAGAACGTCGAGCTTCCTCTGCGGATGGTTGGTGTGCGGCGTCGCGAGCGGCGGCAGCGGGTGATGGAGTGCCTGGAGCTGGTCGGGCTCAGCAAGTGGGCCAAGCACCGCCCCCAGGAGATGTCGGGTGGTCAGCAGCAGCGGGTGGCCATCGCGCGCAGCTTGGTGAACCGTCCGGGCTTGATCCTGGCAGATGAGCCCACCGGCGAGCTTGATACCGCCACCGCCCGCAGCATCCTGGAGCTATTTCGCTCCATCGTGAAGGAAGAGGGCGTGTCGATCATCATGAGCTCGCACGACCCCAGCATGCTCGATTTCGTGGACTTTTGTTACAACCTGGCGGACGGGCGCGTTCTGAACGAGCGCGATTAGCGTCTAGCGATCGATAGCGGGCGAGCCTGAGCTCGCCCGCTTTGCCATGGGGCTTGCCCCCGCATGACGATGGGCGTACCATAGACGCGTGAGGTCTGCCGAAAGGAGCACGTGCGATGGCCTATCTTGTCGGAATCGACATCGGGACGTCGGGCGCCAAAGCCCTGATCATCGACGAGACGGGTTCGGTGGTGAGCTCGGGCACTGTCGAGTACCCCATGAGCACCCCTCGGCCACTCTGGGCCGAGCAGAACCCAGAGCACTGGTGGGAGGCCGTCTGCGATGCCACGCTGCAGGCGCTACGCGAGGGCTGCATCGCGGCGGATGAGATCGCCAGCATCGGCTTGACGGGGCAGATGCATGGCATGGTACTCTTGGACTCGGCGGGTCGTGTCTTGCGCCCCTGTATTATGTGGAACGACCAGCGGACAGCCGAGCAGTGCGAGTGGATCATGCAGACGGTGGGACGTGAGCGGTTCCTTGAGTTGACGCTCAACCCAGCCCTGCCCGGATTCACCGCGCCCAAGATCATCTGGACGCGCGAGCATGAGCCGGACGTGTATGGCCAGGTCGCCCACGTGCTCCTCCCCAAGGACTATATCCGGTACCGGCTGACGGGTGCGTTCGTGACCGAGGTCTCGGACGCTTCTGGCACGGCGCTGCTGGATGTCCGAGCGCGCGACTGGTCAGACGAGGTGCTCCAGGCGCTGGGCGTTCCCAGAGCCTGGTTGCCTGATTGCGTCGAGTCGCAGACCGTTACGGGCGCGGTGACAGCGTCCGCGGCCGAGATGACGGGGCTCAATGAGGGCACCCCCGTGGTGGGTGGCGGCGGCGACCAGGCCGCTAGTGCCGTCGGGACGGGCATCGTCGAGCCGGGACTGGTCTCGGTGACGCTTGGAACCTCTGGCGTGGTCTTTGCGCATATGCAGCAGCCTCGGCTGGATCCAGAGGGGCGGCTCCATACGTTCTGCCACGCCTTGCCCGATGCCTGGCATGTGATGGGCGTGACACTCTCGGCTGGTGGGTCGTTCCGTTGGTTCCGTGACGCCCTGGGGGCTGCGGAAAAGCAGGTGGCTCTGCTCTCAGGGGTGGACCCCTACGAGATTCTCACCGCTGAGGCCGCTCAGGCCCCCGCGGGCAGCGAGGGGTTGCTTTTCCTGCCCTATCTGACGGGCGAGCGGGCGCCCTATCCCGATCCCAACGCGCGGGGAGTCTACTTTGGGCTGACGTTGCGCCACGATCAACGTCACATGGTTCGAGCGGTCCTCGAAGGCGTGGCCTATAGCCTGCGTGATTCAGTCGAGCTGTTCCGCGAGCTGGGCGTGCCGATCCGGCAGGTCCGTGCGACGGGCGGCGGCGCCCGCAGCCTCCTGTGGCGCCAGATTCTGGCCGATGTGTTTGGTACCCAACTGGTCACCGTGGATGTCACCGACAGCACGGCCTTTGGTGCCGCCCTGCTGGCGGGGGTGGGCACGGGGGTCTACGCGAACGTGCCCGAGGCCTGCCGGGCAACGGTCAAGGTGGTCGACGAGGTGCAGCCCGACGCGCAGCGCCAGGCGACCTATGACGCCTACTATCGCGTGTACCACTCGCTCTATGCCCCGTTGCGGCAGGCGTTCAAAGAGGTTTCGTCGATCGATATGGGCTAGTAGGCGCTGGCCGCCAGTCGCCCAGGAGCCGCCTGCAAGAGACAGCCGGTTCATCATCTACAAAGGAGCGACATGACAGACGACATTAGGGTGGGCATCATCGGTTCTGGTGGCATTGCCAAGGCCGCGCACATGCCCGGATACCTGGCGACTGAGGGAGTTCAGGTGGTTGCGGCGTGCGACGTCATGCCGGGGCGCGCCCAGGCGTTCGCCGACGAATTCGGCATGCCGGCGGCCTATGACAGCTATGAAGAGATGCTGGCACAAGAGGACCTCGACGCCGTCTCGGTGTGCACCCCCAACTATGCTCACAAGGATGCCACGGTGGCAGCCCTCAAGGCGGGCAAACACGTGCTCTGCGAAAAGCCGATGGCCATGAGCCTGGACGAGGCGAACGAGATGGCGGCTGCGGCCAAGGACGCTGGCACGATTCTACAGATCGGCCTCAACTGGCGCTTTACCAGCGAGGCCCAGCTCTTACGACGCTATGTCGAGGCAGGGGACTTGGGTGATATCTACTATGGCGAGGCGACGTGTCTCCGCCGGCGCGGCATTCCCTCCTGGGGCGTCTTTACCCAAAAGCGCCTGCAGGGCGGCGGATCGCTCATCGACGTCGGCGTGCATGCGCTGGATCTGACCATGTGGCTGATGGGCAACCCCAAGCCCGTCTCGGTGATGGGGGCCACCTACATGGCCTTTGGCAAGCGCGATGATGTGGTCAACCCGTGGGGGGCCTGGGATACCAAGGTCTTTGACGTGGACGACATGGGCATCGGCATGATTCGCTTTGATAATGGTGCCACGCTGATTCTACGAGCTAGCTGGGCTGCCAACCTGGAGGACGCCAGCGGCAACCGCGTCATCGGCACCGAGGGCGGCGCCCGGACGTCTCCGTTCAAGCTGTTCATGCAGCAACACGGCGCCCTCATCGATGTGACGCCCACGAGGTTGCCGGAAGTGCGCGCACACACCGAAGAGATTCGTCACTTTGTGGGGTGTATCCGCGGCGAGCATGACTGCCTGGTCAAGGTGGAGCAGGTGCTTGACGTTCAGGCCGTCCTAGACGCTATCTATGCTTCGGCCGAGAGTGGACACGAGGTTGTGCTGGAGGGCTAAGAGCTCTACTGCCGCGTTACGATGCAGATGGCGCTGGTAAGCTGGGCGGCAGAGGTTCCGATGGGCCTCTAGCCGCCCTTGGCACGTAGGGGGGATCGGTGCGAATCCAATGTGTGACCGATAACTGCGTGGGCAGGAGCTCTCCGCTTTGGGGCGAGCATGGCTTGGCAATGCTCATCACCAGCGATGACGGGACGCTGCTGTGGGACACAGGCGGCAGCGGCGAGGTGTTGGAGCACAATCTGCGGTCTCTGGGGGTAGACGCAGCCAACATCGGCGCTGTCGCTTTGAGCCATGCCCACTATGACCACACGGGCGGGTTGGCCTGGCTGCTTCAGCAGCATCCTGGGCTGCCGGTGCACATGCACGCGGCAGGCCTGGTTGCGCGCTACTCCAGGCGCCCTGGTGGCACCGAGAGCATCGGCCTGGGCCTTGCTGGCGAGGCTCTGGAGGCGGCGAGTGAGCTCCACCTGCATGAACAGCCGGCCGAGCTGCTGCCAGGGGTCTTCCTAACGGGTTCGGTTCAGCCGCGGCCCCACCCAAGGGGCGCCAGCGCGCATCATGTGGTGATCCGGGACGGGCGGGAGGTCGCCGATCCCTATGAAGACGACATGTCGTTGGTGCTAGAGACTGGCGAGGGGTTGGTGCTAGTCTGTGGCTGCTGTCATGCTGGGCTGCGCAATACCTTGGCCTATGTCCGCGCGCACTGGGGAGCGCCGATCCATGCGGTGCTGGGAGGTACGCATCTCGCGACTGCAGAAGACCAGGAGCTTGCCGCCGTGGAGGCGGCGCTGGAGGAACTGGGCGTCCCTCAGCTCTATCTCAACCACTGCACCGGTGAACAGGCCATCCGGCGTCTCTGGGCCAGATGGCCAGACCGTGTCCATTCGTTTTCGGCTGGCAGCGCGATCGAGTTCTAGGAGTACAGGATGATTATCTCTGTGGCCAGTGGCAAGGGCGGCACCGGCAAGACGACCGTTGCGGTTGGGTTGGCGCTGGCTTTGCTGGAGAAGCCGCCGGCCGACGTCGCTAGCGTGACGCTGGTTGATTGCGACGTCGAAGCCCCCAACGCTGCCCTCTTTCTGAGGCCGGCCTTGGGGCCGGAGGAGGTTGTCGAGCTGTTGGTGCCCAGCGTGGACGCGGAGCGCTGCACCTTGTGCGGTCGCTGCGCCGAGGTCTGTCAGTACCATGCCCTAGCGGTGGTGGTCGACAAGGTGCTCGTGTTTGAGGATCTCTGCCACGGGTGCGGTAGCTGCACGATGGTCTGCCCCGAAGGGGCCATCAGTGAGGTGCCCCACCGCATCGGCACAGTCGCCAGGGGGCGGGTAGGCTCGATGCGGTTCGCCCACGGGCATCTGGATATCGGGCGTCCCATCGCCGTGCCGATCATCCGGCAGGCCAAGCGGGGAATGCACGACGACAAAGGGGTGCTGGTGCTGGATGCGCCACCAGGGGCGGCATGCCCCGCGGTGGCCTCCATGCGGGGAGCGGACTTTGTGCTTTTGGTCACTGAATCGACGCCCTTTGGCTTGCATGACCTCCAGGCGGCCCTGCAGGTGGCACGCGACGAGCTGGGCATCCCGGTCGGCGTCGTCATCAACCGCGATGGCATCGGCGATGATGGCGTGGAACGGTTTTGCCTCGATGAGAAGGTGCCGATTCTGCTGCGCATTCCCTTTGAGCGGCGCATCGCCGAGTCCTATGCCGACGGCGTGCCCATCACCCAGACTGTTCCCGAGTTGCGGACAGGGCTCCTCGAGCTCTATGGCCGCGTGCGTGAGGCGGTAGCATGAAACAGATTCTGATTCTCAGTGGCAAAGGCGGAACCGGCAAGACGACAGTGGCCGCTGGCCTGGCGCACTTGGCATCAGGGACGGCGTCGCTCGTGCTGGCTGACGCCGATGTGGATGCCTCCAACCTCGAGCTGGTGCTGCACCCGCAGCTGGAAGAGACGACGCCCTTTGAGGGCGGCGTCAAAGCCGTCATCGACCCCGATCTCTGCACAGCGTGTGGACGGTGCGCCGAGGTGTGTCGATTTGAGGCCGTGCTCGCCGGCGATGAGGCCTATGCCGTCGATCCGGTGGCCTGCGAGGGCTGTGCTGCCTGCTACTACCAATGCCCGGTTGAGGCCATCGCTATGAATCCAACGCAGGCTGGCGAGTGGTACCGGTCGCGCACACCCTGGGGCGTGCTGTTTCACGCGCGGCTGTTCCCTGGTGAAGAGAACTCGGGCAAGCTGGTGACGACTGTCAAGCAGAATGCCAATCTCTGGGCGATCCGCGAAAAGGCAGACTATATGCTGGTGGATGGCCCTCCGGGCATCGGCTGCCCGGTCATCGCGGCTACGGCCGGGACCCACTTGGCGTTGCTCGTGACCGAGCCCAGCATGTCTGGGCTGCATGACCTGGAGCGCATTCTGGGGACTGTGGCCCACTTTCAGGTCGAGGCGGCGGTCGTTGTGAACAAGTGGGATCTGAAACCCAGCCGTGCCGCCGAAATCGAGGCCTTTTGTCGGGATCGAGGTGTCTCGCTGATCGGGCGGATACCCTACGACGACGCGGTGACGCGAGCTATGGTCAGCGGCGAGCCCGTGACTGCGGTCACCGACGGACCGGTGACGGCCGAGCTCTGGCGCATATGGCGGGCGGTGGCAGATATTCTGGCCGACTAGACGTTGACGCTAGATCTCGCGTCCGATGGCGCCGGCGATGGCCTTGAGCTCTTGCATCAGGCTCGCGAAATCGGAAAAGGTGAGGCTCTGGAGGCCATCGGACAGCGCGTTGATCGGATCGGGATGGACCTCGATGAGCAAACCGTCGGCCCCGGCGGCTACTGCCGCTCGGGCGAGAGTGGGCACCAGCTGAAAGTGTCCGGCGGCATGGCTGGGGTCGACGATCACTGGCAGATGGGTGTCTCGTTTCACGACGGCCACCGATGAGATGTCCAGCGTAAAGCGGGTGGACGTCTCATAGGTGCGGATGCCTCGCTCGCACAAGATCACATTGGGGTTGCCCGCTGATAGGATATAGTCGGCAGCCTGAAGCCACTCGGTGACGGTGGAGGCTAGCCCTCGCTTCAGAATGCAGGGCCTCTTGCTCTCGCCGACGGCGCGCAGCAAGGCATAGTTCTGCATGTTACGCGCGCCGATCTGCAAGAGATCTACCCGATCCGCCACGTCCTCGAGATGATGAGGCTCGGTGATCTCGCTGACGATCGGTATCCCCAGCTCCTCGCGAACCTGACTAGCGACCTCGATGCCATCCACACCCAGCCCCTGAAAGCTAAACGGCGATGTGCGCGGCTTGAAGGCGCCTCCCCGCAGAATGGTGGCCCCGCAGGCGCGGACGTGCTTGGCGGTGGCCAGGAGCTGCTCATGGCTCTCTATGGAGCAGGGCCCCGCCATGATCACCACGGCCTTGCCTCCGATCACAAGGTCGCCGATTCTGACCGTCGTCGCGTCCTGGCGGAACTCGCGAGAGGCCAGCTTGAAGGGGCGCATGATGCGGGTGACCGAGGCAACCGCAGGCAACACGGCGAACAGATCGGTGTTGATCTGCCCCGTGTGCGGCCCCAGGATGGCGACGACGACCTTGTTGGTGCCGACATTGAGCTGAACGTCGCAGGAGAGACTGCGAGCCCGTGCGACGACGGCATCAACCTGGTCCTGGCGGGCACCGGCCTGCATTTCGACGATCACAGTATCACCTCGCAACCAAGGGGGCGGGTTGAGCACTGGCACGGCGGTGTGCTGGGGAAGGTCATCTCGCGGCGGCGCTGCCGGGGGATCTCTTATCTTCCGAGCTGACCCAATAGTAGCGGATCGACCCGCTTTCGCCAAAGATTAGCCTACGCCGGGGCGGCACCGCCGCCAATCGTCTACTCAGCCGTCGGACGAGGGCGTTGGCAACGAGGACATGTCGCGGCTGGTGGCCGAGAACCAGCCCCTACCATCGCGGGCGACGAGCTGGTCGGCAGCCGCCGGGCCGCGCGAGCCCTGCTGGTACTGGCACGAGGCCGGGAGCCCGGCCAGGGGATCGACCAACTCCCACGCCCGCTCGATCTCGTCGGCGCGTGCAAATAGCGAAGCGTCACCCTGGAGCGCGTCCAACAGCAAACGCTCGTAGGCATCGGGCAGTTGCTCGTCGCCCAACAGCCGCTCGTAACGAAAGTCCATGCCGATGGTCTGGCTGCGCATGCCCGCGCCTGGCGTCTTGGACTGGAGACAGAGGTGCATGCCCTCATTGGGCTGGATGACAATAGAGAGACGGTTCGGTTGCGGCTGCGGTGTATCGGCAAATAGCAGGTGCGGCACAGGCTTGAACTGGAGGGTGATCTCGGTCGCTTTGGCTGCCAGCCGCTTGCCCGATCGCAGGTAGAACGGGACGCCTTGCCAACGCCAGTTGTCCAGCGAGAGCTTGACGGCAAAAAAGGTGGGCGTGGTCGAGTTCGGTGACACCTCGGGTTCGTCGCGGTAGCCCACGTACTGGGCGAGCGAACACCCCTCTGGCGCGATGGGGCGGATCGCCTGCAACACTTTGAGCTTTTCGTCGCGCAGAGCCTTGGCCTCGTAGCGGATCGGCGGCTCCATGGCCGTCAGGCTGAGCAGCTGCAGCAGGTGGTTCTGGAGTATGTCGCGAATGGCGCCGGCGCGCTCATAGTAGCCGGCGCGATGCCCGACGCCCTCGGTCTCGGCCATGGTGATCTGGACATGGTCGACGTAGCGGCGGTTCC
>Ga0123329_1005039_pt1 | contig 10073 bp, 7 predicted proteins | sample BioC12SIPDNA_FD_89703 | JGI IMG/M metagenome (GOLD analysis project Ga0123329, IMG submission 89703) | Anaerobic biogas reactor microbial communites from Washington, USA - Biogas_R1_B C12 SIP DNA | ecosystem: Engineered > Bioreactor > Anaerobic > Unclassified | place: Washington, USA | collected... | reverse complement strand
TTCTGTTTGACCCAGGAGAAGCCGGCGTCCTGGATCATGCCGAGGTCGCGGTGAGCGGTCTCGGGGCGCCACCAGAGGAAGGCCTGCATGCCGTAGGAAGGGGAGGCCATGGGCAGGCCGCGGATGCCCTCGTCCACGATCGGGGGAGCGGTGGCGGCCGGTGTGCTGGTCTCCGCGATGGTGGTGGCAACGATGGGGGCGGGTGAAGGCGGTACCTCGGTAGGCGTGGGTGAAGAGCTGACGGGGGAGAGGCTGGGGAAGAGGTCTCCGTCGTGGCTGGCGGCCCGGGTCAGGACCGGCCCCTCGCGACCCATGGCCGCGCCCGGCCCCTCGGAGAAGATGTAGTAGCCGAAGTACCCTACCGCGAGAAGGATTGCGACCGTCCAAACACCCAGCCACCAGTACAACCAGGCCGGCATCGGTCGGCGTTCGTTGCCGTCGTTACCGTGCTCCACCGCTACTCCTCAGCCAACGCTAGTTTGCATTACAGCACTTTGGGGGCGACAAGCGTCGCCCCCAAGGGTAAAGGCGCGCGGCCGGGGTGGCAACGCGCCGTGCATCACGTCCTTACTTGGGCATGCCGGCCAGGGCGCTGTAGGCCGGCAGGGGACCCCAGCCGCCGTCCACGATGCCCCACTGCGCCTGCTCGGAGCCGCCGGCCACCACCTTGAAGTTGAGGTTCCACAGGAACATGGGACCGACCCAGCCCCAGTTGCGGCCCATCTGATAGGCGCGCACGGTCCAGTCGGCCTGGTCTTGCAGGCTGTTGTCGGCAGCGTACTCGTAGCCGCCCACGGGCGAAGGTGAGGAGGCCCAGCCGAACTCGGTCGGCCAGATCTTCTTACCGGCATCACCGTAGGTGACCATGATGTTGCGGTAGCCCTCCATCGTCGAGCGGAAGCTCCAGGAGTGGTGCGGGCTGGTGCACGGGCCGGCGAACCCAGCCTGACGGGCGGTGATGAACTCGCAAGCGCCCTGCCAGGTGACGTCCGGGCTGACGTTGTAGCCGCTCGGATGGGCGCCGATGCCGTCAGCGTAGCGGGCCAGACCGTTCTGGTACATGCCTTCCAGGTAAGCGAAGTCGTCCATGGCCCAGGGCGCGGGAGCACCGGTGGGCGTAAGGGCGCCGCTGATTACCTTGGCGTTGGGATCGTTGGCCTTGATGGCGGCGTAGGCCGGCCGGAGCAGGTCCATGTAGCGGGCCGGGCTGATCTCTTCGTTGCCCCACTCGTAGTGCAGGTTCTGCTCGTTCCAGACCTCGTAGGCCTGGACGCGACCGGCGTAGTGGGCGGCCATGGCACCCAGGAAGTCGGCGAAGTCCTGCGGGTTGGCGGGCGGCCCCTCGACGCTCAAGTCGGCGCCGCCAGGACGGGCCCAGGCGGGGGCTTTGACGACGCTCAGCATAATGTTGATGCCGGCGGCGTTGGCGGCGTTCACGACCTCGTCAATGGCGCCCCACTGGTAGTCGCCCTTGCTGGGCTCGAACAACTTCCATTCTACTTGCTGCTTGACCCAGTTGAAGCCCATGCCTTGAGTCATGGCCATGACCTGGGGGGCCTGACCGTTGTGGATCATGTGTGCCTGGACGCCATAGCCGAAGCCGCCGCCACCGCTGGGAGCGGGTGCCACTACCACCGGCGCCGGCGTAGCGGTAGGCTCGGGCGCGGCCTCGGGCGCGGCCTCGGGCTCGCCCTGGCCCGCAGCCTCGGGCGCGGGAGTGTTGGTGGGTACGGGTTCGGGCGTGGGCGGCTCGGTGGGAGTGGGTTCCGGAGTCGGAGTCTGCGTCGGCTCGGCCGTCGGGGTGGGTGCCACTACCTGCAGCTCGGTACGCTGCTCGGCGCGCGTTTGGTAAGAGCCGATGGAAAGGGCGGCCTGGAGGGCGTACTCACCTTCCTTCGCCGGGGCCTTCACTTCCCAGGTACCGGTGCCGCCGCCGAGTTCGCTCGTCTGGCCGCCTTCCATGTCCAGGGCCAAGACGACCGGTTCCCGCGGGTCGCTGACGACAAGGTTCTGATAGTCGGCCAGCACTTGCCACGTCCCCGGATGCTGCCCGCCGCCGGTGATGGCGACGCCTCGCAGACGGTGGTTGCTGACCAGGGCCAGCTTGTAAGCGAGGCTGCCCGGATCTTCGAGCTGTACCAGGTGCTCGACATCGCCGGGGTCCTTGTAGGTGAACCAGTAGGTGTGGGTGGTCTCGTCGTACTTGAGGCCGGACCACTCCGTCATGCCGCTGAGGCGCACCTTGAGCGACTCGTCGGGGGCCACCTGCGGCTCGCCGTCCACGACGACGGTGCCGAAGGCGGAAAGGATCTCATTGTAGGGGCGGTAGAGGACGTAGTTCTGAATCTGCTCCCGGCTGAGGGCCGGCATACCGACGTAGAGGCGATAGCGCTCCACCTCGCCGGTGGCCCACCCCAGCAGCTTGCTGAGGGAGCCATCGGGCTGGTAGGCGGCGGTGTCGGTGGGAGCGGGAATGACGAGACGATCGGCGAGGCCGCCCAGGACGCGATAGTCAAAGGCGCCGGTGGCCCAGCGGTCGTCGGCGATCTGCACCGGGGCCTCGACACGGATGCCGAGGGTCTTGCCCTCAAGATGCAGCCGGCGAGACAACTCCGCGATCATGTCGTTGAACTGAACGCGCAGGTCAGGATTGACTTGCCTGTACTCGAGCTCGATGCCGGCCCAGTCGTTGTCAACGGCCGCCTGCACGAGCGCATCCAGGTGGGCCTGGCGCAGCTCGGGGATGGCGATAATGTTGTCGGAGCAGTCGCAACGGACCACACCGTCCGGCCCCCAGTTGCGGATGACGGGGACGATGCGGGCGCCGGGGTTGAGCTGGGCCGTTTCGGCAGGGATGCTCCCGAGGAGAGAGCCGTCCCACTGGAGGTACTGGCCCACGGGGTTGACCTCGGACACCCCGGCGACCATGGTGGCTACGTCGGCGCCGGCGTCGATGTCGCCCGAGACGGCGGGCACCACATGCTCCTGATGGAAGACGGCAAGCGGGCCGGGGACGTAGTCGATGGTGGTCTCGATGGTGCCATCCTCGACGACCACATGGGACGGGACGAAGCGCCACTGGCTGCCGGTCCACTCGTAGAGCGAGAGCGCCTCGAAAGGCTCGGACTCGTTGGGGATGGGCACGGTGTAGGTAGCCAGCTGCACGCCGGCCCCGGGGTCGCGCGGCAGGTCACTCTTGGCCTGCAGGTGGTAGATGGGGCTCTTGAGGCGCAGGTGCCCGGGGACGTTGGTGGCAGCGGCGTAGTAGGCCTCGTCCGTCTTGCCCTCCAGAAAGTCCAGCCGGGGGACGGAGACCAGCTTGGCGCTGGCGCCGCTCGCGGCTGCCTGCAGGGTCACCTGCGTACCGTCGGGATCGAGTAGGGCGGTGCCCTGTTCGCCGACGGCGGCGAAGCCGGTGCTGCTTAGGCGGCTGTACAGGGACAGCGGGGGCAGGAACAGAATGGCAGCGATGAGCCCCAGGGCCAGCAGGGCGTTGAGGGCCATGGCGCTGCGCTTGCCCTCCAGGAAGGCTACAACCGGAGACGGGGAGCTCTTGGTCATGGATACCTCAGCTGTTGGGAATCGGGAGTTAGGGCACCGTCATAGGCGAAGCAGTCAGTAATGTGGAGCGTACCAAAATGGTGACGGCTAGTTGGTGGGCTGGGCGGCATTCTACATGGTGCCCCCAGGGGCGGCAAGACCCCCGTTTTCTGCCCATCGGAGGGCCGGCAGCTACAGGGGGGCTCGGTGACGCGCCGCCCGGTCGACGCCGATGACGCAGAGCCACCCCAAAGCGAACCCGCCCAGCACATCGCTTGGATAGTGCACCCCCAGGTAGACACGGCTTAGCCCCACCAGGACGATTATCAGGACGGCTGCGACTCGCAGCGGACGGCGCCAGCGAGGCGCGATCTGCTGCGCCACTGTCACTGCGGCCGCTCCGTAGAAGGCCGCCGACGCGAAGGAATGGCCGCTGGGGTAGCTGTATGAGCGCACTCCCAGCAAGGCCTCCACCAGGTCAGGCCGGGGCCGATGCAGTAGCACCTTCAGTAGTTCGCTGGCGACCACGGCCACGCCGGCCGTCAAGGCAGGCTGCCAGAAGGCCCGGGCTCCGCGACGCCACAGCCACCAGGTGAGTAGCAGGGCGGCGGCGGTGACGACCACCACCGAGCCGAGCTGGGTGATGGCGATGAACGCTGTCGTCAGGTACGGTCCGCGCCCGGCGGCCAGCTCCAGCAGCCCGGCGCGGTCATAGGTTGCGCTGCGAGCGAGCCCTATAGAGGAAGCCAGCAAGATCAAGGCCAATGCCGCCTGAAGGAGGGCCCGCCGCTTCCGGGCTCGAGCGAGGTCCGTGTCTACCGTCCCCTCCTGCTGGCGATCATGTGACCACAAAGCTATGTCATCGCCGGCGGACGCGCCAAGTCGGATGTCTCTGAAGACGAGCCGGCACCTAGAGGGGCAAGGTGGCCGGCCCGTTGCCTTTCATGGTGGGGCCACAAGTGCTAGGCTCTCCTGGAATCACCAGAGCCTTTGCGAGAGATGAACGGAGGTACCTATGTCTGACAAGCTCGCCATCCACGGCGGCCCCAAGGCCGTCACCGCCGACACTGCCGAGCAGTGGCAGCCGCCCGTCGAGGAGCAGAAGCGGGCCATCTGCGACCTCATCGACCAGCAGTACCTCTCCGGCGCCGGCGCCGGCGTGGGCAAGGAGTTCGAGGATCGCTTCGGCGCTTACGTGGGCGCGAAGTACTGCCTGAGCACCGACCACGGCTCCAACGCCATCATGGCCGGGCTGTTCGCCGTGGGCGTGGGACCGGGCGACGAGGTGATCGTGCCCGACCTGGGCTACATCGGCTCCTACACCGGCGTCATCCACCTGGGCGCGCGCCCCGTCTTCTGCGATGTCGACCCGCGAACGGGCCTGACCGACCCGGCCGACGTGGAGAAGCGGATCACCGCCAAGACCAAGGCGATCCTGCCCATCCACCTCAACGGCTACGTCTGCGACATGGACGGGCTGTTCCGCCTGCGGGAGAAGTACGGCCTCGCCATCGTCCACGACGCGGCCCACGCGCATCCCGCCGGCTGGGACGGCGTAAAGGTGGGGGCGCTGGCGGACGTGGCCTGCTTCAGCATGCAAGGGGCGGATCCGTTCGGGAAGCCGGTTCCCGCGGGCGAGGGCGGCATCAACACCACCAACAACCGCGAGTACTACGAGCGCATCCTCATCTTCTGCCACCTGCACCGCACCGGCATCGCCGAGGAACTGACCAACCCGCAGTACCGCATGCTGGGCAACCAGGGACTGGGCCTGAAGTGGCGCGCTCACCCGTTTACCATGGCGCTGGGCCTCATCTCCATGGACAGCGTGGAGTACCGCAACGAGCGGCGCCTGCATTACCGCGAGCAGTTGTACGATGCTCTGCGCGATGTGCCCGGCGTGCGCCTTCCCGAGTCCTACCCCAAGGCGCAGGACGGCGGCTTCTACGGTGGGCTGCGCATGTTCTACGCTGCGGAGCAATTGGGCGGGCTGTCATCGGACAAGTACATGAAGGCGCTGCAGGCCGAGGGCGTACCCGTGACACGTTACCGCGACCAGCCCGAGCACATGCGGCCCCTGATCCAGCGCGGGTTCGACCTGTACGGAGGCGGCCGGGGGCCCATCCTGCCGGGGACGTACAGCTACAAGAAGGGCGACTTCCCGGTGACCGAGGCGCTGGTGGGCGGTCAGCTGATGCGCCTGCCCGCCTACGTCGAGCCGGCCGACGGCGTCATCGAGCAGATCGTCGCCGGCTACAAGAAGGTGGCCGAGGGCTACGAGAGCCTGCTCTAGCGCTAGTTGGGAGGGAGCGCTTCCGGCTCCCTCCCGTCTTCCTGGCCTGAAGTTGGGCCCATGGTCGCCTCGCAGCCGGCCGAGCCCGGCCCGACTTCCGAGCCGACCTCTAGAAGAAGACCTTGGCGAGGCGGAGCAGTCCCTGAGCCCAGGGAGCGCGGTGGGTGATCCCGCTGGCGCGCGAAAGCTGATCGTAGTTGTCCAGATACCACTGGTAGTTGCGGATCAGTGCGGCGCGGTTGGAGTACGCCGGGGCGAAGCCTAGGCGCTTCTCGGCTTTCTCGATGGAGACGAACGACTCCTTGCCGATGGTCTCGTAGATCCACTTGTAGAGGGGCGAGAGCTTGAGCGTCTCCAGAATTCGCAGCGCCAGGATGGCCGGCTTCTCCGGCAGCGGCACGACGTGCGCTCCGTGCCCGGCATAGTCGAGCACGGCCTGGAAGTCGCTGCGCGGCGTGCCGAACTCCTTAGCCCCGATGTTGAAGGTGTCGTTGGCTACATCGGGCGGTAAAGTGGCCGCCAGCCAGATCGCCTGACACAAGTCCTCTACATCTAGGTACTGATAGGGGTTGTCGCCCCGCCCGAGAATGGGGAAGTTCTTCCCTTCCTTCGCCCACTCGAAGAGCAGGGCGAAGACGCCCAGCCGTTCGGGCCCGACCATCGACTTCGGGCGCAAGATGGGCAAGCACATGCCCGACTCACGGAACTCCTCGCAGACCCCCTCCGCCAGTATCTTGGCTTCGCCGTAATTGCCGACCCCGAATAGGCGGTCGGTCTCCAGCAGGGGATGGTGGTCGGGCACGCCGTAGACTGCCGTGGACGAGACGTGTACTACCCGCGAGACGCCGGCCTCCTGTGCCGCCGTGAGGACGCAACGCGTACCCTCGACCTCGGTGGAGAAGATATCGGCCGGCTTGTAGAGCGGCAGCGCGGCGGCCGTGTGCACCACCACGTCGATGCCTGCCATGGCGCCGCGGACGGCGTCAAGGTCGCGGACGTCGCCCTTGAGGGCACGCACGCGATCAACGACATCGGCGAAGTCGAAGTCCGATATGTCAAGGATTGTGACGTCGCATCCCTTCGCCAGCAGGTAGCGGACCAAATTGATGCCGACGAATCCCGCCCCGCCAGTGATCAAGTACCTATCTGCCATTTGGCCCCACTTCTTCCCTAAGTGTGTTGCCCGTACGCCTCGCCCGAGGCCGGCAACACCGGATGATGTCGTCTCAGGTGCGCGGGTCTGTGCCGGCACCGATGGACGGGCCGCAAGTGCGTGAGAGGATAGGACGCACTGCGGATGTTCGCAACAAGGCGCCTAGGTTTGTCGCTGACGTCTTCGACGTCCGGCCAGGGGACGCCACCTCCGGCTAGGCCCTCGCCGTGTCCTCGGCGGATCGCGCCTGGTCGAGCAGCCCTTCCTCGTAGATCCGCCGCACCGTCGCCTCGATCTGCGGCTCCCGCACGGAGAGATCGGCGAGGCGGTAGCGGGCGGCGAGGCGCGCGATGAGGTCGGAGGCGCTCGCCTCGGCCGGGTAGAAGGCGAGCGTCACGCGTGCTCCCTCCTGCGACACTACCCGCGCCCCCTCCACGATGACCTGGTCGCCGGGCTCGGCCAGATCCACCACCAGCTCGCGCTCTCCGCCGAACCGGGCCAGCAACTCCTGCAGTTGCCCGTCGTAGATGAGGCGGCCGTGATCAATCATCATGACGCGGCGACAGAGCCGCTCCACGTCGGAGAGGTCGTGGGTGGTGAGGATGACGGTGACGCCGCGCTCCTGGTTCACCCGCCGGATGAAGCAGCGGATGCGCTCCTTGGCCACTACGTCCAGCCCGATGGTAGGTTCGTCCAGAAAGACGATGTCGGGGTCGTGGAGGAAGGCGGCGGCCAAGTTGGCGCGCATCATCTGACCCAGCGAGAGCGAGCGCACCGGCGTGTGCAGGAACTCGCCTAGGCCCAGGATCTCCTCGAACTGCGCCCGGTTGGAGCGGTAGCGGTCGGCGGGGATGCGGTAGATGTGCCGTAGCAGGTCGAACGACTCCACCACCGGCAGGTCCCACCAGAGCGCGTTGCGCTGGCCGAAGACGACGCCGATGCGGGACACGTGGGCGCGGCGCTCCCGCCAAGGCACCCGGCCGTTGACCACCACCTCGCCGGAGGTGGGGACGAGGATACCGGTGAGCATCTTGATGGTGGTGGACTTGCCGGCGCCGTTGGGCCCCAGGTAACCCACCAGTTCGCCCCGGACGATGCTGAAGTCGATTCCGTCCACCGCCCGCACCAGCCGATACTCGCGGCTGAACAGGTTGCGCACCGCTCCCAGGGCGCCTTCGCGGTGGCGCATCACGCGGAACTCTTTGCGCAAGTCTTGGACTTCTATCAAGTCGCCCTCCAGTGATAGCTACAGAGACACGAAGTCACAGAGAATGGTCCTGATTCTTCTCTTCTCCGTGTCTCTGTGCCTCTGTGGCGCTCTTGTTTCACGTTCCCGTGCTCTGATAATGCCGGACGCCGAAGCGCCAGAAGGCGAAGGACAGCGCCAGGCACCCGAAGCCGGTGAAGGGCGCCAGGAAGGACATGAAGCCCGGCATGCCGGTGAGGTCGGGTTTGCCCAGGAAGTAGAGCGCCGGGTAGTAGACCTGGATGGCGGCCGGCACCACAAAGGTGAAGAAGCGGGTCAGCCAGGGGTGGTAGATGTGCATGGGATAGGAGAGCATCTCCGCCCCGCCGTAGGTGAGCAGGTTGAAGACCTCCAGCCGCTCGATGGTCCAGAAGCAGACGGTGGAGCCGACGACGTAGAGGGCGGCGAAGAAGGCCATTGAACTGGCGATGACCACGGGCAGGTAGAGCAGCTTGGCCGCCGTCCAGTCCACCCCGGACAGATGAGCGCTGAGGGCGAAGATCGCCAGTCCCTGAGCGATACGCCCCAGCCGCCTGAGCGCGAACTCGGAGGTGAGAATCTGGAGCGGCAGAGGGAGCGGCCGGAGCAGCATTTGGTCGAACTCGCCGCTACGGATGCGGGGGGAGAAGAAGTCGTAGTCGTAGCCGCCCCAGACTAGGTCCATCAGGCCGAAGGAAGTCTCGGCCAGGCCGTAGAGGAAGGCGACCTCCCAGAGCGTCCAGCCGCCGATGCCGCCGAAGCGGGAGATGACGGCCGCCAAGGCGAGGAAGTAGGTCAGGGTGCCCAGCATCGTGCCCAGTAGGTCCAGGAGGAAGGAGCCGCGGTACTGCATCTGGGAGCGCAGCCGTGCGCCAAGGAGTACCGAGTAGAGCCGCAGCGTGTTCATCTCTCAGCCCCCCTGGACCACGAGACGGCGCACGCCCGCCGCCAGCACGACGCGGGAGAGCAGCACCAGCACCACGGCCCAGAGCGCCTGCAGCAGCAGGGTCAGCACCAGGGCCGGCCCCTGCACCACACCCAGGTACACCTCCACCGGGGCGTTCACCATGGAGGCGAAGGGCAGGAAGCGCAACCCCGCCTGGGCCCAATCGGGGAAGAAGGCCAGCGGCATGATGAAGCCGGAGAGGAACAGCACCAGGTTGGAGGCTACCCGGCCGATCCCCATGGCGTCCACCGTCCAGAAGGCGGTCAGGTTGACCAGGAAACGCCAGGCGAAGCTGATCAGCAGGCCGAGGGCGAGAGACAGGGGCAAGGCGAGCCAGTGCAACGGCGTCGGCGGCACGGCGATGCGGTAGGCGAGGGCGTAGAGGGCGATCAACGGCAAACCGCGCAGCAGCAGTTGGGCCAGGGCGCGGCCGCCATCTTGGGAGGCGTGGTACCAGAAGAAGTCCACCGGCCGGGACAGGTCGGTGGCCACCTGACCGGTGCGCACCGAGCGGATGATCTCCCACCAGCCGAAGGCGGCCAGGAAGGAGAGCATCGCTTGAGTGATGCCGGTGTAAGTGACGGCGGCGCGCACGTCGTAGCCGGCCACCGCCTCGCGCGCGCCGAAAAGGGCGATGAGCACGTAGGCGCGCAGGGCCCCGAAGAAAAGGTTGGTGACCAAGCCGGCCACATTGGCGGTGCGGTACGCCAGTTGGCGCTGGAAGGAGAGGCGGGCCAGAGCCCAGTACATGACGGTCTCCTTCGTCAGTGAGCGGCTACGGCAAAGACGGGCAGAGTGCCACGGTAGGACGCGTCGCGCAAGCCGACCAGTTGTCATTCCGAGCGCAGCGAGGAATCTACCCCCCCCGCACGGCAGGTTTCTCGGCCCAGGCGAGTGCTCCAATCACCCAGCGCAC
>Ga0123329_1005035_pt1 | contig 10076 bp, 3 predicted proteins | sample BioC12SIPDNA_FD_89703 | JGI IMG/M metagenome (GOLD analysis project Ga0123329, IMG submission 89703) | Anaerobic biogas reactor microbial communites from Washington, USA - Biogas_R1_B C12 SIP DNA | ecosystem: Engineered > Bioreactor > Anaerobic > Unclassified | place: Washington, USA | collected... | reverse complement strand
GTTGACGAACGCGCCGAAGTCGCGCAGCCCGGTGACGGTTCCGGTCACGACATCGCCTTCGTTGCGCTCATTGAGCAAGCGGGCTTTTTGCTGCGCGCGCCATTCGCGCTGCGCCTCGCGCTCGGAGAAAATCAACCTGCGGCGGTCTTGATCAACCTCGATCACTTTGACGTGCAGCTTTTGGCCGACGAGTTGATTGAGCGTCTCGCGGCGCTCGTTGCCCTGCAGCCCGGCGCTGACCGTAACCATATGTGACGAGGGAATAAAGCCTTCCAGCAGGTTCCAGCGGACAAGAATCCCGCCACGATTGTGCCCGGTCACAGTGACCTCGACGACATCCTCGGACTCGACCAACTCGCGGGCTTTGTTCCAATCATACTGCTGAAGCCCCATGTTGATCGACACGACGAGTTGGCCCTCACTGCCGCTCGGATTGAGCACATACACCGGGACCTCTTGCCCGATCTGCAGCGAAGCGCGATATTCCGGATCGAGCCGTTCGAGATCCTGGGCGGTGACGATGCCATCTTGTTTGGCGCCCATGTCCACGATGATCTCGTTTGTCTCGATCTGCATAATGGTCGCGCTGCGAATCTCGCCACGGCGCGGAGGCGCGTAGTCGAAGGTCGCTTCGAGCATCTCTGCGAAGCTCTCCGCATCCGGCTGACGCTCTTCGGGCTGTTCGTCTTCTGGCTGGTGATTGTTCTCCCATTCCATCTTTGTGGTTTTCCGCCTTGTTGTGGGTGCTGCTCGTAACAGTGGCGAGCACGGTCAAATCGCGCGCCGCGCGGCCCACCTACGCCGACGCGCGAGCCCGGGTCAGGCGCCGCAATGGACTTCTTTTGTGTCTTATAACATCTTCAATTTCAAAGTCTCTTGCTGCGTCTTAACCCGTATGCGAACACTATAAGTATAGCTTGACCGTGCTTACGAAAGCAAGCGACTCTCCGCGTGATTTTCGCATACTGGCGCCGTCCCTCATTCCTCGCGTATTTCGCACCTGACTTCAAGTTCTACGTTACACTTCAGACAAGTCTCCGGTAGATGGGAACCGTTCGGGCGGTTTCAGTGACTAATGATATGGAGGAGCGAGAGGAGACGGCTTGGCGACCCAGCCCTGGTGGAAGATCCCCGATCCTGATGAGCCGGACCTACGGCTGATCGAGCGGATCGGGCGCGGCGATCCTGCTGCGCTGGAAGCGCTTTATGCCCGGCACGGGCGCGCCCTGCTGGCGTACCTGATCGGTCAGGTGTCGGATCCGCACCTGGCGGAAGAGGTGCTGCAGGACGTGATGCTCGCGGTGTGGCGGGGCGCAGCGCGGTTTCGCGGCGAGAGCGCGGTCCGCACGTGGCTGCTGGCGATCGCGCGCCGCCGGGCGATCACCGCGCGCCAGCGCCGTCCTCCCGTCGAGCGCCCGCTGGACGACCGCGCCGCGACCGATGACACCGGCCCGCTTGAACTGGTCGAGCGCCAGACCGAGCGGTCAGCGGTGCGCGCTGCGCTGCGCGACCTACCAGACGATCAGCGCGAGACGCTGGAGCTGGTCTTTTTCCACGGGCTGAGCGGTCCGGAAGCGGCGGAGGTGCTCGGCGTGGCGCCGGGCACGGTCAAGAGCCGCCTGCACCGCGCGAAAAACGTGCTGGAACGCGTGTTACGGATGCGGGAGAACACCGATGCATAACACCTGGTTAGATCAGCTTCCGTACTATGTCGCTGGCACGCTGGACCCGGCGGACCGCGCCGCGCTGGAGACACACCTCACCGAGTGCGAGGCGTGTCGCGAAGCGCTGGACACCTGGATGGTGATCGCGGGTGCGGTGCGGGACGAGGCGGGCGGGCGCGTCGATGCGCTGCCGCCGCTGCACCACCCGGTCGCATCCTCGCGCAACGGCCACGCCGCCGCTCCTTCGCATGATGGCATCACACAACCGCCCAAGAAAACGGAGGATTCCCCTATGACGGTCCACTTCCCTGAGATCGCGAGTCTTCGCCCGATGCCGCACAGCCGCTCTCTGCTGACGCTGGTGGCGGCGGTGCTGCTGGTCGTGTTGTTCGGCACGGGCGCGATCCTGCTAGCGCAGCGCATTGGCGACTCTGACATTACCGACCCCGGCGCGCCGCAAGGCGATCAACCCGCCGCGCCCGGCGCGCAGGCGGAAACGCCGACCGCGTTGCCCACCTTGCCAGCGACCGCGACGCAGACACTCGTGCCGACGCTGCCGAGCAGCCCTCCAGCGGAGCACATGAACGCCCCGCAGATGACTTCCACGGCGCTGATAGAGCAGTATCAGAAAACGCAGGCCGCGCTACCTGAAGAACTTCAGGTGCTTCCGCCGCACATGACCTCGACGGCCTTCATTGAGCAGTACCGGGAAACGCAGGCTGCGTTGCCTGAGGAGCTTCGCGATCTCTCGCTGACGCCGACCGTAGTCCCGCCGACCGCGACGCCGGTGATGCCGAACATCGGATTGATGACGCCCGGCATGTCCTCATCGATTAGCGCGGTTCCGCTGGATGCAGGTTTGCCGCCGCGCGCCGAGATCGAGGGCGTGCGCTTCGAGGCGCAGACGTGGAACAACAGCGGCCCCGCCGCGCTGTCGATGGCGCTGAGCGCGCTCGGCTGGGAAGGCGATCAGGCCGAGGCGGCGGAATGGCTGCGCGCCGACGCCGATGACCGGAGCGTGATGCTGTGGGAGATGGTCCTCTTTGTCGAGCATCAGACGAACTACGGCGCGCTGAGCCGGGTGGGCGGGGTTCCCGCACTGCTCAAGCGGCTGGTGGCGTATGGCTTCCCGGTCGTGATCCCGGTCGGGCTGGAACTGGACGACGGCGAGTGGTACGGACATCACTGGGTGGTCGCGGGCTACGACGACGAGGCGCAGGCGTTCCTGGTATACGACAGCTATCTTGGCGCGGGCGAAGATGGGCCGCGCGAAGTGCCGTATAGCGAGCTTGAGGACGCGTGGCGGCAGTTCAACCGGTCATTCATGATCGTTTACCGCCCCGAAGACCGCGCTGAAGCGCTGGACGAGCTGGTGCACTATGCCGACCAGGAATACCTTCGCGTGCTTGGGCCGTCGATGGCGAATGGCTATCGGATGCAGCACCCCGACGACCCCTGGGCTGCGTTCAATGTGGGTGCGGCGTGGGCCGACCTCGGCGATTATGGGACCGCGGCAGCGGCTTTCGATGAGGCGTTTGGGCTGGGCTTGCCGTGGCGGACGCTGTGGTATCGCCCGGAGCCATACGCTGCCTACTACGGGGCCGGGAACTTCGAAGCGGTGATGCGGCTGGCGGACGAGCAGAGCCAGGTCGGTTTCTTCGAGGAAGCCGCGTACTGGCGCGGGATGGTCTACGCGGCGCAGGGTTTTCCTGACCTGGCGCGGCGTGAGTTCCAGAGTGTGCTCGACTTCAATCCGAACTACTTGCCCGCGCAGGTCGCGCTCGGTGAACTGGCCCTGTCCGAACTTGGGGTGCCGGTCTTCTCGGCAGGCAACCGCTCCACTGTGTTTGACGCAGCGCTCTACTGGTCCATCCAGTCGCAGGGTGTCGCGCCGACCCCGTATGTTACGCATATGGAACAGACCGTGCCGATGACGCCCGACTGGCGTGGTGAACAAGACGTGCCGCCGGTGCGGGTCACGCGCGTGCCCGGTGTTGGCGAGGGCCCGTTCATTGAGGTGACGCGCGTGCCGCTCGAGCCGACGGTCCCCGCGCTGCCGTCGCAACCACTCGAAGCGACGCCGACGCCCGTTCCGGCTAACTAACAAACAAGCACCCCGGCCCCTTTCCACGTGGAGAGGGGCCGGACGCTGTCATTCCTCACAAAACCTGTTCTCTACAAGCCATTCAAAACGCGATAGAATAGCGCTTGTTAGCGGGGGAGCGGTTGCCCGGTGTGATAGGGCCAACCGTTTTTTACGTATAAGTCAACACCGGGCGCGGACGAATTTGCGCTCGCCCGTCGTTCGTTCCCCACGCGCGTACACGGGAAGTCCCGCCGTCAAGGAAGAGGCATGCACGGTCATCGCACCCATCGCCGCCGGGCCGGACGGCTGTTCGAAGCGCTGGCGGAGCTGCGCCGCACGCCGGTGCGTTTTGCCGCGCGTCTCGCTGTGGCGCGCCTGGTGACGCAGTGGCGCTCGCTGCTGACGATCATCGCCGGGGCGATCCTCAGCGCGTCGATTGGCGCGCTCGTGCCGTTGTACACGACGGCGGTTGCGCAGGTCGGCATGACGCAGCGCCTCGACGCCCAACCCCGCCAGGATGTCCACATTCAATCCAGCATCAGCCTGCGCGCCAACCATTGGGCGGAGAGCGGGGGGATCGCCGCGCGCGCCGACGCGGCGACCGAGCTAACTGGCTCGCTGGTAGCGCGCGATCTCGGCGCGATCGAGGGTTGGGTGGATCGCGTCGTCGCGTACCGCGAGAGCGAGGCGATGGGCATCGCGCAGGTCATGCCGGACGCCGAGGAGCCGGTCCCGATGTTGGGCGTGCGCTTGCGGCTAGGCGCGTATGACGGCTGGCAGGAGCAGGTGCGCGTGGTCAGCGGGCGGCTGCCGGAAACCGCGCCCAACGCCAGCGGCGAGATCGAGATCGCGGTGGGGCTGACGGTCGCCAACGAGCTGAACCTCGCGCCGGACATGGTGCTGCGGCTCGACCAGGGCATGAACGAGCGCGGCCAGACCGGGCGCGGCCACCCGACGAGCGTCCCGTTTGTGGCGCGGATCGCAGGCATCGTCGCGCCGCTGGACGAGCGCGCGCCGTACTGGATGGAACCATCGCCGCTGCGCCTGCTGGACCGACAGAGCGGCTCTGGCGCGTGGGATGCGGAGTTCGTCGGATTGACCTCATCCGAGAACGTGCTGCGCGCCGCGACCGAGCACCTGCCCGACACGCCGACACGCTTTGGCTGGCGCGTGCTGTTCTCGCACGACAACCTGCCGTTCTCGCAGGTGGAGATCGCACGCGAAGCCCTGCGCAACTTCAAGGCGAACATGGAAGCGACCTTCCGCGACTCGGTCACGCCTAGTTCGTCCGATCCGGCGACGGGCGCGGCGCGGCAGGGCCTCGCGTTCAACTATGGCACGCGCCTGATCGATTACGACGTCATCCACAAAAACCGCGATAGCGGCGTGCTGCTCGCTTACGCCCGCGAGGTGGAGTTGCTCGACGCGCCGTTTGGGCTGCTGCTGTTGCAGGTCGGCGCGCTGGTGCTGTTTTTCCTGATGGTCACGGCGGCGCTGGTCCGGCGCGGGGAGCGGCGCGAGATCGCGATGCTGCAAAGTCGCGGCGCGTGGGATAGCCAGATCGTGCTGCTGCGCGGGATCGAGGCGCTGCTGATCTGCGGGCTGGCGGTGGTCATCGCGCCGTTCCTGGCGCAGCGGCTGCTGATCGCGCTCGGCCCGACGATCGCCAATACCGACGAGTTCCCTCTGCCGCTGACGCGCGAGGTCTTCCTCTATGCGGGCGCGGCGGCGGGCGTAACGTTCCTGGCGCTGTTGTTCACGCTGCGGCCTGTGCTGCGCCTGCCGCTGATCTCGGCGGGCGGGGCGGCGGCGCGCAGCAGCCACCAGCACTGGTGGCAGCGCTTCTATCTCGACGTGCTGTTGGCGCTGGTGGGCGTTGGCGCGCTGTGGCTGCTGGTCCGGCGCGGTTCCCCACTGAGCGACGTGAACCTCGGCGGGCAGCAGGCCGATCCGCTGATGCTGATGGCGCCCGCGCTGCTGTTCCTGGCGCTGGGGAGCCTCGCGCTGCGCTTCTTCCCGGTGATCGCGGCGATCACGGCGCGTGTGGCGGCGTCCGCGCGCGGCCTGCAGTCGGCGCTGGCGACGTGGCAGCTCAGCCGGGAGCCGGTGCATTACGGGCGGATCACGTTCCTGCTGGCGCTGGCGATCGGGATCGGCTGGTTCGCGACCAGCTTCCGCGCGACCGTCACCAACAGTCACCAGGATCAGGCGCGCTACAGCGTCGGGACGGACGCGCGCCTGATCGAGCGCGATACGCGGCTGAACGTCAATCGCGCGCGTCCGGCGGCGACCTACGCGGCGCATGACTCGGTCGCGGCGGCGAGCGCGGCGTTCCGCGTGATCAACGCGAACCTCAGCACCACGCTGGCAGGCGATTTGCGCGGCGATATCCTGGCGGTCGATCCGGCCACGTTCGCGGACACGCTTTACTGGCGCGATGACCTGGGCGCGGTCACGCTGCCGCACGCTGCCGGTGATCCGCTCGGTCTGCCGGATGTGGGCGAGCCGCTGCCGTTCGCCCCGGAGCGGATCGGCCTGTGGGTGCAGTTTGAGAAAGGCGGCACCGGCTTTTCGCAGGATGCCGTGTTCCGCGCAGACGTCAACCGGCTGACGCAGCGTACTGACTTTGGGATCCGCCTGCGTGACGCGGAGGGCGCGTGGGTCGTCGCGCCACTGGAACCGGCGGAGATCGAGCTGGTCCGCGCCGGGACGGACGCGCCAGGGCTGGGCGCGCGCGGCTTTGTGACCAGCGGTTGGGTGTATTACGAGGCCGATCTCGCGGCGTTGCAGTACGAGCCGGTCGGGCCGGTGCGTCTGGTCTCGATCTATTGGGAGTATCGCAGCCCGAACATCCAGGGCGGCGAGAGCGGGATGCGTCTCACGCTGGCTGATATGACGTTGCACGACGCGAATGGCGCGCAGACGCCGTTCCCGATCTTCGCCGGTCGTGATTGGGCGTTCAGCTACGACCGGGGCGCGACGGCAAGTGGCCGCGCCCAGGCGGCGAGCGAGCTATTCACCGGGCGCGAGGATGCGATCCATGCGCTGTGGGATCAGGATGCGCAGCGCACGACGGTCGGCGCGCTGCTGAATTACCCGGAACGCGGGCCGATTGCCGCGATTATCAGTCAGCGGGTGCAGCAGGAGAACGGCCTGACAGTCGGGCCGGACGCGCCCGCGTTCCAACTGCTTGACATTGGCCGCGTCAACCCGAGCTTCCGCGCGGTGGGCGTGGCAGAGTACTACCCGTCGCTGTACGACCGCGCGCCAAGCGAAGCGATCCCTAAGGGGGATTCGTTCATAGTGGTGGATGCGCGCGAGCTGCTGTACCGGCTGAACCGGCGACCGAGCGCGACGGTTTACGCCGACGAGGTGTGGCTGCGCTTCGCCGAGGAGATCGACGCGCATGACCCAGGCGCGGCGAGCGCGATCCTGCGCGAGTTTGACGGCGCGGAAACGCACGGCGCGGTGATCGTTAGCGCCACCACGCTCGCCGACGAGCTGGGCCGCCTGAGGACGAATCCGCTCGGCCTGGGGCTGTTGGGGCTGATGTACCTGGCGTTCATCATGGCGCTGGCGCTGAGCGTGGTCGGTTTGCTGACCTACGCCGGGCTGACCGCGCAGGCGCGCCGCACCGAGTTCGGCGTGTTGCGGGCATTGGGGCTGTCGCCAGTGCGCGTGGTCGGAGGGCTGGCGCTGGAGCAGCTTTTTGTCATGGCGATCGGCGTGGTGTTGGGCGCGATCCTCGGCGCGGTGCTGGCGAACCAGATCGTCCCGACGCTGGCGCTCGGCGCGACCGGCGAAGCGGTCATTCCCCCGTTCGTCATGCAGGTCGAGGTGCGGCGCTTGATCGAGTACGGCCTGATGATGATCGTCGTACTGGGGCTGGTGCTCGCCTCGAGTCTGCTGCTGGTCCGGCAGCTTTCGCTGGCGCGCACGCTGCGCCTGGGCGAGGAGTAGGCCGCCATGACCTTCGGACTGATCCTCAAACGGATGCGGCGCAACTGGCGCTCGATGGCGATCCTGCTGCTGGCGGTGTGTTTGCTGACCGGCTTCTTCGCGCTGGGGCCGTTCTACGTCCGCGCGGTGACGGACGTCGGGCTGCGTTTTGAGCTGGACAACGCCCCGCGCCAGAGCAAGCAAATCGGCCTGATCGTCGAGGACGAGCCGCTGACGGACGAGTCGTTCGAGGTCGTGCGCCAGGAACTCGGCGCGCTGGCGGTCGATCTGCGCCACTACATTCGCGCGGACTATACCGCGCCGACCTCGGAGCAGGGGTTCGAACAGGGGCTGGCGACCGGCGCGCTGATGTACCAGTATGGCGAGCCGGTTACGCCGTTCTCGGCGCGCATCGACGCGGCGCTGCAGCCGTTCGCGTTCGGCGCGATGCCGGAACTGCTCGATCTGGTCGAGGGGCGTTGGCCGGTGCGCCTGCCGCCGCCGGAAGCGGTCGATCCCGCCGGGCTGAGCGACGCAGAGCAGCAGGCGCGGCAGGTCGGCATCTACACGCGCGGGCAGGTTGAGGTGGTTGTCACCGCGACGGTCGCCGAGCGCGCCGGGCTGGAGCGCGGCAGCCGTATGGTGCTGGGCAATCCTCGGGCGGACGGCTCCGGCGCGCTGGCGGTGATGGTGGTGGTGGGCATTGTTGAGCCGAAGAACGCCGCTGATCCGTTCTGGGAAGGCAATCGTAACTTCCTCGAAGGCGCGGATGTTGAGATCGGCGTGGGGCGCTTCCGCTATGACTACGGGTTTGCGACCATCCCCGAGGCGTACACGGACTGGCTGCGCCCGGTCGTGCCCGGCAGCAGCTATATCTACCAGATCGACACGGATACCGACACGATCAGCGCGGCGAACCTGCAGGATGTCAACCGGCGGCTGCGCGTGCTGCAAAACCGGCTAGCGGCGTATCATCCAGGGCTGACGGTGCTCAGCGGGCTGACCGCGATCCTCGACGGGTTCTCGGTGAACGCCAGCGAAACGGAAGGGCCGATTACGCTGCTCTCTGGTGCGATCCTGGTGATGATGCTCTACCACCTGATCAATACCGTCGCGCTGGTGCTGGATCAGCAGGGCGCGGAGTGGAGCACGATCGTCAGCCGGGGCGGGAGCGTGCCGCAACTCGTCGGGTTGCAGGTGATCAGCGTCGGGCTGCTGGCGCTGGTGGGCATCCTCGCCGGGCCGCTGTTCAGCGTGGCGTTCATGCAGTTGATGGAACGCTTCGGGCCGCTGGCCGAGGCGTTGGGCGGGCGCCCGCTGGGCTCGACCGCCATCCCGCGCGTGTCGCTTTATCTGAGCGTGGCGGCAGGGGTCGCGTCCGCGGTCGTGCTGACGGTTCCCGCGGTTCCAGCGGCGCGTCGGAGCTTGCTGCGCCTGAAACAGCTTGTCTCGCGCCCGCCGACCACCCCTGCCTGGGCGCGCTATGCGTTCGACCTGGCGCTGTTGGTAGTGGGCGCGGCGTTTATGCTGCGGCTGTATTACCTGGTGGGTGGGGATTTTGGCGACCTGCTCAACAACCTGATTGCCGCGCCGCGCGATGTCGTCGCGCTGATCGCGGACAACCTCAACCAGACGGGCGGGCTGAACGACCCGTTCAATTTGCTCGGTCCGGCGCTGGTGCTGACCGGCGCGGCGCTGTTGTGGTTGCGGCTGTTCCCGGCGCTGATGGGCGCGTTGGCGCGGCTGTCGAACCGGAGCCGCAGCCTGACCACGCCGCTGGCAGTGTGGAACGTCGCGCGGGACCCGAGCCACTACGCGCAGCTTGTCCTGCTGCTGATCGGCACGCTGGCGCTGGGCACGGCCTCGCTGGGCTTGAGCGCGACGCGCGATCGCGGGGCGTGGGCTGCTGCCGAGCGCGCAACCGGCGGCAGCGCCCGGCTGGCGGTCGATCCGGCGCGGTTGGAACCCGCACGCTTCCTGTGGACCGATCTGCCGGGCGTGTCGAGCGCGGCCCCGCTGCTGCGCGCGGCTGGCGATCCGGGTTCGATCTCGCGGCGCGACGTGCAGATCATCGGCGTGGAGCCGGACTTGATTCCGGCGGCATTCTCCGAATTGCACCGTGCGCTCGCGCCGCTGCGCGGGATCGAGACGCCGCCCGCGCCCGGTTTGGCGCTGCCCGTCGAGGCGCGGACGCTAAGCGTGCAGGTTTATTCGCTGCCCGCCGGGACCCCGGAAGACCCGCCCGTATCCGTCCAGTTGATCGCGTATCTGGAAGATGCGCGCGGTGTGCCGGTGCGCGTGCCGCTGGCTCCACCGGACGCGGCGACCGTGGTGGGGGATGTCAGCGGAGAGACAGCGCAGACCCCTGCGAGCGCCGCGCCGCTTCC
>Ga0123329_1005033_pt1 | contig 10076 bp, 8 predicted proteins | sample BioC12SIPDNA_FD_89703 | JGI IMG/M metagenome (GOLD analysis project Ga0123329, IMG submission 89703) | Anaerobic biogas reactor microbial communites from Washington, USA - Biogas_R1_B C12 SIP DNA | ecosystem: Engineered > Bioreactor > Anaerobic > Unclassified | place: Washington, USA | collected... | reverse complement strand
CAGGTGGCTTATGAAAGCGCCTTGCTGTACCACCGGATGAACATGGAGGGCGGGGAGCGGAAGGCGGGAATGCGCGCGCTTGAGCTGTACGCGCGTGCCGCGCAGCTGCTGGACCCGGATGTGGAGCGGTCCGTCAGCCTTCGGGGCATCCATTCGAACCGGGCGCTGGTGCTGACCCGGATGGGGAAACAGGAGGAAGCGCTGCGGCTGTACCAGGAGAACAACGCGGACGAGGCCAACGACGCGGACATCGGGGGCGTCCTGTTCGCGCTGGGCCGCTACGAGGAAGCCCTGCCCCCCTTGAGCAACGCATACCTGGGCGGGCTGACCGGGCTGTACAACAGCCTGATGCACCTGGGCCAATGCCTCCTGAACCTGAACAGGGCTGAAGAGGGGCTCGCCGTCATCGATTTTCTGCTTCACGCGCTCTCCCCGCTCGTCCGGCCGGAAACGCCCTCCTATGTCGACCGGATGCTGTGCGGAGCGCTGACCGCCCTGGGCGCGTTCCACCTGCAGGCGGCGCGGCGGGAGGAGGCGAAGGCGAGCCTGCGCGAGGCCGTCCGCTTCGCCCTGCGGTATGACGGGGCGCCCAACCCCTACGGGGAAGCCATCCCGCATTATTACGGGCCGCACCGCTCCCTGTCGGACAATCTGGGCGGCTCCCTGCTGGAGGGCATCTCCCTGCAGATGGAGGAGGAAGCGGGCAGCTTGGCGGCGCGCGGCCTTCCAGAACTGTGGCGACAGGTGATGTCGGAGGAAGAGGATGGCTGAGAATAAAGCAAGACCGCTGCGCCGGCTGCTCCGGAACGCTTCCGCGGAGGACCGCGGCCTTTTCGGGCTGACCGCCCTGTATACCCTGTGCGCGGTCGTCTCGCCGGCGCTTCCGGTCCTCCTGTCCGGCCTGGCGGTGGCTACCCTGACCGGGCCCGCGCCGCGGGCGGAACAGCTGCTGGTCATCGTCGGGGTTTTCTTCCTGGCGGGGGCGCTGTGCGCCTTTCTCAAGGAATGGCTCATGGACCTGGCCAAACCCCGCATCACGGCGCTGCGCATCGACTATGTGCGGCAGACAGCCGTCAAGATGGTCCGCATGGATTACCGGCACGTGGAATCCGCGTCCTTCTACGAAAAATGGGAGCAGGCTTTAAACGCTACCTCCGGCAACGACAACGGGGTGGAAGGCGTGTACCACAAGCTGTTCCAGGCGCCGGAGCTGACCCTCCTGTGCCTGCTGCTGTCTGCCTTCCTGGCTTTGGCGCATCCACTGATTCCCCTGCTGATTCTGGCACACGCCGGGCTTTTACTGTGGCTCCGGCTCCGCGCCCAGCGCTACGCCTATCGCCGCCAGGGCGATTTAAACCGGGAGAGCCGGAAGGTCTGGAACTTCGGCCAGACAGCGCAGGACTTTTCCTGCGGCAAGGACATCCGCCTGTACGGGTTGCTGCAGCCGCTGCAGGGGGCGTACCGCCGGGTCATCGGGGACTATATGGCGGTGCTGCGCGCCATTAATAACCGCCAGTACGCCCTGGAACTGCTGGCCCTGCCGCTGATGCTGGCCAGCGACCTGGTGACCTTCGGGCTGCTGGCCCGGAACGTGCAGGGCGGCCTCCCCATCGCCCAGTTTGCCATGTTCCTGCCCGCCGCCCTCACCCTGGCTGCCAAGGCCGGGGAACTGGCCGACCATCTCGCCTATATCCGCAGGGAAAGCCGGTTCGTCGCGGATTTTTACCGGCTGATGGACCAGGACCTGGGCGACCGGGGCGGAGAGCTGCCCGCGCCTGACGGGGAGGGCGGCATCGACATCCGCTTCGAGGACGTCACCTTCCGTTACCCGGAATCGGAGCGGGACGTGCTGCGCCAATTCAGCCTGCACATCCCCGCCGGACAGCGGCTGGCCATCGTGGGCGTCAACGGCGCGGGCAAAAGCACGCTGGTCAAGCTGCTGATGGGCTTTTACCAGCCGGACGGCGGGCGCATCCTGATTGAGGGGCAGCCGGTGCAGGCCTACCGAAAGGACGCGCTGTACGGGCTGTTCTCCGCGGTGTTCCAGGAGGTGGAGCCGCTGGCCTTCACCCTGGCGCAGAACGTGGCGGGCAGCGAGCGGTTCGACCGCGCGCGCGTGGAAACCGCCCTGCGGGACGCCGGCCTGTGGGAGAAGGTGTGCGCGCAAAAGGAGGGGATGGACAGCATGATGCTCAAGGTCATCACTGAGGACGGCGTCATGCTTTCCGGCGGCGAGCAGCAGAAGCTGGCCATTGCCCGGGCGCTGTACAAGGGCGGGCGCTGCGTCGTGATGGACGAGCCGACCGCGGCGCTGGACGCGCTGGCGGAGAGGGACATCTACGCCTCCTTCGACGCGCTGACACAGGGCCGGACCGCCATCTATATCTCCCACCGCCTGGCCAGCACGCAGTTTTGCGACAAGATCGCCCTCATCGGGGAAGAGGGCCTGATGGAGTACGGAAGCCACGACGAACTGATGCGCAAAGGCGGCGCCTATCGGGAGATGTTCCTCGTCCAGGGAAAGTATTACCAGGAGGAGGCCGTATGAGCGGCCTGCGCCGGCTCAGGGCCGTCTTCCGCCTGGTGTATAAGGCCGACCGGGGATATTTCCTGCTGCTGCTGCTCAGCGCGCTGAGCCACTCCGGGAGGGCGCTGTTCAACGTGGCGATGCCCAAGCTGCTCATCGACGCCCTGATGGGCGTGCCCGGCGCGGGCGACCCGGCCTTCTGGGCGGCGCTCATCGCCGCGGGCAACCTGCTGTTCACCCTGCTCATCCGGACGGCCGCCCGGGCCCAAGACCTCAAGGAGCAGTTCCTGGCGATGGAAATCGACCGCGCTTTCTCTGAAAAGCTGATGGGCATCCCCTACTGGATGCTGGAGGACCCCCATTATCTGGACCTGAATGAGCGCGCCTCCTTCGCCATGCGCAACCAGGGCGTGGTGCGGCAGCTGGTCGTGCAGGCGGTCAGCAGCCTCAACCACCTGCTGACCGTCGCGGGCCTGGTGGCGCTGATGCTGCAGCTGGGGTTTGTCCTGGTGCTCAGCCTGGCCGCGACGGTGGCGCTGCTGCTCGCCATCCAGGCCGGTTTCTCGCGCTACCAGCAGCGTTTTTTCGGGGAGCTGCTGCCGGTCAACCGCCGGTACGGCTATTACATCAACCTGTGCTTCCGGAGCGAACCGCAGAAGGATTTCCGCCTCTTTGTGATGCAGGACCTGCTGGGGGAGACCATCACGCGCTACAACCGCTCTGTCAACACCTGGTACGCCGCTTTTTTCCGGAAAATGGGCCTGGCCATGGGGCTGTTCCAGGCGGTCACGGTGCTGCAGGCGGCCCTGGCCTGGGCGTTCGTGGGGATGAAAACCCTGAAGGGCAGCGTGGGCATCGGCAGCCTGACCCTGTACGTGTCCGCCGCAGTCGGCTTTTCCACCTCCGTCATCGCCCTGGGGAGCGCCGTCATCGACGTCGCCCGGATGCTTCACTACCTGGAGCCCTTCGTGGAATTGATGGAGCTGCCAGCGGAGCGGGACGGGGGCGGCGGGAGAACGCTTCGCAAAGTGGAAAGTATCCGCTTTGAGGAGGTCAGCTTCACCTACCCCAAGATCGATGACAGGGTGCTGGACCGGGTCAGCTTCGACATCCGTGGCGGCGAACGCGTCAGCATCGTGGGACGCAACGGCGCCGGGAAAAGCACCATCGTCAAGCTGCTGTGCTGCCTGTACGCCCCCGACAGCGGCCGCATCCTCATCAACGGCGCTGACCTGCGCGAATATGACCGGCAAAGCCTGCTTAAAGGCATCGCCGCCGTGTTCCAGGACTTCAAACTGTTTTACCTGAGCGTCGGGGACAACATCACTTGCGGGCAGCCGGAGGACCGGGAGAGGCTGGAGGCCGTTGTGCGGGAAGTCGGCCTTGAAAGCAAGGCGGCTTCGCTACCCAGGGGGCTTTCCACCCCCCTTGGCAAGGCCTTCGAGGAAGGGGCGGTGGAGCTGTCCGGCGGTGAGCGGCAAAAGGCGGCCCTCGCCCGGGCGCTGTACAAGGACGCCCCGCTGCTAATCCTGGACGAGCCCACCTCGGCACTGGACCCGCTGGCCGAGGCGGAGGTCTACGGGCAGATGGACCGCATGGCGGGGGACAACACCGCGCTGTTCATATCCCACCGCATGAGCAGCAGCGTGTTCTGCGACCGGATTCTGGTGCTGGACGAAGGGCGGGTGCAGGCGTTCGACACCCACGCCGCCCTGATGAAGGACGAAGATGGGCTGTACGCCCGGCTGTTCCGCTCCCAGGCGGAGCACTACCGGCTGAACCGGGAATAAGTACGCCGGGTGTTATCCGGCCAGCCCGGTCTCCTCCAGCCGCGCGCTCTCCCCCATCCCCAGCAGCTCCCCCGCCAACCCTTCCTGGCGCAGCCAGGCGTCCTGCAGCTCCGCGCTGGAGAAAATCAGGGGCATGCGGGAATGCACGCGGGCGGGGGCGCCTTGCGCGTCCCGGGTGATGATGACGAACTCCCGGACCGATTCGCCGGGAAACCACAGCGCGGCCATGCGCAGCAGCCCGCCTTCGGACAGGCCGAACAGGTGGGGCTTCTTGTCGGGGGACCACTCGTAAAACGCCTTCGCCGGCACCAGGCAGCGGGCGACCCGCAGCCGCGGGGCGAACAGGGGGCTTTCCGCCGCGGTCTCGCTGCGGGCGTTGATCAGCAGCCTTTTCAAGAACGCGGGTTTGTGCCCGAAGCGCATCGGCGCCAGGCCCTCCGCGGTCAGGACCGGGGCGACCTGGCTGGGCAGGACGTCGCCGTCCCGAACCGTGATTTCCGGGTGCTCCAGCATCAACTGCCGGACGGCCTCCCGGAAGGAGAGGTTTTCATCCTCCGTCGCGATGTGGTACTTCCCGCACATGGCCCATTTCCTCCACAAACCAGCGCTGCGCGTCGTCCTGGAACAGGTAGGTCTCGTGCCGACCGATACGCACAGTATACCGCATCCCCTGCCCGCCGGTCTTGGTGGCGTGCGCCTGCCGGCGCTCCAGCACCCGGTCGATTTCCATTTTCCTGCCCTGGAACACCAGGGAAGTGGGCGTGATGAGGCCGTTCTCATCGGTCTCCTGCGCCACCCGGACGTAGGTTTTGCGCGCTTCCATCCGCCCTTACCCCCTCCCCCGCATCGTGCCCAGCGGCTGCAGGGCATGGTCGTCCACCGGGTTGAGGTCCGCCGTCGCCCGGTCGCACAGCATCAGCCCCCGGCGCACGGCGTTGTGACCCCAGCGCGCGCGGATGCCGTCCAGCGCGCCCTCCAACTCCCGCTCCCTGCGCTGCCGCGGGGGCACCCACAGGGGCAGCTGCACGCGGGCCTGCGTGCTTTGCAGGTCGCTGCCGCACACGCCCAGGGAGCGCAGGGGCAACTCCCAGGGGTAATGCCGCCGCAGCAGGCCCAGCGCCGCCTGCGCGATATCCGTGCCCGTGTCGCTCGCCACGGGCAGGCGGCACTGGCGCCCCAGGCTGTTGAGCTCGCTGTCCCGCATCCAGACGGACACGGTGGCGCAGGCGAAATGGTGCGCGCGCAGGCGGGCGGCCACGCTGTCGCTGAGCAGGTAGAGAACGGCCTTGGCTTCCTCCTCATCCTTCAGGTCCCGGGGCGTGGTGGTGGAGTTGCCGATGGACTTGATTTCGTCGGCCTCCTCGGCGCACAGCACAGGGCTGTCGTCCTCCCCCCGGGCAAAGCGCTGCAGCATCAGGCCGTTTTTGCCCAGGGCTCCGCGCAGCAGTTCCTCCGGCGCCCGGGCCAGTTCCCCGATGGTGTACACGCCCAGCTCCGCCAGGCGCCGCCGGGTGGCCCGGCCGGCGTAGAGCAACTCGTCCACCTTCAGGGGCCACACCTTGTCGCGGTAGTTCTCCGGCGTGATGACGGTGGTGGCGTCCGGCTTGCGCAGGTCGGAGCCCAGCTTGGCGAACACCTTGTTGAAGCTGACCCCGATGGAGACGGTGATGCCCAGTTCCTCAAGGGCGCTGTTGCGGATTTGCGCAGCGATTTCCTCCCCGCTGAGGGCGTGCCCGCTGACGTCCAGCCAGCTTTCGTCCAGCCCGAAGGGCTCCACCCGGTGGGTATAGCGGCGGTAAATGGCGCGCATCTTGCGCGAATAGAGCAGGTATTTGCGCTGGTCGGCGGGCACGAGGACGAGGCCGGGGCACTTCTGCCGCGCCTGCCAGATGGCTTCCCCCGTGACGACGCCGCACTTCTTGGCCTGGGCGGACTTGGCCAGGATGATGCCGTGGCGCAGCTTCGGGTCCCCGCAGACGGCGACGGGCCGGTCTTTCAGCCGCGGATCCTCCGCCGTCTCCACCGAGGCGTAGAAACTGTTGCAGTCGCTGTGCAGGATGACGCGCATGGCTTCCTCCTCCGTAACGGGAACGTTTGTTCTCATTTTGGAGTATACCAGCGCCGCCCCGCGCGCGCAAGGGGGTGGAAGGAAAGCCCCTGCGTCCCGGAATCACGCGGGCGGCGAAACGGCGCGGGGAGCGCCTTCCGGGACAAAAAAGAACCGGCGCCGCTGCCAAAACCCATCCCGGTATCTTTTCAAGGGTTTTGGAGCGGGCGCCGGTTCCCCATGAGGAAGTGCCGGCACAAGGGGCGGAGCGTCAAACGCGGAACCGGGTCCCGCGAAAGAGGAAACCCGATCCTGGCACAGGGGCGGCCGGCAGGGTCAGCGCCGGGGCAGGTAGGCGGAGACGCCGCTGGTCAGCAGGCGGCTGACCAACTGCGCCAGCTGCTCGGGCGTCTCCTGAAAGTCCTTGGAAATCCAGCGCTCCATGACGCCGATGTTGGTATAGGCGGAAAAGGAGTGCAGGTACTCCAGCAGGGTTTCGTCGACGTTGCCGGACAGCTTCTTCCACTCGTGCAGCATGCGCTCCCGATGGATGCTGCCGACCTTCTTGAGGAAGTCCTTGTCGCCGAACTCCCCGAAGATGACGCGGCAGATATCGCGGTTTTTGTAGATGATTTCATAGATGCGCCGCAGGACGTCGGTGTTGGGCAGCATGTCGCCGGACTTCTCGATTTCCCGGCCGATTTCGCCGTAGAGCTCGTCCTCGATTTTTTCCAGCAGGTCGTAAACGTCCTTGTAGTACAGGTAAAAGGTGCTGCGGTTCACGTCCGCCTGCTCGCAGACGCGGGAGACGGTAATCTTGTTGATGGGATACTCCTGAAGCAGCGACAGCAGGCTCTCCCGCAGCGCCATGCGGGTATAGCGGACGCGCCGGTTCTCTTTTCTGATAGTTTCCGTCATTATGTCTTGTCCTCCTCGTTTTGTATGAAATTGATATCGTCCTGTCAGTAATGTGCAATGTGATGATTGAACAATAGCATGACGCATTCTAAGATGGAATCGGGTGAGTGTCAAGCGATCTCGCGGCCGTGACAACGCCCGAACGGGAGAAAAGCATGATTTTACTGACAGGTGGAGCCGGTTTTTTGGGCGGGGCAGTTTTAACCCGCCTGCTGGCCAGGGGCGAGAAGGTTCGCGTGCTGGCCTTGCCAGGTGACCCGCTGGCCAGGGACCTGCCCGAACAAGCGGAGGTCTGTGCCGGCGACCTGCTCAACCCGGACGACCTGGACCGTTTCTTCGCGCTGCCCCCGGGAGAGCGCGCGACCCTTGTGCATTGCGCCAGCCTGATTACGATGAGCATGGATTACGTGGAGAGGGTCCAAAGGGTCAATGTGGGCGGCACCCAGGCCCTCCTGGAAAGGTGCGGCGACCCGAAAATTGCGGGCCTGGTCTATGTTTCATCGGTTCATGCCATCCCGGAGCTGCCAATGGGGGAAACGATGCGGGAGCCCACACAGGTGCGACCGGACGGCGTCGTTGGCTTTTACGCGAACACCAAGGCCCAGGCGACCCGGCTGGTCATGGAGGCCCGCGAAAAGCACGGACTCAACGCCGGCATCGCCTACCCCGCCGGGCTCTGCGGGCCGGGCGACCGGGCGGGCGGCTTCCTCGGCCAGATGATATCGGACTATTTCGCGGGCCGGATTCCGATGGGCGTGAAGGGCGGCTACAACTTTGTCGACGTGCGCGACGCGGCGGACGCGATTGTGGAGATGACCCTCCGGGGGCAAAAGGGCGAGGACTACGTGCTGGCGGGGGAGTATATCTCCATCATGCAGATTCTGGAGACGCTTCACCGGCATTTCGGCGGGAAGAAGGTGAACGGACGGTGCCCCCTGTGGCTGGCGCGGCTGGCGCAGCCTTTCCTGGCGGAAAGCTCCCGGCGGCGTGGGGTCAAGCCCATTTTCAGCCGGTACTCCCTGAAAACCATCCTGTCCAACAGCAGTTTCGATACCGGGAAAGCGCGGCGGGAACTGGGATTTTCCCCGCGGAGCATCGAAGCGTCGCTGAAGGACACCGTGCTGTGGATGGCGGAAATGGGAATGGTTCAGCCGCCGGCGCCGCGCGCCGGGGAGGACGCGCGCCGCGGGAACGGAACCGAATGGGAAAATCGCGCTTGACAGCGGGGACTGGACAGGGTATATTGAATTTCGCGCCGCAAGGCGACTGACGCGGGGTAGAGCAGTCCGGTAGCTCGTCGGGCTCATAACCCGGAGGTCGAGGGTTCAAATCCCTCCCCCGCAACCATTTTTTTTGGCGGCGTAGCTCAGCTGGCTAGAGCATTCGGTTCATACCCGGAGTGTCGTTGGTTCGAATCCGACCGCCGCTACCATGAAAGAGATACCGCCCTCAAAGGGGCGGTTTTTTGATGGCTTGGTGCTGCCAGTACCCACATCCGCGCCAAAAGGAGACGCGCCATCCGGGCAATGGCCGACTGGCGCGTTCAAAAAGCGTGTGCCCATCACTGAAGCGCAAGCCCCTCAGGTTGCAATCGCGAGGCTCCTTTTTTGAACGAGAGAAGACAATCCCCATTAATGCCCGTTTGCATCAGGCGCATGCGGGTGAAACTGCTGGGAAAACCGGGCGCTCCCCTTGATTATTTCAGGCCCGCCGGCGCGTCTTGATCATGTCCATGGCGACCGCGAAGATGATGAGGACGCCGGTGGTCACGTCCAGGATGTAGGGATCAATCTGGAAGGCTGTGCCCGCGTTGGTAATCAGCACCATCAGCACCGTGCCCAGCAGGGTGCCCGTCACCGCGCCGCGGCCACCGGCAAGCGAAGCGCCGCCGATCACGGCCGCGGCGATTGCGCTCATATCATAGCCTTCGCCGGTGCCCGGCTGCGCCATGCCCACGCGGGCCGCCAGCATGATGGCCGCAATCCCGTACAGCAGGCCCGCGAAGGAATAGACCAGATAAAACATCTTCCGAACCTTGATGCCGCTGAGCCTGGCCACCTCGATGCCGGAGCCGATGACGTAGAGGTTCCTCCCAAAAATGGTATAGCGAAGAATCATGAAAACGAGCGCGGCGACTGCCAGCCAGATGAGCGCGAGGTGGGGAATAGCGCCAAACAGCTTGTCCGTGCCGATGCTGAGGATGCGGGGGTCCGAATAGGTCACGTTCAGGCCGCCACAGAGCAGCTTCACGATGCCCCGGACCACCGTCTGCGTTCCGAGCGTTGCGATCATGGCCGGCACCTTCAGGTCGAAGATGATGACGCCGTTGATAAAGCCGCACAGCACTGTCACCGCCAGGCAGGCGACGATTGTCAGGGGGAAAGGCGTATCCGTCCGCGTCTGGAGCAAAGCCATCACCATGCATCCCAGGCCTGCCACCGCGCCACCGGAGATATCGATGCCGCCGTTGATGATGACGGCCGTTTGCGCGACTGCCATCACGCCGACAATCGCCCCCTGCTTGGTCAGGTTGGTCAGGTTATAGGCGCTGGTGAAGTTTTTGGTGAGGGTGGCCGCCAGCGCGAACAGCACGAGGATAATCGCGCCCAGCGTGAATTCCGTCCTTTTGAAGGCTTGTCCCCATTTGTTCTGCGGTCCAATCCTGCTGCGGGATGTCATGCGTACCCTCCCCTTATTGTTCGATAGAGGCCTTGCGGAGAACCTCTTCCTCGGTCAAGGTCCTGAGCTTATCCCTGTCAAACTCGGCCGTGACGCGGCCCTGCGCCATGACAAT
>Ga0123329_1005029_pt1 | contig 10082 bp, 12 predicted proteins | sample BioC12SIPDNA_FD_89703 | JGI IMG/M metagenome (GOLD analysis project Ga0123329, IMG submission 89703) | Anaerobic biogas reactor microbial communites from Washington, USA - Biogas_R1_B C12 SIP DNA | ecosystem: Engineered > Bioreactor > Anaerobic > Unclassified | place: Washington, USA | collected... | reverse complement strand
CCTTTTAACCGTTACATCCCGAACATTCGGAAGCAGCCCTGAAACCAGCCATTTATAGGCAGCACTGCTAGCAGTGCATTCGTGTGTGTTGGTAATGCAGCAGTATTCGGTTAAGTTCAACAATCAGCTTACCGGGGCGGATTATGATTTCCAGACGGATGAAACGTACGTCTATGATGAGAACGGGAATCGAACGTTGGTCAATGGCAGCACGTCATACACCACCGGCGACCACAACCGGTTGACGTCGGACGGAACGTACAACTACACGTACGATAACGAAGGTAACGTCCTGACCAAGACGAACATCTCGACGAGCGAATCGGTTGAGTACACCTGGGACCACCGCAATCGGCTCGTGAAGGCAACCTTCAAGAACTCCGGCGGCACGCCCGCCGACGAAGATCGTTGAGTATGCCTACGATTACGGCCAGCGTTGGGTGCGGAAGACGCTCGACACGAATGCCGACAGCACGATCGAGGAGTCTCGCGTCTTCGTCCATGATAACGGGCAGATTGTGCTGGACTTCCAGAAGACCGGCACGGCCGCCGCGGGCAACTCCGACCTCGCCCACCGGTATCTCTGGGGCAACTCGGTCGATCTGCTTCTGGCCGATGAGACGGTTGACGACGGCTCCGAAGACGATACCGCTTGGGCGCTGGACGAGTTATCTATAGTCGATCCAGATACTAGGTTCATTGCATGAAGATGGAATCCTATAAGCAACGCGTACTGCGGCAGTTGTTGGTGCTCTTGGGGATGTCGTCCATACTCGTTCTCCTGGCGTATGGCGTGAGTTGGTTTCGTGGATACAGAGCGGGGCAGCAGTCCTGTCAGTCCTGGTTTGGAACTGGGGTTCCATCGCTTGAAGCGATATCCATTCAAGTTCGTGGACAGCGCATCGTCTGTCGCGATCCGCCGACGCTCGATTACATCCAAGAATGCTTTTCTTGCTCCGAAGATTGGTTGTACGGACCTCACGCCGTTGATGTTACATTTGGGATTCCCTGCATCGTTCGTCTAGAGTTCAGCGATGGAACGGTGTACCGTTCGCCAAAACCATCGACATTGTCGAGTACCGGATTGGGCCTTTCCATACCCGGCGAAGTAGCCAGAGAGCTTGGTTGGGGCACGACGGTTGTCCCGTTCAAGCAGCCGATGCCAGATGCATGGCGCTCTGCGATTGACTCGCGGCTCCCGCAAGACGCCCACCGGGATCGGGACTCAAACAGTCTGCCAGAACTGGCGACTAACTGACAATCGCCGACAACGCGGCCACGACGGCCTATCCCGACGTCGACGGCGCCGTGCTGGCCGCCAGTTCCCAAAACTGGGCAAGCCCGCAACCCAACCTTCACAAAAACATGCGCGCACCATGCCCACAAGTCCCGCACAAAGACACTAAGGCCTGATCTCCGACGGCACGGGCATGAGCGGGATCAGCGATGGCAGTCAGGGCAACCAGGTGGGCACCTCCGGCACGCCGATCGACGCCCTGCTCGGCACGCTGGGCGACAAGCGGTGAGCTATGAGCTTTGAGCCTTGTGCAACGCTTTCAGCGTTGAGGTGTTTTGGCGGTTCGTTCCCAGGGTGGCGCACCACGGCATGGCCGCGTCGCTTACCCTGGGCTTCGTTGTATGGACCCCGTTGGGGTCAAGTTGTGGCACTGCTTGCTTGCCAAGCAGTGCTGCCTGACGATAGATACCCAGCACTTCCGACAACGCCCCGCGCCCCAACCGTTCTGCAACAAACTCAAAGGCGGCGCAAACCCCCGTCCGGTGCAAAACGCCTTGCATCCCCCGGGCCTTCGACTCAAAGAAATCCGCCCAGGTGTTCAATTCTTGTATTGACTTTCGCCGCCAGATATATATACTTATGTTCATGTATCCGCGGCAACGCCCGCTCTTTGGCAATTCCCTTTTCGTCCATTCCCTTGTCCAATACCTTGGGCTCCCACCACGCACCCCTTTCGTGCCCGTCGTGCATTTCGTGCGTGCCTTTCCTCCAAACACGGAGCCCCGATCATGACCGACGAAAAAAAGCCGTCGTCGCCCTGATCCGCCTCCGGTGCCACCGCCAATCCCAACCCGCAAAACTCCCCCTGGCGGCGCAGAGGCCGACCCCCTGATGACTTTTTGAACGCCCCCCAATGGACATAAGTACACTTGCGTTCGCCCCTATCACCAGAAGACACGCCCATGAAACCACTTACGCCCTCGCCCGTCGCCCGACATCCACCCAACCGCCACCCCTAAACGCGTTCAAAAAGTCCCTCGACTCGAGCCAAGAGAGACGCTGTTTGCCGATGCCTGCAAACCATCGTCAATCCCGACACGGACCGCCCACTCCATCGCAGCCGCAACGCCCAAGAAGCCAAAACGCCGCTCCGCCTGCCTACCGAGCGGCGTCCCGCCCACGTACGCCTTCTAGCCGCCTGCCCAAAGACCTGACGAAAAAGTCTGTCACGTCTGCGAAGATCGGGATTTGTTCCAACGGGAATTGGTAAAAATACTCCCCGGGGCCCCGGAAAACGGTTGACACACGCCGTCAGGGGAAGACAATCGTGGGGGGGGGCCTGCTGTCCCGGTGCGGGCACCGTTCTCTTCTCCATGTCGTTCTGACCTAGCGGGAGGCACCGTCATGAGAGCGTCGGCTATTCTGCTGATTGTCTGGTCTCCATTGGTTCTCTTGTCACTCACGGGTTGTGGTTCACCGCAACCGCCAGCGGTCGAGGCCCCGAAGCCGGAGCCGGAACCGCCGCCGCCCCAGCCCATCGCCCTGGCCGGGTTCCAGCCGCTCACGCTCCAGCCAGGAGCCGAGGCGAACGTCGAATTGAAAGTCGAGCGGAACGGCAACGAGGGCCCGGTCGAAATCAAACTCGGCGAACTACCCAAGGGGATCACCGTTGAGGCTCCAAAGGTCTCGGCGGAGGAATCGGCGGGCAGCCTCACCGTCAAGGCCGCCCAATCGCTGGGCGACGAGCCCTTGGCGACCTCCGTTGAGGTAACCGCGTCCATCGGTGAGCAGACCGCCTCCCAGCCGCTGGCGGTCAATGTGCCGAAGTTGAATCTGCCCTCGCTGCAGCCCATGACGGCGGTGCTGCTCCAGCCCGGCACGAGCCGAACGGTCGACGTCAAGTTGAACCGCAACGGGTTTCAGGGCGCCGTGCCGCTGAGTGTCGAAGGCGCCACCGAGAAGGTCCAATGCAAGCTGGCCGCCGCGTCGGTGGAGAACGACGCCACGAAACTGGAGATCACGGCCGCACGGGACGCCCCGAACGCCGATCTCAAGATCCGCGTGGCCACCACGCTTTTCGGGCGGAAGATCGGTGCCGAATTGCCGATCAAGGTGGAAAGCAAACCGTTTGACGTGGACTCGTTCAGGGTGGTGACGATCGAGCCCGGTAAGAAACAGCGGGTTGAATTGCCGATCAAGCGCGGCAGCTACAAGGGATCGCTGCAACTCGGCGCCGAGGGTCTTCCCAAGGGCGTCAAGGTCAGCCAGGTGGAAGCGGCGCCCGGCGCGACGACAGCCGTCCTGGAACTGGAGGCCGCCCCGGGCCTGGAGCAGCGGGTGAAATCGTCGCGTGTTGTGTCGAAGGCCGGGCACTTGACCGATTCGGGGCCCATCGTGATTCGTATCGGCAAGGAAGACGATACCTACCTTCCCCCCGCCCTGACGGCCAACCCGGAGATAGCACCGCTGCTTCGCCGCGGGTCGATCGGCGGGCGGTTGACCAGCGAGACCAAGCAGGCCCTGCTCGATTTCTACGGCGGCACGCCCGAATCCGAGGCCGCCGTCATGCACGGCCTCAAGTGGTTGGCGGGGCACCAGCATCCCGACGGCAGTTGGCCGCTCCACGAATACTCCAAAGACATCCCCGGCTGCGACTGCCAGGGCGAATTCGAGAACGGCGTCGACAAGTGCGTCGTGGCCGGAACGGCCTTCGGCGTGCTCCCGTTCCTGGGTGCAGGCGTGACTCACAACCGGGCGCCCAAGTCTCCACCCGAACTGGCCGCTTACCAGAAGGTCGTCGAGAACGGCCTGATCTTCCTGGCCAGGGGCCAGAAACGCAGCAACGACGACAAGGACGGGCATCTTGGCGGGAGCATGTATGCTCACGCCTTGGGCACGATCGCTTTTTGCGAAGCCTACGGCCTGTCGGGCGACGACCGGCTCAAGATCAATGCCCAGCTCGCGCTCAAGTATCTGTTCAACGCGCAGCATTCCGAAGGCGGCTGGCGTTACAGCCCCAAGCAGGCGGGCGACATGTCGGTGACCGGCTGGGTCTTCCTGGCAATCCGCAGCGCCCAGTTGGCGGGGATCGACATCCAGAAGCTCCCGCTGACCCGCGCCGGACGGTTCGCCGAGTCGTGCGCGGTGGGGCCCGAGGAAGCCAAGCTGTCCCGCTACGCCTACATGCCCGGTCAGGACGAGAGACTCGCCCTTTCCGCCGCCGGGCTGCTCACCCAGCAGTACCTCGGCTGGCCCCGAGAAGAGCCCAACCTGATTGCCGGCAGCGAGTACCTGATGCAGCATCTGCCGCCCGAGTCGGGAGGCAGCCTGGGGGCGATCTACTACCACTACTACGCTACGCAGGTACTGCATCACATGGAGGGCCCCAATTTCGACCTGTGGAACCACCGCATGCGCGAGCACCTGATTCGCACCCAGCAGAAATCGGGACACAAGGCCGGCAGTTGGAATCCCGACGGCGCCGATCAAGGCAAACGGGGCGGGCGGATGTACGCGACCGGCATGGCCCTCCTCACCTTGGAGGTCTACTACCGCCATCTGCCGATGTACCGGCACGTGAAACGGACAATGTAGCCGGAATGCTCGACAGGAAGACTACCTTGGAACAACCGCGGATTCGTCCGGCGACGGCTCGGGACCTCGACGCCGTCAATGCCGTCTACAACCACTACGTGGTCCACTCGACGACGACCTACCAGACAGAACCGGAAACCCGCGAAGCTCGGCAGGCCTGGTTCGACAGCCACGGCGCGAAGCACCCGGTGACCGTGGCGGAGGTCGACGGCGAGATCCTCGGCTGGGGCTCGCTCTCCCCCTTCCACCCCCGGGCGGCTTACCATCGCACGGTCGAAGACTCAATCTACGTGCGGCACGACGCGCGGCGGCGAGGCATCGGCAGGGCCCTGCTCACGGACCTGATCGACCGGGCAATCAAGCTCGGGCACCATACGATCATCGCGGGAATTGACAGCGAACAGGCGGGCAGCATCGCCCTGCACGCCAGGTTCGGCTTCGTCGAAGTGGCTCGCCTGCGCGAGGTGGGATTCAAGTTCGACCGCTGGCTGGACGTGGTCTACATGCAGCGAATGCTCGCGGAGTAAGACAGGCAGGCGATTCACGGCGCCGTCAGAAACCGGCGAAAGCACTTGGCCATGTTCCGCCCCAGTTCGCGGCAACTCACGTCGTCGACCACGGCCCCTTCCGCATTGGCATACGGAACCTCAAACGTGATGCCCAAGACACAGTTCGGTTGGCCGGCCGCCCACGTCTTCGAAGCCATCTGAATTGGAGCATCGGCTGCCCCCTGGTAGTTCGACGCCGTGTTCCAGCCCTGGCCGTAGGGAAGATTGTTGCTTTCCTTGTAGGGAATGATCGCGCCCTGTTGCCGGACTTCCAGCAGATCGCAGAACTTCTTCAGAGCGGCAATCATCTTCGGCGATTCGGGCCCCGGGCTGTACAGGGCCTCGTTGTATTTGCCTCCTCGCAGCCAGGGGCAATGAATATCGAGGAAGATATACTCCTTGCCCTCCATCGCCTCGGGAAGCTGCGTCTTGATCGCACGAACTTCAGGGTAGATGGCCTGATGGTAATCGCGATTATGATCGTGAGGCCGCCGGTTCTTTCCCTGGTCCCCGTCCTCCACTCCATCTTTGTCGACGAACGGGACTATGAAGAAGCTTACGTTCTCCCTGAGCCAGGCGCCGTCGTCGCCGTCGGACAAGACCTCTTCCAGAATGCCCTCGATCACGAAGTTGGCCATCATTTCGCAGCAATGATGGCGGGCCGAAACGAAGCAGCCGAACCTCGCCTCCGCATTGCCGAGCCGCAGCAGTTCCACGTCGCGGCCTTTGCGAGACTTGCAGAGAACTGATGCTCTCAGGTCCGGCTGCTTTGCCAGAAAGCGGTCCCAGTGGGCCTGGGTGTAGACGAAGCTGGTGGCAAAGCGGACCTCCTCGTCTTCCGGTCCGAACTGGAAGCTGAACTGGCGAGAATTGAATCCCGGCTCGCTGGAAAGGAACTTCCAGTTCAATCCGCCGTCGCGACTGACGGCCGGCCCCCGGGCGCCGATCCGGTTGTCGTGATCAAACACAAATCGGACGGTGCGTCCCTGAGCGCCCTTCACGCGAAACGCAAAGTAGAACCAGTCGCCTTGCGTATCGCGAAGATCGGGGCGCAACTTGACCACGTCGCCCTCGATCGAATCGACGACGATATTCCCGCCGGGAAAATCGGCGTCGATTGCGACCGACGATTCTTGGGCCGGTGCGGCTTCCAGAAGAAGAACGCCGCACAAGAGCACGTGTAAGGCAAGCATTTTCTTCACCGTCCACAAAGCCGGCTAATCCTTCAACTCGAAGACGAACTCGGTCTTTTCGCCCTCTTTGACCTCCGCCGTGAGCCCCGAGCCTTGGGGGTTGCCGTATTTCTCCGGCAAAAGACTCTTGGGCGCCGTTGGGGTGGCTTCGGAATTCTCTTGGACTTCACCGCCACCTTGGGCTTCCGTCTTGGTGACCGTGACCAGGTAGCTCCCCGGCACGGCCCCGTCCCCCGGCTCGAAGGCCGTGAGCGTGAACTTGCCGGCGGCGTCGGTCAGTCCACTGGCGCCTGTTCCGTCCGGTTTTTGCGGCAAGAATGCCACGGTTGCCCCGTCGACCGGCTGGCCGTTGTAAGTCACGGTACCGCTCACGGCGACGGTGGCGGGCCGGTTCGGATTGGCCGCCGGGCCGCCGCTGCAGCCCACAACGATTGCCGGGCAAAGGAGGGCGACGGAAGCAATTACGAGTCGATGCATGACAACTCCTGTTGGTTGGGTTCCTTTTTCGGATAACCGATCGTCACGAGATTGTGCGCATACCGTACACACAAATCTCCAACTACGACTTTAGGGCGTCTGAGGATTCCTGTCAACGCACCGGACCTCGCCGGACAAGTGACGGCCCCGATCAACAATTGCGTCCTGCGCACTGGCCATGACGCCGATCACGGTGCAGAGACGTACCGAACAAGGTGGAGGGGTGCCTGGCAGCCCGAAGGAACGCGCCGTCCGCAAATATGGGTGTTTCGTTTGCCAGGCGGCGGAAGCCTCCGACGGCAAACGCGTGATTGGGCGGCCCAATCGACCGCGAACGCCGGCAAGAACCGGGCTGCTACCCTCAGAAACTCGGGAGTAATCGCCCGGACGGATGGATATTTTGCTCCTATTTTCTTCCGACCGCCACGTCGTAGGTATGGAGTAGCTGCGACACGCCTCTGGAAGGGTGTGCTCGCGTTGCTGTGACTCCGAGTCATTGCTGCAGGGGACCCAAGTGTCTCCTGGCGACGTGCGACCGGGCTCTTAAGAAAAACACATTCTTGTACGCAAAAACGACGCGGACGTTGGCGATCGCTTGCCGAACAACGCACCCATGGACTAGAATGAGATTGTCCTGAGGCACGTTCTTCTTTCCCGGGTTCATGTACTTTCGGGGGTGTAGGAGGTTTGTCATGTTTCGATCGCATCGTTCTTCCGGTTTCACGTTGGTCGAGTTGCTGGTGGTGATCGCCATCATCGGCATCTTGATCGCCCTGCTGCTGCCCGCCGTGCAGGCCGCTCGCGAGGCGGCCCGGCGCAGCCAGTGCACCAACAATCTCAAGCAGCTTGCCCTGGCCGTTCACAACTATGCGGATACGCACAAGGCGTTTCCGCCGAAAAAATGCGGCACCGACCAAGCCGGCACCGATCAAACGCGGAACGCCGGCTACGGATCTGGCTGGATGCGTCTGTTGCCGTTCTACGAACAGCAGGCCCTCTACGATCAATGGTCAAGTCCCCAAACCCTTCCCAGCGGCACTTGGACGGCTTTCGGGCCGGTTCCGTGGGGCGGCACCGCTGGCGACATCTACGAGATCTACGACGTCCAGGTCGGGGCGCTGCTCTGCCCGTCCGATGGAAACGGACCGAACAAGAATGCAACCGACTACGGCCGCAACAATTACGTGTTCAGTTGCGGTGATTCGGTCGACGCCTCCAACGGCACCTACGGCAACAATCAGGGGATCAACCCTCGCGGCATGTTCTCGAACGCGCGCGGGCGCATCACCTTCGCCAGCGTCGCGGACGGCACGAGCAACACGGTGATGTTGTCGGAACACCTCGTTGCCGCCAACAGCCGCACCGTCAGACAAGGCAATGCCTACAACGTCTCGGGGATCCTTGCCAGCCCGGGCGTTTGCTACGCTCAAATTGACCCCAACGATCGGACCCTGTTCGTCGGGTCGGTCACGAACTGGCCGGGCACACGGTGGTGTCACGGAGCCATGTCGCACATCGGTTTCAATACGGTGCTGCCGCCCAACGGTCCGAGTTGCGCCGAACTGGCCAACGACAACACCACCGGCGGCATGGTCCACCCGCCGACCAGCAACCACCCGGGCGGTGTGAATGCGGCCATGGGCGACGCCTCGGTCCGCTTCATCAGCGAGACGATCGATACCGGCAACATGTATGCGGCGCCCAGGACCGCCGGCCAGAGCGTCTACGGCGTGTGGGGCGCGCTGGGAACGAAGGACGGCGGCGAAACGGTGGGCGAATTCTGACGCCCCTAGCTGCTACCGCGACGCGTGATTAGAATGGCGGGCGGCCTGCAATTCGGATGCAGGCCGCCCGCATTGTTTTGGGGGTTGGGTCGTCAGGCAGTCTGTGCCCGGCTGGCAGCGGGCGTCGGTCTTTTGCATTTGGGGAGCCGCTCATCATGGGCATCACCGTTTCCTATCGCGGTTCGATCGCCGACCTTGCTCGCGTGGAAGACATGGAAGACCGGGTGATCGACCTGGCCCTGGAGGTCGGCGGCACCGTCGAATCGCTCCAGAGCGACATTCTGGAAGAACTGCGGCAGGTGCGCGGTGAGGGAATCGCGTAGAGAACTGACGGCACGTGCCGTGTCCAAGAACCATAGTATGTGTCAGCGATCGCGTTGGTCCGTCTGGCTCTTCCGCTCCAAATCAAACGCCCACCCGCCACGGCGATCGCGACGCCGTGCTAATCGGAACCATTGGCTGAGAACCGCCGAGTGTTGAAAGCCGTCGGCATCCCCCGGGGCAGGCTCGAAGCCGGCGACTCCGCGCCGGTTGATGCGAAAGAAGAGCTCTTCACCGCGGGCGTCCATAAGCCAATACTCGGCCGCGCCGGCCTTCCAGTACGCGGCCGGGAGCCGCTCGGTGTCCTTCGTGACTGAATGGTCGCTGACAATCTCGACGACCAGGTTCGGAGAGCCAACCACCTCAACGTATCGGTCTGCTTCGCCCGTTGCCTTGGGCACCAGTGTCGCCCGGCCGCTCTCAAACGTTTCGTGGGCGATGAAGACCAGATCCGGTTCCACGGAGAGCTCGGCGTCAGGGCTCGAGACCCGCGTTCGATCAGACTGCAAGTCTCCCAGGTCGCCTGCCTTGACGACGTCTCTCAGAACACCGATCACTTCCACCTTCAAGGTCCCGTGGGTGTAGTAGTCTTCAGGCGTCATGTCGACCTCGATACGACCAGGCAGGTAGTCGATTCGTCCTCGCTCGGGGAAATCTTCAGACAGCGCCCACTGCCGAAACTCGCTCAACGAGCCGACAAACGGGATCTCGAGGTCTTCGCCCAGTGCAATTGTTGTAGCCATCGGTCTTCCAGGCTCGTAGTGCGAAGCTCTTGTGGGATTTCAAACGCTTGGCACGCATGTTCACCCAACTGTTGCATAAATCGAGTGGTTCTGCAACGGGCTAGTTGAGGGGGTGGCGGGGTCAGAGGAGAGCTGATCGACGATTCGGGGCTTCGATAGCGCGTACGGGTAGCGTTGATAATCGT
>Ga0123329_1005027_pt1 | contig 10083 bp, 7 predicted proteins | sample BioC12SIPDNA_FD_89703 | JGI IMG/M metagenome (GOLD analysis project Ga0123329, IMG submission 89703) | Anaerobic biogas reactor microbial communites from Washington, USA - Biogas_R1_B C12 SIP DNA | ecosystem: Engineered > Bioreactor > Anaerobic > Unclassified | place: Washington, USA | collected... | reverse complement strand
GCGGCGTCAGGCGCGGCGGCGCTGGCGTCGGGCGGGTTGGCCCAGCCGTAGGGATGCACGCCCACGCCGTCAACCGTCTGCAGGAGGCCGGCGGCGACCATATCGCGCAGGAAGCGGCGGTCGTCAATGGCGGTAACGCCGTCGTCGATGCCGGTCGTCGCGGGAGCAGCGCTGATCAGCAGCGCGCCGGGATCGGCGGCGGCTACACCCTGCGCGCCGGCCTGAATCAGGGCAACCGTGCGCGCCGCGCTGAGGGGCTCGCCGTTCCACTCGCGCTGCAGGTTGGGCTCGTTCCATAGCTCGTAGGCCGCAACCTGGCCCTGATAGCGCGCGGCGAGCGTCTGCATGAAGCCGGTGAAGGCAGCGTAGTCGGCCGGCGGGCCGTCCATCTCCGTGGTCGGCCGGCTCCATTCGGGGGCTTTGGCGACACTGAGCAGCACCTGCAGGCCGGCCGCTCTGGCGCGGGCGATGAAACGATCCAGCTCGTCGATGCGGAACGCGTCGAGCTGGCCCGGCGATGGCTCATACAGCTTCCAGGAGACCTGCACCTTCACCCAGCCGACTGGCAGCTCTTCCAGCCAGTCAAACAGCACGTCGTAATCTTCGCGGTGGATGTGAAGCTGGATGCCGAGCAGATCGCGGGCCGGCGGCGGGCCGGCATAGGTCGGATAGGCAGGTGGCGTCTCGGTGGGCGGCGGCGTGGCGGTCGCCGTGGCGATTACTGGGAGCGGCGTCGGGCTCTCTTCGCCCCTGACCAGCGGCAGGTAGGCTGCTTCAGTCGCGGCGGGCGAAGGGACGAGCGGCGTAACGGAGGCGCCCGTGGCTGCCGGTGCTGGCCCGGCGGCGGTCGCCACGGGCAGGGTCACGGTCGGGGCGGGCGGCGTCTCCTCCCGGCGGCTGCAGGCGGCGACGAAGATCAGGAGCAACAGGGCAACGGCAAAAGCCCGACGCCAGGAAGCGACTCTCATGATGTTGATTGTAGGAGGCCGGCAGGCGGCAAACAATAACGCTCACGCCACGTTTACGCCACGGCTGTCCGGCGTTTTGCTGCTGGGGTACAATGCGCCCATGAAACGCTATCCGATTCCGGCCCGGCAGTGCCGCGCGGAGATCCAGGTCAGCAACTCCCGCTTCATCGCCACGCTGGCGCCCGCCTTCTCTGTCGAAGAGGCGCGGGCGTTCATCGCCCGCATCCGCGAGGAGTTCGCCGACGCCACGCACAACGTGCCGGCCTACGTGATCGGCCACGGCGCTTCCGTCATCGCCCACTGCAACGACGACGGGGAACCTTCGGGCACGGCCGGGCGGCCCGCCCTGGCTGTGCTGCAGGGCAGCGGGCTGGGCGACGCGGCGCTGGTGATCACCCGCTACTTTGGCGGCACGAAGCTGGGGACTGGCGGGCTGGTCCGCGCCTATGGCGACGCCGCGCGCGAGGTGCTTGCCCGGGCGCCCCTGGCGGAGAAAGTGCCCACGCAGACGGTGATGCTCGCCGCCCCATACGCGCTCTTCGAGCAGGTGCGCCTGCTCGTCGCCGCCTACCAGGGGCAGATTCTGGACGAGGAGTTCGCCGCCGACGTGACGCTCACGGCCCGCTTTGCCCTGGAACACGTGGAGGCTTTTCAGGCGGCACTGCTGGAGCTGTCCAACGGCACGCTGCAGGCCGAGGTGGTGGAGAGCGACGAGGCGACGATCATGCCTATCGAGGGCACGCTGCAGGATTATGTTTAGTCCCTTCGGATGAGCTATTGCGCCGCCAGATAGTCCCGGATGGCGATGCTCATTGCGCGCAGCCGGTTCTGCATAACCCGGCGCATCATGGGCGCGAGGAGCCGCCACAGCCCGCGGGCGCGCAAGGTCGAGGTGTGTGTCAGCCGCGTGCCTTCGGGAAGCGGCTCGAACTCGAAGGTGTGGTAAATCTCGCCCATGCGCACGATACTGCGATGGGCAAAACGGGTGGGCGGCTCATATTCGGCGTACTCATACTCGACGACGCCGAGCCCCGAGAACGCGCCCCGGTAGCGCGAGCCTTTACCCAACGGGCCCGGCGTCAACGCCTCGACCTGCTTCAGGCTTTCTGCATCCCAGATGAGCTGGGATTGGGGGTCGGCGACAATGGCAAAAAGCTCGGCCGGAGAGCGGTCGAGCACAATGCTGTCTGAGACCGAAACCATCGATTACCTCCTCGGGCAAGGTAAGTTCAATCAGCGGTGGCTCCAAAGACAGAGCGCAGCCTGCGCAGCCAGTTGCCGCCCATGATATTGGCAATTTCCTCATCGCCGTAACCACGCTCCGCCAGCGCCGGGACGATCAGCCGCAGATCGGCTACGGAATCCATCTCGGCGGGGATGTCATCGCGCCCGACCCCGCCGTCGAGGTCGCTGCCAATACCCACGTGCTCGGCGTCGCCGAGAAGCTGGCAGATGTGGTCGATGTGGGCGACCACGTCGGCGACGGTCACGCTTTCCTTGGGATCAGTTCGCGCGTAGCCGGCCTTGAGGAAGCGGTTGAAGAGCACCACGCCGACGACGCCGTCTCGCTCGGCCAGGGTGCGGATCTGGCGGTCGTCGAGCTGGCGCTGGCCTGGGACGAGCGCCCGCGCGTTGCTATGGCTGGCGATGACCGGCCCTTCGTAGCGGTCCAGGGCCTCGTAGACGGCCTTTTCGCTGAGGTGGGTTACGTCGAGGATGAAGCCCAGATCGGCCATGACCTCCATGAGCGCGTAGCCCTCTCTGGTGAAGCCCTCGCCCGCCCGCCACGCGCCATCGGCGTAACGGGTGTCATCCCAGGCCGGGCCGATGATGCGCACGCCGCGCTCGTACCATTCTTCCAGCTCCTGCGGATCGCGCACCGGGTCGGCTCCTTCCATCAGCGGCACGATGCCCAGCAATGGGCTTTCCCCATCCTGTTGGCTGTTCAGGACCTCTTCCAGCTCGGCGCTGTCGCGCACGAGACGCACGCGGTCGTCCTCGTCGGCCAGCCGGTGGTAGTAATCGAGCTGGGCCCCGGCGGCGGCGTAGGCCTGGTCGGCGTCTTCGTAGACCATCTTGCGGTTTTCGGGCATGTGCGTGTTGTTGCTGGCAGGCATGACGAAGAGGGTGCCGAAGACGAGGGCGACGCCACCCTCGAGCAGGGCCGGAATGGTCACCGTGGCGATGTCTCCGTTGGGCGGCTTCTTCTCTCTGGCCCGCAGGTCGGCCAGAGGCAGGCGCAAATCCCGGCCGAAGCGCAGCGCGTTGTAGGCGAGGTCAAGATGGGCGTCCACAATGAGCACGGTAATTCCTCCTTCCCATTGCCGGGCAAGCCAAGGGGTGACATACTTAAGGTACAGCGTTTCCAGGCAGTTGACAAAGGAGCCAGCGTATGGCTCTGTCACCCAACGGGCTCCACCCGCACAATTATGTTTGAGACGGATGAGGAACTGCTCCAGGCGTGCCGCCGGGGCGACGACCGCGCCTGGCGCGGCATCCTCGATCGCTACGAGCGGCTTCTCTATTCGATCCCCCTGAACTATGGTCTGACTGCCGAAGACGCTGCAGACGTGGTGCAGCTGACGCTCACCATCTTCCTGCAGAAGCTGGACGAGCTGGACGATGCGAGCAATCTCGCCGCCTGGCTGGCGATCGTGGCGCGCCGCCACTCGTGGCGACGGCTGGCCCAGCGGCGCCGCGAGCAACTGGGCCTCGGGGCGGACGCAGCGGAAGGGATCGCCAGCATGAGCGACGGCGAGAACCAGGGGGAGTTCGTGCGCTGGGAGCTGCTGGAGTGGCTGAACCAGGGGTTGAACGACCTGGACCCGCGCTGCCGCGCGCTGCTCATGGCGCTTTACCTGTCGCCCGACTCTCCCTCCTATGCGGAGGTGGCTGCGGAACTGGGTATGGCCGTCGGCAGCGTCGGCCCGACCCGCGCCCGCTGCCTGGAAAAGCTCCGAATCTTTCTCCAGGAGAAGAAATTCACAAGTTGATGTATTTTCTGCGAGGGCTTAGCGCATATGTGGGCTACTTAGGCGGCAAGATTAGATCATCAGGATGAGCATCTATGGCACAAAAGGTATCATTCGCAACGTTACTCGATTGGCTGGAGGACCGGCTGCCGCCGGAAGAGGCGCAGCAGGTAGCGGCAGCCGTTGCGACAGACAACGCGCTGCGCGCGACCGTTGCCTGGATCCAGGAGTTTGGCTGTTTGACGGACGGCCTCGTGCTGGCGAACCCTCCTCCCTCGTTGCGGCGCAGGCTGGAAGCGCTGTTCGCCGAACACAGCGCGGATGAAGGCGGCACAGGCAGATGGCGCTGCTTCAACGCCGAGCCGGCGGGCCAGCAGATCGAGAAGGGCGAGCGGCGTCTCGCCTATACAACGCCGGTTGCGGAAATAACGCTTGCCCTGCAGCAGCGATCACGCGAGGCGCGCTATGATCTGCACGGCGCCATTCTCTTCCCCGGCGACGAGCAGCCGTTATTGACTGTCGAGCTGCTCCGGGACGATTGCCCGGTGGAGTGGCGGGCGACCGATCCGTGGGGCGAATTCAGCTTTGCCCGGCTCCCTGCCGGCGAATACCGTCTTGTCTTTACCGGCGAGGACGTGGAACTGGCAATTCCAGAGCTGAAGCTGGGCGCCATTTAGGCTGCCCGGCTCAGGCCACCAGGGCGGCGCGAAGCACTTCGGCGGGATGGAGCGCCTGCCTGCCGGTCCCATGAGCAATCTGGTGGCGGCAGCTGGTGCCCGCGGCGACTATGATCGTACCGGCCTCGCTGGCGCGCACGGCGGGGAACAGGCTGCGCTCGCCTATCTGCAGCGAGATCTCCGCATGTTCCGCTTCGTAGCCGAAACTGCCGGCCATGCCGCAGCAGCCCGAATCCACTTCGCTGACCCGGTAGTTCGGCGGCAGGCTCAGGACCTGGTGGCTGGGGCCGGTGCCGACGAGCGCCTTCTGGTGACAATGGCCGTGCAATAGCAGATGGCGCGGTTCCTCGCTGAAGCGCAGGTGTAGCTCGCCGCGGTCCGCCAGACCGGAGACGAATTCCTCGAAGGTCAGCGCCAGACCGGCGATCTGCCGGACGCGGGGATCGTTGGGGAGCAGCGAGAAGTATTCGTCGCGCAGGGTCAGCAGGCAGCTTGGCTCCAGGCCGACGATGGGGATGCCCTCGGCGGCAAAGGGGGCCAGCTTCTCCACCGTGTCGCGGGCGGCTGCCCGCGCCTCGCTCACCAATCCTTTGGAAATCTGCGGGCGCCCACAGCAGCGGTGGCCCGGCAGCACGACGTCGAAGCCGGCTGTCTGCAGAAACTCCGTGGCGGCGATGGCGATGTGAGGGTCGTTGTAGGTGTTGAAAGTGTCGTTAAAGAGGACGACGCGGCGCAGGGCGTGGGGGCTGTTACGCCCCGACTGCCGGCGCCGATACCAGGTAGTAAACGGCTCGCGGGCAAAGGGCGGCAGGCTGCGCTGCTCGCTGACGCCCATCAGCCTGCGCACGACCTTTTGCTTCATCATGCCGTTGGCCAGGGGCGCCAGCGGCCCGCTCGCCAGCCGGCTGAAGCGAGCGATGTCGCCAAAGAGACGCGCCCGCAGCGGCGTGCCGTGTTCCTCGTAGTAGTGGGCCAGGAACTCTGTCTTGATCTTCGCCATGTCCACCGAAGAGGGGCATTCGGCGCGGCAGGCTTTGCAGGAGAGACAGAGGTCGAGCGCGTCGTAGACCTGCCGGCTGGTCAGGTTAAGACCGGGCATCTGGCCGGAGATGGCGGCGCGCAGGATGTTGGCCCGCCCGCGCGTGCTGTGCTCCTCCTCGCGGGTGACCATGAAGCTGGGACACATGGTGCCGGCGGTGCGCTTGCGGCAGATACCCGCGCCGTTGCACATCTCGACGGCGCGGTGGAAACCCATATCGGTGCTGAAGTCCAGGTGCTCGTACAGGGGCACGACGCGATAGGCCTCCCCATAGCGCAGGTTCTCAGTCATCGGCTGCCCTCTGACGACCGTGCCGGGGTTGAGAATGTTGTGGGGATCGAAGATGTCCTTGACCTGGCAGTACAGGTCGTAGAGCGGCTTGCCGAAAAAGGCTTCGTTCATCCAGCTCCGGGCGCGCCCATCGCCGTGCTCGCTGGAGAGGCTGCCGCCATACCGGCCGAGCAGCTCGACGGAGAACTGCATGATCTGCGGCAGCTTGGCTACTTCCGTAGCCAGCTTACTGTTAATCAGGGGGCGGATGTGGATGCAGCCGGCGCTGGCGTGGGCGTAGTAAGCGACGTTCGTGCCCAGGTCATTGCAGAACTGCTCGACCCGGGTGACGTACTCCGCCAGATGCTCGACGGGTACGGCGGCGTCTTCGATGAACGGGATCGGCTTGTAGTCACCCTTGATACTCATCATCAGGCCGAGCCCCACCTTGCGCACGGTCCAGACATTGGCCTGCTGCTGAGGGGTGACCGCGGGCACGCTCGCCGTGACGGGCACCTGTTCTTGCTGCAGATGGCGCTCCAGCCGCGTGACCTTGTCGCGTAGCTCGGCTTCCGTCTCGGCCTCGAACTCGGTGATCAGCACGCAGTTTGGCGTGCCGGCGATGAACGTCTGCAGCAGCCGGCCGTATGCGGGCACATCGCGGCAGAGGGTCAGCCCCAGGTTGTCGAGCAGCTCGACGGCCGACGGTCCCGCTTCCAGAATGGTAGGCACGGAAGAGAGGGCGTCGTAAAGTGAGTCGAAGTGTAAGACCGCCAGCGCCGTGCGCCTGGGCAGGGGCACCAGGTTGAGCTTGATTGCCGTGATGACTGCCAGCCCGCCTTCTGCTCCGCTGACGAGCCGGGCCAGGTTGAAGCGCGGGTCGCGGGGCCACTGGAAGTTGACGCCGCCTTCGATAAAGCGGTCCAGGTTGTAGCCGCCGCAGCGTCGCCAGTGGCGTGGTGTGCCCTGGCGGATGATCTCCTGGTTGGCCGGATCTGAGACCAGGGCGTGCAGCCGGCGGTAAATCTCCCCTTCCAGACCACTGCGCTGCTGCTGTCGGGCCAGCTCATCGGGCGCGAGCGGCCGCAGGTGAACGCGGCTGCCGTCGCTGAGGATGACCTGCATTTCCAGCACGTGGTCGGCCGTCATGCCATAGAGGATGGAGTGACTGCCTGTCGAGTTGTTGGAGACGATGCCGCCCATGGCGGCCCTGTCGCTGCTGGCGGGATCGGGGCCAAACTTGAGGCCGGAAGGGCGCAGATAGGCGTTCAGCTCGTCGAGCACGATGCCGGGCTGAACCCAAATCCAGCGCTCTTCTGCGTTTAGCTCCAGAACCTGGTTGAGGTGGCGGGTGAAGTCGATTACCAGCGCTTCGTTGACCGCCTGCCCGGCGAGGCTGCTGCCCGAGGTGCGCGGCAGGAGCGGCATCTGTCGCCCGGCCGCCAGCTCGACGGCGGCGTGCACGTCTTCTTCGGTGCGCGGTATGAGCACGGCGTGGGGCACAACCTGGTAAATGCTGGCGTCGGTGCTGTAGAGCAGGCGGGTGATGTCGTCCCGGCGCAGATCGCCGCTCACCCTCCCGGACAGTGTCTGGAGGAAGTCGACAACTGCGGCATCCGGTTGGGTTAGAGTCACTGGTGACATGATAAATCCTCCGTCTTTTTAGCCGACGCTTAATCAGCCCGGAGCCGTATCCTGCCAGGCCCGGATCAGCTCGGCGACGCTCCAGGCCTGAGCGGGGCAGCCATTGGGCTCGAAGGGCGGATCGCCGTCAAAGATCTCGCTCACACTGCCCACGCCATGATCGACAAGATGCTGGAGCAGCGGCCGGAGATAAGAGCGCGCTCGCTCCGGATCGCCATAGACGCGCAGGTGCGCGGAGACGAAGGGGCCGATGAGCCAGCCCCAGACCGTGCCCTGGTGGTAGGCGCCGTCTCGTTCTTTCACGTCGCCCCGGTACTGCCCCTTGTAGTTGGGGTGCGAGGGGGCCAGACTGCGCAGCCCGTAGCTGGTCAGCAGATGGCGGGCGCAGACGTCAACGATGGCGCGCTGGCGGGCCGGCTCGAGCGGGCTGTGGGGCAGGGACACCGCCAGAATCTGGTTGGGACGCAGCGCCGCGTCGTCTCCCTCGGGGCCGTCGAGAACGTCGAAGCAGTAGCCCTGCGCCTCATTCCAGAAGCGGGCGAAACCGGCGCGGGCGCTACTGGCCAGCCGCTCGAAGCGAGCGGCATCTTCGCCAAGGTGGCGGGCCAGCGCCGCCATGATGCACAGCGCGTTATACCAGAGGGCGTTTACCTCGACCGGCTTGCCGATGCGTGGGGTCACCACCCAGCCGCCGATTTTCGCATCCATCCAGGTGAGCTGCAGCCCTTCTTCGCCCGCGTAGAGCAGGCCGTCGGCCGGGTCTACGTGGATGTTGTAACGCGTGCCACGCTCGTGCCAATCGACGATCTCGCGGAGAACGGGAAATAGCTCGCGCACCAGGTCGTCGTCGCCCGTCGCCTGGTGATAGGCACGTAGCGCTTCAAAATACCAGAGTGTGGCGTCAACTGTGTTGTACTCTGGCTGCTCGCCCTCATCAGGAAAGCGATTGGGGAGCATGCCCTGATCGACAAAGTGGGCGTAGGTGCGCAGGATACGGGCTGCTATCTTGGGGCGGCCTGTGCACAGGGTGAGCCCGGACAGGCTGATCATCGTGTCGCGTCCCCAATCACTAAACCAGGGATAGCCGGCGATAACTGTGCAGCCGTCCGGCTCTCCGGGGGAGGCACGCTGCACGATGAACTGATCGGCGGCGAGGACTAACTGCGCCGGGGGCGGCGGCGAGAGACGCGCCGCCCGCGCGATCAGGTCACGCTCGTAGCGGCGCCGCTCCGTGTAGGCCCTCTCTCCGTCCAGGGCCGGGTCTGGTTCTGTGCTGGCGACAATGGTCAGCGATTCGCCGGGCCGGAGCGTGCCACCCAGGACGCCGACGTGGATGTGGTCCTCGACCACGTCGTTCTGCCCGCGCAGCTCTTCGAGGCTGAGGTAAAAATCCTCGTACCAGGTGAAATCGGGCCAGGCCTGTCCCCGAGCAGTCAGGAGGTAGAGCGGCTGGGCGCCCTCATGCACCTGGACGCGCAGGCCGTTGGCAACCGGCCGTATCTCGGGCTTCCAGTCGTTGAGAATCGTCGTCTGGTGATGGTCACGGCAATCGACCAGCGCTTTGGCGTATAGCTCCAGGGGCGCGCTGCCGCGACGCAGATCATATCTGACGTAGGTGGTGTTGGCGCCCTGTTGCATCCAGACGCGCTTCTCAAGCAGGGCATCGCCGAGGGCATAACTCCAGACCGGCGTCGTGCCTTCCAGGTGGAAGCGCTCCAGGTAGCACAGTCCTTCCTGCTCAACCGTGGCGTCTGCCCACCGGTTAGCCGCCAGCGAGAACTGCGCGCCGCCATACTTTGCGTCTTCGTCCAGTTTGGCCAGCAGCAAGGTACGGCCGAGAGGCGGCTGCAGCGCGGCGACGAGCAAGCCGTGGTAGCGGCGCGTGAGCAGGCCGGCGACGGTGCCCATGGCGTAGCCACCAATGCCATTTGTCACCAACCACTCCCGCCTTTCGGCAATCGGCAGATGGGCGCAGACTTCGCGTCCAAATTCGATCATGTCCTCCTTCCTTTGGCGCTCTGTGCTATTGTGACGGCGAAGGAGCCGGATGGCAAGCTGATGGTTGGCAGTGAGTCCCTGCGTGCTATAATGACTGGCATTCCCCGTAGGGGAAGTGGTAACAGACGGCAAGGGTTTCTGGTCGCGAACTCTCTCACGGCGACGCCAAACTTGCCGGAGACATCGAAGCTAACGCCATCCACCCCGGGTTCTGTCGCCGTTTTGCCACCTGATTGACCCTCACTTGCCATTTAGTGCACGATATACTACAATCGCCGTTTGCCAGCGAAGGTGCAGCAGGGGCTGGCAACCCTCCACCTTGCTGCGGGCACTCGTGCCCGGTGTACAGCGCGATGGGCCAGCGCTGGCAATATTAACAATACAGGTCAAAGGTAATCGATGGCCCCCTTACTTGAAGTTAAAAACCTGGTAACCCGGTTCTATACGGAACAGGGCGTTGTTAACGCCGTCAACGGCATTTCCTACAGGCTGGCTGAAGGCGAATCGCTGGGCAT
>Ga0123329_1005026_pt1 | contig 10084 bp, 8 predicted proteins | sample BioC12SIPDNA_FD_89703 | JGI IMG/M metagenome (GOLD analysis project Ga0123329, IMG submission 89703) | Anaerobic biogas reactor microbial communites from Washington, USA - Biogas_R1_B C12 SIP DNA | ecosystem: Engineered > Bioreactor > Anaerobic > Unclassified | place: Washington, USA | collected... | reverse complement strand
GGGCGGGGGGGTTTGGATCTAGAGCGCGAGGTGGACTGAGGGCTTCTGTTGCTGAGTAGACTTGATGCGAGGTGGTATGGGTATTCCTGTAGAGGTTGATGCGAAGCTGCGAAGCGCGCTGGACGCTTGTATTTCAGAGGCGGAGAGTCTTCGCTTGCCAGACCATGGTGCTTGGGGCGTGGCTCGGCTCAGGGAGCCGTCGCATCTGGCTCGATTTGAGGCTCTGCGAACGCGGGCCATTGACCTGGTGGCATTTCTAGGCAGAGTTGACCCTGACTTCGTAGTACACCGCCAGAGAATTGATCGCGTCACATACTCCCGAGACGGATTGTATGAGATAAAAGGCATCCTGCAGGGCTTGCGGCAAGATTATGCCGAGGGCATCTTTACCGATATTGCCGCCATTGTAGAGGTGGAGGTCGTTGCGGATTATTTGGCGATGGCGGAGCAGCTTTTTACTGATGAACCAGGACCTCACCGCCACATTCCCGCTGCCGTGCTGGCAGGAGCCGTGCTCGAAGATGGGCTGCGCAGATTGTGCCAACGGCAGACACCCCCAGTGGATACGCGCAAGGCAAATGGCGATCCCAAGACGCTTAACCCGTTGATTGATGATCTGAAGGGCGTTGGTGTGTTCAATGAACTCAAGGCCAAGCAGCTTCGCGCCTGGGCTGACATTCGCAATGCGGCCGCTCACGGTGAGTTCGACAAGTTCGGCGTGCAGGATGTCGAGGCAATGCTCAAAGGCGTTGGGGACTTCCTCGCCAGTTTCCTATGAGCGGGTATGAGATAGCAATGACACCCCACATCAACGAATCCACCGTCGAATCCGCCGCCCTGGCCTGGCCCGCCGAGCACTCGTTGGGTCGGACCTTCGTGCCCGCCCGTGTGAGGTGGGAGATGGCGGCGTTGGAGAAGGGCGACCACAGAGGGTCGCCCCTACGGGATGATCGTTGGGGCGGGCCTGCGTGCCTGCCCGTGTGAGGTGCGAGATGGCGGCGTTGGAGAAGGGCGACCACAGGGGACCGCCCCTACGGGATGGGATGAGAGGCGACGGATGAGGCGCGACGCTCTCGACCACAGGCCACGGCGCCGCAACTCGTTGCGCCTGAAAGGCTATGACTATGCGCAGGCGGGCTGCTACTATGTCACGCTCTGCATTCAGCAGCGCGCCTGTCTGCTGGGCGAGATCGTGCAGGGCGCCATGCGTCTGAGCGAGGCGGGGAGGATGGTCCAGGCGGTCTGGGATGACCTGCCGCGCTCTTACCCAGGCGTCGAGATTGATGCCTTTGTCATCATGCCGAACCATATTCACGGCATCCTTGTCCTCACCGCAGACCCCGCCCCCGTAGGGGCAGGCCCCTGTGCCTGCCCGGATCGTGATGCAGGCCCCTGTGCCTGCCCGGATGGTGACGCAGATGCAAGCGCCCGCCCGATAGACAAAGGCGCCCTCGCGCTCGGCGATGTCGTCAGACGGTTCAAAACCTATACCACTCACCGCTATGCAGCGGGCGTCGAGCGTGGCAACTGGCCACCATTCGCCGGGCGTCTGTGGCAGCGAAACTACCATGATCACATCGTGCGTAGCGAGGCTGATCTGAGGCGTGTCCGCGCCTACATCGCCTCCAACGTGGACCGTTGGGCAGATGACGCTTTACACACAGAACCCCAGATCGGGCGCCCACGGAGGGGCGCCCCTACAGCGATGCGCGCATGGTGAGCGCGCCCGTACGGGCCGGCTCCCGTGCCCGCCTGTCGAGGTAGGCCTGGATAGGAGGACGAGCCTCTGATGCCCCACTATATCTCTGAATCCACCGTCGAGTCCGAGGCCCTGGCCTGGCTGTCAGAGCTTGGCTATGAGGTGCGCACTGGCCAACAGATCGGCCCCGACGGCTTTTACCCCGAGCGTGCCGACTATGAGCACGTGGTCCTGGAACGCCGGCTGGCGGCCGCCATCGCGCGGCTGAACCCCGACCTGCCCGAGGCAGCCCGGCAGGATGCCCTGCGCCAGGTGTTGCGCGCCGAGGCGCCCACGCTGGCCGGCGAGAACCGCCGGCAGCATCGCCTGCTGGTGGATGGGGTCACGGTTACGCAGCATGTGCATGGGCTAGAAGTGGGCGCGCAGGTGCGCCTGGTGGATTGGGGCGATCCTGACGCCAACGACTGGCTGGCCGTCGAGCAGTTCACCGTCATCGAGCGGCCCCGCCCGGGCGAGCCGGCCTATCGGCGCCGCGCCGACGTGGTGGTCTTTCTCAATGGCCTGCCGGTGGCGGTGCTCGAGCTCAAGAACCCGGTGGATGAGAACGCCACGCTGGCGGGCGCGCTCAACCAGTTGCAGACCTACCAGCGCGAGATCCCCTCGCTCTTCCATCACAACGAGCTGTTGGTCATCGGCGATGGCGCACAGGCGCGGGTGGGCTCGCTGACGGCCAACGCCGAGTGGTTCTTGCCCTGGCGCACCATCGAGGGGCAAGAACTGGCGCCGGCCTGGGAGCCCGAGCTGCGCGTGCTGGTGCGCGGCCTGTTCGAGCGGTCGCGGCTGCTGCGCTATCTGCGACACTGCATCGTGTTCGAAGAGGACAGCGGCGGGCGCATTGTGAAAAAGATCGCCGGCTACCACCAGTATCACGCCACCCAGGCTGCGGTCGAGGCGGTGGTGACGGCCTCACGGCCCGATGGCGACCGGCGCGGCGGCGTGGTGTGGCATACGCAGGGCGCCGGCAAGAGCCTGACGATGGTCTTTTTCGCCGGGCAGATCGTGCTGCACCCCGCCATGGCCAACCCCACCCTGGTGGTCATCACCGACCGCAACGACCTGGACGGGCAGCTCTTTGGCACCTTCAGTCGCTGCCGCGACCTGCTGCGGCAGGACCCCGAGCAGGCCGATTCCCGAGCGCATCTGCGGTCGCTGCTCAAGCGCGCCTCGGGTGGGGTGGTGTTCACCACAGTACAAAAGTTCTTTGTCGACGAAAAGGGCGCCGACCACCCGCTCCTCTCGGCGCGGCGCAACATCGTCGTCATCGCCGATGAGGCCCACCGCAGCCAGTACGATTTCGTCGACGGGTATGCGCGCTACATGCGCGAGGCGCTGCCCAACGCCTCGTTCATCGGGTTCACCGGCACGCCCCTGGAGCTGGACGACCGTAACACCCGCGAGGTGTTCGGCGACTATATCAGCATCTATGACATCGCCCGCGCCGTGCACGATGGCGCCACTGTTCCTATCTACTATGAGGGACGGCTGGCGCAGATCGCGCTGGATGAGGTCGAGCGGCCGCACCTGGACGAGGAGTTCGAGGAGGTCACCGAAGGCGAGGAGGAGGAGGGCAAGGCGGCCTATAGGCGCCGCTGGACGCAGCTCGAGGCGTTGGCAGGCGCGCCTGAGCGGCTAGAGCTGGTGGCGCGCGACCTGGTGGCTCACTGGGAGGCGCGCCTGGCGGCCATGGATGGCAAGGCGATGATCGTCTGCATGAGCCGGCGCATCTGTGTAGCCATGTACGAGGCGCTGCTGCGGTTGCGCCCGCAATGGCACGATCCGGCCGATGACCGCGGCGTACTCAAGGTGCTGATGACCGGCTCGGCCACCGATCCGCCCGCGTGGCAGGCGCACACGCGCAACAAGCAGCGCCGCGACGCGTTGGCCGAGCGGTTCAAAGACCCTGGCGATCCGTTCAAGATCGTCATCGTGCGCGATATGTGGCTGACGGGCTTTGATGCGCCCTGCCTGCACACGATGTACGTGGACAAGCCGATGCGGGGGCACGGGCTGATGCAGGCCATTGCGCGGGTCAACCGTGTCTTTCGCGACAAGCCGGGCGGGTTGGTGGTGGACTATATCGGGCTGGCCGACCAGCTCAGCCGCGCCGTGCGCACCTACACCGAGGCCGGCGGCACGGGCGACACCGCCATCGATAAGGACAAGGCGGTCGCCACGTTCCTCGAGAAGCACGACATCTGTCGCGGCATCATGCACGGGTTCGACTGGTCGACGTGGGGCCAGCCGGGGGGCGATCCGCTGGCGCTGCTGGGTCGCGCCATGGAGCACGTGCTGGCGCAGGATGACGGCAAAAAGCGCTGGCTGCAAGCGGTCAGCGACCTCTCCAAAGCCTTTGCGCTGGCCGTGCCCGATCCGCGCGCTCTGGCGCTGCGTGATGATGTGGCCTTTTTCCAGCAGGTGCGCTCGGCGCTGGCCAAGCCCACCCTGAGCGAGACGCGCACCTCCGAGGAGCGCGAGCAGGCCATCCGCGAACTGGTGTCGCGCGCGGTGGCCGGCGAAGGCGTGGTGGATATCCTTAGCGCCGCGGGCCTCAAGCGCCCCGACATCTCGGTGCTGGATGAGGCCTTTCTAGATCAGGTGCAGCGCATGCCGCAGCGCAACCTGGCAGCCGAACTGCTGGAGAGGCTGATCCGCGGTGAGGTGCGGGCCAGGCGCGGGCGCAACGTGGTGCAGGCGCGGTCTTTTGCCGAGATGCTGGATGCGGCCATCACCGCCTATCGCAACCGCGGCATCACGACGGCGCAGCTGATCGAGCGGCTGATCGAGCTGGCCAAAGAGATGCGCGCCGCACAGAATCGCGGGGTTGCCCTCGGCCTCAGTGACGAAGAGCTGGCCTTTTATGACGCGCTGGCCGACAACGAAAGTGCCGTCGAACTGATGGGCGACGCGGTGCTCTCACAGATCGCCCGTGAGCTGGTAGAGATGCTGCGCCGCGAGGTGACGATTGACTGGACGGAGCGCGAAGCCATCAAGGCGCGGCTGCGGGTGCTGGTCAAGCGGTTGTTGCGCAAGCACAAGTACCCGCCGGACAGGCAGGAGAGGGCGACAGAGACAGTGCTGCAACAGGCCGAGGTGCTGGCGCAGGCGTGGGCGACCGTGTAAGTCGTGAGCATGACTGAGCGTAATGCGGTGATCGCCGGATGAAGGCTGTGATGGGCGCCAGGCTCTATGTGGGAATGACCGACAACGACTGGTTCCATTTCCTCGCTGAGCAGAAGCCGGACGAGGTCAACTTTTGGCGACCCGGGGGGAAGCAGAGCTTTGCCGTACTTACGCCGGGCGACCCGTTCCTCTTCAAGCTGCACAGCCCTGATGACTATATCGTGGGCGGCGGCCATTTTGTGCGCTTTAGCAGATTGCCTGTCGACCTGGCCTGGGAGGTCTTTGGGATCAAGAACGGCGCTGCGACACTGGAGGCATTCCGCAGCAAGATCCTGAGCTACCGGCGCCGCGCAGGAGATGGGTCAGCGAATCCAATGATCGGCTGTATCATCCTGACAGAGCCTTTCTTCTTCGAGCCCGAGGGGTGGTTCGTCGCACCTGAGTGGCATCGGAGCATCGTTCAGGGTAAGGGATACGACCTGAACTCTCCTGTTGGTGCGAGCTTGCTGGCTCAGGTGAGCGAGCGACTGAACTGGCGGGCGGCGGACTCCGGCATGATGGCTGAGACGGGCCCTCGATATGGCGAACCGAGCGCCTATGCCCCTCGGCTGGGCCAGGGCGGGTTCCGCGTCGCGGTCATGGAAGCCTACTATCGGCGCTGCGCCGTGACAGGCGAAAAGGTGCTAGCCGTTCTTGAGGCGTCGCACATCAAGCCCTACTCGGCCGATGGCCCTCACGCGGTGAACAACGGGATCCTGCTCCGCTCGGACATTCACCAGCTGTTTGATCGCGGCTATGCGACCATCACTGAGGACCACAAGTTCGAGGTCAGCAAGAGCGTCAAGCAAGAGTTCGACAACGGCCGCGAGTACTACCAGTACCATTGCATCGGGTTACAGGTGCTGCCAGGAGACGCGATAGAGCTGCCGTCACGCGAGTTTGTGCGCTGGCACAATGAGCATGTGTACCTGGGGTGGGGGAGGTGAGGTGATGGGCTCGTTGGCCTATGCAAGCCTGTTGTCGTTCGGAGCCATAGCCTGATCGGGCTGGGGCGAGACAAGTCCGGTCGGCCCTTTCAGGGCGTAGCGGAGGTCGTCAGTGGGCTCATCGTGTCTGGAGAACTTGTCCACTAAACTACATAGGTTGGCCCCGACATTGCGCGAGCTGCTTGGCACGCAGCGCTATGCGGTGCTGGGCACGTCAGGCGAAGAGGGCATCAGGCTGAACCTGATGGCTGTGGCACTGACAGCTGACCTGCGGTCGCTCATCATGGCTACCGAGCGAGCGACGCACAAGTACGCCAACCTGCTGGCCAATCTTCAGGTGTGTTTGCTGATGGACAACCGCGCCAATGACAGCGGCGACACGCAGTCAGCGATCGCACTAACCATCGATGGCGTAGCCGCAGAGCCGGTAGGGCCAGCACGCGTTGGGATAGAGGCCCTCTTTTTGGCCCGACACCCGCAAATGCTGTCATTTCTGCAGTCGCCGACGTGCGCACTCTTTAGGGTGAGGGTGACTCGATATGAGCTGGTGCGGGGGCTGCATGAGGTTGAAGAAGTGCAGTTGGGGTGAGCTGGGGCGTGGCGGCCGCAGTGGGCAGGGATCCGCAAATGCTGGAACGAGAGATGGAGAGGATCAGGGGGGGCGTAGATCGTTTCGCATCTTGGCCGGGAGGGGAAACCGGAAATGTTGTTGCCTGACGGCTCTTGGCAGAAGCGCTATAAGAACCGCATAAAGACGCGGCGGTGGGTGCGCCAGCATCATCGGGTTTGGCGTGCGGTAGTTGCGGTTCTGTTGCTGGCACTAGCGCTGTGGCTTGCCTTCCGAGCGGGCAAGACCGTGGAGGATGTGGCTGCGGAGTTGCCGACCGAGTTGATTGGAGCGGTGATCACCTACATTCTCCTGGAGCGCTGGCTCCCGCGCATGGAGGAGCAGGAGGCCGAGGTCCGCCGGCTGATGTTCGAGATGAGCAGTACCAAGAGCGGCACGGCTGTGCCTGCCGCTGAGAAGCTGAGCCAGATGGAGGCGTGGCGTGATGGGTCGCTGCGCGGCGCGAGGCTAAGTGGCGCGAATCTCGCAGGCGCTCGCTTCTTTTTCGCTGACCTTAGATCGGCAGAGCTGTCCCGAGCTAACCTATCGGGCGCAGAGTTCTTTAGCTGCGATCTCCGCAATGCCAATCTAGTGGGGGCCGACCTTCGTCATGCAGCAGTGTGGGACGCCGATCTGCGCGCCGCAGCTCTTGTGGGGGGAGACTGGCGCGAAAGCCGGCTGTGCGCGGTCGACCTTGAGGGCACTGATCTGTATATGGTTATGCTAGATGGAGCGCAGGTATCAGCGACCGGCGTGACAATGAATGCGAATACACGGCTTCCCGACGGGACGATGTGGGCTGAGGGACGGAGTCTGGCAGAGTTTGGGGCGCAGTTGGTCAGGTAGCCGAACTCACCTTAGTCGATCGGAGAGGTGGCAGGTGCCGGCTTCCGCAACTATGTGATTGCCTGGTACACGTCTTTGACCACGTTTCGCTAGTGTGATGCCCAAGCGCTGCTGATCGATAGTTGGGGCGAGCTTAGCCCTAGCGAACGGTGAAAGTACTGGGCATATTCGGGCGTGATTTGGCTATGTCGTTGTGAAGCTAAGGTCGAAGCTCCTGGCCAACTGATGGGAGCTGCTGGAGCGAAGGGCGGAGCTTTAGAGAGTTTGGGGCGACGACGAGCTTTGCCGAGTGGCGCGAGGCGCGCGAAAGAGTATTGAGCGAGGCAGGACTGGAGCATACGTAGTAGGTTCGAGGCCTGTGAAGGATGTGGGTGCGCCGTGGGCCTCGCTAACGAACGCGCTGAAGGAGAAGGAAATCAAGTTGTACTGGGAGCGAATCTGGTGAACATGGACAGAAAGCAGAATGGGCCAGAAGGTTGCAGTCAACTGTTGGGCTGCGTTGACCACCCCCCAATAATGGTACCACTCGCTGTGTTAGTGCCAGGGCGCAGACTATCTGTATAACCAACAGCCAGGGTTGTGGCGCTGGCGGCGATAGCCCGCCGGTCCGAGTCCTGGGACTAACATAGCAGGTGGTACAAACACTGGGGGCTGGTCTCCCCTTCCAGGCCGCTAACAGGCGCTCGCCCTTGACGCCGCACTTTCAGGCCTTTTCCTATCTGAGCAAATGCGAGGCCAGGCGCCGTACAATGGCACGGTTCTTTCCCGCTATCTTTGCGCACTCGATAGCGGTCTCTTGCTCCGCGGTGACAGGCCTGCGTGTCTGGGTCGCAGAGTCTACCTGCAAACCAGGCGCTTACTTTTCTAGGCCGATTGCTCAGCTCCGTCTGAATCATGACAGCAACAGCTCAAAGCGCGGCGGCCCATACCCGTCGTCGCTCAGTGAGAGGAGCCGCTCGTCCATTTCGCGCTGAACCACGACACCGCACTGTCTAAAAACATGGGCCCCAAGCCCTGCTCTCTACTGTAGGCGGTGTCCGCAATGGCTGCAGAACCTGCTGGGTTTGGCCAACTGACTGCCGCAGTTCGAGCAGAAGCTCGGGTTTTGTATCTCTTGTGCCTGTACCGTTGCTCCGTATGTCGGGGCAGTCGCTGCTTTCCTTTTGTTTCGCGAGGCGACGAAAACGATTGCAGCGATGCCGGCCATCAGCGCAAAGGCAGCCAAAATCACAGCGACGGTGGGAGACCTTGCGCCGTCCTTTTGGGTAAGGGCTGCCTCCTCCATGGCCTCGGCCGTCACTTGCTGCACATATGGATCCCAGCGGGCCAGCTCCTCCTCCACATCAAACATCGTCAGCGTGCCCTTGCCGGTGCTGTCTGTGCTGACCATCTCTCCGCCGCTCACCTGAATGGTCTTGCCGGTTGCTCGTGAGGTCAGCTCCACCGAACCCTCGAACACCTTTAGCGTGGAGACGCCGTCTCTTTCCTCACACACAAAGGTGGTACCCTTGATGCCGGCGACCGCCTGACTCATCTCGTAGCTCAGATCGCCGTCTTTGACCAGTTTCTTGAGGTTCGTCCACACTGTTCCGGCCAGTATCTCGACCTTGCTTAGTTTCTCTTGCTTGATGTCCAGCCGAATGCAGGAATCCTCCGACACGACGAAACTCGACATATCGCTCCACGATAGGATTGCCCCGCTCCTTCTGCGCGTGATGATCAGATCGCCGTGATACAGCGGCGTGTCATAGTCGGCATAGATCGCCTGGTCAATGTCCTCGTCCCAGGCGCGCAACACCCAGGTCTCACCGGTCAGGCTTCCGAACTTGACGACCTGCGGCGCGCTCATGGCCGCCTCGATCTCTTCGGGCGTCCACTTCTTGGCGTTCTCCTCCCACTTTATCCAGAACTCGATATTCCTCAGGATCTCTGCGCTGCCTGGCCGCGAGCGGTTCCCCGCGGAAATCGCTGCAGCGGTAGTGGGCGTCGACTCCAGCGCCGGCGTAGCGACCGGCGTCGGCGGAATGGGTGCTGGTTCGGAACTGGATAAGAGGGTAACCTTGACGGCAACGGTCTCCGCCGCCGCCGCATAGGGGGTGGTCCATTCGGTGGTAAAGCTGCCGAACAGCTCCACCTTGTCGGCGTAAGCGGGTATCTCAGCAGAGATCTCGTCCGCCATCGTAGCATCGGCGCTGTGCTCGAACGTCTTGCCCTTGGCCAGATCGGTCAATTCCCGGCCCGACGCGTCATAGTACTTGACATAGAAATCGAGCTCGTTGCCCTTGTGAGTCATTTGGTACCCCATCTCTCCCATCGTTGCGGAGACATGAAGCGCAACATTCTCTCCGGGCGTAAATGTTCCTGTGAGGTTGTAGCTGACATAGCCCCGGCTAAAGCTCCAGTCTGCGCCGGTGAGCTCGCCGCCACTGACAGTAAACGAGTCCATGCTGGTATGAATCCAGGTGTCACAGGTAAAGCTGCCCGACGATACAACGGGAACCGGATCAGCATCCTTATCAAGCCGATCCGTTGCCAGTACAGGCATAGGGGAACAAACTAGAACAATAACGACTGTGAACAACGCCAGAAACCTTCGCATACTGTTCCTTCTCCTCAAGCGGTCTGTGGTGTCCCAGAAACTGGACACAAAGCGGCCAGTCTCTATGGGATGACCTCTTCGGCCACTCCGTCAGTCGCGATTGTAGTGTGAACTCGACTGATGTCAGGTAGACAAATGCCGAGCGGGGGCGCCCGTATGGTGAATGT
>Ga0123329_1005020_pt1 | contig 10102 bp, 6 predicted proteins | sample BioC12SIPDNA_FD_89703 | JGI IMG/M metagenome (GOLD analysis project Ga0123329, IMG submission 89703) | Anaerobic biogas reactor microbial communites from Washington, USA - Biogas_R1_B C12 SIP DNA | ecosystem: Engineered > Bioreactor > Anaerobic > Unclassified | place: Washington, USA | collected... | reverse complement strand
CTCGCCGACACGACAGATCGAGGGATCAGGGTAGAACCCGGGCAGGATGGGGTTCTGGAAGGTCTTGGGCATGGGTCAACCTCCTGTCATAGTGCGCGGGTGCCTGGAAAAGACGGTACCGAGTAGTCAGCCAACCTGGTTTGTAGTAACCGATTTGCGGTTCGGCGCCCGAGCCCTGAGGAACCGGAACGGCTGAAGTCGCACCTACGAACCACAGACAGCAGCATAGCTGAGCAGTCGTTCAGCGAGAGCGTGGAGCGAAACGAGCAGGCCCCCTGGTGTATCGACGGGTTCAGCCTGCTCGCTTTCGTGCTCACTCGGCTATTCGCTCATTCCTTGATCCGCTGATTCTGTATTTCCCCTACTTCCCCATCGCTTTGAGCGCCTGGAGCGAGCGCTCGGCTGACTCGAGCGGCGGGTAGGGGTAGTTCTCCTGTTCGACGATGTACCAGTCGGTCGCGCCCTGGCTTTCAACGACGTCAAAGACCTCGTGCCACTTCACATCGCCATCACCGATGATGACCAGTTCTTTGCTGGCGGCATACTCCTTCAGATGAACGGTCGTGGCGCGCCGCGGATAGCGCTTGAGGTACATCACAGGATCCGCACCCCCGTGCATGGCGTTGCCAAGGTCGATCTGCATGATGACACCGCGGTGGGTGTGGCTGTAAAGGATATCCCAGCCGATCTGTCCGGTCGGAAAGGGAGCAAACTCCTCCCAGTGGTTGTGGTAGCCGGTGACCATGCCCGAGGGCTCGAGCTTCGCCGCGATCTCATTGAAGAGATCCGCTGTCCGACGCCAGGCCTCCGGGGAGCTGCGATACTCCTCGGCGGGCAGCCACGGCACGACCAGGTACTTGTTGCCCAGGGTCGCATTGAACTCGACGGTCTTGGCGAGCGCGTCGCCCATCAGCGTGTCGATGCCGGTATGGCAACCGGCAACGCCCAGCCCGAGGTCGTCCAGCATCTTGCGGATGTCCTTGGCCTCGTAGCCATAGTAGCCCGCGAAGTCGACGCCTTCGTAGCCCATATCTGCGACGGCTCTGAGCGTCTTGGGGAAGTCAGCCTGGCAGGCCTCCCTAACGGAGTAAAGCTGCAGTGCGATCGGTATCCGTGACATGTGTGATCCTTTCTGGTGATGTGGGACCGGCGAGTGTGTTCTCCGATCCCTACTTGCTGCTGTCGAAAGCGGCTGGCGTTTCGCCGCGTTGCCGTGCCCAGTCGGCCACGCGCTGCGGATCGCCGCCCCAGAGGCGCTCGCGGCCCCACTGGTTGGCCTCTGGCTTGCCCGAGCACGTCACCTTTATGACGGGGAAGAGTGGGGTGGGCGCGATGCGCGGGAGACCGTGAATGAAAAGCTCGTCGCCATGCTGCTCGAAGGGCAACACCTGCCCGGTCGTCAGCAGCTCGACCCGTTCCACGGGCGTGACGAGATCCGCCAGGCGCAACGTGGGACAGCCGTCCCAGAAGCGGAAGATCAGATAGAGCGCATTGCCCTTGGTTGTCTGCCAGCCGTGTGTGATGAACTCGGTCAGATCCCCGCCATCGGTGCCGTAGACGGCCTCACCGTGAACGTCGAGCCAGCGCCCTATATCGAGTGCCCGGGTGACGAACTCGGGTGGAAGCTGCCCGTCGGCTTGAGGGCCCACATTGAGCAACAGGTTTCCGCCCTTATGGGTGCACTCGCAGAGCATATCGAGCAGGCGGTCGGCCTCACGCCAACGCTCCCCGGTGGTATAGCCCCACAGGCGCCAGGTCGTGACCTGGCACGACTCCCAGAGGCGGTCCTCGGCGGTGATGTGGTGCTCAGGCGTGCCGATGTCCCCGGTGTCCTTGCCGCCGAGACGGTTGTTGATCAGAATACCGGGCTGGAGTGCTCGCATACGCGCCACGAGGCGGTCGCCATCGAGGTCTTCGCGGGTGCGAGGCCAGACGCCATCGAACCAGATGACGTCGATCTTGCCGTAGGCCGAGAGCAATTCATCGACCTGGGCGTGGACGTAGTCGCGCACGACCCCCCAGCCTGCGGGGTTCTTCTCGGGTCCCTCGAACCAGGCCGGGAGACGCCAGTCGAGGAGCGAATAATACAGGCCCACGCGCAGCCCTGCGGCGCGAAACGCATCGACGAACTCTCCGACGAAGTCGCGCCCGGGAGCCTGTGCGGCACTTGAGTAGTTCGTCGTCGTCGTGTTCCAGAGGCAGAAGCCATCGTGGTGGCGCGTGGTCAGCACGGCATAGCGGAATCCGGCTTGCTTGATTGTCTCGGCCCAGAGGGCTGGATCGTAGTGGGTAGGGTTCCACGTGCAGGCGCGCTGCTCGTATTCGCGCGGATCGAGGTGCTCGCGGAAGAGCACCTGCTCGCCGCGCCCATATGCGGCATAGGGACCCCAGTGGATGAAGACACCGTAGCGGCTCTCAGGAAACCAGCGCCATTTGTCGGGGAGTGACTGTAAGTCCACCATGATTTCCTTCCTTTCGTCGGTAACGCGAGTTCGATGGTCATGACCCAGTCTACACGATCCGTCGGATATGCAAGGCCCAGGCACTCTGCGGATTGCCCACCGCTCGATTGCTCGCGCGGCTATCGGGGCTAGACTGAGGCCAGGTCGCATCTCAACTGGCTTGGAGGGCGCTTCTGATAAGGCTCCCTGGCGATGGGGAGGTGGGGTATTTTGCTCGAGCAACGTCTGGCGGTTGGGCTTGTCAGTGTTCTGATCGTGGCGTGCTCCCCGGTCGCTGTGCCTGTGGCGCCTATAGTAACGGAGCTCCCTCGACAGGAGACGCTTGCTGCGACCTCGGTTATCATCAATCCTACCCCTGTGGCGACTGCCGAACCTACCCCTGACACCCCGACACCAACGGCAGCAATGATTCAGGCTGTGGCGACGCCAACATCCACAGGCCCTATCACTCAGACGGAGCAGAAGATGCAGATCACAGTGCTCTATGACAACAACGCGGGTGACTCACAGCTCGAGACGGCGTGGGGTTTCGCCTGTATGGTGGAGGGTCTGGAGCAGACCATCCTGTTTGATACAGGCGGCGATGGTGCCATGCTGCTCAGGAATATGGCAAGACTTCATAGAACGCCGGAGCAAGTCGATGTTGTCGTGTTGTCCCACGCGCACGCTGACCACACGGGCGGGCTGGCTCATTTCCTGGATCAGAACCCGGATGTCACCGTCTATGCCCCGGCGTCCTTTCCAGGATCAGTCAGGGATGCGGTCATCGATGCCGGCGGGGATTTCGTCGCCGTGGACGAATCGAGGAGAGTGTGCAACCGGGTGCGTCTGACGGGTGAGTTGGGTACCAACATCAAGGAGATTTCGCTGCTCATCCAGGGGCCCGAGGGACTGCTCGTGATCACGGGATGCGCTCATCCGGGGATTGTCGAGATCACGAGGCAATCGAAGCAGTTGACCGGGTTACCCGTGGACCTCGTGATGGGCGGATTCCATTTGGGAAGCATGAATGCTGAGAAGATCGGTGCTATTGTGGCGGATCTCAAGGCCCTCGGCGTCCGGAGGGTCGGCCCGTGTCACTGTTCGGGCGACCTTGCGCGCCGCCTGTTCGAGGAAGTCTACGGCCCGGGTTACGTACCGATCGCTGTCGGCGCGCAGGTAGCCATCGAGACTGTTGACTAGCGCGATGGTCAGTGGCAGCGCAGGAACGTCTCGAAGGCCGTCACCCCTCGGCAAATGCTCTGATCTGATCGACGATGGGCCAAGCCCCGTCCGTGGTGTTCGAGAGAACTGAGAACTCGAGGCCTTCTGAGGGGCGATAGCTGGACCAGAACGACACGCCCGCATCGCACCCGGTCACAAACGGATCGTAGGTTCCGTCACGCCGCTTCTGGAGCCAGATACCGTGGCCGTAGTGGGCGCCTTCACCAAAGGCCTCAGCTGAAGAGAAGGGCCGGACGAAGGTGCCCAACAGGGATTCGGACAGGATCTGGTATCCCCAGAGAGCCTCCCACAGCCGGGCTACGTCGTCTGCGGTCGTGAATGCACCACCGTCCGATGCTCCAATGATAGGCAAGTCGTAGATGTTCGTGCGCCAGCCATCGTCCTCCTCGACATAGCCAAAGGCCGTCTGCTCGGGGAGTTTGTTCATGGCGAAGTAGCCGGAACGGCCCATCCCCGCTGGCTTGTAGACGGCCTCGGCGACGAAATCGCGATAGGCCATCCCGCTCAACACCTCGATGACGATGCCCAGGACGATGAAGCCGCCGTTTGAGTAAGAGAAGCGCGCTCCAGGCGCGAACTTCATCGGCTCGTCCGGGAAGACCGCCAGGTAGTCGCGTGGCCCCTTGAGCTCGGACCAGGGCACCGCGATGGCGAAGTTGTCGAAGTCGTCGACCTTTTCCTCGTCGTAGTAGTCGGGGACGCCCGATGTGTGGGTCAGCAGGTGCCGGATCGTGATCTCCGGGGCGTACTGCGGAAACCCAAGGTCGACGACGTCCGCGAGGCGCGTGTCGAGCGCCAGCTTTCCGGCGTCGATCAGCCTGCCTACGGCGAGCGCCGTGAAGAGTTTCGTGCCCGAGGCGATGCCGAAGCGGGTCTCGAGCGTGTTGGGGATCCGGTTGGCGCGATCGGCGTAGCCTGCGGCGCGCTCGTAGATCACGTCGCCGTGGTGGCGTAGGCGCACGACGCCCGAGAAGTCACTCTTATCGATTGCCGCGTCGATCAGCTTTCCTAGTTGATCGTAGTCCATATCTTCCCCCCCCGGTCAGTCGTATATCTACGGGTCAGTTGATTTAGCTCGTAACAACCGATTTGTTGGCTCTGCTCCGGCTTGCTGAGGCATCGGAGCGACTGAAGTTGCACCTACGAACCCCAGACACAGGCTTAGCGAAGCACTAGCCGACCAGATGCGTTTCGAGATAGTCCGCCTCGGCCCGCAGGGCCGCGGTCTCCGGATCACCGCGGCGGCGCGCTGCCAGGAGATCGCCCAGCCGGCGATGTAGCTGGGGCGTCAGCGGATAGCGGAGTGCGGCGAGCAAGGCCAGCGCCAGCAGCACGATGGGGGCGCCGGCGAAGATGGCCCGCAGCGCGTCCAGGAAAGCGACAGACTGCTGCTGCTCGATGAGCTGGACCTTACCACTTACGATGTCCTCCAAGGGCGGTACGTACCCTGCGATCGACAGGGCGTTGGACACCAGGAAGATCGCGACTGCGGAGCTGAGCTTGCGCACAAACGTAATCAGGGCCGAATAGGTGCCCTCGCGGCGCTCACCCGTTGCCAGTTCGTCGACGTCAGGGATATCGGGGAAGATGGCGTAGATCATGACGACGATGCCCCCGGTGCCGATCCCGACGATGGCTGCGAAGACATAGACCGCCCACACCGGGCTGACCGGTGTGATCAGGCCGCTGACGACCATCGCCAGCATCCAGATGGCGGCGCCGCCGATGTAGCCAATGCGTTTGCTCGTGCGCCGGCTTAGCCAGGTGTAGAAGGGGAGCGAGATGACCTGTGCTATCAGGAGTGTGCCGTTGACGAAGCTAACCTCACTGCTTCGCCCCAGATAGTACTTGACGTAGTAGACGACGATGCTGCTGACCGCGTCCATGGCGACGAAGGCGCAGAGGTACATAAGCAGGGCGTAGACGAACGTCCGGGTCTTGAAGGGCTGGATGTAGGTCTTGCGCCAATCGAAGCGCTGTGGCGGTCGCTGGAACTCAGCGCGCTCGCGTGTCGTGAGGACAGTCGCAACGAAGGGCACTGCGAAGATGACGCCGAAGGTCAGACCCATTGCGATGTACCCACTGCGAACGCTGTCAAACGCCTTGACGATCTCCAGAGGGACGAGCGCTGCCGCAATCGAGCCGACCGTGGAGAAGAAGATCCGCGCCGCGCTGAGGGTAGTGCGCTCGAAGTAGTCGAGGGTCAGCTCAGACTGCAGCGCATTGTAGTTGAGCATCACAATGCTCACGACTGTGGAATAGAACAGGTAGGTGACGATGACGAAGGCGAACCGCGCACTCTCCTGGGCAAAGCTCGTCGGATAGAAGAGGGTGAAGAAGGAGAGGAAGACCAGGGGAATGCCCGCCAGGAGGTAGGGGCGTCGACGACCCATACGCGTGCGGGTGCGGTCGGCAACGACGCCCTCGAACGGGTCGGTGATGGCGTCGTAGATCTTGCTGATCAGGATGACCGTACCCGCCAGGGCAGGCCGGATGCGCACGACATCGGTCAGGAAGACGAGGTAGTAGAAGCTGATCAGTGTTCCGGCACCGCCACCGTAGATATCACCCAGCCCATAGCCAATCTTCTGAAGGAGCGAGAGCTCCTTCCGCTCACTCGATGTGGCCGTCATTGGATCTCCTTGGTCGCCTGGGTAGGGATCGCCGCGCCGGATGTGCTGTCCCGGCAGCGTCATTGCTTCTCTTGGTTTCCATCGGGCCGCCCGCTGTGCCTGAGTCCGTTGGCTGCCCTCACCCCTGGTGGCGGGCCAATGCGGCGTTGAAAAGGGCCACATCCTCGGCAAGCATAGCAGGATTGTCGCCGGTGTAGACGCCGATGCAGACGGCATCTTGCGGGCGGAGGTGACGGGCCACGAAATCGAAAGCTTCTGCCGGACCGGTGCGGCCCGCGGCGAAGATCTTGTAGTGGATCGCCGGGGCACGCAGGTTCTGGATCGTGGCGACCATGGCAGCACGATCCGCATCGTCGAAGACCTCAACTGCACCCCGCACGTGCTCCGCGTTCGTGTCGCGCGGGGTGGGGTTGTAGTATGAGCACATGTGGAAGTCCAGGTCGAGCGTCTCGTTGGCCCAGACATGGACACGTGGGTTGTGTCCCGCAACGCCTACGGCAACGCCCGCGTCCCGGACTTGGTTCACAAAGGCCTGGATGGCATCGAGCTGTCCCTGAGCGAAGTAGTAGTCCATCTGCCCACCGTGCAGGTAGACCGCCGAGGCGCCAGTGCCAATGGCGCCGGCGACGTTAGCGGAGAGACTCGCAAATTCCGGCGCCGTCTGCGCGAACCACTGGATTGTGCCACCTTCATCCCAGGTCTCCAGCAGCGTGCGGCGGATATGGGCATCGGCCCGGCCCAGGAAGGTGTTGATGCCCAGGGCTTCTGCCTGGCGCATCGTTTCCTTGATCCGGTCCGTGGTGTAATAGTGGAGCATCTCACGGTCCCGGTCCGGGTTTTGGTGCGAGAAGCCGCTGAAGGGGTTGCCACCGAGGATGAGCCTGCTGACGGTCACGTTGCCGAGTTGTACAGTCTGCATTGGGGTTATCTCCTAGGGACGCACAGTCAGGGCTAAGGGTCGCGCCGCGTGATGCCGGGCGGTGACGGCGTGACTGATTGTACCTGCCTGGGATGACGATGCAAGAATCACCATGCCCTGCGGGGGGCCTTTCCGCTATAATGGCGTAACACTGACTTGAGGAGAGACGCGCGTGAGCCGATTCCGCCTGGACATCTTGCCCTTTCTGGTTGCTGCCATTGCCTTGATTGCCGGGTGTACCGTGACACCGGTCAGCGAGCTGCCTCCCATTGCTACAGTGGGGGAGCCTGCGATGACGCCAACGGCTGTGGTGCAGACGGATGGCGTTCTCATCAGCGAGCTCCTGCCCGGTGTGCCAGGAAACAACAACCTGGAGTTCGTCGAGCTCTACAACGCCGGCCCCGACGTGGTCGATCTCAAGGGATGGTCACTCTGGTACCGGATGACTGACGATCAGGAGGAGCGACGGCTAACGATCTGGGGCAAGCCAACTCAACTGCCAAGGTACGGGCACCTGCTTCTGGCACGGGAGGGAGAGGATGTCGGCGCGGTCGCGGATGGGACCTTCGACGTGCCGATCTTTGAGCGGCGTGGGGGGCTCCAGCTCCGCGATGCTGAAGGCGAGGTCGTCGATACACTGGGGTGGGGCGACGCACCCGTGAGCTTCGTGCGGGATGTTCCGGCGCCTGCCCCTGAGGATGGCGCCAGCCTGGAGCGGTTGCCCGGAGGCGTTGCCGGCAATGCACAGGATACCGATGACGGCACCGCTGACTTCCAGAGCCGGAAGGAGCCGCTGCCGCAGAACTCGGGCGCCCCGACCACGCCTGAACCGGCGGATGCTCTCGTGATCGAGGCGCTGTTGCCAGCCAGTGTCGCGCCGGGGAGCGCCATGCCGGTGACCGTGGTTGTCGAGAACCGCGTGGGACGTGATCTCGGGGCGTTGCAGGTGGCCGTCCCATTGCCGGAGGGGATCACGGTCCTTTCAGAGGTACGTGGTGAAGGCGTGAGCACGGCTGCTCCTGAGGCTGCCAACGAAGGCGCCGTTGTGTACACGGTCGCGGCGCTTGCTGCGGATGCGTCGCACCGCGCCGAGTTCACGGTTCAGAGTCCGTGGCGCTACGGTGCAGTGCACTTGCGGGGCTACCACGTGAGCGCGCAGGACGGATCGGCTGTTGACTACGGCCCCTTTGCCACCGTGCTGGTTGAGGGGGGCGCTATCCCGGTGGGCACGGCGCGCACGCTTGTGGGTGAGGTAGTGACGATCGAGGGGATTGCCACGATGTACACTGGCGGCTTCTATGCCGGGACAACGGGCACCAAGTTCTATCTCGAAGACGAAACAGGCGGCGTTCAGGTCTACTGCCCGGGGGCGAAGGGCGTCATCAGCGTGCACATCGGCGATCAGGTTCGGGTGACCGGCAAGATCGAGGTCTATCGTGACTCCGTCGAGATCGTGCCGGTGGTAGTTCCTGATGATGTCGAGGTTCTGGCCTCCGAGGCTGTGTGGTTGGAGCCTACCGTCGTCTCAGTGCACGATGCGACGCACGATGAGACCATTCCGGGGCGCCTGATCGAGGTGGAAGGCACGATTGCCCGGCTGGAGGAGTTCAGCTACAGCTACGAAGCTGACATCCTTGACGACGCCGGAAACACCATCTTGGCGTACATCGATAAGGAGTCCAACTTTAGTCCAGAGTTCATCGATGCCGGCGACCGGTACCGCGTGGCGGGCATCAGTGAGCTCTACGATGGCCAATGGCAGATCAAGCCAAGGGTTGCCGAGGACTTCAGCCGCATCTACCCGCCCGAGCTTATGATCGAGGCGGCGGCGCCGATCAGTGTGGAACCCGGTGGCCTGGTGACCTACACCCTGACTGCGACCAATAATACGGCAGCAAGGCTGACGGACCTGACGATCCGGGCTGAGGTGCCTGTTAGCCAAGTGGAGATTATCAACGTATCGGACGGCGGGGTGATTGGGGCGCAGGGCGAGGTGTTCTGGAATGTGGCTGAGCTCGGCCCTGGAGGCGAGGCGGTCAGCGTGACTTGCGTTGCCACGGTCCGGACGGGACTGGTTCAGGGGAGCTTCGAGGCGCACGTTGAGGCTACCGCAGCCGAGTGGCAGACACCAGCGACCACGACGCCGTGGCTCACGTTTGTCGGGAGCGGGGTGCCGGTGTCCGCAATCCAGGGAGAGGGCAACCGTTCGCCCTTTGTCCGAAGCGCGGCAACGACCGAGGGCGTGGTCACGGGCGTCTTTCCCGAGCAGCGCGGCTTCTGGATCCAGTCGCTGGCTCCGGATGATAGCCCGGCGACGTCTGAGGGGCTCTACGTGTTGACCGATGAGCTTGACCTTGGGATGGCATCCGGGGACTATGTGCGCGTGTCGGGCAAGATCCGCGAGGTGTCGGGGCAGACGCTCCTGCACGTCCGGTCGATCGATGACATTGAGCTGGTGCCCGGAACCTTCGCGTTCCCTGACCCCGTGGAGCTGGTCCCGCCGAGGGATGAGGCTGAGGCGAGGGCTTACTACGAAGCGCTCGAAGGCATGTTGGTTGCGGTCACGGATCCCGCCGTTGTGGTAGGGCCCACAACGCGCTACGGCGAGACGGCTCTGGTGCGATCTGACTGGGCGATCGATCGGGTGATGAAGGGCGACCCGAAGGGCATGGTCATCTTCCTGGACGACGGGTCGGATGTGGAGCACGTCGATCGCTCGACGCTGCCCCTCGCTGCCAAGACGGGCGACCTGGTGAGCAACGTGATCGGGCCTCTTGCTTACACGTATGAAGCGTTCAAGGTTCAGCCTGTGGTGACGCCGACGCTATTCTCGGAAGCGGCGGTGCTGCCGGCATTGGCCCCCG
>Ga0123329_1005019_pt1 | contig 10108 bp, 8 predicted proteins | sample BioC12SIPDNA_FD_89703 | JGI IMG/M metagenome (GOLD analysis project Ga0123329, IMG submission 89703) | Anaerobic biogas reactor microbial communites from Washington, USA - Biogas_R1_B C12 SIP DNA | ecosystem: Engineered > Bioreactor > Anaerobic > Unclassified | place: Washington, USA | collected... | reverse complement strand
AGGAAGGGGGCGGGCTGGGCAGCCTGCTGCTCGTCTTGCTCCTCGTGCTGCTCTTTGCCGGCCTTCTCATCGCCGTTCTATACCTGATGCGCCGCTCTTCGGGCCCGGCGCCGGCCGTTTCCCAGCGCTATGGCGCCGTAGACCGAGAGCCGTCAGCCGCCCCCCCGTACTACGCGCCAGAACAGCAACTGGCAGCGACGCCGATTGCCCGCTTCCGCACGGAGTACCAGCGCGGTCACGACACCTATGACGACTCCTTCAGCATCGAGAACGCACAGGGCGATTTCCTCGGCGAGTGTGGCGTGGGCATCTCCGAAACGATCGGTATGGATACGCCGAAGAACGTCACCGCCTTCGAAGTCTGGCTCTTCGACAAGAACGATATCCGCACGGTAACCAAGGTCATTATGAGCGACCACGCCTTCTTCGACGAAGCGCTGAAGGCCAAGCTGGCGCCAAAGGGCGAGCCGATTCTGGCGCGCGAAGGCGAGACAATTGTTCTGGAGACGGCGACCCTGATCGTCAACGCCGAGATCACCAACATGGCCTATGGCGCAGGCTCCCTGCCGCCGAAGAGCTTCTTCGAGCAGTTTGTCGTCGAGCTGTCGGCGTGGGCGAAAGAAGGGGATTTTGACGAGCCTGACATCCAGGGTCACATCGACGAGATGCTCGACTTTTAGCCGCTCGTCCCCACCCGGAACTGACAAGACGCGGCCCGGCGGCCGCGTCTTTTTCTTTACTCCCCCTGTTGCCGTCTAGGCATTGCGGTAGGGGTCGAACAGCTTCTCCCACTCCTCCAGCGCATAACGGTCCGTCATACCCGCGATGTAGTCACAGACGACGCGTTCTACCGGCAGGTTTTCCAGCTGCTGCTGTGTCTTCATGGGTAACATGCCCGGCTCAGCCACGTAGGCCTCAAAGAGGGCGGCGACGAAACGTTCCGCCTTGACCTGCATGCGGACGAGCCGATAGTGGCGGTACATGTTCTCGTACAGATAGTCCTTTAGCTGCCGGACCATACGCCCCATCTCTGGCGAATAGCCGACGACGTTGCCGTCATACTGCTGCACGGCGAGCGGCGAATCCAGCTTGTTGTCCTCCAACACTTTGGACGTGGTCGTAACCACATCTACGACGCAGGCGCCGATCAGCTCGCGAATGATTCCGCGCCGGGCGATGTCGTCGAACGGTTGTCCATTCCACTTGATGGGGATGGTCTCGATAAGCAGCCGCCAGATGTCCAGCTCCTCGAGGTCGCGCGGGGTGAAAAGGCCTGCCCGCAGACCGTCGTCCAGGTCGTGGGCATTGTAGGCCATCTCGTCGGCCACGTTGGCGATCTGCGCTTCCACGGAAGCCCGCTTATCCGGCTCGTACTCGGTCGCTTCGCTCTGGTCGTAGTCCGTTTCGTGCTTCAGCATCCCCTCGCGGGTCTCATAGGTCAGGTTCAGCCCGCGGAAGCCCGGGTAGCGATTCTCCAGCTCGGTAACGACACGATAGCTCTGTGTATTGTGGTTGAAGCCGCCATGGTCGGCCATCATGATGTTCAGCGCGTGCTCGCCGGCGTGTCCAAACGGGGCATGGCCGAGATCGTGCGCCAGGCAGATCGCCTCGGCCAGATCCTCGTTGGCGCCCAGACCACGCGCTATCGACCGGCCAAGCTGGGCCACTTCCAGCGTGTGCGTCAGCCGAGTCCGGTAATGATCGCCTTCGTAGAAGACAAAGACCTGGGTCTTATACTCCAGGCGCCGGAACGCCGTCGTGTGGATGATGCGGTCGCGGTCCCGCTGGAAGGCGGTCCGCGATCTGGACTCATTCTCCGGGTGGAGTCGCCCCCGCGAGTTCTTGCTGAGCAGTGCATAGGGGGCGAGGATCGCCGCTTCCAGTTCTTCCAGTTTCTCTCGCAGGTAAATCATCGCCGTCTCCTGCTCGCCGCCCTCCCACCTCGGTACTTTCGGTTGGGTTGACAATCATCCCGGTTAATCTTAACATAAGTATTAACCAAATAAAAGGGGATACGATGCGCAGCCGAGTCCTTCTATTTCTCATAGTTGCCGCCACGATCATGGCTATCGGCGCGTTCCTGCTGTTCAGCCAATTTGTGGGCGGGGGAGATGACACGCCGCCCACGGATGGCGGAACCGACCCTAACCTGTTGGGCGTCCCTCTGGCAATTGACAACACGACCGTCTACGTCAACCAGAACCCGGCCAGCGCCGTCATGCTGCCGGGCCAACAGCCGCAGCCGCCCCTCCTCCCCGACCAGCAGCCGACGACTGAGTTTCAACCGGTGGTGCCGACGGCTACGACAGAGCCCGTTGTCGAGGTGCAGGTGCAGCCCACCGAGGCGCCTCCACCGGCTGTCGCGCCGCAGGTGACGACGGGTCAGGGCGTCGTCCCGGGCGTAGAGCCCATTATCTTCATCGACTATGTCGTCGCGGCGGATGACACGCTCTACAAGATTACGACGAAACAGACGACGTCGATTGAGCTGATGGCCGAACGTGGTATCGACGCTCACGACCTGACGCCCGGCGCTACCTTAAGGCTACCAGTGGCCAACCCCGCCTACTGCTCTGGTTCCCGCCCCTATGTGATCCGGCCGGGCGACACAGCTTACAGTATCGCCAACCGCCTCGGCACAACTGCCCAACGCCTTCAGGAGCTAAATAACCTCAACGCTGAGTACAGCATCGACATCGCCGACGTGCTCTGTGTCCCATAGATAGTCGTCGATTAGCGGATTCTGCGGATCGGTAACGAACTTCCAGAAGGCGGCCTGGGCGGTCGTCGTTTCGTGGCGTCTGCTCTGCACCAGATAGACGTCCTGGCGGAGCGAGAGACCGCGCACGTCCACAACCTGCACCCCTTCTTTCACCATACGATCGGCCACAAATCGGGAAACGTAGCCAGCGCCCACGCCCTGCTGGACGGCGAGGGCGATGGCTTCGCTGTTGCCGAGGGTGAGAATGACGTTCAGGTCGGCGACTTCCAGCCCCACGCTGCGCAGGCCGCGGCTGACGGCGTCGTAGGTGCCCGAGCCCTCTTCGCGCATGATCATATTGACGTCGCGCAGCTCCTCCGGGTCGATCCGGCGCCGCCGGGCCCAGGGATGATCATCATAGACGAGCAGAACGAGTGGATCGGTGAAGAGGAGGCGGTATTCGACATCACGCCGGGCACACTCATGGGGGCAGGCGAGCGCCAGATGGACACGACCTTCACACAGATCTTCCAGCGCACGCTGCTGCGAGGAGACCTGGCAGGTTGCCTGGACGCCGGGATGCCGGCGCAGGAAGGGGCTCAGGAGCAGCGGCAGGATGTATTTGCCCGAAGTGGTGCTGCAGCCAATACGCAGGTGACCGTAGACCGAGCCCTTCAGCGAGGCCATCGTCTCGTCAATACGCACGGAGAGCCGGACCATCTGCCGGGCCAGGGGGACCAGGGCCAGGCCGGCATCCGTCAGGGAGAGCTGGCGCCCACTGCGCACGAACAGGGGCGAGCGGAAGTGCTGTTCCAGCGTCTGCACGTGCTGGCTGACGCTGGGCTGGGTCATGTTCAGCAAGCGCGCCGCTTCGGTAAAGTTCAGAGTCTCTGCTGCGGTCAGGAAGACGTTGAGTTGGTGGGCATCTAGCACGGCCGTTCCTCACAAGACAGGGATCGCTTCATTCTCAGGCCCATTTTCCTTCCCCACAGGCGACAACAACAAGTGACGAATGTCACGTTCCCACCCGCTACTTATCGTAAGATATCTCTGGCATAACTCATCCTTATCGACGATTGCAGGCGGTCCACGACTGGTAGGGATGCGATTCGTTTTTTCGCCCCTTCTGGTAGTAGCGGATTCTATCCGCGCTCTTCCGCCGCCGGCGCGCTTAGGAAAGCGCGGCTACCCTTTAGCCAACCCGCGAAAGTCAGAACCGCATCCTACCGGTAGCGGACAGTTGACAAAGCCCGCGCTGCCCCATACGATACCCCGCGGCGCGCGAGGCGCGTGAAGGTGCAGGCATGGCGACAGCAGAAACCGTACGCAACGTTATCTGGCCCGTGGTCGAGCAGCTCATCGACGCCACCGTCGGCGAGGATGACCGGGCGCTGGGCGCGCTGCTAGTGCCCCGCAGCGAAGCAGCCATTCTGCACCGTCTCTTCGGCTCGCCGGTCTTTGATCTGCTCTTGAAGACCGTACTGGGCCGGGAACAGGTGGCCGTGACGCGGGCCATCGAGACGGAAAAGGGCAAATACGTGCACGTGGAGTTCGTCTGGCCTGACCCGGCGCAGGAGGATGGCAGCTACACAGCGGCAGATCTCGTCTCCGTGCAGCTGCGCCGCTACCGGGCGGCGTGGCGCGTTGTCGCCGTCAACCCGGCGGCGGCCGATTTCCCGCTGACGGAAGCCCGTGCCCAGGGCATCCTGCTCGCCGCCGGGAGGCACACACCCGAGGGAGAGCTGCCGCAGGAACCCTGGATTCTGCCGGTGGCGCTTTTCGCGGGCAATCTACAACTCCCTCTGCGCGCAAAGGCAGTGACCGACCCGGTGGCGGCGCTCTTTCTCCCCGGCTTGCAGCACCGCACCTATGGAGTCCTCTCCCTGGCGGGAGCGTGGCGGCTGTGGAGCGATTTCCGGCGCACGGCGAAACCTGAATTGGACGCGCCGGCCGCCTGGGCCGCAGCCGTCGAGTTCATCATGGGCGAACAGACGCTGCGCGACGTGACCCAGGCCGGCGTCGGCAAACATTACGGCGCCGGTCTCCCGGCGATGCTGCCGCGCATCCGGCAGATCAAACAGAGCCTCAACATCGAAGGGCTGGACGCCCGCTACTCCCCACTGGGCGGGACGCAGATCGTGCTCAAAGATGGGACGGGGGATGCCTAAGCTGTCGCACAGCCAGCGGCTGCTGCTGATCTTCGGCCTCGCACTGTTGTTGCGCGCGCCGTCCGTGGGCACGAAGAGTCTGTGGCTTGACGAAGCATATAGCGTCTTCCAGGCGGAGCGGGAGGAGCTCGCAGAGCCGGTATTTGTGGAAGGGCCGCATCCGCCGCTCTATTACGTGATGCTGCACTACTGGGTGCGCATCGCCGGCAACGGAGAAGCCGCCGTGCGCCTGCCGTCGGTAGCCGCCTCGGTCGCCGGAATCGGCCTGCTCTATCTGCTGGCCCGCACGCTCGCCGGACGCACGGTTGCGCTGCTGGCAGCCGCATTGCTGGCGCTCTCTCCGCTGGACGTGTGGTACGCACAGGAAGCGCGGATGCACATCTTTGTCACCTTCTTCGCGCTGCTCTACGCGCTCGCGCTCGTCTGGAACCATCCAGTGGGCATTGTCGTGGCCGCCGGCGCTCTGGGTGCCGGCCTCTATTTTGACTATGCCATGCTGCCCCTGTGGGTCGCGCTCAGTGCGCTGTGGCTTGTCGCCTGGTGGCGGCAGGGCCGGCGGGCAGGGCCGTTGGCCGGTTGGCTCGCCGGTTCATTGGGCGGGTGGTTGCTCTATCGCGGCTGGTGGGATTACCTCCTCCAATCGCTTGGCGGCTCAATCGGCAATGTCTTTATCTTTGCGAGGCTGCGGGACGCGCTCGGCCTGTCGCGTCTGGGCGCCGGCCACTTCGCTGCCGGCTTACTGGCAGCAGCCGTGGTGATTGCCCTGGCAGGCCTGCTCGGGAGCAGGCTGCTGGAGAATCGGCGCTGGCGGCGGGCCGCCACAGTTGCCATATTGCTCGGCTTCCTGTTCGTCGCCGCGCTGATGGTCATCCCCCGCTTCTTCACCGTAAAGCGCGTTCTGGTCACCGGCTGGCCTTTCGTGTTGCTGCTCCTGGCCTGGCTGACCATGAAGGCAGAAGTGTGGCGGCGCCGGCTGCTGCCGCTGGCGCTGGGCGTGTCCCTGTTCGCTACCCTGCTCGCGCTGGCGCAGCCGAAGGACGATTGGCGCGGCGCTACAGCCTACGTGGAGAGCGAGCTGGCGTCAGATGGGACGATCTGGCTCGATCCCCGCTGGAATGACTTCCCCTATCTGTATTACGCGGAGCGCTCAGTACCGGAGACAGGTGACCTCGAAGCGCTGGCGGCGACGGCAGTAGAGAGTGACGAAATCTGGATCATCGTTCACCGCTACCCCGGAATGGACATACCGTCGGCGCCGGCCGAAGCCTGGTTGGATGAGCACTGGACATTGGTGCAGCAGCAGCCGTTTTACCGGCTCGAGGTGCGCCGCTACCGGCCCCGCTGATTACACCGTCTCCCGTTTCTTCACTATAATTCGGGGAGCGTCCCATCGACGCGCGGGAGCTGTTTCACAGATTGTTTATAAGTCCTGCATCGGCAGGCTATTCCACCTTGACTGAGTTTACGAGGAGTTGACAGTGAACAAGAAGACCATTGAAGATATCGACGTTCAGGGCAAGAAGGTGTTCGTGCGGGTAGACTTTAACGTTCCGCTGAGCAGCAAGGATCCCAACGACGACATTACCGTGACGGACGATACACGCATCCGTGCCTCGCTCCCGACGCTCAACTACCTGCTTGACCACGGCGCTGCCCTGATCCTGGCTTCTCACCTGGGCCGCCCCAAGTCAGCCGCAGACAGGCAGTTCTCGATGGCTCCGGTGGCGAAAAGGCTGGAGGAGCTGTTAGGCCGGCCGGTGAAGACGGTCGGCGCGGTCGTCGGGCCCGAAGTCCAGGAGGCAGCCGGCAAGCTCCAGTCCGGCGATGTCCTGCTGCTGGAAAACACCCGTTTCGAGCCGGGTGAAACGAAGAACGACGCGGAGCTATCGCGGCAGCTTGCCGATCTGGCCGACGTCTACGTGAACGACGCGTTTGGCTCGGCCCACCGCGCCCACGCCAGCACAGAGGGGATGGCCCGCGCGGTGCAGGCCAAGGGCGGCGCAGCCGTAGCCGGCTATCTGATGGGCAAGGAAATCTCCGCCCTTGGCCGGGCCGCCACCAATCCGCCCCACCCCTACGTGGCAATCATGGGCGGCGCCAAGATTTCGGACAAGATCAAGTTGATCGACAATCTGCTGCAGAAAGCCGACACCATTCTCATCGGCGGCGGCATGGCCAATACCTTCCTCGCCGCGAAGGGGTTCGAGCTGGGCCGCTCGCTCGTCGAAGCGGAAGCGATTCCCGAGGCCCGGCGGCTGCTGGAGACGGCGGGCGCGCGGCTGGTGCTGCCCGTAGACGTGGTTGTCGCCGACGAGATGAGCGCCGAGGCCGAGGCGGAGGTCCGCCCGGTGGAGGATATCCCGGCCACGAAGATGGCGCTGGATATCGGCCCGGAGACGGTTGAGAACTTCAAGACCAGGGTGAAGGGCACGGCGCTGGTCGTGTGGAACGGCCCGATGGGCGTCTTCGAGGTGGAGCAGTTCGCGCGCGGCACGCGGGCGCTGGCCGAAGCACTGGCGGAGCTGGCCGAGGACGGCACGGAAGTCGTCATCGGCGGCGGCGATTCGGCGGCAGCCGTCGGGCAGGCCGGCCTGACCGAGCGTATGACGCACGTCAGCACCGGCGGCGGCGCCAGCCTGGAGATGCTTCAGGGCGACGAGCTGCCCGGCATCGCCGTGCTGGACGAAGCTGGGTAGCGCACCGTTGGAAGGTAAAGTAGCTATTGTGACAGGCGCGGGCCAGGGCACAGGCGAGGCCATTGCCCTGGCTCTCGCCGCCGCGGGGGCGCGCGTTGCCGTCAACGACATCAATCCCGACCGGGCGGAACGGGTCGCCGCGGCGATCCGCCAAGCGGGAGGGCTTGCCTTGGCGGTGGACGCCGACGTGTCCAACAAGTTCCATTGCGTCCAGTTGATCGAGGCGACGCGCGCGGAGTGGGGCCGGCTCGACATCCTGGTCAACAACGCGCGCGTCATCCCGGCTTCCACCGTGCTCAAGATGGACGAGTGGGACTGGGATCGCTGTCTGGACGTCAATCTGAAGGGCGCCTTCTTTATGAGCCAGCTCGTCGGGCGCGTGATGGCCGACGAGAACGGGGAACGGGGCGGCAACATCGTCAACATCGCCTCTGTCGCGGGGGTCGCCCTGCCCTGGGAGCAACGGGCGGCCTTCTGCGCCAGCCAGGCAGGGATCGCCGGCTTCACCCGCGAGTGTGCTCGCGAGTATGCGGCCTATGGCCTGCGCGTGAACGCGCTACTGCGTAGCATCGACCCGGACGAGGCCGAGCGGCAGGCGATTCCCCGGATTGTCATTACCCTCTGCAGCGCGGCGGGACGCTCGATCAACGGCGCCGTGCTTACCGTCGAGGAGGCATCGGCGCTGCCATGAAACGAGCCGTTCTGGTTAGCTGGCTTCTCTTGCTGATGTTGGTGGCCGGCTGCCAGACGCCGGCCGGCCCCACCCGCGAGGCGCCGGCCGGCGCCAGAACGCCCGGCGCTCTGCGCTCGGGCACTTCGACGCCCGCGGTGTCGCCATCAGCGGAACAAGAGACGGCACCGCAGCCGACAGCGGCGCCCACGCCGACGAATCTGCCGGTAGCGACGACGGCGCCGGTAACGGCGGACACTCCGGCCGGACCGCTGACAATTACCATCTTCTATACCAACGACGAGCACGGCTGGATGGAAGGGATGGCGGAGGGCGAAGGCGCCGCGAGTATGCTCGCCAACTGGCAGGAGGCGGGCTACGACCCCGATGGTCCCTACCTGGCGCTCAGCGGCGGCGACATGTGGACCGGTCCGGCGATCTCCACCTGGTTCGAGGGCGAGGGCATGGTGGAGGTGATGAACGGCATGGGTTATGCCGCCGCCGCCGTCGGGAACCACGAGTTCGACTTTGGACTCGACGCCCTGCGGGCGCGGACCCTGGAGAGTGATTTCCCCCTCCTCAGCGCCAACCTGCGCGCGACGAACGGGGAGCTGCCCACCGAGTGGGGCATTGCTCCCTATACCATCGTGGACGTAGCGGGCGTGCAAGTGGGCATCATCGGCCTCACCACGCAGCGCACGCGCACGACGACCAATCCGGCAAATATCAGTGGATTCGACTTCATTGACTATGAGGACGCTCTCCGCGAGGTGGTCCCGGCGGCGCGAGAGGAGGGCGCAGAGCTACTGCTCGTCGCCGGCCATCTCTGCGAAGCCGAGCTGGTGCCCCTGGCGCAGGCGGTCGCCGACCTGGACATTGCCCTGATGGGCGGCGGCCACTGCAACGAGCTTTTTGCACAGGAGGTGAACGGGATCGTGCTGGTCGAGGGGGGCTACCACTTCACCAGCTACGCCACGGTCACGCTGACCTTTGATCCGGCCGGCGATGAAGTTATCGACGTCAGCTACGAGGTGGTGGAGAACGAGCCGGCCGATGCGCCCGACCCGGCGATTGCCGGGATTGTGGCCCGCTGGCGCGAGCTGACCGACGCCGAGTTGGAGGTCGTGTTGGGTTTCAGCGAGCAGGGGCTGCCGCGCGAAAGCGACCGGCTGCGCCGGCTCGTGCCCGCGACCTGGCTGCTGGCCTACCCGCAGGCCAACGTGGCCCTGACCAATCCGGGCGGATTCCGCGCCGGGCTGCCCGCCGGCCCGCTGACCTTTGCCGACATTATCGGCGTGCTGCCCTTCAACAATGTGCTGGTGGACGTCACGCTTTCCGGCGACGAGCTGGAAGACGTTCTCTCCTTTGGGCAGGCCGAGATTGCCGGCGCCCACCGCGAGAGTTTTCGCTGGCAGCTCGACAATGGCGAGCCGATTGATCCCGACGCCACCTACCACCTGCTGACCACCGACTTCCTCTACGCCGGAGGCGATGGTTACAGGATGCTCGCTGCCTACGACCCTGAGGCGTACAACACCGGGATCGATTGGAGGCAGCCGCTGGTCGATTGGGTGCTGGCCCAGGAATCGGACGCGGGCGCGCCGCTGGACAGCGCCGTCGCCGAGCTGGTTGGCCCCTGACCGGCAAACAAACGTACCATTCCCGCCCCTGCCCGCCTGTGCTACACTAGCCGTTGGTCCGTCCGGGATTAGAGAGGGAAGGTGAGAGTTGAGGCCCGACGACGAGCAGCACGAGAGCGCCGGGGAGCTGGTCAAGTTCATGATTCTCGTTGGCATCATGCTGCTTGCCGTGCTGGTCGTCGCCGCGGGCCGGCCATTCATCTTCGAGCGGGTTGTGCCGGCGGTGCTGGGCT
>Ga0123329_1005017_pt1 | contig 10114 bp, 8 predicted proteins | sample BioC12SIPDNA_FD_89703 | JGI IMG/M metagenome (GOLD analysis project Ga0123329, IMG submission 89703) | Anaerobic biogas reactor microbial communites from Washington, USA - Biogas_R1_B C12 SIP DNA | ecosystem: Engineered > Bioreactor > Anaerobic > Unclassified | place: Washington, USA | collected... | reverse complement strand
TCGTGTCGATGCGCGGGCCGACGAACGACCCGACGATGCTCGTGTACCAGGTCACGGGCAACGCCCGCACCTCTGTCCCCGCCCCGCCCCAGATCCGGTGCGCGTTCGACGGCGGGGACGACGAGTTCGGCCACCCGACGATCGGCCCGGACAACAAGGCCCTCGCGTGGCAGATGTCGCAGGGGATCTACGTCAAGACGAACCTCACGAGCTGCGCGACCTCGGACGTGCGGCTCGCCGTCCCGGGCGGCTCCGAGCCCTCGTGGTCCGCCGCGGCGTACAAAGCCCCCACCCCGCCCAAGTCGACGAAGAAGATCACGGTGAACAACGCGCCCAAGATCTCGGGCACGGCCAAGGTCGGCAAGAAGCTCAAGGCCACCAAGGGCTCGTTCAAGCCCGCGCCGTCCAAGATCACCTACCAGTGGAAGCGCAACGGCAAGGCGATCAAGAAGGCCACGAAGTCGACCTACAAGCTCACCAAGTCCGACGCGGGCAAGAAGATCACCGTGACCGTCACCGCGACCCGCTCGGGCTACACCAAGGCCGCCAAGACGAGCAAGGCGGTCGCGGTCGCGGCGTACAACACCAAGAAGCCCAAGATCAAGAAGAAGCCCGCCGCACGGGTCGGCAAGACCCTCAAGGTCAGCAAGGGCAGTTGGAAGGGCAAGCCCAAGGTGTCCTACCAGTGGTACCGCGGCTCGAAGAAGATCAAGGGCGCCACCAAGTCGAAGTACAAGGTCACCCGTGCTGACCGCGGCAAGAAGTTGCGCGTCAAGGTGACTGCCAAGCGGTCCGGAGCCCCCAAGGTCTCGGTGTGGAGCGCGCGCACCGCCAAGGTGCGCTGAGGTCCCCCGCGGGTGGGCTGGACCGACCCGGCCCACCCGCTAGCCTCGGGACGGTGACGTGGCTCGTCGCGGTCGGGTGCGCCGCGTGGACGATCGTGCTCGGCTGGGACGAGCCTCGCGCGACCCTGCTCGCGATCCCCTTCTTCCTGCTCGGGGTGGGCCTCGTGCCTCGCCACCCACGCACGGGGGTCGCCCTCGTCCTCGCAGGGGCGAGCGTCAACCTCCTCGCGGGCGCGGGGTGGGGGAACATCGACACCCTCGTCCCGCTCGCGCTCGCGATGTTCTGGCTCGGTCGAGCCAGCCCGCGCGGCTGGCACGACCCGCTCGTCCTTGCGACCGCGGCGCTCCTGACTGCCACGCGCGGCGGTCTCGCGCTCGACAAGGTCGCGATCACCGCGGGGCTCTTCGCGACTCCGTGGGTGTTCGGGGTCGTCGTGCGCCGTCGCGCGCACGAGGCGCTTGCGGCGCTTGCGCGCGCCGAGGAGCTCGAGGGCGAGGATCCCCAGGCGGCCGCGGCCAGGCGCGCCGTCGAGGAACGGTCGCGGCTCGCCGACGACGCGCTGTTCGCGCTGCGCAACGCGATCGTCTCGATGCGTGCGACGGCCCGGACCGCGAGCGGGCAGCTCGAGCCCGCGCTCGTGCGAGCAGTGCACGAACGCGGTGCCGCCGCCGTCGAGGAGCTGCGGGCGCTCCTCGGCCTGTTGCGCGAGGACGACCTCGTGCCCCCGGAGAACCTTGCACCACCGGATCCCCCGCGCTGGCGACGGCTCGCGGTCCCGGTCGCCTGCCTCGTGGCCGCTGCCGTAAGCCTCGTGGTGTCCGCGGCACCGCCAAGCGTTCCCGAGCTGCTGCTGCCTGGCGCCGCCGCGTACGCCGCTCTCTCGTGGGCGGTCGCGAGCAGGCCGAACCTCGTCGCGATCGGCTGCCTCGGCGTGCTCGTCGCGAGCGGGACGTGGCTCAGCCTGTCCTACGGGGGCCGTGGGACGGGCTTCGTCCTGGTGGTCTTCGCCGCGGCGGTGCTTGCGGGGCGTGCGTGGGGCGAACGGGACCGCCTGCGTCGCTCGGCTCGACATCGCGAGCTCATGCTGCGGTCGCAGATGTCCGCGGCGGTCGACCGCGCCGTGCGCGCCGAGCGCCTGAGGCTCGCCCGTGAGCTGCACGACGTCGCGAGCCACGCGGTAGGCGCGATGGTCCTGCACGCGGGCGCGGCGGCGGCGCTGCGCGAGCAGGACCAGGACGAGGCCCGGGCCGCGCTCAGGACCGTCGAGGACATCGCGCGCGACGCGCTGCACGAGGTCGACGAGATGCTCGCGACGCTCGACGCGGGCGAGTTCGGCGAGTCGGCGCGCGCCTACGCCGAGCCTGGCGAGCTGCGGGCAGCACTCGTCGCGTTGTGCGAGCGGGCCCGAGCGGGCGGGACGTCGCTCGAGGTCGAGATCGGTGCGCTGCCGACCTCCCCCGCCCTGACCGCGACGACCTACCGGCTCGTGCACGAGGGGCTCGCGAACGCCCAGCGACACGCACCGGGCGCGGCCGTCCGACTCGTCGCGGACCGCCGCGGAACGGACTACCGTGTCCGGGTGAGCGACGACGGTCCAGGCACCTCCCTGCGCCGCGGCACGGGCTTCGGGCTCGAGGGGCTGCGCGAGCGGGTCGCGGCGTGCGAGGGCCGGCTCACCGCGGGCCCCGGGCCCGCGGGCGGGTTCGTGCTCGAGGCTCTGCTCCCGGCCGGTGGGGGCCCCGAGTGATCCGCGTCGTCGTCGCGGACGACCAGGACCTTGTCCGGGCGGGGCTGCGCGCGATCCTCGAGTCGGCGCCCGACATGACCGTCGTCGCGGAGGCCGCCGACGGCGCGCAGGCGGCCCGCCTCGCCCGCGAGCGTCGTGCGCACGTCGTCCTCATGGACGTCCAGATGGCAGGCAGCGACGGGCTCACGGGCATCGGCGCGGTCGCCGCGGCGGTCCCGAGCGCACGCGTCGTGATGCTCACGATGTACGACGTCGACGACTACGTCTCCGAGGCGCTGCGTGCGGGCGCGAGCGGCTTCCTGCTCAAGACGACACCCCCCGAGGAGCTCGTCGCCGCCGTGCGACGCGTGCACGCGGGCGAGCACGTGCTCGGCCCTTCGGTCACCGCGCGCCTCGTGGACTCCTTCGTGCGGCGGCCCGTGCCGTCCGCGGGCGTCCCCGAGGTGCTGCGCCCACTGACCGAGCGCGAGCTCGAGGTGTTCGACGCGATCGCCCGGGGGCTGTCGAACGCCGAGATCGGTGCGGCGCTCTTCCTGAGCGAGGCGACCGTGAAGACGTATGTGACCCGGATCCTCGCCAAGCTCGGTCTGCGCGACCGCGTCCAGGCGGTGATCCTCGCCTACGAGTGCGGGAGGGTCGGCTGACTCAGATCTCGATCGAGAGCATGGTCTCGGATCGGAAGGCCTCGAAGCCGAGCGCGGCGTACAGGCCGTAGGCACCCGAGGGGTTCGCGGTGTCGACGCCGAGCTCGGTGAAGTCGATCCCGTCCGCGCGCTGAGCACCCATCGTCGCGGCGAGGAGCGCCTTCGCGACTCCCCGACCGCGCCATGCCCGCACGGTCCCGAGCAGGTGGACGTAGCCCGAGGAGTACCCCGAGACCTCCCAGTCGTGCTCGTACTTCTCGACCCAGACGTAGCCCGCGACGCGTCCAGTGCGCTCCTCGCGCGCGACGAAGCTCCACCCGGGTGCGAACATCGCCCTGCCCGTGCGCCAGTCCTCGACCGAGCGCGGCTGCGAGCCCCAGTGGTCGGCGAAGGCCTCGTTGTGCGCGAGGCGCACGTCCTCGTCGTCGTCGGGCCACGGCTCGATGCGCAGCTGCCCGAGCCTGCCCGGGGAGGGGACTGTGCCGTCGAGGCGGCGACGTAGCTCGGCGTAGTAGCGCACGGGCGTGTAGCCCGCCGCGCGGAACAGCTGCGCGGCACGGTCCTGCCTGTCGTCGAGGTACTGCGACACGCGCGCCGGGACGTCCTTGCCCGAGGCCGCGAGCAGCTGGCGCCCGCGCGCGGTGCCCCATGCGACGAGCTGCGTGCCGACGCCTCGAGCGCGCCACGCGGGGTGGACCCCGCCGTCGACGACGGCACGCACGAGCGTCTCGTCCCCCTCGTAGCTGTACACGAGCGCCCACGCGCGCGGGACCCCCTCGTCGTCGAGGCCGAGGAGCGAGTCGGTCTCCATCGTGACCGCGGGCATGTCGAAGGCCTCTGCGGCTTCCTCCTGCGAGAGCCGGAACTCGAGGCCGTCGGCCTCCTGGACGGCCTGGACGAGCGCGGTCCACGCGGGCACGTCGCCTCGCTCGAGGGGACGCCACCGCAGTCCCTCGACCGCAGGAAGGGGAAGGACCTCGGGGGCCGCGGCACGCACGGCGATCGGGGGGAGCCTGCTCACCCCTCAAGAGTCCGGTGCGTCATGGCCGGTCGGCAAGTCGATATGCCCCGAGGACCCCTGCCACGAGGAGCCCCTGGGCGACGAGATACGTCGACATGACCGCGAGGCCGTGCCAGGGCAGCTCGTACCATCCCGTGAAGGCGTCGAGCGCGATGAGCCCGTCGGAGAGCACGAAGAGCGCACCACCGAGCGCGGCGAGCGGGTGCACCCCCGTCGCGAGCACGGCCATCGCGACGAGCAGCGCGCCGTAGAGCACGACGGGCACCGTGAGTGCCCCCGCGCCGGGGACGCACCACGCGAGGAAGACCCCGAGGACCACGAGGTACGCCGCGAGCGGGAACGGCCACCCCCGCGTGCCGCGGTGCGCGAGGCTCGCCGTGCGTCTCGGCCAGAACGCGACGACGTAGGCGACCTGGGCAAGGAGGAAGAACCCCACCATGACGAGGAAGGAGTGCTCCCCCGCGACCTTCGGTGCGCTGTCCCCGAGCCACGAGAGCCCGAGGCCGACGGCGGTCCAGCGCACGAGGTGCGCGCGGGGCGCGCGCGTCGAGGCGAGGAGCGCGAGAGCGAGGAGGGGCATCGCGACGACCTGCGTCGCGACGCGCAGCCCCTCGGGCCCCGTGAGCTGCGCGACGAGGTGCACGGCCGTGACGACGAGGAAGAGTCCCGCCGCGAGGACGGCCACGCGCGGCGACGTGACGGTCGGGGTCGTGCGGGGCGTGGACGTCGTCGTCATGCCCGGATACTAGCCGCGGGCGGCGCGCCTCAGGCGTCGATCCGGGTCCTGTCGAGCGCGCCGGCACCCGCGACGATGAAGTCACGGCGCGGAGCGACCTCCGAGCCCATGAGCAGCTCGAAGACTCGCTCGCTGCGCTCGGCGTCCGCGGCGGTCACCCGGCGCAGCGTGCGGCGACGCGGGTCCATGGTCGTCTCGGCGAGCTGATCGGCGTCCATCTCGCCGAGGCCCTTGTAGCGCTGGATGTCGTCCTTGAAGCGCCGGCCCTGCTTCTCGAGTCGCTTGAGCGTCGCGGCGAGCTCGGCGTCGGAGTAGGTGTAGATGTACTCCGCAGGCTTGCGGCCCGAGCCGATCACCTCGACGCGGTGCAACGGCGGCACCGCAGCGTAGACGCGGCCCGCGTCGATCAGCGGACGCATGTACCGGAAGAACAGGGTCAGGAGCAGGGTGCGGATGTGGGCGCCGTCGACGTCGGCGTCGGTCATCATGACGACCTTGCCGTAGCGCACCGCGTCGAGGTCGAAGCTGCGGCCCGAGCCTGCGCCGATCACCTGGATGATCGAGGCGCACTCGGCGTTCTTGAGCATGTCCGCGACCGTGGCCTTCTGGACGTTGAGGATCTTGCCGCGGATCGGCAGGAGCGCCTGGAAGTCCGAGGACCGCGCGAGCTTCGCGGTGCCGAGCGCGCTGTCTCCCTCGACGATGAACAGCTCGGACCGCTCGACGTCGTCGCTGCGGCAGTCCGCGAGCTTCGCGGGCAGCGAGGACGTCTCGAGCGCGTTCTTGCGACGCGAGATCTCCTTCTGCTTGCGCGCCATGACGCGCGCACGCATCTCCGCGACGACCTTGTCGAGCAGGAGCGAGGTCTGCGCCTTGTGGTCACGCTTGGAGGAGGTGAACAGTGCCCCGAGCTCGGACTCGACGACCTTCGAGACGATCCCGCGCACGGGGGCCGTTCCGAGGACCTCCTTGGTCTGGCCCTCGAACTGCGGCTCGGCGAGTCGGACGGTGAGCACCGCGGTGAGTCCTGCGAGGACGTCGTCCTTCTCGATGCGGTCCGCGGAGTCCTTGGTCGAGACCTTGAGACGGCGTGCGTTCGCCTCGACGTGCTTGCGCACCGTCTTGACGAGCCCGGCCTCGAAGCCCGCAAGGTGCGAGCCACCCTTGGGGGTCGCGATGATGTTGACGAACGAGCGGACCGTCGTGTCGTAGCCCGTGCCCCAGCGCAGCGCGACGTCGACCTCGCACGTGCGCTCGACCTCCTGCGAGGTCATGTGGCCGCGCGAGTCCAGCACCGGGACCGTCTCGGTGAACGTCCCCGTGCCCGTGAGGTGCCAGGTCTGGGTGAGCGGGGTGTCGGGGGCGAGGAACTCGGCGAAGTCGACCGTGCCGCCCGAGTGGACGAACTCCTCCTCGACCGGCCCGTCCGCCCCCGGCGTCCCGGGCAGCCCTCGCTCGTCGCGCAGGACGAGGCGCAGCCCCGGCACGAGGAAGCTCGTCTGACGCATCCGCGCGACGAGCTCGTCGTAGGCGAACTTCGCGCTCTTCGGGAACACCTGGGGGTCGGCCCAGTAGCGCACACGCGTGCCGCTCACGGTCTTCTTCGCGGTGCGTCCGACGACGGCGAGCTCGGAGGCCTCGGTGAACGGGGTGAACGGGGCGTCGGGGACGGGGCCGGACGGCGGGTCGACGAAGGTTCCCGGCTCGCCGCGGAAGAAGCTCATGCGGTGGACCTTGCCGCCGCGGTCGACCTCGACGTCGAGCCGCTGCGACAGCGCGTTGACGACGCTCGCGCCGACCCCGTGCAACCCGCCCGAGGCCGTGTACGAGCCGCCCCCGAACTTCCCGCCCGCGTGGAGCTTCGTGAACACGACCTCGACTCCCGTCAGGCCCGTCTTGGGCTCGACGTCGACGGGGATGCCGCGACCGTCGTCGGCGACCGTGACGGAGCCGTCGTCGTGCAGCGTCACGAGGATGTTCTCGCAGAAGCCGCCGAGCGCCTCGTCGACCGCGTTGTCGATGATCTCCCACAAGCAGTGCATGAGCCCGCGCGAGTCGGTCGACCCGATGTACATCCCGGGTCGCTTGCGCACCGCCTCGAGGCCCTCGAGGACGGACAGGTGCCGTGCGGTGTAGCTCGACTGGGTGGTCACTGCGGTCACGCACGCAGACTAGTCGCGCGAGCGCGCCGGACCGGCGAGCCACGCGGGAAGTACGCGGGTAGCGAACTCACCCGCACCCGGGGCATGGATGTCGCTCGTCGGTGGTTGGATACGAATGTGACTACCACGACGACCGCCCCGCTGACCGCAGCCGACCGCTGCGACCGCTGCAACGCCCAGGCCTACGTGCGTGTCGTGCTCCCCGTGGGCGAGCTGCTCTTCTGCGGCCACCACGCGCGGCGCCACGCCGAGCCCCTGCGCGACGTCGCGGTCCACATCCAGGACGAGACCGACCGGCTCCTCGCCGAGCACGGCGCGCCGGACGCGGTGTGACGCTCGGTCCCCACGACGAGACGAGAGCCCCCGGCCGAGCCGGGGGCTCTGTCGTCTCCAGCCGTCGGGCCGCCCGGGGCCACGTGGCAGCCCGGGCGCGGGCTGTCAGATCCGGGACTTGCGCAGCCCGCGCAGCGCGTAGCTCGCGAAGGCGAGCGCGCTCACGGGCAGGGACCAGCCCTCGACCTCGCGGTAGATCCGCCAGTTGAAGGTCGCGGCGCGCAGCTTGTTGCTCGACAGGCTCGCGCGGCCCCCCTCGCGGTAGAGCACGAGCACCTCGTCGAGGCCGCGTGCGACCGCGCCGTCGCGCAGCAGGTCGAGCCACAGACCGTAGTCCTGGCGCCGCTCGATGAGGGGCATCGTGCGCCTTCCGAACACCTCGGTGTCGTACATCGCGGTCGAGCACCCGATGAAGTTCTCGAGTCGCAGGTCCTTGTAGGTCACGCGGTCGCGTGCGTGCACGATGCGCTCGCTCCCCCGCCACTCGCCCGAGGTCACGGGGTCCGAACCGTGGATCTTGGCATACGCGGTGAACGTCAGGGGGCTGCCCGTCGCGCGGGCGTGCTCGAGCTGGGCCTCGAGCTTGCCGGGGAGCCAGATGTCGTCCGCGTCGCAGAACGCGACGTAACGTCCCCGAGAACGCTCGATCGCGGTGTTCCGCGCGACCGCCGCACCGCTGCGCCCCGGGAGCCGGACGAGCTCGACGCGCGGGTCCTGCGCGGCTGCCTCCTCGACGATCGCTGCCGAGCGGTCGCTCGAGGCGTTGTCGACGCACACCAGGTGCCAGTCCTCGAAGTTCTGGCCGCGCACGCCGTCGATCGACGCCGCGAGCGTGTCCTGCGCCTCGTAGACCGGCATGACGACGGTCACGAGCGTCACGTCGCCTCCCAGCGCGGGGGGATGTGCACGACGGGGGTCGCCTCGCGTCCCTCGGCGCGGTACCAGTCGACCATCTGCGCGAGCGCCTGGCGCAGCTCGATCCCAGGCTCGAAGCCCGTCGCACGCACGCGGTCCGCGGCGAACATCGTCTCGGCCGAGGAGAGCTTGCGGATCCGCGCCGAGGTGATCGGCAGGTCACGTCCCAGGCCGCGCGCGAGCAGGTCGAAGGGCTTGGCGAGCGCGACCGCGAGCCCCTCGGGGACGCGCAGGGACGGGGTGCGCCTGCCGAGCGCGGCGTAGATCGTCTCGACGACCTCCCGGCTCGTCAGGTCAGGCTTGTCGACGTAGTTGTAGACCTCGTCCGCGCGGGCGGGCGGGGCGGACCACAGCGCGATCGTCGCGGCGACGAGGTTCGTCACGGCGCACATCGACTTGCGGTTCGTCCCGGGACCCACCGGAAGGAAACGCCGCCGGTCGATCTGGCTCATGAGCCGGAAGACGTTCGCGAAGTTGTGCTCGCCGAAGACCACGGCCGGCCGGACCACGAGCAGACGGCGGCCCTCGGCGGCGTCGCGCCACTCGCGATAGACCTGCTCGCCCGCGAGCTTCGTGCGCCCGTAGTCGTTCTCGGGCTGCGGGACGGTGTCCTCGTCGGGGACGCCCGGGGCTCCGCCGTAGACCGCGACCGAGGAGTAGAAGCACAGCTCGGTGATGCCGCGCTTCTCCGCGACGCGGCACACGTTGCGCGGTCCTTCGACGTTGACCGACTCGAAGACCTCGGTCGGGATCCCGAAGTCGTGGTGCGCGGCCGCGAGGTTGATGATCGCAGTCACGCCGTCCGCGGCACGGTCGAGCGCCTCGAGGTCGCGCACGTCGCCGCGCACGTGCCGGACCCCTGCGGGCAGGGGCCGCGGGGGGTCGAACACGTCGAGGCTCGTGACCTCGACCCCGCGCCGAGCGAGCTCGGCGAGAAGGTGCCCCCCGATGAACCCCGAACCTCCGAGGACCAGGACCCGGTCCCCGCTCGCGAGCTGCGCCATCGCGCGCTCAGTCGAGGTAGTCGCGCAGGACCTGCGACCGGCTCGGGTGGCGCAGCTTCGACATCGTCTTGGACTCGATCTGGCGGATACGCTCGCGCGTCACGCCGTAGACCTTGCCGATCTCGTCGAGGGTCTTGGGCTGGCCGTCCGTGAGCCCGAAACGCATCGCGACGACGCCGGCCTCGCGCTCCGAGAGCGTGTCGAGCACCTGGTGCAGCTGCTCCTGCAGAAGCGTGAAGCTCACCGCATCGGCCGGCACGACCGCCTCGGAGTCCTCGATCAGGTCACCGAACTCGCTGTCGCCGTCCTCACCGAGGGGCGTGTGCAGCGAGATGGGCTCGCGGCCGTACTTCTGGACCTCGACGACCTTCTCGGGGGTCATGTCGAGCTCCTTGGCGAGCTCCTCGGGCGTGGGCTCACGGCCCAGGTCCTGGAGCATCTGCCGCTGGACGCGGGCGAGCTTGTTGATGACCTCGACCATGTGCACGGGGATGCGGATCGTGCGGGCCTGGTCGGCCATCGCACGCGTGATGGCCTGCCGGATCCACCACGTCGCGTAGGTCGAGAACTTGTAGCCCTTGGTGTAGTCGAACTTCTCGACCGCACGGATCAGGCCGAGGTTGCCCTCCTGGATGAGGTCGAGGAAGAGCATTCCGCGACCGGTGTAACGCTTGGCGAGCGAGACGACGAGTCGCAGGTTTGCCTC
>Ga0123329_1005013_pt1 | contig 10120 bp, 6 predicted proteins | sample BioC12SIPDNA_FD_89703 | JGI IMG/M metagenome (GOLD analysis project Ga0123329, IMG submission 89703) | Anaerobic biogas reactor microbial communites from Washington, USA - Biogas_R1_B C12 SIP DNA | ecosystem: Engineered > Bioreactor > Anaerobic > Unclassified | place: Washington, USA | collected... | reverse complement strand
GGTGCAGCACCAGCCCCAGCCAGTCATCGAGCTGGATCCAGCTCTGCCAGTGACGCCCGTTGCCGAGCCGCGCGCCCACGCCCAGCCGGAACGCGGGCAGCATGGCGCGCAGCACGCCGCCCGAAGGGTGCAGCACCAGCCCGGTACGGAGCAGACAGACGCGCGTGCCGAGCGCACGCGCCGCCTGTGCGGCGGCCTCCCAGTCACGGCAAAGTTCGCCCAGAAAATCATCCGCCGCAGGAGCCTCTTCATCCAGCCAGTCGTCGCCGCGGTCACCGTAAATGCCGATCGCCGAAGCGCTCAGCAGCACGGCGGGCGGGCGTCCGCCGCGCGCGCACGCCGCCACAAGCCGCTCGGTGGCCTCGATACGGCTCGCACGCAGTACGGCCCGCCGCGCGGCGCTCCAGCGGCGGTCGATGATCGGTGCCCCCGCCAGATTCACGACCACGTCGAACGGTTCTGACGGCCACATCTCAAGCGTGGCAAACGGCGTCACGTCCGCACCGCAGAGGCGGCGCACGCTGTCCGGCCGCCGGCTGAGCACCGTGAGCGCATGCCCGCCGTCCAGCAGCGCACGGCAGAGCGCGCGGCCAAGGAAACCGGTTCCCCCTGTGATCAAAATACGCATGAGACGCCATAATGAACGGTTTACTTTGCCCTATCATCGTGAACGTTGCTTGTGCAAGCCCAGCCTCTCGGAGAATCGCAAGAAGCATGCGTGTCTCATAATAAGTAACGGTGTGTGGTTTTCAGATAACATAAGCTTTCATGTACGGACGCAGCGTTTCAATTTAGAGGCTCCAGCGACAAGGTTTCCCGACTCAAAACCACACACCGATCACGGCTGCCCCGAGGGACAGGTCATTTACGTAATCACTGTCTCGGCGTCACTCTTATCCACAGACTTTTCCCTGCTGAAGGGCCGTACCCCTTCATCACGCACAGCGTGCGCCCTACAGCCATGACTTCTTGTGTGTAGGAACAGCGGAAATGCACACCGTATTCTGGTGGCCAGAACATCACCGATTCTCTAGACGCAGACAAGCACATCTGTCCGGAGTCTCGGTTGGGCCACATGTAAAGCGTCGTATCCTCCTTGGAGACGCCCATCCCGCCCTGGACCTCGCAATCACTCTCTCCAGTTTGACCGTAAATGGAGAGCATGGCATTGGTGTGAAGGTCCAGCGCCCATTCTGACACCCAGAACTTGCTTTTTAGATCATCATGCCTGCGTTTGTCTCTTTCCAAATCCGCTTTCTCATGCCGGGACATCACCGCGCACCCAACCACAGACAGCAGTAAGACAATGAGGAGTACGTTTTTCATGTCCATAGAATATAAAGTGCGTTATTCATGTCAAGCGAATACAAAGTGAAAGGTGTTTCACACGGACACACCATGTCGGGTACATTTGTCTCACCTAAATTATAAAGCGCCATTGTGACACACTCTGCATGCGGTCAATATTGTCTTGTCTCATTGAGAACAAGGTAGTTAACTGTTTCAATCTCTTCTGGCACAGCAGGTGCTCATAGAGGGTGTGCAAGGAGGCAGAACCATGACTGATTTAAACAAATGGACCCAGAAAGCGCAGGAGGCGCTGCAGAACGCGCGCCAGCTCGCCATCCGCTTTTCGCAGCAGCAGCTTGATTGCGAACACCTGCTCGCCGCCCTGCTGGAGATGCAGGACGGGCTCGCCGTGTCTCTGCTGACGCGGCTCGGCGTCGCCATCCCGCAGCTCCGCGCCCGCACGGAGGAGGAGCTGTCGCGCAAGCCGCGCGTCGCCGGCGACACCGAGGAGGGCAAGATCTACGTGACCCAGGCGTTGAACGAGCTGCTGGTGAAGGCCGGCGACCACGCGAAACGCCTCAAAGACGAGTACCTCTCGGTCGAGCACCTGCTGCTCGCGATGGCGGAGTCGAAGACCCCGTCCGGCCGCCTGCTGGCCGACGCGGGCGTCGACACCCGCAAGCTGCTCGCCGCGCTCAAAGAGGTGCGCGGCAACCAGCGCGTCACCACCGACAACCCCGAAGGCCAGTACGAGGCGCTGAAGAAGTACGGCAACGATCTCGTGGAGCTGGCCAAGTCTGGCAAACTCGACCCGGTGATCGGGCGTGACAGCGAGATCCGCCATGTCGTGCGCATCCTTTCGCGCAAGACCAAGAACAATCCCGTTCTGATCGGCGAGCCCGGCGTGGGCAAGACCGCGATCGTCGAGGGCCTCGCGCAGCGCATCGTGCGCGGCGACGTGCCCGAGGGGCTCAAGGACCGCACGATCTTCGCGCTCGACATGACATCCCTGATGGCCGGCGCCAAATACCGCGGCGAGTTCGAGGAGCGGCTCAAAGCCGTGCTCAACGAGATCAAGGCCGCCGAGGGCCGCATCCTGCTCTTCATCGACGAGATCCACACCATCGTCGGCGCCGGCAAGACCGAAGGCTCCACCGACGCGGGCAACATGCTCAAACCCATGCTGGCGCGCGGCGAGCTGCACTGCATCGGCGCGACCACGCTGGACGAGTACCGCACGCACATGGAGAAGGATGCCGCGCTGGAGCGGCGTTTCCAGCCGGTGCAGGTGGACGCCCCCAGCGTCGAGGACACGATCTCCATCCTGCGCGGCCTCAAAGAGCGTTTCGAGCGCCACCACAATGTCCGCATCCAGGACGCCGCGCTGGTCTCGGCCGCCGTGCTCTCCGACCGCTACGTGCAGGACCGCTTCCTGCCGGACAAGGCCATCGACCTGCTGGACGAGGCGTGCGCCTCGATCCGCACCGAGATGGACTCCATGCCGGCCGAGCTGGATGAGATCACGCGCCGCGTGACGCGCCTGCAGATCGAGGAGACCGCGCTCAAGAAGGAGAAAGACCACGCCTCCAAGATGCGCCTCGACGAGCTGCGCAAAGAGCTGGCCGACCTGAAATCGCAGGCCGACGCCATGACCGCGCGCTGGCAGTCCGAAAAAAAGGTGCTCGATGAAACGCACGCGCTGCGCGAGCAGCTCGAGGCCGCCCGCATCGCCTACGACCAGGCGGAGCGCGCCTACGACAACAACCGTGCGGCTGAACTCAAATACGGCACCATCCCCGATCTGGAGAAACGCCTCAAGGCCGCCCAGGACAAGCTGCACGCCGCCGACGGTTCGGTCATGCTGCGCGAAGAGGTCACCTCCGAGGAGATCGCAGAGGCCGTCTCGCGCTGGGCCGGCATCCCCGTGACCCGCCTGCTGGAGGGCGAGCGCGAAAAGCTGCTGCATCTGGCCGACGTGCTGCACCGCCGCGTGGTCGGTCAGGACGAGGCGGTCGATGCCGTGTCGGATGCCGTGCTGCGCGCGCGCGCCGGCATCAAGAACCGCCAGCGGCCGGTCGGCGCGTTCCTTTTCCTCGGCCCCACCGGCGTCGGCAAAACCGAGCTGGCCAAGACGCTTGCCGCCGAGCTGTTCGACGCCGAAGCGGCCATGGTGCGCATCGACATGTCCGAGTACATGGAGAAGCACACCGTCTCGCGTCTGGTCGGCGCGCCGCCCGGCTACGTCGGCTACGAAGAGGGCGGCCAGCTCACCGAAGCCGTGCGCCGCAAGCCCTACAGCGTGGTGCTGCTCGACGAGATTGAGAAAGCCCACCCCGATGTCTTCAACATTCTCTTGCAGGTGCTGGACGACGGCCGCCTCACCGACAGCCACGGTCGCACGGTCAGCTTCCGCAACGCCGTGATCATCATGACCAGCAACCTCGGCTCGGAGTTTCTGGCGTCTGACCAGTCGGACAGGTCGGACGGGTCAGACTCATCGGACCTCTCTCCCAAAGTCCGCAAGCAGGTGATGGATCTGCTCAAGACCGCCTTCCGGCCGGAGTTCCTGAACCGACTGGACGAAACCGTGCTCTTCAAGCCGCTCGGCCACACCCAGATCGCCGCGATCGTGCGCTTGCAGCTCGAAGACCTGCGTGCCCGCCTGGCGGAGCAGGATCTCGCGCTGGAACTCGACGATGCCGCGCTGGCGTGGCTGGCCGACAAGGGTTTCGATCCGGTCTACGGCGCGCGCCCGGTCAAGCGCGCCATCCAGCGCGCGCTCGAAACGCCGATCGCCCGCAAGATCGTCGCTGGAGCCTACCCGCCCGGCGCGACGGTGCGCGTCACCGCCGCCGACGGCGAACTGGCGCTGAGCTAGATACAGTGCCAACGGTTTGTGGAGTGCGGGAGCTTGCTCCCGCTTTCCACAGCGGCGGCAAGCCGCCGCACTCCAATAACTCTCTGCGCCTCTGCATCTCTCGGTCTCTGCGTTAAAAAAGCAGAGCACTGTTCCAAAACCGCCGTGCTTATCGCATACAGAGGTCGGTCCAGTCGTACGCGCGCAGCGCGTTCTGCACGCACAGCGCGAAGCTGAAGCGGTCGGCGCGGCGGACCACCTCCGACCACGCGAGCGGGGCGTCGGCCAGCTCGAGTTTCGCGAACAGGGCCGGCTCGGCCGCGAACGCATGCGCGGCCGCGACAGCCAGCCCGCCCCGCGCGTGCAGGATCACCGGAGCGCCCCCGTGCGCGGCGGCGTGCGCCCGCGCGCAGACCAGAATCTCCTCCGCCTGCCGTCCGACCAGCGATTCGCCGAGCAGATAAAGCATGACGCCGATGCCCTCGTCGGCATGCTTGGAGCCGTAGAACCGATGCTTGCACGCGCCGATCTCGCCGACCGCCGTGAGGTCGGCCGCCATCACGGGATGGCCGCCCGCCAGATAGGCCGTGACCGTCTCCACCGCCTGCGTGCGGCCGGCCGCCGCGAGGGCCAGAACCGGTGCGCCGGCCGGTTTCTCTGGAAGCAGCGAGACCGTCGGCCAGGTGACGCCGCCCGGCAGCGCGAAATGCTGGCGGACCACAGTGAACCCTTCGCAATTCTGGCGGCCGGTCTGCATGCGCGCGGCGCGCAGTTCGGCCAGCGGACGGATGCCCGCCAGTTCGCGCACCTTGCGGGCGCGCGCGTCGCCGCTCAGCGGGGCGCGCTGTTTCTCGACGGCGGCCAGCTCGTCGCGCATGATGTCGTAGACCGACCGCGCGCCCGGCAGGTCGCGCACCTGACCGGTCGGCGTGACCCACGCCTCCGGCTCTTGCAGCCCGCAGTCGGCGAGCTTGGCGTCGTAGGACGCGCACAGCGCGCGCAGTGCCGGCAGGTCCAGCGGCAGGGCTGCGGTCTCGTCACGCAGCCAGCGGCGCATCCACTGGACCGAGCCCGCGCGGTTGCCCTCCTTCCAGCCGTGCGGGCCGGGCACGTCCAGCATTGCCACGCGCTCGCCCCAGCCGAAGCGCTCGAAAACGGCGCGCGCCACAGCGTAGCTTTTCTGGCTGCCGTCAAACGGAAAGAAGTCGCCGTGCGCACAGTTCATGCAGGCCGGCATCGGCGCACGCGCCAGCAGGTAGCCGGCATGGTTCATGCCGAAGGCGAGCTGGCCGAAGAAATTCTGCTCCGCGTCCTGCGGGCCGCAGCGGTCGCAGACAGCGCGCAGCGTGGAGATGTAGCAGGAGGGCGCACCGGCGCCTATCCGGTCATCCAGCGCCATGATGTACGATGAAAGCGTGCCGCCGCCGCTGTTGCCCGTCACGCCCAGCCGCTGCCCGTCGATTTCCGGCCGCGTCTGCAGATAGTCCAGCGCGCGCAGGCCGTCCCAGATCCTGAAGCGCGCCGTGTTCCAGCCCAGCAGCATGGCGCTGACGCCGGTGATGTTGTGGCCATGCACATTGTTGGGCGGATTTTTGCCGGGCAGTTGCAGCCGTTCGCCCTGATCGATCGGGTCATAGATCAGCGCCGCGAGGCCGGCCTGCGCGGCCAGCACCGCGCCGCGCTGATAATCTTTGGAGGCTTTGCCGTTGCCGCTGTGGCCGCAGCAGATCAGGACCGCCGGAAACGGCGGCTTGAAGGCAGGTGCCTGCGGCAGGAAGAGGTGCGCCGTGACCCAGAGGCCCGGCTGGCTCTCGAACAGAATCTTCTCGAGCCGGTAGCCTTCGCGCGCCACGCTGCCGGTGACGCGCGCGTTGAGCGGCGCACGCGCCGGGAAGCCGCCGAAGGACGCCATCCAGCGCTCGCGCAACCGTTGCTGGTGCGCGGCGAGCGCCTCTTTGGACGGCAACGCACCCCACGCCCTGTCAGCCGCTTCATCCGCGGCCAACACCTGTCTGAACACCGCCTCGTGCGAGGCGAGGCCGGCAGCTTCCAGCACCGGCGCGGCCAGCGCGTCGGCCACCGCCTGTGGTTGCGGCGGCTTGGCCACAACTGTTAATGCCGCCGTTAAAACACATGCCACAGATCCACGTAATTGACTGAACGGACGTGTACCCGGTAGGGCGGTCTCGCCGAGACCGCCGCGGACGCCTCGGCGAGGCGTCCCTACCAGAGGCGGTTCAGCGTTGACGTCAAAACCGCTCCGCTCTTTCGCCTCACACGTTGTTGCAGGCGGGACGCCCGCACCGCTTTGGTGTGCGGCGGCTTGCCGCCGCTTTGGAAAGCGGGAGCAAGCTCCCGCACTCCACACCGCCTGCACCATGGGTTTCCGGCGCAAGGCCTTTTTCGCCAAAAACGCATAAATATCGCGCATCCTGTCCTCCTCTTCCATACCTTGAGCGTTGAAAGTTGAGCGTTGAAAGTTATCACCTCGTTTGTTCCCGCTCCGCAGGCGGCGGGCTCATTGCGGCGTCCCAATCGTCTTCGGTCAGGCCGCGCACGAGGCGGGCGAACACCTCCGGGATCGGCGTGCCGAAGAAGAGCCGGCGGCCGGTGTGCGGATGATCAAAGGCGATCGACTTCGCATGCAGGCAGAGACGCTCGCGGAAGGGATCGTCCGTGCCGTATTTGGGATCGCCGGCGACAGGATGCCCCGCCTCGGCAAAGTGCACCCGGATCTGGTTCTTGCGACCGGTCAGCAGGCGGATCTTCACCGCGCTCAGGGCCGCCGTTTCCTTGATCACGGCGTACTCGGTCTGAGAGAGCTTGCCGGCTGCCGGATCATCCACCGAATACACATAGAGATCCTCATTCTCGGCGAGGTAACTTGAAAAGATGCCCTGCCGTTGCGGCAGGTGGCCGCGCACGATGGCAAGGTAGAGCTTTTCGGTTGCCTTCCAGTTCTCTTTGAGGCGCTGCTGGGCCTCTTCGGTTTTGGCAAAAAGCAGCACGCCGGAGGTTTCGCGATCCAGCCGGTGAACAAGATAAACCTGCTTGCGGGAGCGCGCGCAGCCCTTGCGCACGTACTGATTGAGCACATTCTCGGCTGTGAACGCCTCATCGCGGCGCGTGCCGGTCGTCAAGACCCCCGGCGCCTTGTTGACGACAAAGAGATCGCGGTCCTCGTGCAGGATCTCGAGCCCGCGCGGCCGGTGCCGGCTTGAAGTGTTTCGGTTCTCACGCATCACATAAACGGAAAACAAATCAGTCGGCAAAGCGCGCGTCGATCCCGATGACCGAAGGCCCTTTGCCGACCCGATTTTGCATGCCCCCCGGCTCACCGGGCGGACGGTTACAGGCTGACCCAGCGGCCGTCGGCCGCCGACTTCAGCACCGCGTCGCAGATCCGCGCGGTCTCGTACGCATCGCGGAAGGTCGGGCGCGCGTTCTCGCCTTTGGCCGCGGCCTCGAGGAAATCGGCGATCTGATGCACGAAGCTGTGCTCGTAGCCGATCTGAAGGCCGGGCACCCACCAGTGCTTCATGTACGGCTGGTCGCCGTCGCTGACATGGATGGAGCGCCAGCCGCGCACGATTCCTTCGTCGCGGTGATCGAAATACTGCAGGCGGTGCAGGTCGTGCAGATCCCAGCGGATCGAAGCCTTCTCGCCGTTGATCTCGAAGGTGAAGAGCGCTTTGTGCCCGCGCGCGTAACGCGTCGATTCAAAGTTGCCCATCGAGCCGTTCTCGAACCGGCAGAAGAAAGTGCAGGCGTCATCGATCTTAACCGGCTCGACCTTGCCGGTCTCGACATTCTTGCGCTCTTTCACGAACGTTTCCGTCATTGCGTTCACGTCCTTGATCGCGCCGTTCTGCCACACGGCCAAGTCGATGCAGTGCGCCAGCAGGTCGCCCGTCACGCCGGAGCCGGCCGCCTTGGCATCCAGGCGCCAGGTCGCCATGCCGCCCTGCGGCACATCGGCGGAGATGGTCCAGTCCTGCAGGAAGTTGGCCCGGTAGTGGAAAATTTTGCCCAGGCGCCCTTCGTCGATAAGCTGCTTCGCCAAGGTCACGGCCGGAATCCGCCGGTAGTTGAACGAGACGAAATTGAGCACGCCGGCCTTCTCCACCGCCTCGGTCATGGACAACGCCTCGGCGCTGTTGCGGGCGATGGGCTTTTCGCAGATCACCATCTTGCCGGCCTGGGCCGCCGCGATGGCGATTTCGGCGTGGAAGTTGTTGGGGACGCAGATCTCAACGGCGTCGATGTTCTTGTCCTCAATCACGCGCCGCCAGTCTGTCGTGCAGGACTCATACTCCCAGCGGTCGGCAAACGCCTGCGCCTCGGCTTCGACCAGTCCGCAGACGGTCTTCAGCACGGGTTTGTAGTCGAGGTCAAAGAAATTGCCGACCCGGCGGTAGGCGTTCGAGTGGGTGCGGGCCATGAAACCATAGCCGATCATTCCGATGTTCAGATTCTTTTTGGTCGCCATTTTGAGGTATTCCTTTTTTTCGAAAAAAATCGATCAAACCGACGGAATCGAATCCCTCGATCCCATCGCTGTCGTGTCACTCTGCCCAGCCGTGGGCCTCGCGCACCTGGAGCATCGCCCCGAGAATGCTGTTCCACGTGCCGGGCAGCATCATCACGTCATTGGTGAACATGCAGCCGTCCCAGCAGAGGTGGCGGATTGTCCGCGTCAGCTCGCCGTTTTCGTCGCGCAGCCACTGGCCCGCGCACCAGACGATATCCAGCTTGGCGTTGGGATCATCCGGCAGGCAGTGGCGCCCGGTCTTGTCGTGCGAACCCTGGCCCTTGACCGTGGCGTCGTTCTGGGCCACGTGGAAGTCGATCGTCCACGGCCGCAGGGCGGCGGCGAGCTTGGTGTAGGCCGCGCGGAAGGTCGCGGTGTCGGCCCAGTCGAAATTATCCGGCACCAGACGCGCTTCGGGCGCGTTATAGCCGAGCAGATAGAGCAGCGTGTGCGCCATGTCGGCCTGGAAACCCAGGGTCTTGGGCCGATCCACGCCTTCGAGCACATCGAGCATGGCGCGCCACGAATGCATGCCGCCCCAGCAGATCTCGCCCTCGGCGGCCAGCCATTCGCCCGCGTCCTCCGCGATGTCGCAGGCTTGCGCGAAGGTGTCGATGGTCAGCCGCGTGTTGCCGGCGGGATCTTTGGCCCAGTCGGCGACGCCGCCCGAGGAGTCGATGCGGATGACGCCCGACGGTCGCACGCCCAGTTCGCGCAGCCGCCGGCCGATGCGGCACGCCTTGCGCACCTGCTCCAGCCAGTGGGCGCGTTTCTCCGCGTCGCCGAAGGCGCAGCCGCTCCACACCGGCGCCACCAGCGAACCGATGGCCAGACCTTTGGCGGTCACGGTGTCCGCGAGGCGTTTGAGGTCATCATCCGTCGAATCGATATCGACATGCGGCGCGCAGAGGAAGAGGTCGATGCCGTCAAACCGGGTGCCGCCTACGCAGGCGGCCGCGGTGAGGTCGATCATGGTCGCGAGGTCGATGGCCGGCTCGGGCGTGCCGGGGCCTTTGCCCACGACGCCCGGCCACGTGGCGTTATGCAGTTTCGGGAAGGTGTTGGACATGGCGTGATCCTTTCTGGAAGGGATTGTTTCTCACACGAAGGACACCAAGGTCACGAAGGTCAAGATGAATGATGATCTTCCCTTTGTGTCCTTCGTGCCTTTGTGTGAGATGACACATTAACCCTGCCGGCCGATTTCCGGCGCATCCGGGTTCACTTCGGGGCCGAAGTAGCGCAGGATTTCCAACGGCTCGCTCTGCGAGGCGTTCACGTAAGTGACGCCCGCGCGCGCGGCCTCGTGCACCACGAAGAACTCGTCGTCCGTGATGTCGTGGAAGCGGATCATGTTGGGGCTGGAGAGCCGCTGCCCGTTGATCGTGCCCTCGCCCTGCACGGCGATCAAGCAGTAGGCGCCATTGTCCTTGACGGTGCAG
>Ga0123329_1005006_pt1 | contig 10130 bp, 14 predicted proteins | sample BioC12SIPDNA_FD_89703 | JGI IMG/M metagenome (GOLD analysis project Ga0123329, IMG submission 89703) | Anaerobic biogas reactor microbial communites from Washington, USA - Biogas_R1_B C12 SIP DNA | ecosystem: Engineered > Bioreactor > Anaerobic > Unclassified | place: Washington, USA | collected... | reverse complement strand
GCGCGCGCGCCGAACGGCTTCAGCGCCTCGTTCGCGCGGCCCAGCAGTTCAAGCGCCCGGCCGCGCGCCCCGTCGACGCCGTAGACGGACGCGGACGTCAGCTTGCCGCTCCTCTCGTCCTTGCCGATAGTCTTCCCGACCTCGGGCGCGGAGCCGACGACGTCGAGTATGTCGTCCGTCGCCTGGAACAGCATGCCGAACGCGCACGCGTATTCGGTCAAGGCGGAAAGCTCCGTCTCGTTGGCCCCGGAAAGGCGCGCCGCCGCGCGCAGAGCCCCGACGAACATCGCGGCGGTCTTGCCCGCGTGAATCTCCGCGAGCAAAACCTCGTAATTTTCCGCGGCGATCCCGCCTTCGGCCTCGAGGTCGAGGCACTGGCCGCGGATCATGCCGGAGACGCCCGCGCCCCTCGCGATCTCCGAAATCGCGAGCAGGCACGGCCGCTCGCGCCCGGGGGCCTGCAGCGCGCGCTCGAGCATCACCTCGAACGCGAAGTTCAAGAGCCCGTCGCCGGCGAGTATCGCCTGCCCGACGCCGAACACGACGTGGTTCGTCGGCTTGCCGCGCCGGAGGTCGTCGTCGTCCATGCCGGGCAGGTCGTCGTGGATCAGCGAATAGGCGTGGATCATCTCGACCGCGCACGCGAAGTCGAGCGCCTCATCCCGGTCGCCGCTGAGCATGTCGACCGCCGCGAGCAGCATCGACGGGCGCAGCCGCTTGCCGCCCGCGAGCGCGCTGTAGCGCATCGCCTTGTGCAGCACGAGGTCGCCGTCCGGCAGCAGTTGGTCGAGCCGTTCGTCGACGAGCGCCCGGTATTCCGGAAGCGTCATTCGGACATTTCCCCCTCGAGCATGTCTTCCCCCGTTGCGGTCAGCACGCGTATGCGCTTGTCGCCCTCCGCGAGCAGCTTTTCGAGCCTCGCCTTCAGCACCATGCCGCGCTCAAACGCCCGGAAGGACTCCTCGAGCGGCAATTCGCCCGTCTCCAGCGCGCGCACCAGACTCTCGAGCTCCTCCATCCCCTGTTCAAAACCCACGTTTTCCATCACAGAACCTCCGCGGGCACGTCGCCGTCCCGCATCCGTATTTCAACTGTTTCTCCGGACCGCAATTGCGCCGCATCCGGCACGCAAATGCCGCCCTTTCGCACGACCGCGTAGCCGCGCGCGATCACCCGCTCGGGGTCGAGCGCGTCGAGCGACCGCTCCGCGAGGTCGAGCCGCCGCCTGAGCGCGTCGCGCCGCCTTTCAAGCGCCAGCGGGAGCCGGGCCGTCAGCGCCTTGAGCGCGGCCTCGCGCCGCTCGATCAGCATCCTCTTCGGGTGTGCAAGCGCCGCCGAGCCCGCGAGCGCCCGCAGCCGCGCCCAGCGCAGCTCCTGCGAGCGCGAGAGCGCCCGCGAAAGCGCCCCGGAGAGCTTCATGACCGACTGCCGGAGCTCGGCGAGCACCGGCACCGCGAGCTCCGCGGCGTTCGACGGCGTCGACGCGCGCGCGTCCGCGGCGAAGTCCGCGATTGTGAAGTCCGTCTCGTGGCCGACGCAGGAGATCACCGGGATTTTCGACGCCGCGATCGCGCGCGCGACGATCTCCTCGTTGAACGGCCACAAATCCTCGATCGAGCCGCCGCCGCGACCGACGAGGATCACGTCCGGCCGGCCGTCGCGGTTCAATCGCTCGATCGCCCCGACGATCTCCCTGGCGGCCAGAGCGCCCTGCACCGCGCACGGCGCGAGCAGGATTCCGACGTTCGGATTGCGCCTTCTGGACACGCGTATGATGTCCCGGATGACCGCGCCGGTCCGCGACGTCGCGACGCCGATCATCTTCGGAAACAGCGGAATCTCGCGCTTTCTGGCAGGGTCGAACAACCCCTCGGCCGCGAGCCTCTGCTTGAGCTTTTCAAACCGCAGGTACAGCTCCCCCGCGCCCTCGGCCTTCATCGACTGCACGTAGAGCTGGTAGGTGCCGCCGGCCGCGTACAGCGACGCGCTCGCGCGCACGGTCACGCGCATGCCGTCCTCCGGCTCGAACGAAAGCGACAGCGCCTGCTGCCGAAGCATCACGCACTGCACGCGCGCCAGCTCGTCCTTCAGCGCGAAGTAACAGTGGCCGCTCACGTGCCGCTTGAACCCCGAAATCTCGCCGCGCACCTCGACCGCGCGAAGCACCGGGTCGCCGGCGAGCTTCTTGCGCACGTACTCGTTGAGCTCCGAGACCGAGAGCGTCCACTTCTCATCCATGCCGCGTCTCGCAGGCGACGATCGTATTCTGCATCAGCATCGCGATCGTCATCGGCCCGACGCCGCCGGGGACCGGCGTGATCGCCCCCGCGACCGGAAGCGCCGAGGCGAAGTCGACGTCGCCGACGACCTTGCCGTCCGGGAGCCTGTTCATGCCGACGTCGATGACCGCCGCGCCGGGCTTTATCATGTCGCCGGTGATGAGCCCCGCGCGGCCGACCGCCGCGACGAGTATGTCCGCGCTGCGCGCGAAATCGGCGAGGTCCTTCGTGCGGGAGTGGCAGACCGTGACCGTCGCGTGCTCGTTCAACAGCAGCATCGCCATCGGCTTTCCGACGATGTTCGACCGGCCGACGACGACCGCGTGCCTGCCCCGAAACGCCGTCCCCGCGCGCCGCAAGAGCTCCATGCAGCCCGCCGGCGTGCACGGCAGCACGCTCTTCTGCCCGGAGAACAGAAGCCCCGCGTTCACGACGTGGAAGCCGTCCGCGTCCTTCTCGGGCGCGACCTCGGCGAGCACGCGGCGCTCGTCGATGTGCCTCGGGAGCGGCAGCTGCACGAGCATCGCGTCGACCGTCTCGTCCTTGTTGAGCGCCTGAATCTCCGCGATCAGCGCGTCCTCTTCGATGTCGCCGGGCAGCGTGACCTCGCGCGACAGGATGCCGATCTCCTCACAGGCGCGCTTCTTGTTGCGCACGTAGATCAGGCTCGCCGGGTCGTCGCCCGCGAGCACGACCGCGAGGCACGGCGCGATTCCCCTCTCCCGAAGCGCCGCGGCGCGCCCCTTCAGCTCCGCGCGAATCTCCGCCGCGATTCCCTTGCCGTCAATGATGTTTCCCATCGCAAAATTCCTCCCAACCGATCAATGCAACGCCGCAGGCGTTGTCGCCGGAGAGCTCCGGCGCCCCCCAGTGGATGTTCACGGGGCAGTCGAGCCGCGAAAGCCGCGCGGGAAGCAATTCCCGAAGCAGCCCCGAGGACGCGACGCCGCCGGAGATCAAGGCGCTTGCGAGCCGCGTGCGCCGGTATGCGTCCGAGATCAGCCTCGCGACCGCGCGCACGAGGTACGAGAACACCTCGGCCGCCACGTCCTCCGGCCTCGCGCCCGCGTCGAGCATGCGCATAGCCTCGGCCTCCGCGCCGGAGAACGACACGTCGCCGTCCCGGTGCGCAAGCGGCATCGCGCTCCTCGCCTCGCCCAATCGCGCAAGTTTCTCGAGCGCCGGCCCCGCCGGGAACGGAAGCCCCATCCTCACGCCGACGCGGTCGACGAACTGCCCCGCATGCAAGTCGCTCGACCCGGCGAGCCGCCCGATATGAAGCCCCGGGCGCACGCGCAGCATCTCCGTCGTGCCGCCGGACAGGTGCGCGGCCAGAAACTCCTCATCCGCGAGCCCCGAACCCACCAGAGCCGCGCGCACATGCCCCTGCTGGTGGCTCGTCTCGTACTTTGGAACGCGAAGCGCCGCCGCGATGGATCGGGCAAACGACAGCCCCGCGAGGAACACCGGCATGTACGAGCCCTCGACGTCCCGCGGCCGCGCGCTCGCGCAGACGGCTCGGATCGAGATGTCTCCCGCCTCGGAGAGCATCTCCTCGAGCAGCTCCGGAAGCCGGTTTACATGCTGAAACAGCGCGTCGGACTGCCTCAGTCCGCGCGCGCCGCCCTCGACCTCCAGAAGCTTCCTGCGGTGAACGGCGATGCCCTCCGCGCCCGCAAGCGCGACGGAGGTCGTGTAGCAGCTCGTGTCGATGCCAAGCGCCGTCTCGGTCATTGCGCTTCGCCCCGGGAGATGCCGCCGAGCACGCCGTGGACGAACTGCGGCGCCTTGTCGCCGGAGTAGAGCTTCGCGAGCTCGACCGCCTCGTTGATGACGACGCCCGCGGGCGTCTGCCCCGACATCAGCTCATACGCGCCGAGCCGCAAAATCGCGAGGTCGACGCGCGAAATCCTATCGAGCTTCCAGCCGTGCGCGCAGGCCTCGATCCGCCGGTCGAGCTCCGGCGCGCTCTCGACGACGCCCTCGAACACGCGGTTCATATAGGCGTATTCCTCCTCGCCGGGCTCCGCCCCGAGGAGGCCCAGGCGCGTCTCCTCGCCGCCCTCGCCGCCCATTTCCCACTCGTAGATCAGCTTCATCGCGTGCGTGCGCGCCGTAACCCTGTTCATCCGCATACTCCTTTGACACAAGCATTGCGGAGGCGCAAAACCCGCGCCGCCGCAATGAGAAATGTATTTCGGGCCCCTAGTTTTCCGGCTCCGCGGGCTTTTCCTCCTCCGCGTCCGCGAACTCGCCCTCGACCTCGAACAGGTCGTCCACGACGGGATCGTCGGGAACCGCGGCCTCGGGCTCCGGATACGGCTCCGGATCGGGAACCTGCTCCGGCTCGAAAACCTGCTCAGGCTGCGGCTCGGGCTCCGGCTCGGGCTCCGAAACCCGCTCCGGCTTCGAGGCGTTCTCCTGCTGCCGGACGGGCTCCGGCGCGTGCGGCGCGGCCTGAATCTCCCGCCAGACGCGGCCCCTCTTTGTGACGCGCTGGGGCTTCGCGGCGGCCGCGGCGCCCGCGAGCGAGCTCACGGTGATCTCGACCGTGCGCACGGCGACGCCGCAGTTGACCTCGATGTTGTTGCGGATCGTCCGCTGCATGTTCATCGTCACCGTCGGCACGTGCGAGTCGCTCAAAAGCGACAGGTCGACGGAGACGGAGATGGAGTCGTCGTCGGCGCCGATGCGTATCTTCATGTCCTGCACGCCCTCGACGTGGCCGATCGCCTGGCGCGCCATCTGCTCGAGCGCCGACAGCGCGATCCGAACGCGGCCGCCGTCGCCGGAGTTCACGGTGATGAACGCGCGGTCCCGCCGGTCGCCCCTTCGGAAGATCATCATCATCATGTAGACGCCCAGAAGCGCCACGATCGCGGTCAGGCCGTAGGCGACCAGCATCGCGCCGAACTCGCCGATCTCGGCCTCAAGCCCCAGTACGATTTCGCGGATCATGTCCGTGCCCAGCGGCCTGAGCGCCGTGCCGAGCAGGAGCACAAACGCGAGCAGCACAAACAGAAACATCAGCACCCGGTCCCAAAAACTCGCTCTCATGGAAACCCCTCCCCCGCCCGGCGAGAGCTACTTCTCGGCCTCGCCGGCTCCGTCGTCCACCTCGGGCTCTTCGGGCAAGTCGTCCGGCTCGTCGTCTTCGAAGTCGTCGAGCTCGTCGTCCTCCAGATCGTCCTCCAGGTCGTCCTCGGGCATCTCGGCTTCGGCCGTCGGATGGGGCGGCTGCTTCGCGGCCTCCTCTTCGGGCTCCTGCTTCTCCTGTTGCTCCTGCGCGCTCTTTTCGAGCAGCTTCTGCTGGTGCTCCTTCAGCTCCTTCGTCGCGCGGTTCTCGCGCTCGAAGCTGACGCCCTGCACGTGCACGTCGACATTGCGCACGTCCAGGCCGCTCATCGTCTCGATCGCCTTTTTGATGTTCTCCTGTATGTTTCGGGCAACGTCCGGCACGGGGGAGCCGTACTCGACGATGATGGTCACATCCACGGCCACCATGTTCCCGTCGATGTCCACGCGCACGCCCTTTGTGAAGTTGCGGCTGGACTTGCGGGAGAACATGTCCGCAAAACCGGTGGAGACGCTGGCCATGCTGGAAACACCCTCGACTTCCTGCGCCGCGAGCCCCGCGATGGTCTCCACTACGCCTGTGGCAAAGGATACGCTGCCGTCCGGATTCTCGTCGAGCTTGACGTCCGACGGATAATTGTCGCTCATATCGCAGACCTCCTTTTGAACATTATACCAGAAAACCGGGCGGCTGGCAAATGGTTCTGCTTTAATTTATTGGGATGATCTTGACGTTGCCGCCGGAGAGGCCGGTTTCCCGCAATACGAGTTCGAGGATCACCGCGCTCTCCTGCCTGGTGATGCCCTCCGCGCGCACGAGCACGTTCGCGGAATCGGTGTGAACCGTCGCGACCGCGCCCTCGTACCCCCTGGCGCGCAGCACGCCCTCGATCGTCAGTTCCTTCTCCGCCCAGTCCGCGAGCTCGATCAGTTTCCGCTGCGCGAGCGCGCGCGTCTCGTCGTCGGTCTTTTCGCCGTAGATGATCTCGCTCAACTGCGCGGTCTGCATCGCGCGCAACTGCTCGCGCTCGGTCTGGAACTCGACGAGCGGGTCGATCTCCTCCTCCAAAGCGGGAGGCGGCTGCGCCACGGTCTCGACCGCGTCCTTCTTCAAAAACAACCCCGGCCAGATCGCCGCGACGCCCGCGGCGAGCACCGCGACAAAGCAAATCGCCAGCGTCCACTTTCTTAGCATGCTATTCCCTCCGCATCTCTATGACTTCAATCCGGGAAAGCTCGGTGTCCAAGAGCGCCTTCGCCGCCTGCGCGAGCGCGAGCCGGACGCGCACGGCGTCCGCGCCCTCGGCGACGATCACGACGCCCAGCACCGCGCCGTCGCGCTCGGTGACCATCGCGCGCACCTCGCCCGCGCCGTCGACCGCCGAGAGCACGCGCTCGAGCCGCGCCTCGAGCTCCGTCGGCTGCGCGGAGTTCGGCGCCGCCTCGCGGTTTGTCGAGAGGAACAGAAGCGCGAACACGCACACCGCGACCAGGAGCAGCAGCCATTCGAGCCTGCGCGCTCCGTGGATTTTCTCCTTGAGGCCCTTCCACGCGCCCGTCATGCGATGAGCGCGGCCGCCGCCCGCGCGATCAAAAGCGTCGCCGAAAGCCCGAACAGAAACCGGACGCCCTTTTTCTTCGTCCCCTCCGGAAGCAACAGCTCCAGCGCCGCCGACAGCGCGCAGATTGCCGTGAGCCGAACCACCGCTTCCGTTAGCCGCTCCATCCACACCACCTACCTCACCACGCCCTGCCCGGCGGTCAGCACACCGCCCAGCAACAGCGTCAGAATGACCGCGCCGGACACGCACACGACGAGCAGCATGCCCGCGACGCCGGAAAACTTGTCCGAGAGCTCGATCAGCGCGTCCTCGGCGACGGGCTCGAGCATCGCCGACACGAGCTTCAGCGCGATAAGCGCCGCGACGAGCGCCATCAGCGGCCGCGCGCAGATCGAGAGGAGCACCATGATCCCCGTCACGCCGGCCGCGTTCTTGACCAACAGCACGCTCGAGACGAGCGCGTCCATGGTGTTCGCGACCTCGCCGCCGATGATGGGCAGCAGGTTGTCGACCGCGTAGCGCGCGGTGCGAACCGCCGCGGAGTCGTAGCCGGAGCCGAGCAGCGCCTTGACCGCCGAGAGCCCGAGAAAGCCCGTCATCAGGACGCCGGTCGTCCAGTTGACCACGGCTTTGACGAGGTCAAACAGCCGGTCGAGCTTCAGCTTCGGGCTCAGATTCCCCGCGACCGCGAGCGCCGAGGCGATCGCGCAGAGCTTCAGCCCGACGCCCGCGAGCAGCGCCGAAAACGCGTTGCCCGCGAGCGCCGACAGCGGCGTCACGAGCGCCGCCGACGCGGTCGCACCGGAGAGCGACAGAAGCGTCGCCATCACCGGGAACACCGCGTCCGACAGCGACGCGATCCTCTGCGTCAGCGCCTGCGCGTCCGCGATCAGCCGCACAAACCACGTCGTCAGCTTCGCGGCGCACACGAGGTACGCGATCTGCGAGACGACCGCCGTGCCGCGCCCGTCGCCCGCGAGCTGCCTGGCGAGCGCGCTCAGAAGCGCCGGCGCGAGCAGCCCCATGACCATGCCCGCCGCGTTCGCGAGCTCCGAGAGCAAGGTGTCCTTCGCCTTCTCGAGCAGTTGGTCGATGTCCCATATGTCCTCGCCGGACGCGATCGAGAGCACCATTTCGCGCACGTCCACGTCCGTGCCCTCGGCGGCCTCCTCGAGCTTGGAGAGGTCGATCGCGTCGACGACGCCGACAATGTCGACGTTCTCCTCGGCAAGCGCCGGGGCCGCGAGCAGCAGAATCAGCAGCGCCGCCGCGGCGGCGAAAATGCGCCCCGTCATGCGAGCGCCTTCGTGACCAGCGAAAACAGGTCGGCGATCAGGGGTGCCGCCATCGCGAACAGCGTCACGCGCACCGCGAGCTCGATCCGCCCCGCGAGCGCCTTCTCGCCGGCGTCCTCGCAGATCTGCGACGCGAACTCCGCGATCAACGACACCCCCGCCGCGCGCAGGATCAGCGCGGGGCCTCCGTCCATGCCGGCCGCGTTCGCGAAGCCCGCGACGGACTCCGCGGCGTCCTTGAGCCCCGGCACGAGCATCACGAACACCGCCGCGCCCGCCGCGAGCGCGACGCCCGCCGCGAGCTCCGGGCGCTGCGAGCGCATCGTCGCCGAGGCGAGCGCCGCCGCGACCAGCAAAAGCACGATTCTGACCGCGTCCATCAGTTCAGCTGAAACACGGCGCGCACGCTGTCGAAGAAGCCCGCGAGCATATTGACGACCATCAGAAGCACCACGACGAGCCCGGAGAGCGTCGCGAGCATCGCCACGTCCTCGCGCCCCGCGCGCGTGAGCACCTGCGAGATCACCGCGGTCAATATGCCGATCGCCGCGATCTTGAATACGAAATCGATGTCCATACGGCCCTCCATTTTCCCCGTCAGACGAACGCGATCGCGAGCATCAGCCCGCAGAGCAGCCCGAGCGTCGTGTACAGCTTCCCCTTTTCCGCGCCGCTCTTCGCGGCCTCGCTCTCGAGCCTGCCGACCTCGCGCAGTGCCGAGGAGAACAGCACCTCCTGCTCCGCGCGCGAGGTCATGCCCAGCCCGTCGAACAGCTGCGCGAGCGCGTTCAGGTCGTCCGCCGTCAGGCAGTCGAGCATCGCCCCGCGCTTTGTCAGCTGCGCGGCCGCCTTCTTCCACGCCGAGGCCGCGCCCTCCCCGCCCGCGAGCAGCGAGCCCGCGAGCTTGAACGGCTCGAAGCCCGATTTTTCGAGCGCGGCGTGCAGCGGCAGCAGGCGCTCCAGCATCTGAATCCGCAGAAGCTGCATCGCGTCCATCGCCTGCCGAAGCGCCGCCGCGCGCCGCAAACACCCCTGCGCGATGCTCCTGCCGATCAGCGCCGAGCCGATCGCCGCCAGGACCACGAGCGCGATTCTCATGCGCTTCCCCCCAGTTCCCGTATTTCCGCGAGGCGCCCGAGCCCGCCGTCGATCAGCGCGACGAGGTCAAACGCCCCGCATCGGATCATCTCCCGGAGCGCCGGCCGCCTCTCGGCCTCGCGGACGCTCGAGGCGTGCGCGCTCGCCAAGACCGCCGCGCCGGAGCGCCGCGCGTCGAGCACCGCGTCGGCGTCGCGCTTCCCGCCGAGCTCGTCCGTCACGACGACGTCCGGCTTCAAGGAGCGCACCATGTGCGAGATCGCGATGTGCTTCGGGCACATATCCATCACGTCGGTGCGAGGCCCCACGTCGAGCGTCGGGATGCCCGCGCGGCACGCGGCGAGCTCGCCGCGCTCGTCCGCGAGCGCCACCGTGTAGCCCGCGTCCGAGATCAGCCGCGCCGCGTCGCGCAAAAGCGTCGTCTTGCCCATGCCGGGCCTGGAGACGATCAAGGCGCTCCGGGCCGCGCCGCCCTTCGTGAGCTCCCTCGCGAGCGCGGTTCCGGCCCCCCGGACCTCCCGCGCGACGCGCACGCACAGCGCGCTCAAATACGTGATCGCCGTCAGCCTTCCCGCCTCAACCGCGCAGCGCCCCGACACTCCGACGCGCGAGCCGCCCGGCAGCGTGAAAAACCCCTGCCGAAGTTCGTCCTCCCACGCGTACAGGCTGTGCTCGAGCATCCTGGCGGCGATCTCCTGAAACTCCTCCGGCCTGAGCGGCTCCTTTAGAAGCTCGTCCCCGCCCGAAAAGCAAAGCTGCGGGCGGGAGGCCGGGCGGAGGCGCAGCTCGGTCAGCACGCCGCCCCGCGCGCGGACGCGCTC
>Ga0123329_1005005_pt1 | contig 10131 bp, 9 predicted proteins | sample BioC12SIPDNA_FD_89703 | JGI IMG/M metagenome (GOLD analysis project Ga0123329, IMG submission 89703) | Anaerobic biogas reactor microbial communites from Washington, USA - Biogas_R1_B C12 SIP DNA | ecosystem: Engineered > Bioreactor > Anaerobic > Unclassified | place: Washington, USA | collected... | reverse complement strand
TGGCGTGCGTCCATCTGCTGTTCAATGTCCTCGGGGCCCTGATCTTCTATCCGCTTCGGTGGATTCCCATCGGCATGGCCAACGCCCTGGCCGTCAAGGCCGCCGAAAGCAAGCGGTATGCCATCTTCTTCGTCGTGGGCGTCTTTTTCGCGCTGCCGATGGTCGGCATCGGTGCTTACGAGTTCTACGTGTACGTCCTTGCGGGGAAATGACCATGTTGAAGGCGCTGCTGACGGCATGGCGCGGCGACAATGCCTTGCGCCTGATGCTCGACCAGTTTGACCAGATGCTGGCTCACGACCAGTGGATGTTCGAGCGCGCCACCAGCACCTACTGGCGTCTGGCCGAGTGGTCCGAGGTGCGCGACGTGCTCTACGCCCGCGACAAGCAGGTCAACGAGCTGGAGCGATCCATTCGCCGCGCGGTCGTCAGGCACCTGGTCCTCCATCCCGGCGGCGACGTCACGGCCTGTCTCATCATGATGAGCGTCGTCAAGGACGCCGAGCGAGTCGGCGACTACTGCAAGAACATCTTCGAGGTCGGCAAGTGGTTCCGCCACGAGTACACCTCGCCGCGGTACGTCGGCCCGCTGCGGGAAATCCGAGAAGCGGTCCTGGGCCTGTTCGACAGGACGCGCAAGGCTTTCCGCGAGAGCCACATGGACCTGGCGACGGACGTCATCCGGACGTTCGAAGGAATCAAGACCAAGTGCGATCTGATCGTTGAGCAGTTGCTTCGCCAGAAGGATGATATGCCTACCGACGAAGCGGTCTCCTACGGCATGCTGTGCCGTCACATGAAGCGTACCGCCGCCCACCTGGCCAACATCGCCAGCAGCGTGGTGACGCCCGTGGAGAACCTCGACTTCGCCGATGAACAGGTGTCGCCGAAGGAGTAGCTCCTGCGGCCGACGTGCCTGCGGCGCTTCTGTCTGCGACGCACCAGAAACCACGGGTGAGGGCTGTTGATGCACGACGTTCCCGAAACCTCCGCAGTGCCGGCATCGATGGCCCGGCCCGGCGTTCTTCACCGATGGACCCAGATTCTGCGTCGAGGGCCCGAGTGGCGACGCACTCTGTGGCTTGGCGTGCAGGCCGCCGTCCTGGTCTACTTCTTCCTGGCTGCCATCAACATGATGGGCAAAGGGATCAAGACCATTGCCCAGAATCCGCAGTACGCCCAGGCGTTTCCCAACGATCCTGCCTTCGATCTCTGCGCGAAGGATCCGCAGCAGGCCTCCCGAATCGTCGTCGCGCCGGCCGAGGCGGGAGGACGCGACCTGGTCGGACGCACCGTGGGCGCCATCGGCACCGTGGGGCAGGACGGCGGATACGTCGCCGTCGGCGACCGGGCGGTCCGGGCCGTCTGCGTCGAGGGCGTCGCCCTGCATCGCAGTTGTGTCCGCATCGTCGACCTCCGCGGCGACCTGCTCGTCGTCGAGCCCGTGCCCGAGCACAAGCAGTGGCTCTATACGATCTTCAGTTATGCCGAGAACCCGTTCGTGGCCCTCATGGTCGGCATCCTGGTCACCGCGGTGTTCCAGTCCAGCTCGTTTACCACCAGCTTCGCCGTCGGGATGATCGCCACGATCAACGGCTTCGACCTGAAGCTGGCCATCCCCCTGATCATGGGCGCCAACATCGGCACAAGCGTCACCTGCATTCTGGTGTCTCTCGGCTACATCCGCCGCCGCGACGAGTTCCGCCGCGCCTTCGCGGGGGCCACCGTTCACGACTTCTTCAAGATTCTGACCGTCCTGGTGCTGTTCCCGCTGGAGTTGAGCTCGCACATTCTCCAGCGCCTGTCCGAGCACCTGGCCGGGCTGGTCTATCACGGGGGCAGGGCCTCCTTCTCCGACGAGCCCACCAACTGGATCGGCGTCGCGGTCAGCCCCGTCGTCGGCGTCGTCAAGTGGTTCCTGGCCGACCTGCTCTCTCTTGGCGAAACGCCGGTCGGCGCCGTGATGACCGTCGTTGCGGTGGCGCTGCTGTTCGTGTCGCTGCTTCTGCTGGTCGGCGTCTTGAAGAAACTGGTCCTGCGCCGCGCCGAATCGCTCTTCGACCGGGTCTTCTTCCGCAACGCGCCGGTGGCCTTCCTGGTGGGGCTGGTGCTCACGGCCTCCGTGCAGTCCAGCAGCGTCACCAGCAGCCTCGTCGTGCCGCTGGTGGCCGCCGGCCTGCTGACGCTGAACCAGATCTTCCCCTACCTGATGGGCGCCAACATCGGCACCACGGTGACGGCCCTGATCGCCGCCTTCGCCACCAGCGCCGCCACCGAGGAAGGCGCCAAACTGGGACTGACCCTCGCCTGTGTTCACTTGCTTTTCAACGTGTTCGGCGCCATGATATTCTATCCGCTGCGATGGATACCCATTGCCATGGCCAACGGCCTGGCCAACAGGGCGGCCGAATCGCGACGCTATGCCGTCATGTTCGTGCTCGGCATCTTCTTCGGAGGGCCCGTGCTGGGCATTGTGCTTCATTGGCTGTATGTCAGACTCGTCGGAGGGTAGTCATGTTCAAGAGGCTTATGGATGCCTGGCGCGGCAAGAATACGCTCAGCCTGATGCTCGACCAGTTCGACCAGATGCTCGCCCACGACCAGTGGATGTTCGAGCAGGCCATCAGCACCTACATGCGGACCCGCCCATGGGAGGAAGTCCAGGGGCCGCTCTACGCCCGCGACAAGCAGGTCAACGAACTCGAACGCGCCATCCGCCGCGAGGTGGTCCGGCACCTGGTCGTCCATCCCGGCGACGACGTCGTCGCGTGCCTGATCATGATGAGCGTTGTCAAGGACGCCGAACGTCTCGGCGACTACTGCAAAAACATCTTCGAGGTCGGTAAGCTGTTCCGCTTCGAGTACACCGCGCCGCGCTACCTGGAGCCCTTGAAGGAAATCCACGGCGCCGTCAGCACGCTGTTCGACAAGACACGGCAGGCTTTCCGCGAGAGCAACGCCGAACTGGCCCGCGCCGTCCTCGATGCCTTCGAGGGCGTCAAGACCAAGTGCGACCTGATCGTCGAGCAACTCCTCCGGCAGAAGGACAATCTGCCGACCGACGAAGCGGTCTCGTACGGCATGCTCTGCCGCCACATGAAACGTATCGGCGCGCACCTGTCGAATATCGCCTCCAGCGTCGTCGCGCCCGTCGAGAACATCGACTTCGCCGACGAACGCGAAGAGCCCGGCAACTGACCGGCGGAGATTCCCTGTGGCAGGCGCCGAGTTGAACGACATTCTCCGCCGCGTGGCTTCCGGCGATCTGACCGTCGCCGAGGCGATGGGCCGTCTGGCCACCCCCGCCTTCGAGGACCTGGGGTTCGCCAAGGTCGATCACCACCGCCGCGCGCGGTGCGGCTTCCCCGAGGTCATCTTCTGCCCCGGCAAGACGCCCGAGCAGATCGTCGAGATCGCCCGGAGCCTCTCGGCTCGCCGGCACACGGTCCTGGCCTCACGTGCCGATGCCGCCGCCGCGGCCGCGCTGGCCGAAGCGTTCCCGGCCTGCCGCCACAATCCTGTCGCACGCACCCTGGTGCTGCCCGGCACGGAACCCACGCCCCGGCTGCCCGGGACGGTTCTCATCGTCTGTGCCGGCACGAGCGACCTGCCGGTGGCCGAGGAGGCCCGCGAGACGGCCGAGGCCCTGGGCTGCTCGGTCCGGTGCCTCAGCGACGTCGGCGTGGCCGGCATCCACCGCCTCCTGGCCCATCAGGCCGAGCTGCGCGAGGCCGCCGTTGTCGTCGCCATCGCCGGCATGGAAGGCGCCTTGCCGAGCGTCGTCTCGGGACTGGTGGACGTGCCCGTCATCGCCGTGCCCACGAGTGTCGGCTACGGCGCCCACCTCGGCGGCCTGACGCCACTGCTGGCCATGCTCAACAGTTGCGCCAGCGGCGTCGTCGTCGTGAACATCGACAACGGCTTCGGTGCGGCGTACAATGCCGCCCTGGTGTGCCGCACCGCCGCCAGGTTCGCACAGCGCGCGATGCCCTGACGCCGCATCGCAGCGTGCGGCGGTGCCGACGCCGGGCCGAAGGATTTCCCGCGACGTGCGTCCAGGTTCCGGCCGATGCCGGCGACACGCTGACCCACTGCGAGGACTGACCATGGAACGAATCACCCGACTGCCGCCCCCTCCGCCGCGGCCCGAGTCCGGTCACAAAGGAACCTTCGGCACGGTGCTGGTGGTCGGCGGCTCGCGCGGCATGGCCGGCGCCGTCGCCCTGGCCGGTCGCGCCGCCCTGGCCTCCGGGGCCGGGCTGGCCAGGCTGGCCGTCCCCGACGCCGTCCTCGACACCGTGGCCGCCATGGCCCCCTGTTGCACCACCGTGCCATTGCCCGACACCCCTTCCGGACGCCTGCATCCGCAGAGCGCCATCGACGTGCTTCGCGCCGCCGCCGAGGCGACGGTCGTTGCCCTCGGGCCCGGTCTGGGCTGCGATTGCGATACTGTCATGGTCGTCCGCGGCATCGTCGAGAACCTCGATCGCCCCCTCGTCGTGGACGCCGATGCGCTGAACGCCCTGGCCCGGATCGGCGGCTTGGGGGCCCTCGTCTCGAAGCCGGCGGTCATGGTCATCACGCCGCATCCGGGCGAAGCGGGACGGCTGCTCCGCACCACGACCGCGTCGGTCCAGGCCGATCGCCAGGCCGCGGCCGTCCGACTGGCCGAGGCCGGAGTCACGGTGCTGCTGAAAGGGCAGGGCACTCTGGTGACCGACGGCCGTCGCCTCTATGTCAACGGCACCGGCAACAGCGGCATGGCCACCGGCGGCAGTGGCGACGTTCTGACGGGGCTCGTGGCGGCCCTGGTGGCCCAGGGGATGAGCGGTTTCGAGGCGGCCGTCCTCGCCGCGCACGTTCACGGAGCGGCCGGAGACCTCGCGGCCGAGCAGGATGGCGAAACGGCCGTCACGGCCGAGAGCATTTTGCGTTGCCTGCCTGCGGCCCGAGTGCTACAATGACGGCTTATTTTCCTGGCGCACCTGCGCCTCATGCAAGGAAGAAGGAGTGATGGTCCATGGCAATGCGTGATCCGGTCCAAGGCAAAGTCGGCCGCAAGGACGACATGCGATTCCTGCTCAAGCAAATGATGCAGATTCGGGCGTTCGAGGACAAGGTCTTCGAGCTTCTGGCCCGCGACATCCTCAAGGGGGCCAGCCACGTCTACGCCGGCCAGGAGGCCGTCGCCGTCGGGGCCATGCAGGCCATTACCGACAAGGATCTTATCACGAGCACCCACCGCGGCCACGGTCATTGCCTTGCCCGCGGCGGCACGCTCAAGCTCATGCTCGCCGAACTGTGCGGCAAGGAAACCGGCTATTGCCGCGGCCGCGGCGGCTCGATGCACATCGCCGACGTCAACGCCGGCAACCTCGGCGCCACGGGCATCGTCGCCGGCAACATCCCGGTGGCCACCGGCGCCGCCCTGGCCTGCAAGATGCGCAACCAGGGGCAGGTCGTCCTTTGCTTCTTCGGCGACGGGGCGTCCAACAACGGCACCTTCCACGAGTCGCTCAACATGGCTGGCGTCTGGAAGCTCCCGATCGTCTACATCATCGAGAACAACCTCTACGGCATGAGCGTCTCCGTGAAGCGGGCCTGCGCGGTCCAGGACATCGCCACCCGCAGCTCGGCCTACGCCATGGACGGCGTGATCGTCGACGGCCAGCGCGTGCTCGACGTGCAGGCCACGGTCGCCGAGGCCGTCAAGCATGCCCGCGAGGGCAAAGGCCCCATGGTCGTCGAAGCCAAGACGTACCGCTACCGCGGCCACAGCCGCAGCGACCCGCGCGTCTACCGCACCAAGGAAGAAGAGGCCTACTGGCACGATCACGACCCGATCAAGCTGTTCCGCGAACTGCTCGCCGCCCAGAAGGTCATGACCGAGGCCGAGATGGATGCTGTCGAGGCCGAGGTGGACCAGGAAATGGCCGAGGCCGAGAAGTTCACCCTCGACGAGTCGGCCTATCCGCCGGCTGAGGCCGTGTTCGAAGACGTGTATGCCGGGTGGATCCAGGGCAAGTACGGCCTGGAACCGATCCAGAAGTGAGGACCGACGACGGCTGCCGAGGCCCCGATGCCGGGCAGACTGCCATAGAGGACGGGAGAGAATTGCAATGGCTCAAGCGTTTTATCGTGAAGCAATCCGGGACGCCCTGGCCGAGGAAATGCGGCGCGATCCGCGCGTCTTCGTGATGGGCGAGGACGTGGCCATCTACGGTGGCGCCTATAGCGCCACCAAGGGCCTGATGGAGGAGTTCGGCGAAGACCGCGTCCGCGATACCGCGATCAGCGAGGCCGCCATCGCCGGCGCCGCCGTCGGCGCCGCCATGGCCGGCATGCGGCCCGTGGCCGAGATCATGTACTTCGACTTCATGACCATCGCCATGGACCAGTTCGTCAACCAGGGTGGCAAGAACCGTTACATGTTCGGCGGCAAGACCACCGTGCCCATGGTCCTGCGCACCGAGGGCGGCGCCGGCCGCTGCATCGCCGCCCAGCACAGCCAGAGCCTCGAAGCCTGGTTCACCCACGCGCCGGGCGTCTTCGTCGTGGCTCCCGCGACGCCCGCCGACGCCAAGGGCCTGCTGAAGACCTGCATTCGCGACGACAACCCCATCCTGTTCATCGAGCACAAGATGCTCTATGGCGTCAAGGGCGAGATTCCCGACGGCGAGCACCTGGTGCCCCTCGGCAAGGCCGCCATCCGGCAGGAAGGCTCCGACCTTACGATCATCTCCTACAGCCGCATGGCCAACACCTGTGCCGAGGTCGGCAAGAAGCTCGCCGCCGACGGCATCAGCGCCGAGGTCATCGACCTGCGCAGCCTCAAGCCGCTCGACACCCGGACCATTCTCGAAAGCGTCCGCAAGACCGGTCGCGTCCTCCTGGTCAGCGAGGCGTGCAGCAACACGAACTTCGTCTGCGAGATCGCCATGCGGATCAACGAGCACGCGTTCGACTACCTCGATGCGCCGATCGTGCGTGTCTGTGCGGCCGATGTGCCGGTGCCGATGAGCCCGACCCTGGAAGACGCCGCGATCCCCAATCCGGACCGCATCATGGAGGCCGCGCGAAAGCTGGCCAAGGGCGAAGTCTGAACGAGCGTCGCGCCGCGACACAGCCGTTAGGAAACCAGTCACATGATCCAGAAGGTTCTGCTTCCCAAACTCGGCCAGACCGTCGAAACCGCCGTCATCGAGACCTGGCGCGTCAAGGAGGGCGACCCCGTCAAGAAGGGCGACGTCCTCTGCGAGATCACGACCGACAAGGCCACCCTCGAGGTCGAATCGTACGTCAAGGGCACCCTCCTGAAGATTCTCGGCCCGACGGGCCAGCCGCTTCCCGTCAACAGCCTGATCGCCGTTGTCGGAGACCCCGGCGAGGCGATTCCGGCGGACCTGCTGGCCGGCGGCGTTCAGGCCGACGCCCCCACAGCAGCGCCAGCCGCTCCGGCCGCAGCGACGCCCGCCCCGGCCCCGACTCCGTCGGCCCCGGCGCCGGCGCGCGAGCCTGCGCCCGTCGCCGCCAAACCGCAACCGGCCCCTGCGCCGGCGGTCCTCGACATTCCCGCGGCTTCCGGACGCCTCTTTGCCTCGCCGCGGGCACGCAAGCTGGCCGCCCACGAGCATGTGCCCCTGGTGGCCCTCAAGGGCTCCGGCCCGAACGGCCGCGTCGTCGAAAAGGACGTGGCCGTCTACGCCGACAAGGTCCGACAGATCGGCGTCACGCCGCTGGCCCGCAAGCTGGCCGCCGAGCGCGGCGTCGATGTTCTCGCCCTGGCCGCCGAAGGCAAGAAGGTCACCCGCGACGACGTCGTGGCCGCGCAGCCCGTGACCGCGCCGGCCGCCGTCACGCGCGTCATGCCCAGGGCCGGCAAGGTCGGCCTCACCCCCATGCGGCGGATCATCGCCGAACGCATGTGCCAGAGCAAACGCGACATCCCGTGCTATTACCTGCACATGGATGCCGACATGACCGATCTGATGGAGGCGCGACGCCGGTTCAACGCACGCGGCGACCTCCGCGTCTCGATCAATGACTACATCGTAGTCGCCTGCGCCCGCGCGCTGGCCGAGTTCCCCGACGTCAACAGCCGTTGGGACGGCGACGGCATCACCTATCGCGGCGAGTGCAACGTGAGCTTCGCCGTGGCCCTGGACGCCGGGCTCATCGTTCCCGTCGTCAAGAACATCGAACGCAAGACCCTCCCGCAGGTAGCCGAAGACAGTCGCACGCTGATCGAGAAAGCCCGCGGCAAGAAGCTCCTGCCCGCGGAATACGAGGGCGGCTGCATGACCATCTCGAACCTCGGCACGTTCGGCGTGAAACATTTCATCCCGATCGTGAACCCCGGCGAGAGCTGCATCCTCGGCCTCGGCATGATCGAGGACCGCGTGGTGGTCCGCCAGGGCGGCATCCATATTCGCAAGGTGATGACCATGACCCTGGCCGCGGACCATCGGCTCGTGGACGGCGCCGTCGGAGCGAAGTTCCTCGAGCGCATCCGCGACCTGCTGGAGAATCCGACGCAGCTTGAGAAGTGAGATCGCCGGGTCACGCACGTGAACCAGTGCCTTGCTTCGCTCGGACGGGGCAGGGCACTCTCGTTTGCGGCCGGCTGTCGTGTGTCGTCGAGCCGCGCGGCCCGGCGCCCGATGTGGCCGCACTGCAACACCTGATCGGACGGAATCGACCATGTACGAAATCGTGAGCAACGAGCAGATTGCCCCCCGCGTTCACCGCATCCTCGTGCGCGCGCCCAAGATCGCCGCCAAGCGACGTGCCGGCCAGTTCGTCATCGTCCGCACCGACGACCAGTGCGAACGCGTCCCGCTGACCATCGCCGACAGCGACCCGGAGCAGGGAACGATCACCCTGATCGTCCAGTCGGTCGGCCGCTCGACGATGCTCCTGTGCGGACTCAAACCCGGCCAGTCGATCCTCGACGTTGTGGGCCCCCTGGGCCACCCGACCCACATCGAGTGCGTGGGCCACGTTGTGGTCGTCGGCGGTGGCATCGGTACGGCCGTGGCCATGCCCATCGCCGCTGCCATGAAAGCCGCCGGTAACCGCGTCTCGGCCGTCATCGGCGGTCGCACCCGCGAACTGGTCATCCTCGAAGACGACCTCCGACGCATCGCCGGCGACGTGGTGGTCTGCACCGACGACGGTTCCTACGGCCGCAAGGGCCTTGTCACCGACGCCCTGGCCGAGATGATCGCCGACCCCGGCGCCGTGAACCTCGTCGTCGCCATTGGTCCGGTGCCCATGATGGAAGCCGTCTGCAACCTGACCCGCGGCCCCGCCGTCCCGACCGTCGTCAGCCTCAATCCCATCATGATCGATGGCACGGGCATGTGCGGCGGATGCCGCGTCACCGTCGGCGGACGGACGAAGTTCGCCTGCGTTGACGGTCCCGAATTCGACGGCCACGCCGTGGATTTCAAGGAGCTTCGCAACCGTCTCGCCGCGTTCCGCGACATGGAGGCCCAGGCCCGGCAGGAAGCCGAGCACTCCTGCCGTCTCGATGAACAGGTCCGCCGCATGGAGAAGCAGTCATGACCGCCTCGTCCGACAAGACCCGACGCCAGGACCGCGTGCCCATGCGCGAGCAGCCCGCCCGCCAGCGCGTCGCCAACTTCGACGAGGTGCCCTACGGCTACTCGCTCGAAGAAGCCATCGCCGAGGCCCAGCGCTGCCTCCGCTGCAAGAAGCCGCTCTGCGTCACGGGCTGCCCCGTCAACGTCAATATCCCGGCCTTCGTCGGCGCCATCGCCGATGGCGACATCCGCCAGGCCATCCGCATCCTGAAATCGTCCAACACGCTGCCGGCCATCTGCGGTCGCGTCTGCCCGCAGGAGACACAGTGCGAGGTCCGGTGCGTCCTCGGCAAAAAGGGCCTTCCCGTCTCCATCGGCAACCTCGAACGTTTCGCCGCCGATTGGGAACGCGAGCTGGGCCAGGTGGACATTCCCGAACGCGAGGCTCCCACGGGGCGCCGCGTGGCCGTCGTCGGCAGCGGGCCGGCCGGCCTCACCTGCGCCGGCGAACTGGCCCGCCGCGGCCACGACGTCGTCGTCTTCGAGGCGCTTCACGCCCCCGGCGGCGTGCTCGTCTACGGCATCC
>Ga0123329_1005002_pt1 | contig 10135 bp, 9 predicted proteins | sample BioC12SIPDNA_FD_89703 | JGI IMG/M metagenome (GOLD analysis project Ga0123329, IMG submission 89703) | Anaerobic biogas reactor microbial communites from Washington, USA - Biogas_R1_B C12 SIP DNA | ecosystem: Engineered > Bioreactor > Anaerobic > Unclassified | place: Washington, USA | collected... | reverse complement strand
TGGAGCAGGGGATGCTCCAGATAGCCCACAGAGCCGTCCACCACGGCAACTTCGTGAACCGGGCGCTCATAACGCACCGCGCCATGGCGGAAGAGCCGGAGTTGGTAGTCGGGATACCAGCCGGCGCCCCGTGTGAGCCGGCCGAAGATGTAATTCAGGCGGGGCACGTACCAGCCGGATTCCTCGCGCGTGGCAATGACCTCGCGCACCTCCGCAGCCAGCTCAGGCGTGGCCCGCTCGTCCGCATCGACAAAGAACACCCAGTCGGTGTCTACGGACTCCAGCGCAGCGTTGCGCTGCTGGGCGTAGTTGGAAAAGGCCGACTGTCTGACGTCGGCGCCGGCAGCCAGCGCCAGGGCTACCGTCTCGTCCCGGCTGAGCGCGTCGAAGACCACAACCCGATCACACCATCGCAGACTGGCAATGCACTCCACGATGTGGGCGCTCTCGTTCAGGGTCAGGATGATGGCGGTGAGTTGGGGTCTGGTCATCAGTGGGCGACGGCTTCGCTCTGGGGTTTGGGGGCGCTGCTATCCGGCTGCCAGCGCTGCGCAGCCTCCAGATAGGCATCCCTTATTGCAGGATTTGGGGTGCGCGCCGCCAGACGGCGCAGGCCGGCGGCAGCGAGGCGGCGGGCCAGGTGCCAGCGAAGCTTGCCGTGGTGCTTGCGGTAGAGCCGGGCCCGGCTGCTCCACAGATTGACGATGCTACGGGCCGGCACCTGTTTTGTGCTCTCGCCACTGTAGTGGACGATCTCCGCCGAAGGCACCGAGTAGATCGCCCATCCCGCATTGCGGATACGCCAGCTCCAGTCAATTTCCTCGCAATACATGTGGAAGGATTCGTCAAAGCCGCCCGTCTTTTCGGCCACGTCACGGCGGACCATCATCGCCGCTCCCAGCGGGTGATCGACGGCAAACGGCGGGCCGTCAGGGCGGAAGGCGCGCCGGGAATAGCGGCCGTTGAACCGCGTATCATAGAGTCGCCGCGGCAGGGGCCACAGCTCGAAGAGGAGCTGGATCACGCCCGGAAAGGCAAAGGCGCTGTCCTGCAGCCGGCCGTCACGATAGACAAGACGCGGACCGACCATGCCCGTTTTGGGGCAGCTATCCAGCACCTGAACCATTTCGCGCATGGCGCCGGGACGCACGACCGTGTCTGGATTGAGGAGGAAATAGAAGCGGGGCAGGCTGGCCGCTGCAGCAGCCATTCCCTGGTTGTTCGCCGCCGCGAAACCCACGTTCTTCTGATTGGCAATGACGTGCGTGTTGGGGAAGAGATTGGCCAGCAGTTCCAGCGTTCCGTCGGTGGAGCCGTTGTCCACCACCCAGACGTCGCCTGTCAGACCGGAATGGCGGAACTCGGCGTAAACAGAAGAGAGACACTCGGCAAGGCAGTCGCGCACATTCCAGCTAACAATTATGACAGCAACGTCAAGCATGAGTCATCCTGATGGCAAGGGTCCAACTATCCAGTACTCCGGCTCCATACCGAGGTTCACGCGCAGTATAGCCAGCCAAAGCAAGAGCGAGTTAAGGCAGCGATTAAAGGCGGCTGAGCAGCGGGCGCGTCCGCTCGTTCTCGTTTCCGTCTTACCGCCGAGATCCAGCCTGCCTAACCGCCCGTCGGCTCTCGTTCTTCGCACGGCTCAATCTCCACGCCGGCCGGTATGTCGACCTGGATCAGGTGCGTGTCTACCTGCCGGTTGACCTCGGCCACCTCCACGTCCTCGTGGATCAGGCCGGCCCACACCGGCTGCGGGTTGCGCACGCCAAAGGTGTCCACGACTCGGATACCGCCGCGCACGACAGCGCGCTCGCCGGGCATCAGGTAATACTGCCCATCAATCTCAGTCAGGTTTTCCGGCGAGCCCAATCCCCAGCGAAACGGATAGTCAGTAAGCTGATTCTCAAAACCGATGCCCACGCGCATCGCGCCGGACTCAGTCGGCCAGCCAACCGTGTTGTAGTTCCAGTCGGAATCATAGACCGTGTCGTTCCAGGGGCCGACGGTGCGGATGGGCGCGTCCCCATAATTCTCCACAGTCACGGTGAAGTAGAGCGTATCACACAGGGAGACGGCCGTGTTGTTGAAATCTAGCGTCTCGCCGGAGACCGGGGAGATGATGTTGGCAAAGGGCACACCGCCCAGCTCGATGGTAATCTCGTCCTCCACCTGGTACTTCTGGCCCTCGGCGTCGGCCGCGTAGGCGATGACGGGATAGGTGCCATCCGGCGGCGGCGCCACCTTCTGGTCGACGCGCGCAGCCCAATCGTAGACGTGCCGCCCCTCGGCGCCCGCCGGCACCTCTCCGGGTCTCTCCGGCACCGATAGCTGGGTGCCATCAGGCAGAAGCACGTATACCCGGACCGTTTCGACCTCCTTGGGCAGGAAAAAGTCCATCTGCACGCGGTCGGCGATGCCGTCCTGGTTGGGCGTGAAGGTGTCGCGGGTCAGGGCGAAGTCGCGGATTTCGGGAAGGACCGCATCGGCGCCGGCAATAGTCAGATTCCCAACCGCTACGTCCTGGTTGCCCCGCTCGTCCGTCGCCTCGATGACCCAGCTGTAGTCGCCGTTCTGGAGCAGTCGAGCCAGGACCTGCCCGTCGAAGCTCTCGCCCGGCAGCTCGTAGCCCTCGACAACGCCGCTGAAATAGACGCTATACTCCCCCACCCCACGCGGCTGTTCGCGCCGGAAATAATAGCGCTCGCCCGCGGCGTCCTCGAAGTAAATGGAGACCGTGGCATTGCGCGAGATCTCGTAGGAGATGAGGGTAATATCCTGGTCACCGTCGGCGTTGGGTGTAATGATACTATCGGCGACGGTAGGGTTGCGCAGAATGGAGCTATCGCCGCGGATCAGGCGCCAGCCCAACGCGAGGGCCACGACGACGACGAGCACGGCGACAAGGGTCACGACGTAGGGAAAGCGTTGCTCTCTGGCCATGTTTCTAGTGTACCAGAGGGGAGAAAGAGGATCGAAACGCCATTTGCTGCCACTAGGCGGGCTCTCATGTTCTGGCCCTAAATCTGGTTGCCCGCCCCCTGCCCCACAGCTAAAATCGTCGTTTGCACGCGAGAGAGGATTAATGGAGCAGTACGGAAGAGATCGACTGTGGCCGTTCGCCCAGGGGGGCGGCCCAACTATTACCCTGTTCACTGCCTTCTGGGCGCTTGCGTTGTTCAATTGGCGGTCCAGGCGCGGCCGCGGCGCAGGGATCCTGCTCGCCGCCGTCACGGCGCTCTGGCTGGCGCTGCTCTACTTCTTCCGTGACCCGAATCGCCCTCGGGTCAGCGAGCCGGGGCTGGCGATGAGCGCGGCTGATGGCAAGGTGATGGCAGTCGTCAGAGAGTACGAGCCGGTCTATCTACGGCGAGAAATGCTGCGCATCAGTACCTTTCTCGACGTGACAGACGTTCACGTGCAGCGCATTCCTCTCGGGGGCACTGTACGCCAGATCGTCGCCCGGCCGGGCAAGTTCCTGCAGGCTTTCCGCCCGGAAGCATCTACAGAGAACGAGTCGATTGCCATGGAGATCGAAACGCCATACGGCCCGGTATTGGTGAAACAAATCGCCGGCATCATGGCCCGGCGCTGCGTAAACTATGCCAGGCCGGGACAGCAGGTGACCACTGGAGAGCGCTTCGGCCTGATCCGCTTTGGCTCGCGTGTGGATCTTTTCTTGCCGCTGCACGCCAGCCCCCTCGTGGCCGAGGGGGATCGGGTATATGGCGCGCTGACGCCGGTTGCCCGGCTGGAGCCGGCTCAGGACTAGCCCGATGCTTGAGCGCATGCAGGGTAGCCGGGCCCGCTACCTCGTCCCCAACGGCATCACCTTTCTTTCGCTGGCCTGCGGCGTGGCTGCCATCCTGGCCAGCGCAGCGGACCAGCTGGATACGGCCGGCGCCCTGATCCTCATCAGCTACATCCTCGACCTCTTTGACGGCGAGCTGGCCCGGCGGCTGCAGGCCGGTTCTTCCTTTGGCCTGCAGCTCGATTCGCTGGTCGATATGGTTAGCCTGGGCACGGCGCCGGCTATTCTGGCTTTCAGCTATCTACAGGACAGCCTGCGGGAAAACAATCTGCAATGGACTTTGCTGTGGCTGCTGACCATACTCTATACGCTCGCCGGCGCTTTCCGGCTGGCCCGCTTCAATCTGTTGCCCATGAAACAGGGGCAAACAGCGTCGCTGGGCCTGACGATTTCGACCAGCGGCGCCACGCTCGCCCTGGCAGTCGTCTCCCACCAGGTTACGGGCGCAGTGGCGCCGCCCGTGCTCTTCCTGCCGCTCCTGCTGCTCCTGTCCCTGCTGATGGTCAGCCGCATCCCCCACCCTTCGCTCACCTGGCTCTTTTCCTATCGCCTGGTCAACCTGTTCTATCTCGCTTACTTCGCCGTTGCCTTTTTCATCTTCCGGCTGCCGGCCGTCGCCGTCTGGTTTCTCTTCAACGTTGGCTATGTGGGGGCCGCGCTGACGCGCAGCCTGCTGCGTGGACAGAATGAGGCCGGCTGAGAGCGCGCCCGAGAGCTGGGGAGAACGGCTTGGCACGCGCTGGCGCGAGCTGCTGGGCGATGGGCTTTTCGCCTACTCGCGCCTCGTCATGCTGACGAGCTGTTTCCGCGTGGAGGGCTGGCAGAACATGGACGCGGCCCAGACCAGCGGGCGGCCGTTGCTCTGGAGCCTCTGGCACGAACAGATGATGACCTTTGTCGTCTTTGCCGACCGCTTCCTGCAGCGTGACGACTTCGTGGCTGTGGTCGTCGGCGATGATCGCGGCGATACGTTGAGCCGCTACGGGTCGCACTTTGGCTCGCGCCCGCACAAAGTGGATATGAAGGGCAACCCCGTGGCAGCAGGGCGGGCCGTCTTGCACATCGTCAAGGCGCTGCAGGGCGGGCGGCAGTCGATGATTGCCCCCGATGGGCCGGATGGACCGGCCTACGTCCCCAAGCCCGGTGTCACCTTTCTTGCGCGGAAGGCCGAAGCGGCTGTTCTGCCGATCGGGCTCTGTTCCCGGCAGGCTTACCGGCTGAAGCGCTGGGACCGCTACATGGTGCCCGTTCCCTTCGGGAAGCTGCACGTGACCATCGGCGAGCCTATCTACGCCAACCGGCGGGACGACGATCAACTGCTGGCCCAGACGATCGGCGCGGCCCTACACAGAACGCGGACGCGCGCGCAGGTAATGGCCGGCATCCGCCCCTTTTTGTAGCCTGCTCTATCCCCCTCCGAATACAGCCACAACGACCTGTGGCGTGACCAACGCTTCGATCAGCGCGGCGAGCAGCAGCAGCGGCGCGGCAACACCCACAAACAACCGGCTGAAGTCGGCCGCGGCTGTCAGCCAGCTCTCGCTGATCGTCCGGCCGTGCGTCGGGGCGATCAGCGACGACTGCCACCGGAGCGCGGCGGCGGCAACCAGGAGCAGCGCCGGCAGCTCGACAGTGGCGTGCGGGGCGATAGTCGCCAGCAGGAACTGCCAGGGGCTTTCTCCGGCAGCGGCCAGCTGCGCCGCCATATAGGCAATCAGCGTCCAGGGCAGCATGTAGACGCCCAGGCCGGCGACGCCAAAGGTGAAGACGCCCAGAAGTGAGGCCAGGACAATAACCCGCAGGTTGTGGGTGAAGATCAGCAGGGGCAGGCGGCCGGCCACACCTGCAATCCGCGAGATGTTCTGAACCTGATCAATCTCTGATAACCGTGCCTGCAGCGCCGGCGGGAAAGGGTAATGCTGGGCGAGGAAGTAGCCGACGAACAGAGCGCCAAGAAAGGCGATGAATGCCGCCGTCAGGGGCATCCGGTGTCCGGGCAGGAGGGCTAGCGTCTGCCGGTACCAGTTGCGCAACGAGGGGTAACGGCCCTCCGGCGAGCGTCCGGTCAGCCGATTCCAGAAGAGCCGGGCCATCCACCCGAGGCGGATCTGGTCGATATCCCGGCCCAGCAGCTCTTCGCGATTGAAGACGTAGATACCCATGCGGACGAGAATTACCGCTGTGATGAGTAGTGCCAGCAGGAGCCACCAGAGGCCGGCGTAATTGCCCCAGAACATAACGACTGCTTCAAACTGGAGCAGCAGCGCCATGGGCACGATGATAAAGCTGGCCAGCAGGTTAGCCGCGCGCGTGCTGGTTGTCTGGCTGGAGACGATGACCGCGCCGGACACCATCATGATTCCCTGAATCGTCGTCAGCAGCACTGTCTGCACGAGGAGCTGCCACGACGGATACCAGCCCACCGTCACTGCCAGACCGGCCAGATAGACGGCAATGCCCAGGTAGCTGGCGGTGAGAGGCGGCACGACCGCCGCCAGCATCTTGCCGAGATAGAGCTGCTGGTTGGTAAGGGGCGTCGCCAGAAGCGGCTCCAGGCTGTTGCGCTCTTTCTCTCCGACAAAAGTCTCCAGGGCAATGACAAGAGAAAAGGAGGTGGGGAAGAAACCGACGACCAGCAGCAGGAACGGCACGAGGCGCGTGCCGACGATCTCCGCGCCATAGTCGGAGACAAAACTGAGCAGCCGCCCGGCCGTGAAGTTCATCAGCAGAGGAAAGACGAGCGTCAGGATGAAGATGGGAACAATGATGCGCCAGTCGCGGAAAGCATCGCGCACTTCGCGCCGCGTGATGATCAGCGCCAGGCGCAGATCGTGGCGGGCAATTGGCCAGCGCACGCGTCTGCGCGGCAGCGCCTGCACCCGTTGGGCAGTAGCCATTACGCTTCTTCCTCCCGGCGCGGAAGCGCACCGACAACGCTGAGGTAAACGTCTTCAAGGCTCTGGGGCAGGGGCTGCAGGCTAACGACGCCCAGCCCGAGCTGCGTCAGCCGCTGGACGAGGCGCGGGTTTGTGGCGGCTGGGTCGGCCGTGCGGTAGCGGATGACGTCGTCGGCACTCTGTTCGGCAGTGATGACGTCGGCCAACAGCTCTATCTCCCCGTTGAGCGGCCGGTCAAGTTTCACCTCCATAGTCGGTGCTCCCAGCAGATCCCGCTTGAGCTGGGCCGCGCTGCCCTGGGCGACAATCAGGCCCCTGTTTATGATGGCGATGCGATCGGCGAGCGCCTCAGCTTCGGCCAGATTGTGAGTACAGAGAATGATGCTGCGCCGATCCTGGCGCAGCTCGGCAATCGCATCGCGGACGAGTTTTGCGCTATGGGGGTCCATCGCCGACGTTGGCTCGTCCAGCAGCAAGACCGCCGGATCGTGAAGCATGGCGCGGATAATGCCGACCTTCTGCCGCATTCCCTTGGAGTAAATGCCCAGGCGCTTATCCGCCACGCCCTCCATCGCAAAACGGGCAAACAACTCCAGGCTGCGGCGGGCGGTCGTGCTATCGTCCAGACCATAGAGCCGGCCGTAAAAGACCAGATATTCAAGCCCGGTCATGCGCAGGTAGAGCCCCGGCTGTTCGGTCAGCAATCCCACGGAGCGGCGAACCTGATCGGCCTCGGCGACGACGTCATAGCCGTTGACCCGCGCGTGCCCGCTTGTGGGCTGCAGAATGGCGCTCAACATGCGCACCGTCGTCGTCTTTCCCGCGCCGTTGGGGCCGAGCAGGGCCAGCAGTTCGCCCTCGCGAACCTGCAGATTAACGTCGCGCACGGCTTCAAAGTCGTCGAAGCGCTTGCCCAGGTTCTCGGTGATAATCATCGTTGCAGATTCTCCTGCCGATCGAAAAGTCGCGCCACCTCGTCACGCGCCGGTCGGGCGAGCGGCAGGCGCCCGTCTTCTGTCTCCAGCCAAACGGCAGCCTCGCCCTCGACGACCTGCCCGATGTCGTGGCAGGCGATTCCGGCGCGCTGCAGCGCCGCGCGGATCGCCGCGACATTATCGCCGGCCGGTGCGGCCAGGAGCAGCGCTCCAGAAGCAATCGTCGCCAGAGGATCGATACCCAGCGCCGCACACAGGCGCGCCGCCAGCGGCAATACGGGAATAGCGTCGGGCTCGACAAGCAGCGCCCGCCCGCTCGCCTCGGCCAGCTCCCAGAGCGCAGTAGCAATGCCCCCTTCGGTTGGGTCGTGCATCGCGTGGACCGTCCCGTGCGCCTGCGCCACCTGTGCGTCGCGTAACACACTGATGCCGGGATCATGCAGATAACCTGCCGCTTCGTCAAGCTCGGCTGCTGTGAACTGCCGCTGCAGTTCGTCGCGGAATTCGCGGGCCAGAATGGCAGCGCCCTCCAGCGGCACGCCTTTCGTCAGCAGCAGCCGGTCGCCGGGCATTGCGTCGCACGGTGAAACCAGTCTGTCCTCGGCCACTTCGCCAATCAGTGTGCCGACAGCCAGGGGCCGCTCCAGCCCGTAGGTCACTTCCGTATGGCCGCCGACCACGGCGATGTCCATCTTGCGGCAGGCCGCATAGACCTGCTCCATGAGCGTGATCGCCAGGGCGGCGTCAGTGGCGCCGTCCGGGAGCAGCAGGGTCACCAGAAGCCAGCGCGGGACGGCCCCCACCGTGGCGAGATCGTTGGCGTTCACCTGGACCAGATACCAGCCGAGGTCGTTGGTGGCGAACGTGATCGGATCGGATTTCAGGGCGAGCAGCGTGTCGCCCACCCGGATGATGGCACAGTCGATGCCCGGCGCCGGCCCCATGACCACGCCAGGCCCGCCGGGCGCGCCAGCCAGAAGCTGCGCGAGCAGCGCCGGCGGCAGCTTACCTACAGGAATGTTGCTCATGACCCTACCTGCTTACCTGCTCTCCACGCTTGATTGTTGAGGTATTATACTGGCACCGGGGAAGCGGCTGCACCTGTCAGCGACTTCTGACCCGCCGGAAGCTTAGCCAGCCCGCCGCAACCAGGGCAATCACCAGAGAGACGACTGTTGCCACAGCCACGTTGATGCTGCCGATGGCGACCGTGTTACTGTCCAGCCGGACCGTCTCAGTCAGGATGCGCCCGACGCCATAGAGGATGAGGTACAGTCCCATCAGCTCTCCGGGCAGGAGGCGATGCCATAAGCGAGTGGCAAGATAGTAGAGCGCCAGGAAGGCGAGCAGGTTCCACAGCGACTCGTAAAGAAAGGCTGGATGGAAGCGGCTGAATTCCACATAGGCGTCCAGCCGATGGGACGGGTCGATAGTCACTGCCCAGGGCAGGTCAGTCGGCCGGCCGTAAAGCTCCTGGTTGACGAAGTTGCCCCATCGCCCGATAAACTGGCCCAGGGTAAGGCCGACCACGCCCAGATCGGCCCAGCGCAGGGCGGAAATGCGCCGCCGGAATGTGTAGAGGAACAGGCCCAGCGCCCCACCGGCGATGCCGCCATAGATGCCCAGCCCGCCGCGCCGCAGGTTAATGAGCTGCAGCGGGTTGCGGAAATAGTCGGCCGGCGTGATGCCCATGCTCGGCGACGGTGTCAACACGTGATAGAGACGGGCGCCGACAACGGCGAGGATCAGGCACCAGAAGAGGCCCGTCCAGACGTGACCCGGCGCCCACTGGTACCATGGCGGACGCTCTACCCAGGCAGGGTCCACCGCGCGCTGGGCTAGCAGCCGTTGGGCTACCTGTTCCCGGCCCTCGGCGTTCAACCCCAGCCGGTCCGGCTCCACGCCCCACCAGAAGAGCAGCTCGCCGGTCGTCCTGATCCGGTTGCGGTCGAGAATGGCCTCTATCTCTTCCGGCAACGAGAGCGTGTTAATGGGTTCCTGCCGCAGCTCGGCCGGCACTACGGCCTGCCACTCGGCCACAGCCCGGATGCCGGCGAGTTCGGCGACGACGTAGGCACCCAGCGCAATGCCTGCCGTGATGATGATGCCGTACCAGTAGACGTCGAGTCCAATAGCTTCAATGGTAAACGCCACGCGGTCCGGCGTGAACCCCGTCGCAAGATGGTACAGATAGAGGATCAGGGCTCCCACGCCAAACAGGGCGATCAGGATCCAGTAGACTCTTGGTCCGCGGTCGCGGACCTCTTCTTCAGGAAGTGAAAGCGCCATCAGGACACCCGGGCCTGCTGCCAGACATGTACAACACGTTGGGCCACCGTCATGTAGGTGAAGGCGGCGATGACGACGAGAGCAATCGCCGGCATGTCTATCAGGAGAGCCAGCGTCAGGACCACGTAACGCTCGACACGGCTGAGAATGCCAACCTTGGCGCTGTGGGCCAGTGCTTCGTCGCGGGCACGCGTATAGCT
>Ga0123329_1004990_pt1 | contig 10147 bp, 11 predicted proteins | sample BioC12SIPDNA_FD_89703 | JGI IMG/M metagenome (GOLD analysis project Ga0123329, IMG submission 89703) | Anaerobic biogas reactor microbial communites from Washington, USA - Biogas_R1_B C12 SIP DNA | ecosystem: Engineered > Bioreactor > Anaerobic > Unclassified | place: Washington, USA | collected... | reverse complement strand
GAATTTTGCCCCCATGGGGGCACCCCCAGGAAACATTAGTTAATGGAAAAGATGTGATAACAGAAGGGAAGATTTATTTGTCGTCAAGAGAAATTATAGTTGACGCTGGACAATTGCTGCCTATTTTTCTTATGGGTTATATTACAGGTCGTTATTTTGTACCGGGGAAGGAGATAGACTTCGACATGATGGGCATAGTAAAATCTTTTCACGTTAGAGATAGTGAAGATTTGATAGATAGATTTCATATTTATATCTTCAGGGAATCATCATGGGAAATTGCACCTTCGTATTATTATATGATAGGCGATCCAAGAATTTTCGAGCCTAAAACGCATGATCCATTAATTACACCTGAATTTCTATTAATAAAATCTGGCTCAGGACACATCGCTGGTGTTGCATCGAAAGAACACCCTAAGGAGCTGTTATTTATATATAACTGTCATACATACGAAAAATGTGATAACTGGCAGATGAACAATCCCTTTGTCATAGAAAAAATGCTTTATGAACTTTGTCGCGAAATTAATGACTATTCATATTATATGGAAAGCAGTTCCGGAATTATTATTACGGAGAGCAAACAATAGCTGTCCTACGCAATAACCTATCTGACGACGGGTGACTTCTGCTATGCGACGGGTGGCCTCTGCAAACGTGATAAATAGTCAATCGTCAATAAACAATAGTCAATTGAAAAACGGGTGGCACCTTCAAGCCGTAGGCTTGTGGGTGCTGGGTGTAGGGCGGTGTACGATGATTAAAACGACAGAAACAACCAATGGCGTCAGGGACAGAAGCCCTCGTGCAGCAAAAGCTTAAGGCAAAATAGATGATGAAACCAAGAATTGGCAAGTATATCTTAGTGCTATTGCTGCTACTCAATCTGTACCTTTTAGGATTCTTCGTGGCATTCGAGAGGGTTAGTGTCTTAGTTGGGCTTAACGGCGACAGGAAATTCTATAAAGACAGCCCGCAATCAATTTCGATTGTTACGCCGACGGGTTCACCGAAGGTGAAAAATGTGCTTTATTACTTATATTATCCTGTTCATTTTACGCTGAAAGAGAAGGAACTTTTATTTCCTGTAAAGGATGTTGACTTGTTCTTCAATACTGGAGAAACAGAATAACCATGCGATCTCCTAATCTCACTAAAACAGCTATCTGGCTTTTGGTCGCGGTGGATATATACATCGCCACTTTTTTTCTTTTTGCTCGCCCTGCAAAATATGCAGGGCGGCCGGATGATCTATATACTCTCGAATTACACGACAAACGGGTTTGTCCGGCGGGAACAGGCATTTTCTTTTCCAAATCACCGGCTATCCATACCGCAGCCTATTATTTCTATTATCCTTGCCACTGGTTATTAGAAATGAAGGGCTTCATGTTTATGGATATATTTGAGGAATCGGGCATTTTGTTCGAGGTGCAAAGCGATCGATGACATTGACTATGACTGAGGCGATTCAATGACGACGAGCATGGTAAGGATTTCGATGGTCATGCCGCCGAAGACGGGGATGGCCATGGGGATCGTGATGTCCGAGCCGCGACCGGACGAGCTCAGCTCCGGCAGCAGGGCCAGGATCGTCGTGGCGGTGGTCATCAGGCAGGGCCGGATGCGGCGGTTGCCCGCGGCGATTACGGCTTTGCGGATTTCGGGTCAAGTATATTGCAGCATATCGGGAATATTGCTGGCAAGTAAATTCCATTGAGGACTTAAAGCTTGCCCCATTCCATCTAATAGCTACTGAAGGTAAAGTCTATGAGGATATGGATCATCAATGGTATATGGAAACGATTGCCAAGATATGCAAGGAAGATACCAATATGTGGTGCTAAACAGATAACGGACACTGGAGCGAGGGATTTGGAAGTGTATAATACGTATCCAAATTACAGGAGTGTCCATGAAGACAAAGCACTACAGCAAAGAGTTTCGGCTGAAGGATGAGGGGATGTGGGAGCGAATTACGGGTCCACTGCCTTGCGGCCGAGGCTACACTATTACGCCTGCTGCGCAGGCTTTTTGAATGACGATGGATGATTTGAGAGGAATAAGGATTTTCGTCGATCTGCTGCGCAGAGCCGATGCCACCCATTGGCGTGTTTGTCAGTATAAGCATTATCCTGCTTAAAGGGCGTTGACGGCGGTGATGAAGGCGTTGGCACGCTGGATGTAGTTGGTGAACATATCGTAGCTGGCGCAGGCGGGGCTCATGAGGACGACATCGCCGGGGGCGGCCAATGCGTTGCAGACGACCACCGCTTCGGGCATGGTCGCGGCGTGTTTGATGATGACGGCCGAGCTGCCTGCCGCTCGGACGGCCTGTTCGATCTTGCCGGCGGTCTGGCCGATGAGGACGACGGCCTTGGCGCGGCGGGCGATGCATTTGCCCAGCTCGGAAAAATCAATGCCCTTGTCGTAGCCGCCGGCGATGAGTATCTTTGGCTCGTCGATGCCTTCCAGCGCCGCCAGCGTGCTGACGGGCGTGGTAGCCTTGGAGTCGTCGTACCAGCGAACGCCGTGTTTTTCGGCGATAAGCTGGAGGCGATTGTCCAGCGGGCAAAACGTCGCCACGGCCGCGGCGATGCGGTCGGGGGCGACACCGAAATGCGAGGCGACGGCCAGTGCCGCGGCCAGATTGGCGCGGTTGGCACGGCCGGGGCATTTGAAGACGGCCGCCAGCGCATCGGGCACATCGTCGGGGCAGAAGGCCAGAGACGTTCGGCCCGACTGGGTGTGAAACTTGGTGAACCAGGCGCGGGTGATGGGGTCTTCGGCATTAAAGACTGACAGGCACGGGCGCTGCACGTCCAGCGGCTGGTATTTGAAGATCGTCTCTTTGGCGCGACAATACGCCTCGAATGTGCCGTGGCGGTCGAGGTGGTTGGGCGTCAGGTTGGTGATGACGGCCGCATCAGGCCCCTTTTTTATGCGGGCAAGCTGCTCAAGCTGAAAACTGCTGATCTCCAGCACGACTAAATCATCAGCGGCCAACTCGTCCAGCAGGCCCAGCAGCGGATGATGGCCGATGTTTCCGCTTAGATAGACCTGCTTCCAGCCGATGCCGGACTGACCGACGCCGGCGGTCAGCAGGTGCGCCGACAGGGCGGTCGTGGTGCTTTTGCCGTTGGCGCCGGTGATGGCCGCGATGGACGCCGGACACATCTGAAAGAACAGCTCCACTTGGGATGTGACGAGGGCTTTGTGCTTTTCGGCCAGCCGCACATAGCGGTTGTCCGGCGGCACGGCGGGGTTGACAATGACGATGTCGGCGGAGGTAAAATCCTCCTCGCGGTGTTCGCCGAGCCGGAATTCAATCGGCAGGCCGTCAAGCGATTTGAGCGCCGCGGCAAGTTTGTTCGGGCCGGAAAGATCGGTCGCCAGCACCCGCGCCCCGGCCTTGGCGGCAAACATCGCCGAATCCTCGCCGCCGCCGAAGCTGCCCAGCCCCATCACCACCACACGTTTATCGCGAAAATCACTTTTTTTCATACGGTACGGTCACCGATATTGGTTTTATAAAATACCCCTGCACAATCCTCGTCGGATTCCCGGCACAGAACAAAAAACCACCCTTGAACCACAGGATGGTCGTTGAATCGTGCTATTTGAGAATTGTCGGGCATCGCTTACTTGATCAGGCGCAGGCACATCGGATACCGATACGGCTCGCCCTTGTTGGCGGCCACAGCTGCCATTATGCACAGTACCAGATCGGCGATCGCGATCGCCGGCATAAGCAGGAAGCCGATGCAGATCATGGTTGACAGGCTGGCGATCAGCATGGCAATCGCTACGGTGATCTGGAAGTTCAGCGCCTCTTTGCCCTGCTGATCGACGTAGGCGCTTTGGTCTTTTTTGATCAGCCAGATGATCAGCGGCCCGATAAAGCTGGTCAACAGGCCGAGCAGATGGCACAGCATTGCCATGGTCTTGTCGTCTTTGCTGGCGACGGCGGCGGCCGCTTTTTCCTCCGGAGTCGGCTCGCTGTCCACAATGGGCGGGATGTCCGAGGTCGGCTGGTTGTCCGGTGTCGGGTTGGCAGGTTCGTTTTGTTCCATCGGTTAACTCCTTTAGAAAAAATGTTCACGATAATTGAACATACAACATCCATTAGCCCTATTTAAACGCCTTTTTGTCGTTTGTCAAGCACAGAAATCCGCATTTTCGAGTCATTTTTGTAGGACGATTTCCTGATAAACTTTCGACAAAAAAGCGTTTTTATGGATTGACAGCCTCTCGGGCGGGTGTTATCTTTTTGATTGCGTTGATAAAATTCAAACGATAAGGAGAACCTATGTTTTGTACAAAATGCGGCACCCCGAACGCGGACAACGTCTTTCAATGTGCCAACTGCGGACAATCCCTTCAATCGCCGACCGAGCCGCAGCAGGGCCAAGCCCCGGCCCCGGAGATTCCGACGCGGCTGGCCCCGGCGATTCTGGTGACGCTGTTCTGCTGTCAGCCGTTCGGCATCGTGGCGATTGTCTATGCCGTCCTAACCAGTTCCAAGGTTGCGGCCGGGGATATTCACGGGGCGATGGAGTGTTCGGATAAGGCCAAGTTCTGGTGCAGGCTGGCATTTGGACTGGGGCTGGCTGTATGGCTGATTTATGGTGCGATTATGGTATTGGCCGGATTGGCAGGCAATCTGTAGGAACACGATGCGGCCAACGCCAGCGCGAACGCTGATGTGGGCGGCGATTACTGCGGCCGGGCTGCTGGCGGGGGCGGCGTTGTATCTGTTCAATCCGGCAGAGAGCCGCCTGTTTCCGCCGTGCCCGTTTCACGCCCTGACCGGATGGCAGTGCCCGGGGTGCGGTTCGCTGCGTGCGGCGCATTGCCTGCTGCACGGCGAGTTTATCGCGGCGTTTCGGCTCAATCCCTTAATGCTGCTGTTTTCGCCGTTTGTCGCTTACGGCCTGCTGGCCGGGCTGTGGAACTCGACGTTTACAAAACCACTGCCCGTGGTGCGGCTTCCGGCGCGGTGGATTTGGGCGATTCTGATTGTCATCGTCCTCTACGGCATCGCCCGCAACCTGCCGTTTATGCCGTTCTAAGCTCTGTCCCCTTGAATGTCCATTGCCTGTGCATATCATAAAAGGGCAGACACATAGGTCTGCCCCTACAGGGAACATTTTTCACAAACCGGCTTTAGGCTTTTTTGCAGGAGGCGCAGAATTGGCCCATCAGGGTCATGGCGTCGTTGAGCCGTTCCATGGAGCCGTCGAGGGCGGCGTAGGCCTCGATGAGCTTGAGCAGTTCGGCGTCCACTTCCTTTTCGCCGTAGCGGTGGCTGGTGTTGACGATGCCGGCGTCCAGGCCGCACTCCATCGCCTTGGCGACATACGCCCGGCAGATGCCGATTTTGCGGCCGGGCAGGTCGCGGCAGCAGTTGCTCACGCCCAGCGAACAATGACAGTCTTTCAGCCGCGGGTCGCTCTTGATGCGTTTGATGGTCTCGAACGCCCGGTAGGTATAGCCCGGCACGTCCGGCTCCATTGGCATATCGATGGCGATCGGGAACACCGTCGAATCGAAGAAGATTTCCTGCGGCTTGAAGCCGTGCTGCATTGCCTTGTCGAAGAGCGTCTGCGCCAGCGCGAACAACTCCTCGACCGAGTGCGAGCCGCCGGGGCCGGTGGGCTTGTCATCGCTGACCAGCAGGCCGATAAACGCAAAGTCGTATTCCTTCTTGAGCGGCATCATCGCGTCGGCGGTGTGTACCTTGATCGAATTGATCAGCGGCGGCTTGACCGGCGCGTCGGTGTTGTACCATTCTTTCAGTCCGGCTCGCAGCACATTGTCGTCCGAGCTATCGACGCAAACCGGCACGCCCTTGCCCCACTGACGCACCAGCCGCACATAATCGACGATCATCCGGGCTGCCAGACCGGGGTCGCTTTCGCCAAAGGCATCCAGATTGACGGCGATATAGGCGGCGCCCTCGTCGGCCTGTCCTTCGATCAGGGCACGGATATAATCCAGCGGCCCGCTGGGCTGGGTATAAGCGTTTTTGCCCAGGGCGTGCAATTCCTTCATGATCTGCCCCGTCTTGGGGATGGAGGCGTGGACGGCTTCTGCGATGCCGATCAGCGGCGTTTTCATCGTGTGATCCTTTCCAAACAGATAATTGACTATGGAACTGGTATGCTCTAGCGCCGGGATGCGAGGGCGGTTGATCTGGTGGCGAAGCTTGTCGCGTCCTGCCGGCTCGGCGGCCGCGGATGTATACATTTTTTCGCCGATGCAGAGCCGCTCAAGATTGTTGCCGCAGTAGCCGTCCACCGTCGCGTCGCCGCACGGGGCGTTGTCCAGTCCCTTTTCACAGCCGCCGATTGTACAGTATCCGAAGTTTTCGGGCAAGTAGCAATCGCCGCATTCCTGGCATTCAAAGAGCCAGTACTTGACGGACTTTTCGATGCCGTTGAAGGCCTTGTTGGTAAAACCGCCATCGCGGTTGGCGCCAACCGCCTTGAGGGTCGCGCGGAAGGCTTTAAAGCCGCAATAGTTCGGGTTGAGGATCGCCCGGTGCATAAAATCAAAGAACCGCTCATTGCATTTTTTCTTTGGGACAGACAGCGAGACCTGTTTGCCGGTGTTGTCATACAGATAAAACGCCTTTTCGGCGGGCCAATACAGGTTGTCTTTATATTTCTCCCAATCGTCGCCGATCTCGGCGGCGCGGGTGAGAATCTTCATAAACACCTCCAGGTCGTGGACGCCGCCGATATCGACGCCGGCGGCGCCAATGGCCTTGTACATCGCGACCTGCTGGGCGGCACGTTCGATGTGCTCATCGACGCTTTCGGCCTGCAATTTGGCCAGCAGTGCATCGCTGACAAAACAGCCGGGCAGCTTGATGTCGTGCATCAGCCGCGGGGCGGGTGTGCGGGTCGTGAGCCAATAGACGTTGCCGATGACCGGCGTGGTGATGGCGTTGTCCTTGAGATACCGCATCAGCTCGACCGATTTTTTCCAGTCCCAGCCGACCTGCGTAATCAGAAACCTGGCCCCGGCGGCGATCTTCTTTTCCATCTTGTAATACTGCTGCATCAGCGACGCCTCGGTGTACTTGAACGGCGAGACCGCGGCCCCGGCATAAAACTGATGCACCGCGTCCCACTGGCCGGGTTTGGCCTGGAGGGTCTGTTCCCGATTGAGCTTTTGAATCAGCGACAAGAGGCCCACGGACTCGACTTCAAAGACGCCCTTGGCCGTGACGGGTTTATCGCCGGTCAGCGCCAGCACGCTCTCGACGCCGCGGGCACGGTAGCCCGCCAGTGTGCTGATCAGCGCATCGGCGTTGGCGTCCTTGCAACTAATATGCGGGATATAGTCCAGCCCGTCCAGAAGCCCCTTGGCCTCCATCACGGCCAGCGCGTCGGTCGGGTCGAGGTTGGCCACGCCGCCGGGATTCTGCGGAAAGGTAATGCCCGCCAAGGCAAACCCCGCCGGCAGCGCCTTGTCCGAGGCCTGCCAAGCCTGCAAAAACGTCACGAACGGCCGGACGTTGTAGCCCGGCCCGCCGGTCAACTCGGCCGTAATCGCAAATGTCCCCGCATCCAGAGTTTCCCGGAGCCGCTGTCCTGCCATTGCATTATCTCCTGACCCAAAATGTTTTCGATTCAATTCAGTCAGCTATTTGATGCTTGATGATACTGGTTTCAGGCTCAAAATAATACTAAAATCACCCGTTTTTCTACCCGAATCGTGCTGTCCGAAGACCGATTTCGAGGCAGGATGACATCCAAAAACGACCCGATTCCGTCACATTCGGATACGGCTTTTTATTGAAACTTTCAGCTCGCCCGCTATAATCGACCCGAATGAATAACAGAATGCTGACTTCAAGGATCTATCATGACGGCAAAAATCATTGACGGCAAGCAGGTCGCCGCGGAAATGCGGGAAGAACTCAAACTACAGGTCGCCCAGCTAAAAACCAAAGGCGTTACGCCGGGGCTGGCGGTGATTTTGGTGGGGGACGACCCGGCCTCCAAATCCTACGTCACGGCCAAGGAAAAGGCCTGCGAGGAGATCGGGATGCACTCGGACGACAATCGGCTGCCTGCCGAGACGACACAGGCCGAGTTGATGGCGCTGATCGACAAGTGCAACAAAGACCCCAAGGTTCACGGGATTCTGGTGCAACTTCCCCTGCCCAAGCATATCAACGAAGACGAAGTCCTGCCGGCGATTGACCCGGCCAAGGATGTCGACGGGTTTCATCCGGTTAACGTCGGGCGGATGGTCGTCGGGCAGGAGGCGTATCTGCCGTGTACGCCGCACGGGGTCATTCAACTGCTGCTGCGCAGCGGCGTCGAGCTGTCCGGGGCCGAGGTGGTCATTGTCGGGCGCAGCAACATCGTCGGCAAGCCCCTGGCCAATATGCTCATTCAGAAAAGCAAGACCGGCAATGCGACGGTGACGGTCTGCCATACACGCACGAAGGATATCGCCGCGCACGTACAGCGTGCCGATATCGTCATCGCCGCAGCAGGGCGGCCCAACACCATAACCGCCGAGATGGTCAAAGACGGTGCGGTCGTGATTGACGTCGGTGTCAACCGCGTCGAGGATGCGAGTAAAAAGAGCGGGTACCGGCTGGTCGGCGATGTGGATTTTGAGGCGATCAAGCAAAAGGCCAGCCTCATCACGCCCGTCCCCGGCGGCGTCGGGCCGATGACCATCACGATGCTTCTGTACAACACCGTCCAGTCGGCGACCAAAGCACTGAACCGATAACATTGTTGGTGGATGGCATTCCTAACTAAGAAGGTGCGTGAGAGTCTCTTCGGGCAGGACATTTTGGCTTTGAATTGGCTTTGTTTTTTTTCAGTCATCAGTTGTCAGTTATCAGTAAACAGTTGTGGAATATGATCTTATGGTTTTTGTATTTTAGAAAATTGGGTTTGTTTGTTCAATTTTTGAGAAGTCAGAAGTCAGGAGACAGGAGTCAGAAGTCAAGAGTCAGAAGGTCGAATTTCGCTTGTTTTACCACCGAGGACACAGAGGACACTGAGGGGAAAAAAGATGGTAGAGGATAGAGGGTAGAGGGGAGAGATAGTTCGTAGTTCGTAGTTCGTAGTTTTGAGTTGGGGTGGAATTTGTCTTGTTTTATTTGTCTTCACCACGAAGTTCACGAAGGGCACGAAGATTTTTTTTGACGGTTTGGTCATTTTTGCTCCTGCGGGACATTGGCAATGAAAAAGAACTCATGGGCAGGATGCCCATGATACGGGACACGGCCAAGATGGCCGTGCTACGAGGGTATTATAGCGGAAAGTTAGGTGTTTGTCAAACTTTTTTTGGCCACGAATTAACATGAATGGGCACACATTGTACTTCGATAGATGAAACCACAGATTTCACGGATTGCACAGATTGTTTAACCATGAAGAGCGTGAAGAACACGAAGATTTGGAATGTAAAAAATCGCTTATGCGGTGCTGTGTTGAATTGACGATTGACGAGGGACGATTTCCTATTTGGGTTAAACTAATAGGTACAAAGGGAAAAGAGAGGATTATGGATACAAGCCTGCCTGAATTTTTGTGTTGGCGGGGTTGCTTTAAGAAAAGGTTGTTGAGTTTTTTGTGGGGAATTGTATAATAAGTCCAGTTGCGGTAGCCGGTAAGGCCGTTCGGTTGGATTTAACGGTAGATTACTGATATTGGAAGGGCAAGACGAAAGCCCTTTTTGGTTAGAGTGATAATTATTTTAGGGTATAAAGACATGGTATAGCTTAAAGTTGTGTGGTTATATCAGTCGATAACGTTTACTGTTGTCCTGAGATTAAAATAGGCTTCATACAATTTTTCGCTCCTATAGAAGATTATTGGAAACATATGTCGAAGGAATATAAAAATCCACCAGTCGTTGAGGCTTGGATTGATTTTCGCTTTGAATACGGCGAAGAAGCACCTATATGGAATGAGAAAATTGCGGTTGATTTTGTAAAATCCTTTGAACAATTTAAACAGGAGGAACATCGTGCTCGGGTAAAAAAAGAGATTAAGCTGAGCAAGCAGGGCTTAGTTATTTCGGAAGCAGATCCTTTACTGGAACGATTAAAAACATTTAATAAAACAAAAGACCGCTGCCTTCAAATTGAGCAAAATCTGCTTGT
>Ga0123329_1004986_pt1 | contig 10150 bp, 9 predicted proteins | sample BioC12SIPDNA_FD_89703 | JGI IMG/M metagenome (GOLD analysis project Ga0123329, IMG submission 89703) | Anaerobic biogas reactor microbial communites from Washington, USA - Biogas_R1_B C12 SIP DNA | ecosystem: Engineered > Bioreactor > Anaerobic > Unclassified | place: Washington, USA | collected... | reverse complement strand
GCGGTCGCGACGCGATCGAGGTGCCGGGCGTCGTCGGCGACGAGCTCGGGGACGGACTTGGCTGCAAGGCGGGACGGCAGGGCGAAGACGTCGTTCACAGCGCTCCAGGACTCGGTGAGGAAGTGATCGTGCCTCACGAGGGGGCCCTTGCCGCAAGACCCCGGGCGCGAGGTACGGTGAAGATGACGAAGGGCGACACGCGCGGCAGCACGGGCGCGCCGCAGCGTTCGCCAGCACCTTCGAGCTCTGCTGGCTGACGCGGTCAGTGACAGCATCGCGAGACTCGAGGCGAACATCCCGAGACGACCCGATGGCCGGAGACGACCCGGCGGCCGGGGACGACTCGGCACCCGAGACGACCTGGCGATCGTGGCCCGAGAGGACCCGTCGATCCGCGACGACCTGGCGGGCGGAGACGACCGGGCCAACCTGAGGCGGCCCGGCGACCCGGCTCGTCGCGACTCAGCGTTCTTCCCACAGCCCTTCCCCCTAACGCCGATAAGTGACGTTATGTCACTTCGCTGGAGAAGAGCGCACGATGGGTTCGACCTGGCCCCTCTCCCGCGTGATCCCCTCTCGCGGGCCGGGCAAGGAGCGCCCGACGGGTCGAGCCGGGCGCGCACGACGGGACGACGGGTCGAGCAGGGTGCGCCCGTCGAGCTCGCGGGCCCCGGGAGACTCAGTCCCCGCGACGCGGGGTGACGACCTGGTCGTTCGCGAGCGCGAGCGTCCATCGAGCCTCGATGCGGCCCGGCGAGCGCGGCATCTTGACGCGCTCCCCCGTCGTTGCGAAACCGCAGCTGCGGAACACCGCGATCGCGGCCTCGTCGTCCTCGGTGATCCACGCGCTCAGCGCGCGCGCGTCGTCGACCCCCGCCCAGTGCGCGGCCGCGCGCACGAGCGCCTTGCCGATGCCCTGCCGCCGGTGCGCCTGGCGCACGTAGAGCGAGAACACGAGGCGCTCGTCGGTCGGCGCCCCGGGCTCCTGCATGAGCCCGACCACACCGATCGCCTGCGGGGCACCCTCGTACTCCCAGGCCAGGAGGTACATCCCGCCGCGCAGACGCATGCGCCAGTGCGGCTCACGGAAACCTTCCTCACGGCCCAACGAGGCAGCCTGGGGCGAGCCGGGCTCGCGCAGCGAGGCGAGCCGGATCCGGCCGAACGCCTCCCAGTCTTCCTCGGTTGCGGGCGCGATGATCACCCTGCAAGCATGCCCTACCTTCGGCGGCTCACGAAACTCCGGCGCACCGCTCGGCGGGTCACTCGATGATCATCACGAGGTCGCCACCCTCGAGCTGCTGGACCGCACCGATCACGACCCGACGCACCGTCCCGGCGACCGGCGTCGTGATCGCAGCCTCCATCTTCATGGCCTCGACCGTCGCGACCGTCTGGCCCGCCTCGACCCGCTCGCCCTCCTGGACCGAGGGCGAGACGGCGCCCGCGAACGGGGCCGCGATGTGGCCGGGCCGGGACAGGTCCGCCTTCTCCGCGACGGCCGCCTCGACCTCGACCGCACGGTCGCGCACCTGGAGCGGGCGCAGCTGGCCGTTGAGGGTGAACATGACCGTGCGCATGCCGCGCTCGTCCGCGCCACCCACGGCCTCGAGCCCGACGATGAGCTTGACGCCCTTGTCGAGCTCGATCTCGAGCTCCTGGTCGTTGCTCATGCCGTACAGGTAGCTCTGCGTGTCGAGCACCGAGACGTCCCCGAACTCCTCGCGCACCCGCTCGAGCTCCTTCGTGGGCCCGGGGAACAGCAGGTGGTTGAGCCGCGAACGGCGCGTCGCCGAGTCGGCCTCGAGGTCACGCTCGTCCTGCGCCGTGAGGGGCGTGACGCCCGGTCGCGCGCGGCGGCCGGCGAGCGCCTTCGTGCGGAACGGCTCGGGCCAACCGCCCGGCGGGTCGCCGAGCTCTCCGCCGAGGAAGCCGATCACCGAGTCAGGGATGTCGAAGCTCTGCGGGTCCTCCGCGAACTTCTCCGGGTCCGCCCCGGTCGCGACGAGGTGCAGGGCGAGGTCACCGACGACCTTCGACGACGGCGTGACCTTGACGAGGCGCCCGAGGATGCGGTCCGCCGCGGCGTACATCGCCTCGATCTCCTCGAAGCGGTCGCCGAGGCCGAGCGCGATCGCCTGCTGACGCAGGTTCGACAGCTGTCCCCCGGGGATCTCGTGCTCGTACACGCGGCCGGTCGGCCCCGGCAGGCCCGACTCGAACGGGGCGTAGACCGCTCGCACGGCCTCCCAGTACGGCTCGAGGTCGGTCACGGCCCGCAGGTCGAGGCCCGTGTCACGCTCGGTGAACTCGAGGGCCGCGACGAGGGCGGACATCGGGACCTGGCTCGTCGTGCCCGCAAGGGCGGCGCTCGCGGTGTCGACCGCGTCGACGCCCGCCGCGCTCGCCGCGAGGAGCGTCGCGAGCTGCCCGCCCGCGGTGTCGTGCGTGTGCAGGTGGACCGGCAGGTCGAAGCGCTCGCGCAGCGCGGTCACGAGGGTCGCGGCCGCTGCGGGGCGCAGCAGGCCAGCCATGTCCTTGATCGCGAGTATGTGCGCCCCGGCCTCGACGATCTTCTCGGCGAGCCCGAGGTAGTAGTCGAGCGTGTAGAGCTTCTCCCCCGGGTCCGAGAGGTTGCCCGTGTAGCACAGCGCGACCTCGGCGACCGCGGTGCCCGTCTCGAGCACCGCCTCGATCGCGGGACGCATCTGCTCGACGTCGTTGAGCGCGTCGAAGATCCGGAAGATGTCGAGCCCGGTCGCCGCGGCCTCACGCACGAAGGCCGAGGTGACCTTCGTCGGGTACGGGGTGTAGCCGACCGTGTTACGCCCCCGCAGGAGCATCTGGAGGTTCTGGTTCGGCATCGCCTCCCGAAGGCGCGCGAGACGCTCCCACGGGTCCTCGCCGAGGAAGCGCAGCGCGACGTCGTAGGTCGCCCCGCCCCACGCCTCGACCGAGAACAGCTCTGGCAGGGTGCGCGCGACCACGGGCGCTGCCGTGACGAGGTCGTAGGTGCGCACGCGCGTCGCGAGGAGCGACTGGTGCGCGTCCCGGAACGTCGTGTCGGTCACGGCGAGTGCCGTCTGCTCGCGCAGTGCCCGCGCGAAGCCCTCGGGCCCGAGCTCGAGAAGCCGCTGGCGAGCACCTGCCGGGAGCTCCTTGCCGTTGCCGCCCTCGAGCTGCGGAAGCTTCGCGAGCGGAGCGACGAGCGCGCGGGGCTCGCCGTGCGGCCTGTTAACCGTGACGTCGCCGAGGAAGTGCAGGAGGCGCGTCGCGCGGTTCGCGCTCACGCGCGCCGCGAGCAGCTCGGGACGCTCGTCGATGAAGGAGGTCGACAGGTCACCAGACTGGAACTGCTCGTCGTCGAGCACGGCCTGCAGGAACGGGATGTTGGTGCGGATCCCGCGGATGCGGAACTCGGCGAGCGCGCGCCGTGCCCTGCGCACCGCGGTCGGGAAGTCACGCCCACGGCACGTGAGCTTGACGAGCATCGAGTCGAAGTGCCCGGTGATCTCCGCGCCCGCGCTCGCCGTCGCACCGTCGAGCCGCACCCCCGCCCCGCCCGGCGAGCGGTAGGCGATGATGCGTCCCGTGTCGGGCCGGAAGCCGTTGGCCGGGTCCTCGGTCGTGATGCGCGACTGGAGCGCATAGCCGTTGACCCGAACCGCGTCCTGCGTGATGCCGAGGTCTGCGAGCGACTCCCCCGCCGCGATGCGCAGCTGCGCCTGGACGAGGTCGATGTCGGTGACCTCCTCGGTCACGGTGTGCTCGACCTGGATCCGGGGGTTCATCTCGATGAAGACGTGCTGGCCCGCCCGCTCCCCCGCCGTGTCGACGAGGAACTCGACGGTCCCGGCGTTCTGGTAGCCGATGTGCCGGGCGAACTTGACCGCGTCCGCGCACAGCCGGTCGCGCAGCTCGGGGTCGAGGTTGGGCGCGGGCGCGATCTCGATGACCTTCTGGTGGCGCCGCTGGACCGAGCAGTCGCGCTCGTACAGGTGTACGACGTTGCCGTGCCCGTCCGCGAGGATCTGGACCTCGATGTGCCGCGGCCGCACGACCGCCTGCTCGAGGTAGACGCGCTCGTCGCCGAAGGCGCTTCCCGCCTCGCGCATCGCGGCGGAGATCGCCTCGCGCAGCCCGCTCGCCTCGGCGACCTTGCGCATGCCGCGACCACCACCGCCCGCGACCGCCTTGACGAAGAGCGGGAAGCCGATCTCCTCGGCCTGGGCCACGAGCGCGTCGACGTCGTCGCTCGGCGGGGTCGAGGTGAGCACGGGCAGGCCAGCGGCGCGCGCGGCCTCGAGCGCGCTGACCTTGTTCCCCGCGAGCTCGAGGATCTCGGCGGGCGGCCCGACGAAGGTGATCTGGTTCTCGGCGCAGCGCCGAGCGAGCTCGGGGTTCTCGGCGAGGAAGCCGTAGCCGGGGTAGATCGCGTCCGCCTCGGCCTCGGTCGCGACCCGCAGGATCTCGTCGATGTCGAGGTAGGCCCGCACGGGGTGCCCCTCCTCGCCCACGGGGTAGGCCTCGTCGGCCTTGAGGCGGTGCTCGGAGTTGCGGTCCTCGTAGGGGAAGATCGCGACCGTCCGGGCCCCGAGCTCGTAGGCGGCCCGGAAGGCGCGGACCGCGATCTCTGCGCGGTTGGCCACGAGGACCTTTGCGAACACCATGTACCTCCGTCAGCTCGTCGTGGGCGCGACCGGGCCCCGGGCACGGGCCCCGGTCCTCGCTCGACCCGTGAATCTTGCCACGCGTCGCGCAAAGCACGCGCGGGTGCCCACCAGGCGGCTACGGTGGGAGCCGTGCTCGTGCTCGGGATCTGCAGCCTCAAGGGGGGCGTCGGCAAGACGTCGGTCACGCTCGGTCTCGCCTCGGCGGCACTCGCACGCGGGGTGCGCACGCTCGTGATCGACCTCGACCCCCAGGGTGACTCGACGGTCGCGCTCGCCCCCGAGCCCGCCGACGACGCGCTCGACGTCGCCGCGGTCCTCGACTCCCCCGGGTACGACACGATCCGGCGCGCGGTCGCCCCGAGCGGCTGGTCCCCCGAGGGCCTCGACGTCATGCGCGGGTCGGAGGCCTCGGCGCGGCACGACGGCGTCGACATCCCTTCGCAGAACGTCGGGCGCCTGTCGGAGATCCTGTCGATGACGACGGGCTACGACCTCGTGATCCTCGACTGCCCGCCCTCGCTCGGAGGGCTCACCCGGACGGGACTGTCCGCGACGGACCGGGCGATCGTGGTAGCCGAGCCGGGGTTGTTCTCGGTCATGGCGGTCGGGCGGGCGCTGCGTACGGTCGACGAGGTGCGCAGGGCCGGCGCGAGTCAGCTCCAGCCGCTCGGGATCGCGGTCAACCGGGTCAAGACCCGCTCGGTCGAGCAGGAGTACCGCCTCGAGGAGCTGCGCACGCTCTACGGTCCGCTCGTGCTGAGCCCCGTGATCCCGGAGCGCGCCGCGCTCCAGCAGGCCCAGGGGGCGGCGATGCCGATCCACGCATGGCCCGGAGCAGCGGCACGGGTCGTCGCGTACGCCTTCGACCAGATCCTCGACCGGGCGCTGCGCGCACCACGCTGAGGCCAGGGCGCGACCGGATCGCGGTCGCGCGGCCCTCTGGGACCGGCGCTGGGTGCCGGGTCAGCCTGCGCTGCGGGCGCGGCGACGCGCGGCGAGCTCGTCGGCCGGCGACTCGGGGGTCGACTCGGCGCGCTCGGTCGGCAGCTCCGCAAGGCTGCCCTCGACCTCGCGCCAGACCCGGCCCACCGCGATCCCGAACACGCCCTGGCCTCCCTGGACGAGGTCGATCACCTCGTCGGCCGACGTGCACTCGTAGACGCTCGCGCCGTCGGACATGAGCGTGATCTGGGCGAGGTCCTCGACACCGCGCTCGCGCAGGTGACCGACGGCGGTGCGGATCTGCTGGAGCGAGACGCCCGTGTCGAGCAGGCGCTTGACGACCTTGAGGACGAGGATGTCGCGGAAGGAGTACAGCCGGTGGGTGCCCGAGCCGCTCGCGGGGCGGACCGTGGGCTCGACGAGACCCGTCCGGGCCCAGTAGTCGAGCTGGCGGTAGGTGATCCCCGCCGCGCGGCACGCGGTCGGGCCGCGGTAGCCCTCGTGCTCGTCGAGCTCGGGCAGCTCGTCGCCGAAGAGCAGGCCCTGCGTGAGCTGCGGCTGAGGAACCGAGCCAGCGAGTGCCTCGCCGCCGTCGATGCTGCTCACGGTTCCTCCTGAACGTCGCACCGGCGAGCGCCGGTCCACCGGGTGTGTCCAGGCCACGCTATGACCCGGGCCCGGGGTCGTCAACGACAAGGGCGCGTGTCGCGCGGCGAAGTTTCAAGTTCTACCTCAGGGTGAGGGTCCGGGTGGTTCACCGGCCTCGAAGTCCTCGGGCTCGACCGAGTCGAGGAACTCCCGGAAGCGCTCGATCTCCCGGTCGTCCTCTCCCCCGCTCGTGTCGACCCCGGCCACGTCGAGCACGGCCTGCGCGCACAGCACAGGGCTTCCCGTGCGCACCGCGAGCCCGATCGCGTCCGAGGCGCGCGAGTCGACGCGGACACCCGAGCCGAGCACGACCGCGGCGTGGAACACCCCGTCGAGCAGCTCGGTGATCTCGACGTGGTCGACCTCGTTCCCGGTCGCCTCGATCACGTCGCGCAGCAGGTCGTGCGTGAGCGGACGCGGCGGGACGACGCCCTCGACCGCGACCGCGATCGACGTCGCCTCAGCCGGGCCCACGACGATCGGCAGGACGAGCTCGCGTTCGGGCTCGTGCAGGAGCACGATGAGGTCGTCGCCGGGCAGCTGCCGACGCACGCCCGCGACCTCGAGCGGGATCAGGTCAGGGTCTGGCTCGTGCACACCTCTACGCTACGTGCCGCACCGCGCGCACGCAGCGCCGTCAGCGGTCGAGCTCGCTCGCCGCCCCGCGCACGAGCGCGGTGTGGAGCTGGGCCATGAGCTCGGCCGCCTCGGCCGCGACCGTCGCCGCGCGTGCCCGTGCGGACGCGCTGCGCTGCGAGCGCCACGGGGCCACGAGCTGCTCGACGAGGTCGACCTGCCGGTCCGCGGCCTGCCGAGCGGCACGCAGGTGGCGCGCCTCGAGCCCGTGCTCGGCGAGCGCTGCTGCGGCGCGCACGACCTCGACCGTCCACGGCGCGAGCCGCCCCGCAGCGTCGGCAGTCACGACCCCGGCCTCGACGAGGTCCGCGACGAACGACTCCTCGACGCCGAGCAGGTCCGCGAGCCCCGCCGGCGTGTGCGGCTCGTTGCCCGCCTGGCGCGCGGTCTCGCCGTCCTGCGTCGCGAGGTGCGGCGCGAGCCCCTCGACCGCCCGACCCGCGTCGAGCTCGGCGAGCTGTGCGCCGATCACCTTGAGCGGGAGGTAGCGGTCACGCTGCTGGCGCAGCACGTAGCGCAGCCGCTCGACGTCCGCGGGGCTGTACTGGCGGTAGCCCGCGGGGGTGCGCACGGGTGTCACGAGCCCTTGCTCCTCGAGGAAGCGCAGCTTCGAGTGGCTCACCGCGGGGAACTCGGTCTCGAGGGCTGCGAGCACGTCCGAGATGCGCATCGTCGCGTGTCGCGAGATGCCCTGCGGCCACGGCTCGCGCGCGCCGTTCGGTGCGGGCGGCTCGGTCTTCGCGCTGGTGTCCTGCGAGAGGTGCGCAGCACGCTGCGCACGACGTGGTGCTGGCGCCATCAGGCGTCGTCGCCCTCGGCCGGCGCGTTCCCCGAGCGGAAGCGTGCCGGGCTCGGGTGGAAGGTCATGCGGAACTTGCCGATCTGCACCTCGTCGCCAGGCCGCAGCAGGACGGACTCGATCCGCTCGCGGTTCACGTACGTCCCGTTGAGCGAGCCCACGTCGCGCACGACGAAGTCGTCGAGCTCGCGCACGAACTCCGCGTGCCGGCGCGAGACCGTCACGTCGTCGAGGAAGATGTCGGCGGCCTCCGAGCGACCCGCGAGGGTGCGGTCGGCGTCGAGCAGGAAGCGTGCACCCGCGCTCGGCCCACGCTCGACGATGAGCAGCGCCGAGCTGCGCGGGAGCGCCGCGACGGCCTCCTTGTCCTCCTGGGACAGACCGCGCAGCCCAGCGTCGGACTCGACGGGCAGGACGGAACCGATCGAGACCGTGGTCTCGGTGTTGTCCCGCGGGGTACCCGCACCCTCCGGCGTCGGCGGCTGCTCGCTCATCGCACCTCACTCGTCCCTGGCCTGCCTCGGATGCCCAGCCTATGCGCAGCGCGCACGGCTTGCGAAGGCCTTCGCGAGCGTCATCGGCACCCGCGCCCGCGGGGTTGAGCGCTACTCGCTCTCGACGGGGGTCGCGAAGCGCAGCTCGGGGACCGTGCGCGTCGCGGTGACCTCGACCTGCTCGCTCGTCGTGAGCGTCGAGCTCGCGCCCTGGCTGCGCACGAGCGCGAGCGCACCGCCCGGGATCTCGAGCGCCTGACTGATCGTGTGCGGGTCGCCGATCACGTGCCACGGGGTCGGGTTCTGCACGAGCACCCCGTCGACGAGCACGCCGTCGGGACCGTCGAGGAAGAAGGTCTCGGCCGTCACGCGCTGCCCGTCGACCTGGACCGCCTCGGCGCCCGCGTTGCGCAGCTCGGTGAGGATCGTGACATAGGTCGAGGCGGTCAGGACCCGAGAGGGGTCCGAGAGCGTGAGCCGCACCCCCGGCCCGACGGCGGGCAGACGACCCGAGAGGATCCCTTGCGTCCCCGCGCGCGCGGTCGCGGCCTCGAGCGCGGCCTGCTGCTGGTTCGTGCCGCTCGCGAGCTCGTCTCGGGTGCGCTCGAGCTCGGCGACCCGCGACCGCAGCTCACGCGAACGGTCGGTCGTCTCCTCGAGCAGCCGCACGAGGTCGGACTGGCGCAGCGCCGAGAGACCGCTCGCGTGCGTGTGGCGCACCTGCGTCACGAGCGCGAAGCCGAGGAGCGCGCACAGCACCCCCACGAGCACCTGACCCGCGCTCGCCTTGGGGCACAGGGCGTGCAGGAGCAGGCTCCACGACTCTCGTGCGGAGGACTCGGGGCGCTCGGGGACGTGGGTCACGGTCTAGGCCTTGAACAGGTGACGGCGGATCGCGGCGGCGTTCGAGAAGATCCGGATGCCCAGGACGACCACGACCGCCGTCGAGAGCTGCGAGCCCACGCCCAGCTGGTCACCGAGGAAGACGATGAGCGCGGCGAGCACGACGTTGGACAGGAAGGACACGACGAAGACCTTGTCGTCGAAGATCCCGTCGAGCCGGGCACGCAGGCCGCCGAACAGGGCGTCGAGCGCCGCGATCACGGCGATCGGCAGGTAGGGCTGCAGCCCCACGGGGACGGTCGGCTCGAAGAGCAGGCCCGCCACGATCCCGAGCGCGAGCCCCAGCAGCGCGATCATCGGTCCTCCTTGGTCAGCACCGTGGCACGTTCCAGGGTAGGCGCAGCGGCCGCCGGCAGCGTAAGGCTCGCGACCGGGTCGATGCTCCACGGGATGTCGTAGACCCCGCGCAGGAGCGCGAGATGGTCGCGGGCTGCGGTCCCGGCGAACCGCGTCGGCAGCCGGTCGGGGTCACCGATCGCCTCGATCACGTACGGCCCGCTGAGCGGGACGAGGTCGACGAGGACAGCCTGGCCCGCCGAGCGCACCGCCGTGCGCGTCGAGACCCGGATCCCGTTGACGCTCACGGCCTCGGCGCCCGCGGCCCACAGGCCGTTGACGACGACCCGCAGGTCCGAGTCGTGCACGCGCCGCTCGGCGTCCCCGTCCTGCGCCCCCGGGGCGTCGGCGACCGTGATCCGCACGCCGGGCCCCGTGAGCGCGACAGCGCCCGCGACGAGGTCGTCGCGCGCGAGCCGGGCGAGCAGCTCGGGGTCGCTCACCTCGAGCGCGGTCGTCTGGAGGGCCTGGACCTCGGCGTCGAGCTCGGCGATGCGGTCCTGCGCCTCGGCGATCTCCCGGCTGCGCTCGGTGACCTCCGCCTCGAGCACCGCGCGCGCCTGGACGACCGCGGGCTGCGGTGCGCGCAGCGTCACGGCCGCACGCACCGTGAGCGCACCGAGGAGCACCGCGATGAGGACGAGCGCGATCGTCGAGGCGAGGGACCTGCGGGTGGGCCCCTCCGCGGCGCGCCGTCGCGCGGCGGCCTCGTAACCCGG
>Ga0123329_1004970_pt1 | contig 10172 bp, 11 predicted proteins | sample BioC12SIPDNA_FD_89703 | JGI IMG/M metagenome (GOLD analysis project Ga0123329, IMG submission 89703) | Anaerobic biogas reactor microbial communites from Washington, USA - Biogas_R1_B C12 SIP DNA | ecosystem: Engineered > Bioreactor > Anaerobic > Unclassified | place: Washington, USA | collected... | reverse complement strand
TCCAGCGCCGGACCACCCCTGGCGCCAAGGCTACCAGAACATGCCCGCGCATTTATAGCTGCGGCAACAACCGGACATTTCTATCTGCCGTGTATAGCGGACATTTCTATCTGCGGTTGACACACAGCGCCGGCGGCGCTTGACAGGACGCCGGGGTTGGGCTAAGTTATAAAGCCTTGCCGTTTGCTGGGAAACGCCAGCCGCGAGGGGATTGCCCATGGCCGTCGAAGATCTCTACACCAAGGCGTGTGACGCAGTCGAGCGGGCCAACTACGACTACGCGGTCGAGCTGTTCCGCGAAGTGCTGCGCCATACCCCGGATTACCCCAATGCGCGCATGGCATTGCGGGGCACCGAGAGGCGGAGGATCCAGGAGAAGGGCCGTTCGGTCGGCGCGTTGCTGACCGGCCCGCTGCGGGCCGCCGTCACGGCGCTGAAGGGCGCCGCCGCCAAGGCGCCGAAGAGGATCGAGATCTTCGAGGACTACCTGGAGACGAACCCCAACTCCTTCTGGGCCCTGAGCCGCGTCGCGGCGGCCGCCGTCAAAGCGGGCCACAAAGAGGAGGGCGTTAACCTCTACCGCGACGCGCTGAAGGTCAAGCCCACCGACAAGGCCGCGCTGCGCGCCGTCGGCGACGTTCTGATCGACATGGGCCAGCACCAGGAGGCGCTGAAATACCTGAACCGCCTTGCCGGGCTGGACCCGAAGGACAGGGACCTGCAGAGGGAAGTGCGCGATCTGTCCGCCACCCAGCACATGGTCTCGCACGACATGGAGAGCGCCGAGAGCTTCCGCGACATGATCCGCGACAAGACCATGGCCGAGCAGCTCGAGGCGAAGGGCCGCATGGCCGTGACCATGGACGACCTGCGCCGCAGCATCGAGGAGGCCGAACGCGAACTGGCCGAGCACCCCACCAACGTCCCCCGCATCCTGGGGCTCGCCCAGAAGTACCTGGACACCGGGCAACTGCCGAAGGCCCAGGCGTTCCTGCGCGAGAAGCACAAGGCGCTGCCCGACAACTACGAGGTCCGCGAGAAGCTCGGCGACGCGCAACTGCTGGCCCATGAGGCCACCGTGCGAGCGGCCCAGGAGGCCGCCCGGGCCAACCCGGCCGACGAGGCCGCCGGGCAGAAGGCGCGGGACCTGCAGCAGCGCCTGCGGGCGTTCAGGATCAAGGAATACAACTGGCGCCTCAGCCAGCACCCGACGGACCGGCACATCCAGTTGATGCTGGGCCGTGCATACTTCGACGACGGGAAGTATAATGAGGCGATCGCCGCCTGCCAGATCGCCGCGCAGGACGCACGCTTCGAGCTGGAGAGCTTCAAGATCCTCGGCCAGGCGTTCCTGCACAAGAAGCAGTTTGACCTTGCCCTGGAGCAGTTCGGCCGGGCCATCGCCAGCCACGGCGAGATGGACGACGAGGGCAAGGACCTCTACTACTGCCAGGCGGAGGCGTTGGAAGCGATGGGCAACCGAGAGGAGGCCCTGAAGGTCTATAAGCGTATCTACAGCCAGGACATCAACTTCCGGGACGTCGCCGCGAAGGTGGACGCGCTCAGCGCCTGACGCGCAGCGGCCCCGGCCCCAAGGGAGAACCCCATGCCTCACCGTGCCTCAGCCAAGAAGAGACTGCGTCAGGATCAGAAGCGGCGCTTCCGCAACAAGAGCGTGAAGAGCCGCCTGCGCACCGAAGAGAACAAGCTGAACCGCATGGTCGAACGCGGTGACGTCGAGGCGGCCGCCGTGCAGAGCCGGCTGCTGACGAAGCTCCTGCAGCAGGCGGCCGCCGGCGGCGTGGTCCACGCCAACCGCGTTGCCCGCAAGCAGGGGCAGATCGACCGTTGCCTGGACACCCTCGCGAAGCCCCGGGCATCCTGACCGCCCGCGCGGCCTACTCGAACAACCGGGCCTGGTCCGGGCGGGGAGGGGGGCGGTACTCCGCCGCCAGGCGGGCCAGTTCCTGCGCGGTGGGCATGCACGCCAGGTCCAGCGCGCACGCCCCCAGGCGCACCAGCTTCCGAACCGCGCGTGCGTGCTCGTCCCGGCGGCCGCCGGCCGCGATGAACAGCGGCCGGCCCATCCGCAGCGCCCAGCGGCTGGTGTGCCACGTCCCCCCCACGTCGCGCGGCTCGAAGGCCACGACGGCCTCGCTGAGGGCCACGATCGTGCGGTTGCGGATCAGTGCCTGAGGCGTGCGCCAGCGCGATTGGGGCGGGAACTGCCCCAGGCAGAACCAGCCCGCCCGCGCCAGTTCCCAGGCCGCCAGCCCCCGGCGCCGGAACCGGGCCAGCCCTGCGGCCGGCACGGCGAGCGTGCCGCCCGCCCGTGCCGCCGCAGTGTGGGCGGCCATGTCGATGCCGTCGGCGCCTCCGCTGACGACCGCGATCCCATCCTCTGCCAGGCTGCAGGCCAGGGCTCGGGCGGCGGCGACGGCCGCCGGCGACGGCCGCCGCGACCCCACGACGGCGACGCGCCGCCGCCGCAGCAGGGCCGGGTCCCCCGTGGTGAACAGCACGGGCGGGGCGTGCGGACCCAGGAAGCGCGCCAGGTCGGGGGGGTAGCCGGGGTCGCCGGTCAGGACCACGCGGACGCCCAGGGGCTCCATGCGCTGGAGCAGGGCGCGGCCCGTGCCGAGCGGGTCTTCGGCGGCCGCCAGCGCGGCGGCGGCGGGCGCCGTGAGGGCCAGCTCGCGCCGGAGTCGATCGGCCGGCCAGGCGGCGACGCAGTGGAGGGGTGCGCCGAGCTGCCGGGCGGCCCGCTTCAGGCGGGCGACGGTCGCCGGCCCCACCCCGTCGACCGCACACAGGCCGATCATGCACAGGCGTTCGGGCGTGTCGCTGGCCAATGTCTGAGCCTCCGGCGCGGGTATAGACTACACGTGCGACGGGCGGAATGCAAGCGGCGGGGCGCGGCGCCGGGCCGGCGGTGCACGGGGTCTCGGACGGGCACTTGAAACGGGCGGGGCGGTCGTATATAACCGGGGGGAGCGCTAGTGTAGCTCAACGGCAGAGCAGCGGTTTTGTAAACCGCAGGTTAGGGGTTCAAGTCCCCTCACTAGCTCCACCGTCGGATACGTGTCGGCCGGGCCCGCGGGGCACGGCGGCCACAGAGGCGCGATGGGCAGGTTCCCGAGCGGCCAAAGGGGACAGACTGTAAATCTGTTGGCGATGCCTTCGGAGGTTCGAATCCTCCCCTGCCCACCAGAACGGGACGCGGGCGTAGCTCAACGGCAGAGCGCCGGCCTTCCAAGCCGGCCGTTGTGGGTTCGAGTCCCATCGCCCGCTCCACCATCCGAACGTGGCGTTTCTTCTTGACTTGTTCGAGTGCGCGTGCTAAGATTTCTGCATTCGATGGTGTGTACGGCGTGCGTCGTCGCAAGGGGTGGTTACCCTGTCTTCCGGGCCAGTCCCGCCATTGTGATGAACTGACCGCGCGGCCGTAGTGTTGCGTACCCAAGCTGCTGTAGCTCAGTGGTAGAGCGCGTCCTTGGTAAGGACGAGGTCATGGGTTCAAGCCCCATCAGCAGCTCCATCCGCCCGTATCTGACGGCGGTTCTCCGAACGGCGTCGGACCGTCGGACTTTGAGGAGCTGAACGTGCAGCAGGACGCCGGGGGGCCGCGTCGGGTTGCCTCAGAATCGGCCGAGACGGACTCGTTTTCGTGCAGACCGTGAGAGAAGACGACACTTACCGGAGGTAGAACTGGACAATGGCCAAGGAGATCTTCAAGCGAACGAAGCCCCACGTCAACGTCGGGACCATCGGCCACGTTGACCACGGGAAGACCACCCTGACCTCGGCGATCACGCAGTATCTGAGCAAGAGGGGGCTGGCCGAATCCCGCAGCTTCGACAGCATCGACAACGCTCCGGAAGAGCGCGAGCGCGGCATCACCATCCAGACGCAGCACGTCGAGTACCAGACCGAGAACCGCCACTACGCCCATGTCGACTGCCCCGGGCACCGTGACTACATCAAGAACATGATCACGGGCGCCGCGCAGATGGACGGCGCGATCCTGGTGGTCAGCGCCGCCGACGGCCCGATGCCCCAGACCAAGGAGCACGTGCTGCTGGCGCGCCAGGTGAATGTGCCCGCCATCGTCGTTTTCCTCAACAAGGTGGACCAGCTTGACGACCCCGAGCTGCTGGAGCTGGTCGAGCTGGAAGTGCGCGACATCCTCAACGCCTACCAGTTCCCGGGCGACGACATCCCGTTCGTGGCCGGCTCGGCCCTGAAGGCCATGGAACAGCCGGACGACGAAGAGGCCACGCGCTGCATCAGCGAGCTGATGAAGGCCCTGGACGAGTACGTCCCGGAGCCGGTCCGGCCGGTCGACCAGCCGTTCCTGATGCCCGTCGAGGACGTCTTCAGCATCAAGGGGCGCGGCACGGTGGGCACGGGGCGCATCGAGCGCGGCGTGGTTCGCGTGGGCGACGACGTCGAGATCGTCGGCCTGACCAGCGAGGTGCGCAAGACGGTTGTCACCGGCGTCGAGATGTTCCGCAAGACCCTCGATTCGGGCCAGGCGGGCGACAACGTCGGCGTGCTCCTGCGCGGCGTCGAGAAGGACGAACTCTCGCGCGGCGAGGTGCTGGCCAAGCCCGGCTCGATCACGCCGCACACGAAGTTCGAGGCGAACGTCTACGTGCTGACGGCCGAGGAAGGCGGGCGCCACAAGCCCTTCTTCCCGGGCTACCGCCCGCAGTTCTACTTCCGGACGACCGACGTGACCGGCAGCATCTCCCTGCCGGAAGGCGTGGACATGGTCATCCCCGGCGACAACGTGACGCTCGAGGTGGAGCTGATCACGCCGATCGCCATGGAAGAGCAGCTCCGGTTCGCCATCCGCGAGGGCGGCAACACGGTCGGGGCGGGCGTTGTGACCAAGGTCCTCCAGTAGCGGGTTCCGGCCGATGCGCGAACACGTGACCATGGAATGCACCGAGTGCCACCGCGAGAACTACCGGACGTCGAACGAGACCCGCGGCGGCAAGCGGCTGGAGTTGAAGAAACACTGCCCCCAGTGCCGACGGCACACGGTCCATCGGCAGAAGCGCAAGTAGAAGAACCCTGCGCGTGCCCCCCGGGCGTCTCCCTCGGGGCACGCGTGCCGACCTGTGAGGCTCAGTGCAGGCCAGTAGCTCAATTGGTAGAGCACCGGTTTCCAAAACCGGCGGTTGGGGGTTCGAGTCCCTTCTGGCCTGCCAGCCGGCATTGGGGCCGGCGCACGCCGTGCGGATGCGACAGCGCTCAACATACCTTCATGTGGTGACCTGAGGCTTGGCTGCCTACCGACCCGAACAGGGAGTCTACGCGCGGTTTGTTGCCGGCGCAGCGGCGCTGCTGCTGGCCTTGTTCGCCAGCGTGCGCGTCTACCAGGAGCTGTACGAAGCCGAGTCGACGGTGGCCCTGTTCGGCGCCGATGTGCCCGTCTCGGCCGTGTGGGCGTCCGTGCTGTTCATCATCCTGGCCGCCCTCACGTTCGTGTTCACCTACGGGGTACACACGGGGTTCAAGGCCCTGGACAGGACGAGCCGTGCCCTGATCGACCTGCTCATCGACACCCAGATGGAGCTGAGCAAGGTCTCATGGCCGGGCTCCGACGTGCTGATTCGATCCACGTCTGCGGTGCTCATCTCGATCGTCCTGCTGGGTGTGTTCCTGGTGGGCGTGGACTCGCTGGTGGCCAGCGCCCTCCGTTTTCTGGGCGTGCTGCCTTGACCTCCCGGAGCGGCGAGGGACCCGATCTATGACCGACACGGCACATGAGCCGGAGAATGCGGCCGCCGAAGCGCGATGGTTCGTTCTGCGCGTGCAGAGCAACCGTGAGGAGAGCGTGCGCGTCAACCTCGGCAAGCTGCTCGAGCTGGAGAAGGTCCGCGACCGCGTCCCCCAGATCCTCGTGCCGACCGAGGCCATTACCGAGGTGCGGGGGGGCAAGCGCCACGTCGTCCAGCGCAAGCTCTACCCGGGCTACGTGATCGTGCAGGTCGTCGTGGACGAGCAGGGGACCATCCCGCAGGACCTGTGGCAGTTGATCCGCGAGACCGGCGGGGTCGGCGACTTCATCGGGGCCGAGAAGCCCTGGCCGATGTCGGACGGCGAGGTGGCCCGGATCCTCGGGCAGACCGAGGAGGTCCAGGAAGAGGCCCCGAAGCTGAAGATCGACCTGAAAGAGGGGCAGATGATCCAGATCAAGGAGGGCCCCTTCAAGAGCGTCGAGGGATACGTCGAAGAGGTGAACCCTGCCAGCGGGAAGGTCAAGGTCGTCATCAACATCTTCAACCGGGCAACACCGGTCGAACTGGAATACTGGCAGGTGCAGGTGCTGTGAGCGGCCCTCTGAGGGCCTGCGGCAACCCTACGGGAAGAACGTCCAATGGCAAAGAAGAAGCAGCCGACCGCCGTGGTGAAGGTGCTGGTGACCGGAGGGCAGGCGAACCCCGCTCCGCCTCTCGGCCCTACCCTCAGCCAGCACCGCGTGAGCATTTCGGAGTTCATCAGCAAGTTCAACGAACGCACCCGCGACCAGATGGGCGTGCCGCTGCCGGCGATCGTCTATGTCTACCGGGACGGGTCGTTCGATTTCGAGGTCAAGACGCCGCCGGCGTCCTATCTGATCAAGCGCGCCGCCGGGGTCGTTCAGGGATCCGGCGCCGCGGGGCGCACCTCGGCCGGGACCATCACGCGCAGCGCGTTGCGGCAGATCGCCGAGCAGAAGATGACGGACCTGAACACCGACGACGTGGAGGCCGCCATGCACGTCATCGAGGGGACCGCCCGGAGCTGCGGCGTCCAGGTCGTAGACGACTGAGCCGGCGGCCCGCCATACACCATATCGCCAGGAACGAACGCCATGCCGCGCACGAGTCGCAGATACAGGGAATCGCAGACGCACGTCGAGAGCGGCCGCCTCTACACGCTCACGGACGCGCTGGCCGCGCTGAAGACCATGGCGCCGGCGCGGTTCGACGAGACCGTGGAGTGCGCCGTGAAGCTGGGCATTGACCCGCGCCACAGCGACCAGCAGGTTCGAGGCAGCTTCAGCCTGCCGCACGGCACCGGCAAGACGCGCGTGGTGGCCGTCTTCGCAGAAGGCGAACGGGCCGAGGCCGCCCGGGCCGCCGGGGCCGACGTGGTCGGCTCCGACGACCTGATCGAGAAGGTCCAGGGCGGGTTCACCGACTTCGACGTGGCGCTGGCCAGCCCGGACATGATGGGGCGCATCGGTCGGCTGGGCCGCGTGCTCGGCCCCCGCGGCCTGATGCCTTCGCCCAAGGCCGGCACGGTCCGCGAGGACGTCGGCGAGGCCGTCAAGGAGTTCAAGGGCGGGCGCATCGAGTTCCGAAACGACGCGACCGGGAACATCCACGTGCCGGTCGGCAAGGTGTCCTTCTCCGTCGAGGCGTTGGCGGAGAACGTCCGCGCCGTGCTGGACCAGCTCGTGAGGTCCAAGCCGCCGGCGGCCAAAGGCCGGTACATTCAGAAGGTCTACGTCAGCTCGACCATGAACCCCGCGCTGCAGGTCGAGGCGGGTTCGTCAGCACCGGGAGCAAACTGAGAGATGCCCCAGCAAGTCAAGGAACTGATGCTCAAGGAACTGACCGAGGAGTTCCGCGACATTCGGCGCACGGGGTGCGTCGTCGTGGGCTACCACGGCATGAAGGCCGACGAAAGCCGCCTGGTCCGTCAGGAAGCGCGGCGTCAGGGCAGCCGGATGATGGTGGTGAAGAACTCGCTGTTCGCCCGGGCGGCCAGCGATCTGGGTGCCTGCGGCCTGAGCAGCCTGCTGGACGGCCCCACCGCCGTCGTGCAGGGCCCCAGCGCGGTGGAGGCCGCGCGAGCCGCCCAGGCGATGGCCAGGGCCTGTGCTGCGCTGGAGGTGAGGGGCGTCTACGTCGACGGCCAGGTGCTGGGCCCCGAGGGCGTTCGCAAGCTGGCCGACATACCCAACCGCGAGACGCTTCTGAGCATGTTCGCCGGCGCCCTGATGGCGCCGCTGCGTCGGCTGGCCGGCGGCCTGCTGGACAGGCCCCGGGCGCTCCTGAACGTGCTGGAGCAGATGAAGGACCGCAAGGCCGGAGGAAGTGCGGATTCGCAGCGGGAGTGACCCCGCGCACTTGTCAACAGGGATCATTTAGAGACTCTCGCAGTACACAGGAGGCCCTGGAGCATGTCGGATGCAACGGAAGCGACCGCCACTGCGGAATGCCCCGCAAAGGTGCAGGAAGTGCTGGACAGGATCAGCGAGTTCACGCTGCTGGAGCTCTCCGAGCTTGTGAGCGCGTTTGAGAAGCGGTTCGGCATCACCGCCGCCGCCCCGGTGGCCATGGCCGCCATGGCCCCGGGTGCCGCCGCGGCGGAGGCCGAGGAAGACGCCGAGCCCTCGTCGTTCAAGGTCGTCCTGAAGGGCTTCGGCGACAACAAGATCCAGGTCATCAAGGCCGTTCGCGCCGTCACCAATCTGATGCTGAAGGAAGCGAAGGCTGTGGTCGAGGAAGTGCCCTCCACCCTGAAGGAAGGCCTGTCCAAGGAGGAAGCCGAGAAGTGCGTTGCCTCGCTGGTCGAGGCCGGTGCTGAGGCGGAGATTCAGCCCGAGTAGCGGCAGGGGGGGGCGGGGCGGGTGATCTCGCCCCGCTCGCCCACAGAAGGCGGACCGTCCGCGCACGACGGGCGGGCGGCCGTTCTACAGGCGATCAGGGGAGCGAAAGGTGAACATGGACATCCGCAACTTCTCCAAGGTCGGGGCGGTCATGGACGTGCCTGACCTGACCAGCATCCAGAGGGATTCCTACAGGGAATTCCTGCAGCTGGATGTGCCGCCGGATCGCCGCGAGGATGTCGGCCTGCAGCACATACTGGGCGAGGTGTTCCCGATCGTGAACGAGGCGAAGCGCATCCGCCTCGACCTCGTCAACTACCGCCTGGGCAAGCCGCGCTACATGCCCGAGCAGTGCCTGCAACTGCGGCTCACCTATGGCCGGCCCTTCTACGTGCGCGTGCGCCTCACCAAGGAAGACGAAGTCATCGAGGAAGACGTCTACCTGGGCGAGATGCCCATCATGCTCGGCGGCGGCGAGTTCATCATCAACGGGGCCGAGCGGGTCATCGTCACTCAGCTTCACCGTTCGCCCGGGTGCGACTTCTCCCGCGAGATCGTCGGCGACCGTTCCCTCCATGCCTGCCGCATCATCCCCCAGCGGGGAAGCTGGCTGGAGATGGAGGTCAACCGGCGGGATTCGCTGGCGTGCCAGCTCGACCAGAGCGGCAAGATCCCCGCCACCCTCGTGCTGCGGGCGCTGAGCCCGGACCGGGCCACCGACGAGGCGATCCTCGGCATCTTCTACCAGATCGAGACCGTCCGGTTCACCCAGGGGACCGCCGGGTCGAAGCTCAGGGACCGTGTCAGCGCCGGGGCCGTGACTGCTGCGGACGGCGAACTGACCCTCGTCGAGGCCGGCGAGCGGATCACCGAAGAAGCCGCCCAGCAACTGGCCCAGGCCGGCCGCAAGAGCCTGCGCGTGCTCCCGACCGGGTTCGATCCCCTGATCCTCAACACCCTGGCCGAAGACCGCAGCTACGACCACGAATCGGCCGTCAAGGAACTCTACGGCAAGCTCAGGCCCGGCACGCCGTTCACCTACGAGAAGGCGCGCCAGACCATCTGGGAGAAGTTCTTCGACCCGAATCGCTATCAGCTCGGCGCCGTCGGTCGGTTCCGCATGAACAGGAAGTTCAACGATGAGGTCCCCGTCGAGCAGCAGACCCTGCGCCCGGACGACATCGTCAACGCCATCCGCTACATGATGGCCCTCCGCGAGGGGCATGGGCACGCCGACGACATCGACCACCTGGGCAACCGGCGCGTGCGCACAATCGGCGAACTGGCCGCCGACCAGCTCCGCAAGGGCTTCCTGAAGATGCAGCGCACCGTGCAGGACCGCATCAACCTGAAGGACCCCAAGGGGTTCACGCCCAGGAACCTGATCAACAGCAAGACGGTGAGCGCGGCGATCAACTTCTTCTTCGGCCGCAGCGAGCTGTCGCAGATCGTCGACCAGACCAACCCCCTGAGCCAGTTGACCAACGAACGCCGCCTGAGCGCCCTCGGACCGGGCGGGCTGAACCGGAAGCGGGCCGGCTTCGACGTGCGCGACGTTCAC
>Ga0123329_1004969_pt1 | contig 10175 bp, 17 predicted proteins | sample BioC12SIPDNA_FD_89703 | JGI IMG/M metagenome (GOLD analysis project Ga0123329, IMG submission 89703) | Anaerobic biogas reactor microbial communites from Washington, USA - Biogas_R1_B C12 SIP DNA | ecosystem: Engineered > Bioreactor > Anaerobic > Unclassified | place: Washington, USA | collected... | reverse complement strand
CGGCAGATGATCATCAACGACGACATGGGGGCCTTCACCGACATCCCGCGGCAGATCGGGATGGGCGCCGCCGAGGCCATCGCCGACGCGGTGTGGGGGCTGTGGCTGTCGAACCCGACGCAAGCCGACGGGAAGGCGTTCTTCTCGACCGACCACAAGAACTACGCCGAGGGCGCCGACACGGCCCTGAGCGTGGACGCCCTCACGGCCGCCGAAGTACTGTTCGGCGGGCAGACCAAGCCCAACGGCCGGCCCCTGGGCATTCCGGCCAGCATCCTGCTGGTGCCGACGGCGCTGAAGGTCCCGGCCGAGATGCTGATGAAGTCGCTCCTGCTGAACGAGACCACCACGGCCAACAAGGGCAAGCCCAACACCAATCCACACGTCGGCAAGTTCCAGGTCGTCAGCTCCGTGTACCTCTCCAACGCCAGCTTCACCGGGGCGTCGTCGAAGGCCTGGTATCTGCAGGCCGACCCCAACCGGCTGCCGGCCATCGAGGTTGCGTTCCTGAACGGCGTGGACCGCCCGACGGTCGAGAAGACCGACGCCGACTTCAACACGCTCGGCGTGCAGTTCCGCGGCTACATCGACTTCGGCGTCCGCGAGCAGGATTACCGCGGGGCGCTCCGGATGAAGGGCGAGGCCTGAGCCTCGTCCTTCCCGGGCGACAGTGACAACCCTCTAACCCACAAGGAGTGAACCAGATGGCACAGTTCGTGCATGACGGCAGGAGTATCGACTACACCCCGAGCGCAGCGGTGACCGCCGGCGACGTGGTGGTCCAGGCAGACCTGATCGGCGTGGCCAAGCTGGACATCGCCGCCAATGCCCTCGGGGCCTTGGCGGTGACCGGCGTCTTCGACTTCCCGAAGGCCACCGGCGCCGGCAGCGGGATCGCAGTCGGGGCGAAGGTCTACTGGAAGGCCGACCCCGGCGCAGCCCAGGCCGACGACGAGGCGGGGGCCAACAAGCTGATCGGCAAGACGATCAAGGCCGCGGCCGACGCCGACGCGACGGTCCGCGTGCGGCTGAGCCAGTAGACGATGGCGGACCTGCTGGAGCAATCCTCGGCCTGGCTCGACGGCCAGCGAAAGAAGTTCCTGGCGAAGACAGTCACGTACTGCCGGGGCCAGGCCGAGGTCTCCTGTCCGGCCACGGTCGGCCGGACGACGTTCGAGGTGGAGGATTCCACCGGCGTCGTCGAGCGGTTCGAGTCGCGGGACTTCATCATCACCGCGGCGGACCTGGTGCTCGACGGTGTGGTCGCTCTGCCGGAGCGCGGTGACCGCATCCGCGAAACAGTCGGTGAGGCGACGCTGGTCTACGAGGTGGTCAGTCCCGGTCAGGAGCCATGCTGGCGCTGGAGCGACCCGTACCGGCTGGCACTGAGGATTCACACGAAACAGGTGGGGACGGCATGAGCGACGAGTGCGATGATCGGTACGACGACGTCTGCAAGGGCGAGTTCGCGGGCATTCACCGCAAGCTCGACGTGATGGACGAGGCCATCCGCGGCAACGGCAAGCCGGGCATCCAGTTGCGGCTGGATCGGCTGGAGTCGTCCGAGCGGTCACGGAGCCGCCTGCTGTGGCTCATCGCCGGCTCGGCGGTGACGATGGCCGTGCGGGCCGTGTGGCAAATGGTGTGTGGAGGGTAACCATGTGACGAAGCGCTGGATTGGAGCGGCCGACGTCGACATCACCGCCAGGGGCGAGCAGGTGGTCGCCCACCGCTCGGCGGCCACTGCCGTGACCGACAAGGTCAACGTGACGAGCGACGGGCAGACGGCCCTGGCGGCCAACGCCGACCGTATCTGTGCGGTGCTCGTCAACGACAGCGACACCGACGTCTACATCAAGCTCGGCGACACGCCGGCGGTCGGCACGGGCATCAAGCTCAACGCCTACGGCGGCTCGTTCGCCATCACGGCGGCCAACCTGTACACGGGCATTGTGACCGCCATCTGCGCCTCGGCCGAGGCCAAGGCGCTGCTGGTGACCGAGTTCTGACAACCCACGAAAGGAAGGCTTCGAATGAAGGCAGGAATCGCGTGTGTGATGGTGCTGGTGCTGGCGGGCATGGCGTTGGGCCAGGAGGCGGCCCCCGCGCCGACGAAGGCCGAGGTGATCGTAACGATGAAGACCTCCCTGGCGGCCGATGGCAGTTGGGCGCGTCTGAAGGGCGTGGCGGGCTTCACCGCCGCGGACAAGGCCGACTACGTCGCGGCCCTGGTGCCCGAGGCGCAGGCCCTGTCCGGTTCGGCTCGGACGAAGGCCCTCGTCACGGTCTACAGCAGCTTCGTCGGCTTCGGGGCGGACACTTACGGCCTGGGCGAGAAGATCACCGCGAGCGTCACGGCGGTCGCCGACCCGGCGGACAAGGCTCTGGCGGCATCTTACGTCCTGCGTTACCCCGTGTTCATCGGCATGAAGACCGTGGCCCAGTCGGTGATCGACACGCCGGGCCTTTCGCCTGAGGCGCAGCGGATCGCCGACGGCCTGGGCGTCCTTCGCGGGCGCACCCAGCCGAAGAGCCTCGCCGCCGCAGCCAGCCTCTACAAGTTCACCTACGCGGCAATCTGGAAGTCCTGGCCTCTGACGGACAAGGTGGCCCTGAAACGCTTGCTGGCGGTCGCGCCGGTCACGAGCCATGCCCAGTATGTCACGGCGGTGAACAAGTGGATGGTCAAGAATCGCACGGCCGACCTGGCGACGGTGTCGGCAGACTACCAGACCTACCTGAAGGACGGCGCGGGCGGAACGGATCTCTTGGACGGCGTGACGATTCCCGCCAACGACGCCCTCGGCACCGCCGCGGCGGATCTCCTGAACGGCCCGGCGGCCGGCGACCTCGACACCGACGCCCGCGTGAACCTGCTCCTGCTGCAGGGCCGCAACAAGGAGGCCTTCCAGGCGGCCGAGGCGGCGCTCAGCGGCGTCAGCGGGGACCTAAGCACAGGGAGCCTCTCGGCCAATGTCCATCGCCTGGCAAAGGTCATCAAGGCCATCGACGGCAACTGGAAGCGGGCCACGGACTACGTGAACCTCTTCCAACCGCAGGCCGAGGGTGAGCCGGCCCCGGCGGACCCGATTCCGGCCATCAGGCAGGAGCTCGGACTGTGAGCGAAACCGGCAAGAAGATCGCGGTCGGCGGTTCCCTGGTCGTGGCTGCCGTGGCGCTGGGCTACCTGGCCCTGCGCCCGGGTGAGACGCCGCCGGAGGTCGCGCCGGTGCCAGCGTGGCAGTCGAATGAGCCGCGCATCGAGGGACTCTCGACGCCGACCGTGCGGCCGTTCTCTCTGGACACGATTCGCCTCGGTGGCGGCGGCAGCAGCACGGCGCTGGTCGGCCCAGGTGGAACGGTCGCGACGCAGACGGTGGGTGTCGGCGAGGTGGCGGAAACCAGTGCAACGACCCCGACCCTGTCTGGTGCGACGGTGACCATCACTCCGCAGGCCACCCGGCTGAGCGGGGCGACCGTGAACGCCGGCGGCAGCGAGCAGGCGGCCGTGCGGGCAGGGACGCTCGATGTGGCCCAAGCGGCGATCCAGCCGCCGGCCGTCCCCGCGTGGCTCGACGGCTGGTATTGGCCGACGTGGCGCGGAGCGGCCCCGGCGGCGCCGGAAGGCGTGTTGCCCGTGGTCATCTGGCCCAACCAGGCCGACGCTGTGCCCGCGGGGTCGCACCTGGTGGCCGTCGTCGCCAACGCGGCAACGCCCATGAAGCCGCTGGCCGAGTTCCTGGCCGGCGACCACGGCGCCGCCGCCGTGATCGTCGGGTGGGAAGAGACGGACCACGGCTTCCGGGCGGACGCCACGCTCGACCCCGCGCGGGCCGAGGCGGTGGCCCGGACGGTGCGGGCGGCGCGGCCGGGGCTGCCGGTGTGGCTCCTGTGCAGCCTGACGGTGACGGGCTCGCCCGAGCAGGCGGCGGCCAAGGTGCAGGCGGTCGGGCCCGACGCCCTGGTGCTCTACGGCCTCTTCGCCCGGGCCGCCTGGGAGACCGATAAGGTCGCGACGGCGAATCTGGACAGGGGCCGCAAGTTCCTGGCCGGCAAGCCGATCTATGCGGCCGGGCAGCGGTTGACGGGTGACGATCTGCGAACGGTCGCGGATCGCGCGAAACGACTCGGATGGGGAGGCCTCGTGTGCGACGGTTCCGCTCGATAGTCGCCCTGACCCTGGTGACCTCGGCCCTGACCGGCGTGGCCTGGGCCGCCGGGATCATCTGGACCGAGTGCGCCGCCCCGGTCGGACACTTTGTCTCGGCCAACGGCGTCACGTGCCGCGACGGCGCGGTGCTGCCGCTGAGAACGGAGTCTTTCTCGCACCTGGTGGCCACGGCCCATCGCGGTGGCGGGCTCTCCGGCGACCAGGCCGGTGCCGACGCGGAACTGTCGGCCGTGCAGGTCTGGCTCTGGTGCGACGCCAATGGCAACGGCCGGAGCGATGCCGGCGACGCAGCCGCCAATCCGGCCGGCTGGATGCTCCTGAGCGAGACTGCCACGGCCCTCGGCTGGGACGATCAGCCGCAGGGCATGGACGCCGGAACGCCGGGTGAGGTGCTGGCCGCTCCGGTCGCCGTGAGCCTCGAGCCGAACCGGCGATACCTCTTACTACTCCGCGTCGTGGCGGCCGGCACCGGCTACACGAACCTGATGCCCACCAATGGCGACGGCACGGTGGTCGGGTGGGGCGGTGAAGTCTGGTCGCCGACGGCGCCGGGGGCCTACGGCGTGACGGCCAAGGGCGGGCTGGACGGGATTCGAGACGGCGCGGTGTGGTACTTCCGGATTCAGGCGGGCAGCGTCAATCCGCTGCCGCTCTTCCCTACGCCGCCGAGCGTGATCGAGTGAGGGTTGCATGGCACTGATCGTGGACATCGCCGAGGCCGTGGTCGCCGAACTCAACGCCGGCGAGTTCAGCCAGGCGTTCAGCGCTCAGCGGCTCTACCGGCCGCAGTTCGACCTGGCCGAGATGAAGGATCTGCACGTGACGGTGGTGCCTAAGGGCGTCGCGACCTCTATCGCCAGCCGCAGCGGCGTGCAGTGCGACGTGTCGGTCGACGTGGCGGTGCAGAAGAAGCTGGAGTCTGAGTCGAGCGACGAGATCGACCCGCTGATGAACCTGGTCGAGGAGATCGCGGACTTCTTCCGGCAGCGGAAGCTGTCGCAGTACCCCAAGGCCTCGTGGGTCGCCACGGCGAACGAGCCGGTCTACTCGCCAGGGCACCTGGAGGAGTTGCGGCAGTTCACGAGCGTGCTGACGGTGACGTTCCGGGTGATGAGGTAAGCGATGGCGGGCTTCGGGGGCATGATCGGCAGGTTGTCGGGCGCGAGTCTGGGCGGATCGCTCTCGCGGCTTTCCGGCGCCGGGCTCGCGGGTCGGGCGGAGTCGGCCTTCACCCTGCGGTTTGACATGAAACGGTGGTTCTTCGACCGGCAGCGGGTCAAGAGCTACATGGACGCGAAGAGCCGTCGGGCGCTGCAGGACGCGGGACGGAAGATTCGCCGGGCGGCACAGACGTCGATGCGCTATGTCACGAGCCGCCGGGAGCAGGAACGGAAGGTCGCCGCGGGCCTCCGGAAGCGGGCGGCGCGAGACCCGAGCGTATCGCTGCCAGGCCATCCGCCAAGGGCGATCAGGCCGCACCCGTGGGTCCGAAAGAACCTGTTCTACGCCTTCGAGCCGGTGATGCAGTCGGTGGTGATCGGGCCGGTGGGATTCCCGCGAGGTAGCGGCGCCCCGGAGGCACTGGAGTTCGGCGGCCGGGCTCGGGTGCGGAACAAGCGGCGGCGAAAGCGCCGTGTCGGTTCGGGTGGCGAGATCGACATTCGCGGTGGACGGGTGATCTACACGAAGCTCAGGACTGCCGCCCAGGTGGCGCGGGCCAACCGGCTGAACGAGGAACTCTACGGCCCCATGTACAAGGTGGTCTTCATCGAGGCGCGGCCGTTCATGCGTCCCGCACTGGCGAAAGTGAGACCGGAGCTGCCGCGGCTGTGGGCGGCGTCGGTGAGAGCAGGCTGACAGTTATCCCGAGAACCGGAGGGAGAGAACGATGAGCGTGGTACTGGGCAAAGACGCGAAGCTGTACTTCTGCGCCGCTGGCATCGGCGGCACGCCAACCTGGACGGAGCTGACGAACGTCAAGAACGTGACCGTCAACCTCCAGAAGGGCGAGGCCGACGTGACCACCCGCGGCAACAACGGCTGGAAGGCCAGCGTGGGCACGCTGAAGGAAGGCTCCATCGAGTTCGAGATGGTCTGGGACACCGAGGACGCCGGGTTCGAGGCCCTGAGCGCCGCCTACTTCGGCGACACGGCCATCGGCATCGCGGCCATGGACGGCGACATCACCGAGGCCGGCCGCCGGGGCCTGTGGGCCGACATGGCGGTGGTCGACTTCTCGCGCGAGGAGCCGCTGGAGGAGGCCCTGAGCGTCAAGGTCACGCTGAAGCCGACCTACTCGGCCAACGCGCCGGAGTGGAAGACCATCCCAAACCCTTGATCGGCTCCGGCGTCACGTCGCCGTTTGCCCTGGCCGGGACGTGGATGCCCTACCAGGAGCATGACGGCCGGAGCACCTACCAGCTCGACCCGCAGTGGGACCTGCTGATGTGGTACGACGGCGAGACCGGTCGGTGGTACGTCACGTGCCCGTTCGACGGCGGCTACTACATCACCGAGGACACGCCGTACTGGATCGGCCCGACGGACGGCCCGTGCGGCGACTATGTGCCGGGGCCGATTGAAGGCACGAGCGGCACGCTGACCGTCACCGAGGCCTGAGAGAAAGGATCGCGATGAGGACTTTCGTGGATAACGCCGGCCGCACCTGGACGGTGGCCGTCAACGTGGACGCCATCAAGCGGGTGCGGACGCTGTGCAATGTCAACCTGCTGGAGATTGTCGAGGGCGACCTCTTGGGCCGGCTCGCCAACGACCCGATTCTGCTCTGCGACGTGCTCTACGCCGTCTGCAAGCCGGAGCTCGACGCCAAGGGGGTCTCGGACGAGGACTTCGGGCGGGCCATGGGCGGAGATGTGATCGAGGCGGCGACCGCGGCCTTCCTGGAGGAAATGGTGGGTTTTTTCCCGAGCCCGAAGCGGGCGGTCCTGGCCAAGGCCCTCGGCAAGCTCCGGGTGCTGGAGGAGAGGGCGCTTCGGGCGGTGGAGACGCGGCTCGACGACCCGCGTCTGCTGGCGGAGGTCGAGGAACAGCTCGCGGCCCTGGAGACCGCGGCGACGCCTGCTGGCGGCTGATCTGGCAGCTCGCGGGCATCGTCGGCGTGGACCCGGGTCCGCTCACACTCCGCGAACTGGCCGCCATGGCCGAGGCGAAGCGGCGAGAGGCCTGGGACCACACCAGCACTGTGCTGGCGATGATCTTCAACGCCAACCGTGACCCCAAGCGGCAGACGCCGGCCGGACCGGCGGACTTTCATCCGTACCGCAAGGCGACAAACAGAGGCATTCCGCTCAAGGCGGCGAACATCGGGATTCTGAAGGCATTTGCCAAGAAAGGAAGAGGGCCATGAACTGGACGGGCGTGTTGTCGGGACTGTGGGCGGTGGTGAACTCGCCGGCGGGGATCACGCTGCTGGCGACGGCGCTGCTGTGGCTGCTGGGGCGGCTCTATGCGGCCAAGCCCCTGTGGCAGCAGTACGAGGGGGAGATCATCTCGGCGGTGAAGTGGGCGGAGAAGGAGATCCCCGACGAGACGCCGAACGCGGGCCTGGCGCGGCTCGACGCGGCACTCAAGATGGTGGTCGCGGTCTACGAGCAGGCCCGCGGGCGCGTGGCGACGGCGGCGGAGGTGGCGGACCTGAAGAACGGGATTCAAGTCACGCATTCGGAGCTCGAGGCGGCGGGAACCCTGTAAGGAGAGCAGGCATGAAGCGAGCGATGGTGATGACGGCGTTGGTGCTGGTGGTTCTGGCTGGGTGCATGCGGGCGAACGATCCGCGGTACTCGCTGGTGACGGCGGTGGACGGCTACACGGCGACGGTCAACGTGCTGGCCGAGGCCCGGCAGGCGGGCAGGATCGACGCCGCGACGGCCGAGCGGATCGAGGAGTACCGCAAGCTCGCCCGAAGCGCCCTGGCCTCGTGGGACCAGGCGGTGGAGAGCGGGCAGCCGACGGCGTCGGCGGTGGCGCAGTTCAATGATGCAATGCGTGTGCTGCTCGAGGAACGGCTGAAGGCCGAGGCACAGAAGAAGGAGGGCGGACAATGACTGAGGTCAGTACGGTGCAGGTGAACGCGGGAGGGAACGGCAAGATGCTCGACGCGCTGCTGGTGCTCTACATCGCCAACGAGCTGCTGGGCCTGGTGGCGCGGGCCATCGAGAACGGACAGACGCAGGTCACGCGAGAGCAGGTGGACGCGGCATTCTCGCGGGCGGATGTGGCGGATGCGAAGTGGGAGCAAGTGCGAACGGGATGACGAAACGGTTACTCATCAAGGTGTGCGTTGTGCCGATGCGTCCTGAATTGCGGCAAGCAGCCTGTCCCGGTAACTGAGCGGCAGAGGTATTTCGACGGCGCCAGCGGTGGTCTGAAGTCTGAGGAATCGTACTCTTCCTCTCGACTCCTTCCATTGTTCATTTTCGTCGGGCTGGCCGAGCACGTCCTCAATGTCGGATAGGGCGATTCGCTTGACGAGAGGAAACAGGCCGAACGTGATGCCATCGGCGGACACGCAGACCGTCATGGCCTTGCCGACCAGATACGCGATGAACGCCAGTCCAAACATGATCGCCGCGATCAAGGGGAACTCGTTTGGGTCGGGATTACCGAACACGTTCCAGCCCATCTTGAACTCAAGCAAGAGGAACACGCCTACGGCGGCGGCGAGGGCGGCAAGCGGATAGAGGATGGTTCGACCAGCGAAGTTGAACCTGATCATGAAGGCCGAGGATACAACCGGCCGTTGTCGAAATCAAGCTGCATAGCAAGGTGAGTCATGGCAGGCAATGTTGGTTCGATCCGCGCCGGTCGCGCTTTCGTGGAGCTCTTCGCCGACGACTCAAAGCTCGTGCGCGGGCTGCGGGCGGCGCAGCGGAAGCTCCAGGCCTTCGGCCGCACGCTGCGGTCGGCCGGCACGCGGGTCTTCGCCGCCGGGGCGGCCATGACCGGCGGCTTCGCCCTGGCGACCCGCGTCTTCATGGCCTTCGACGACCAGATGCGGACGGTCAAGGCCGTGACGGGGGCCTCGGCCGAACAGTTCCAGATGCTCACCGAGACGGCCAAGGAACTGGGCCGCACCACCAGCTTCACCGCCCAGCAGGTGGCCGCCGGCATGACCGAACTGGGCCGGGCGGGCTTCTCGTCAGACGAGATTAACGCCTCGATCGGCGACATTCTGAACCTCTCGCGGGCCACGGGCGTCGAGCTGGCCGAGGCCGCCGACATCGCCGGGGCGTCGCTGCGGGCCTTCGACCTGGAGGCCGGCGAGATGGGCCGCGTGGCTGACGTGCTCACGGCCACGGCCAACACGTCCGCGCAGACCATCACCGAGTTAGGCGAGGCCATGAAGTACGCCGCCCCGGTCGCCTCGACCTACGGCCTGACGCTGGAGGAGACGGCCAAGACGCTGGGGGCCTTGGCCAACTTCGGCATCAAGGGCTCGATGGCCGGCAACACCCTGAAGCGGGTCATGCTCCAGATCGCCGACCCGAAGGTGCAGAATACGCTGGAGGGGATGGGCGTGGCCGTCACCGACGCCGGGGGCAACCTGCGGACGGTCTCGGCGATCCTCGCCGATGTGGGCCAGGCCATGCAGAACATGGGGCAGGCCCAGCGGGTGTCGCTCCTGTCAGAACTCTTTGGCGACCGGGCCATTGCCGGGGCGGCCAAGCTGACCGGGGCATCGTTCGACCGGCTGAACGAGGCCATCGACAATGCGGCTGGCACGGCGGCGCGGACGGCCAAGGAGATGGACGCCGGGATCGGCGGGGCGCTGCGGCGGTTCTGGTCGGCGGTTGAGGGCATTGCCCTGGCCATCGGCGACGCCTTGGCCCCGGCCATCTCCAGCATCGCCGACTGGTTGAGCAAGGCGGCGGGGTTCGTCACAGCCTTCGTCAAGGCCCACAAGCCGCTGGTGGTCATGATCGCCAAGGTGGCAGTCATCGTGGCGGCGGTGGGCGCGGTCCTTATCGGCCTGGGTGTTGCGGCG
>Ga0123329_1004967_pt1 | contig 10176 bp, 8 predicted proteins | sample BioC12SIPDNA_FD_89703 | JGI IMG/M metagenome (GOLD analysis project Ga0123329, IMG submission 89703) | Anaerobic biogas reactor microbial communites from Washington, USA - Biogas_R1_B C12 SIP DNA | ecosystem: Engineered > Bioreactor > Anaerobic > Unclassified | place: Washington, USA | collected... | reverse complement strand
CCCTGCTCGACCACTTCGGTTCCGATGCCGTCGCCGCGCACGACGGCGAGCTTCACACGCTGAGACATGCGGTGCATCCTACTCCGCGTCCTACATGCCGGACGCCAGGTCTCGGTCTTCGGACAGTTCTCGCGGGGCTCGAGCCGGACCGACGACGGCGCCCCGAGGACACCCCCAGCCACGGACGACGACGGCGCCCCGGGGCGACGCCCGGGAGACGTCGGACGCCCCGACCCTTGCGGGCCGGGGCGTCCGGGAAGATCAGAGGTCGGCGCTTGCGCCGAGCCCGATCAGAGCGGCGTGATGTTCGACGCCTGGGGGCCCTTGGGACCCTGCGTCACGTCGAACTCGACCTTCTGGTTCTCCTCGAGCGAGCGGTAGCCGCTCGAGTTGATCGCGGAGAAGTGCGCGAAGACGTCAGCGCCGCCCTCGTCGGGGGCGATGAAGCCGAAGCCCTTCTCGGCGTTGAACCACTTGACGGTTCCGGTAGCCATGGTGATCTCCTTCAGGAGCTGGAGGGGACGGCCCTCGGGTTCGGGGGCCGTGAACATCCCTGTGTGTCGACCGCTCCTCAAAAGGAGAGCCACCGGCAGGTTCGCCGGAAAGCTCGGGCGTGCAACTACGACAAGCTGATGAACGGGCCTCACCCTACAGGGACGAACCCCGCAAAGCGAGACCCCTCACCAGCGCGCCGCCGAAGACACGCCTCGTCAGCGCGCGACCTGGCCCTCGACGTAGTCCTCGTCGCCGGGCTTGATCCACGAGAACATCTTGCGCAGCTCGCGGCCCGTCGCCTCGATCGGGTGCTGCTCGCCCTTGGCACGCAGCGCCTTGAACTCCGGCGCCCCGGCGTCCTGGTCGGCGATGAAGCGCTCCGCGAAGGCACCCGACTGGATGTCCGCGAGGACGGCCTTCATGTTCTCCTTGACCTCGGGCGAGATGACGCGCGGGCCCGAGACGTAGTCGCCGTACTCGGCCGTGTCCGAGACCGACCAGCGCTGCTTTGCGATGCCGCCCTCGACCATGAGGTCGACGATGAGCTTGAGCTCGTGCAGCACCTCGAAGTACGCGACCTCGGGCTGGTAGCCCGCCTCGGTGAGGACCTCGAAGCCGTACTGGACGAGCTGCGAGGCACCGCCGCACAGGACGGCCTGCTCGCCGAACAGGTCGGTCTCGGTCTCCTCGGTGAAGGTCGTCCTGATGCCGCCCGCACGCAGTCCGCCGATGCCCTTCGCGTAGGACAGCGCGAGGTCCCACGCGGCGCCCGAGGCGTCCTGCTCGACCGCGACGATCACGGGCACGCCACGACCGTCGGCGTACTCGCGGCGCACGATGTGGCCCGGGCCCTTGGGGGCGACCATGAGGACGTCGTGACCGGCCTCGGGCTGGATGTAGCCGAAGCGGATGTTGAAGCCGTGGCCGAACACCAGGGCCGCGCCCTCGTTGAGGTTCGGTGCGATCTCGTCGCGGTACAGGTGCCGCTGCACCTGGTCCGGGGCGAGGATCACGACGACGTCGGCCTCCTTGACGGCGTCGACGACCGAGAGCACCCGCAGGCCCTCGTTCTCGGCCTTGGCCCGCGAGGACGAGCCCTCGCGCAGGCCGACGCGGACGTCGACGCCCGAGTCGCGCAGGTTGAGGGCGTGCGCGTGGCCCTGCGAGCCGTAACCGATGACGGCGACCTTCTTGCCCTGGATGACCGACAGGTCGGCGTCGTCGTCGTAGAACATCTCTGCCACGGTGGAACTCCTCGTTGGTGTGTGGTGCTGTCTATGGCCCGGGGGTGAGTCTGCCGCAGCTCACGCGGAGCGGCCGACCCGTTCCAGGGCGCGGTCGGTGATCGAGCGGGCGCCGCGACCGATCGCGACGGTCCCGGACTGGACGATCTCGCGGATCCCGTAGGGCTCGAGCGCGACGAGCAGCGCCTTGAGCTTCTCGGGGCCGCCCGTGACCTCGATCGTCACGGCGTCGGGCACGACGTCGACGACGTGCGCGCGGAACAGGCTCACGATCTCGAGCACTCCCGAGCGGGACGCGGCGTCGGCGCGGACCTTGACGAGCAGGAGCTCGCGCTGGACCGAGCCCTTCTCCTCGAGCTCGACGATCTTGATGACGTTGACGAGCTTGTTGAGCTGCTTGGTCACCTGCTCGAGCGGGAGGGCGTCGACGTCGACGACGACGGTGATCCGGGAGATCTCGGGGATCTCGGTCGGACCGACCGCGAGCGAGTGGATGTTGAACGAGCGGCGGGCGAACAGGCCCGCGACGCGCGTGAGCACGCCGGGCTTGTTCTCCACGAGGACGGACAGCGTGTGCCGGGTCATGCTGCACCTTCTTCCAGGAGGTCGTGCGGGTCGAGGACGACGAGGACGGGCCGCATCAGTCCTCCCGGTCCCACGTGGGCGAGATGCCGCGCGCGTACTGGATCTCGTCGTTGCTCACGCCCGCGGCGACCATGGGCCACACCATCGCGTCGCGCGAGACGGTGAAGTCGACGACGACGGGCTGGTCGTCGATCTCGAGGGCCTTCTTGATCGTGTCGTCGACCTCGGCGGGGCTCTCGCAGCGCAGCCCGACGCAGCCGTAGGCCTCGGCCATCTTGACGAAGTCGGGGATGCGCTTCGTGCCGTGGCCCGTGTGCAGGTCGGTGTTGGAGTACCGCGACTCGTAGAACAGCGTCTGCCACTGGCGGACCATGCCGAGCGAGGAGTTGTTGACGACCGCGACCTTGATCGGGATCTCGTTGATCGCGCACGTCGCGAGCTCCTGGTTGGTCATCTGGAAGCACCCGTCACCGTCGATCGACCACACCGTGCGGTCGGGCTCGCCGACCTTCGCGCCCATCGCGGCGGGCACCGAGTAGCCCATCGTGCCCAGGCCCCCCGAGTTGAGCCACGCGTTGGGCCGCTCGAAGCGGATGAACTGTGCGGCCCACATCTGGTGCTGGCCGACGCCCGCGACGTAGATGCCCTCGGGCCCAGTGAGCTCGCCGACGCGCTCGATCACGTACTGGGGCGCGAGCAGGCCGTCCTCGGTCTCGGTGTAGCCGAGCGGGTAGGTCTCGCGCCAGTCGTCGACCTGGTGCCACCATGCGGCGAGGTCGGGCTTGCCGTGCTGGGCGTGCTCGGTCTCGAGAGCCGGGACAAGGTCGGTCACGACCTCGCGCAGGTCCCCCACGATCGGGACGTCCGCCGTGCGGTTCTTGCCGATCTCGGCGGGGTCGATGTCGGCGTGCACGATCGTCGCGTGCGGTGCGAAGGTCGAGAGCTTGCCCGTGACGCGGTCGTCGAAGCGCGCGCCGAGCGCGACGATGAGGTCGGCCTTCTGCAGCGCGAGCACTGCGGGGACCGTGCCGTGCATCCCGGGCATGCCGAGGTGCTGGGGGTGGGAGTCGGGCAGTGCGCCGCGCGCCATGAGGGTCGTCACGACGGGCGCGCCCGAGAGGTCGACGAGGCGGCGCAGCTCGGCCGCGGCACGCGAACGGATCACACCACCCCCGACATAGAGCACGGGCCGGCGCGCGGTCGCGAGCAGGCGAGCCGCCTCACGGATCTGCTTCGAGTGCGGCTTGGTCACGGGGTGGTAGCCAGGCAGCGTGACCTCGTGCGGCCACGAGAACGAGGTCGTGGTCTGCATCGCGGACTTCGCGATGTCGACCAGGACGCGCCCAGGGCGGCCGGTCGAGGCGATGTGGAAGGCCTCGCTGATGACGCGCGGGATCTCCGCGGGGTCGGTCACGAGGAAGTTGTGCTTCGTGATCGGCATCGTGATGCCGACGATGTCAGCCTCCTGGAAGGCGTCGGTGCCGATGAGACTCTCGCCGACCTGGCCCGTGATCGCGACGAGCGGGACGGAGTCCATGTGCGCGTCGGCGATCGGCGTGACGAGGTTCGTCGCGCCGGGCCCCGAGGTCGCCATGCACACGCCGACCTTGCCGGTCGCCGAGGCGTAGCCCTCGGCCGCGTGACCCGCACCCTGCTCGTGCCGCACGAGGATGTGGCGGAGCTTGGTCGAGTCCATGAGCGGGTCGTAGGTCGGCAGGATCGCCCCGCCCGGGATGCCGAACACGACCTCGACGCCGACCTGCTCGAGCGAGCGGACGATCGACTCGGCGCCCGTGACCTCGACCGGCGCGACGGCCTGCGTCGAGGGCGGTGTCGGGATCGCGGTGCGCGGGGTGGGGACCGCGCGGGGCGCCGCGGGGGTGGGGCCCTGGCTCATCTGAAGCTCCCTCGGGTTCGGGTGGGTCGTGCTCGTCCCGGCTCCTGAGACACGAAAACCCCTCGGCCCGTGGAGGGCTTGCGAGGGGTGCGCGCGCAGGAGACCGGCCGGGATGCCTAGCTGGCGCGCCCGGGAAGTACTACGACGATCTGCTGCACGCTGAGCACACTACGCCTCGCGCAGGCTGCTTGTCACGCTGTCTCACATCATGGTTCACCGTCTCGCTCCTCGGGCGGGAGCGAGCTCACCTCGGCGAACACTCGCAGGCGGCGGCAGGGACGAGGCTCGCGCTGGCCCTCCCCCGGGCGTGCGAGGTCGGCAAGGCCGAGGACTGCGCGTCACTCGACGTCGCGCCGGACGAACACCACGAGCGCGAGGCCCGCGAGCACGAGCGTGGCGACCGAGAGCACGATCGAGCCTTGCGTGAGCGTGATCGGCAGCTCCTTCCACTCGCACACCCGACCCGCCTGTCCACGCGTGCACACGTCGAGGTAGTAGCTCGTCCCGCCCTCGACGAGCGCGCGCAGGTTGTTCACGAGCGTCCAGCGCTGGAGGCCCGGGTAGGCGACCGTCCCGAGTGCCTCGACCACGACGAGCCACGCGAGGAGCGCACCGAGCGCGGCCGCGAGGTGGCGTGCCACGGTCGCGAGCGAGGCGCCCACGACCGCGATGAGCACGCCCGCGATCGCGACGCGCCCTGCCTGGGCGCTCCAGGTCGCCCAGCTCACTGCACCCGTCGTACCGTGCAGCGCGAACGGGGCGTAGGTCGAGGCCACCGCGAGAAGGAACGTGAGCGCGGCGAACGGCGCCGCCGCGAGCCCTGCCGCACCGATCTTCGCGAGCAGGACCCGCACGCGGCGCGGCTCGAAGGTGAGCCAGCTGCCGATCGCCCCGGTCGAGAACTCCGCCGAGACGAACGTCACCGCGGCCATGAGCACGATGATCTGCAGCCCCGTGAGGATGCTCGTCACGAACCCCTTGCCGACGTCGCCGAAGGTCGGCTCCCAGAGCCATTGCTCGAGCTCTGGCCCCTCGAGCGCCCACTCGCAGCCCCAGTCGGCCTCGGGGTCGGTCTCCTTCTCCTCGGCCTCCCCCGCGACGCACTCGGCGTACCAGACCTCGCTCTGCGACTCCCACTCGGCGTACGCGGCCTCGAACTCTGCGACGACTCGAGCTCGTTCAGCCTCGGGCATGGGCTTCGAGCTCGAGAAGGCGAAGACCCCGCCGAGCGCCGCGAGCACGAGACCCGCGAGCGCGAGCCACCGCACCGCGGGGCGCGCCGCGAGGCGGCTCAGCTCGACCCCGAGCAGTCGGCTCATGACTCCCCCCGACGACGCGCCCGACGCGAACCTTCGGGTGGTGCCTCGACCGTCCCGGGCCCGAGCCCTTGCGTGAGCTCGAGGAACACCGCCTCGAGGTCGGCCCGTTCGGCGATCAGCTCGTGCACGTAGAGCCCGTTGCTGCCGAGCACCCAGGTGATCTGGGCGGGATCGGAGACGCCCGTCGCGTGGATCGTCCCCGTGCGGTCGAGGCTCGCCTCGATCCGGTGCGCGCGCAGGATCTCGAGCGCACGATCGGGCTCGCGCACCCCGACCCGGACGGCACCCGCCGCGCGCCCCGCGACGAGGTCGGTGACCCGGCCGCTCGCGAGCAGCCGCCCGCGGGCGATGATCGAGACCGTGTCGGCGACCTGCTGGACCTCGGCGAGCACGTGGCTCGAGACGAGCACGGTCTTGCCGCGCTCGGCGAGCCCGCGCATCGTGTCACGGATCTCGCGGATGCCCGCGGGGTCGAGGCCGTTGGTCGGCTCGTCGAAGATCAGCAGCTCGGGGTCCTTGAGCAGGGTCGCCGCGATCGCGAGGCGCTGCTTCATCCCGAGCGAGAACGTGCGGTAGGCGTCGTGCTGACGGTCCGCGAGACCGACGTCGTGCAGGACCGTGTCGACGAGGCCGCGCGGGGCGTCGATCGCTCGGGCGAGCAGGTCGAGGTTGCGGCGCCCCGTGAACGTCGGGAAGAACTTGGGCTGCTCGACGATTGCGCCGACCCGCGTGACGACCTGCGGGAGCCGTGCGGGGACGGGTTCGTCGAAGATGCGCATCGTGCCCGCGTCGGGGCGCACGAGGCCGAGCAGCATGCGGATCGTCGTCGTCTTGCCCGAGCCGTTGGGTCCCAGGAAGCCGTGCACCCCGCCCACGGGGACCTCGAGGTCGAGCCCCTCGACGCCGACGACGCGCCGGCCCGTGGCCGAGCGGTACGTCTTGCGCAGGGCGCGTGTCTCGACCGCGAGCCCGTTCGTCGTCATGCGCCCCCTCGAGGTGCGGTGCTCTCGCGTGGATTCCCGCGAGCGCGTGGTCCGGTGGGCGCACACTAGCGGGTGACACCCCTGCTCAGCGGGCGTTCCGGTGCGCGAGCCTCGACCTCGACCACGAGCGGGAGGTGGTCGCTCGCCCGCCGCACGAGCGGCCCGTCGAGCACCTCGAGACGGCGAACCACGGCACCCTCGGACACGAGCGCGTAGTCGATCCGGTGCACGGGCCCACGCGCGGGGAAGGTCGGGGCGCCGTCCGGAGCGGCGTCCCGCAGCACCTCGCCGAGCAGCTCGACGACCGGGCCCGACGGCGGCTCGTTGAGGTCACCGAGCAGCACGGTCGGGCCCGCACGCTGCGCGAGGCGCGCGAGCACGCGCCGTGCGTGCCGGAGGCGTTCGGTCGCGTCGAGCGCGAGGTGCACGACGACGACGTCGACCCCCGCGAGCCGCGCGAGGACCACGCCGCGCCGCCCCCACCACCGCCGCACGACGCGGGACCCGCGCCACGGCAGGCGCAGCACCTCGACCTCGCGCGCGGGCAGCACGCGAGGCGCCGCAAGGAGCGCCGTCGTGCGCGCCCCGCGCCCCGCGAGGACGACGCGCAGCCCTGAGTCACGTGCGAAGCGGCGCAGACGCGCCCTCCCCCACGGGCCCCGCGGTGGTTCCTGGACCGCGAGCACATCGGGGTCGACGCCTCGGACCACCTCGGCCGCAGCCGCCCGGTCGAGCGTGAGCCGCAGCAGGTTGTACGACATGAGCCGCACGGGACGCTCCCCACCGTCGCAGGGCCGGTCAGTCGAGCACCGCGCCCTTGCTCGCGGACTGCACGAGCTTCGCGTAGCGCGCGAGCACCCCGCGCGTGTACCGCGGCGGGAGGGGCGCCCAGCCCTCGCGGCGGGAGTCGAGCTCGACGGGGTCGACGAGCAGGTCGAGACGGGCACGCGCGACGTCGAGCCGGATGCGGTCGCCGTCGCGGACGAAGGCGATCGGGCCCGCGTCGACGGCCTCGGGGGCGACGTGCCCGACGCACAGCCCCGTGGTCCCGCCCGAGAAGCGACCGTCCGTGAGCAGCAGGACGTCCTTGCCGAGCCCGGCTCCCTTGATCGCCCCGGTGATCGCGAGCATCTCGCGCATCCCGGGCCCGCCCTTGGGCCCTTCGTAGCGGATCACGACGACGTCGCCCGCCTGGATCGTGCCGTCCTCGAGCGCGTCCATCGCGGCCCGCTCGCGGTCGAACACGCGAGCGGTGCCCTCGAACACGTCCGTGTCGAAGCCCGCGGACTTCACGACCGCGCCCTCGGGGGCGAGCGAGCCGTGCAGGATCGTGATGCCCCCCGTGCGGTGGATCGGGTCGTCGAGCGCGCGCAAGATCTTGCCGTCCGGGTCGGGCGGGGCGATCTCGGCGAGGTTCTCGGCCATCGTCCGACCCGTGACGGTGAGGCAGTCCCCGTGCAGCAGTCCCGCGTCGAGGAGCGCCTTCATGACCACGGGGACCCCGCCGATGCGGTCGACGTCGTTCATGACGAACCGCCCGAAGGGCTTGAGGTCGCCGAGGTGCGGGACGCGTTCGGCGACGCGGGCGAAGTCGGCGAGCGTGAGCTCGACCTCGGCTTCGTAGGCGATCGCGAGCAGGTGCAGGACGGCGTTCGTCGAGCCGCCGAAGGCCATGACGACCGCGATCGCGTTCTCGAAGGCTTCCTTCGTGAGGATCTGCCGAGCCGTGATGCCTGCCTCGAGCATCCCGACAACGGCCTCGCCCGAGCGCTGGGCGATCTTGTCGCGCCGTCGGTCCGCGGCGGGCGGTGCGGCCGAACCGGGCAGGGACATGCCGAGCGCCTCGGCGACCGAGGCCATCGTGTTCGCGGTGTACATCCCCCCGCACGCGCCCTCGCCCGGGCAGATGGCCCGCTCGATGCGGTCGACGTCCTCGCGGCTCATGAGGCCGCGCGCGCACGCCCCGACCGCCTCGAACGCGTCGATGATCGTGACGTCCTTCTCGGTCCCGTCGGAGAGCTTGACGAAGCCCGGCATGATCGAGCCCGCGTAGAGGAACACGCTTGCCAGGTCGAGCCGCGCGGCGGCCATGAGCATGCCCGGCAGGGACTTGTCGCAGCCTGCGAGCAGGACCGAGCCGTCGAGGCGTTCAGCCTGCATCACGGTCTCGACCGAGTCGGCGATGAGGTCGCGGCTCACGAGCGAGAAGTGCATGCCCTCGTGGCCCATCGAGATGCCGTCCGAGACCGAGATCGTGCCGAACTCGAGCGGGTAGCCGCCAGCCGCATGGACCCCCGCCTTGACGGCCTTCGCAAGCCGGTCGAGCGAGAGGTTGCACGGGGTGATCTCGTTCCACGAGCTCGCGACGCCGATCTGCGGCTTCGCGAAGTCCTCGTCCCCCATCCCGACCGCGCGCAGCATCCCGCGTGCGGCGGTCGCCTCGAGACCGTCGGTGACGGTGCGACTCCTGGGCTTGATGTCGGGCGTGCTCGTCATGGCGCCTCCTCGTGCCGAGCCTCCATCGTGGCACGGCCGAGCGGCCCCGCGACCGTCCTGGTCATGGGGCCGCCGCAGCGGACGTCAGACGGTCGCGGGCTCGACGGGCACGACGACGGCGCGCGAGAGCCGCTCGTCCTGCGCCGTGACGCGGTGCACCTCGCCCACGAGCGTCGTCGTCGCCTCGGTCTCGCGCGTCGCGCAGTCCGGGCCGACCCACAGCTGAAGCTCGCCCGGCTCGACGACGCGCACGAGGTCACGGTCGGAGAAGGACACGCGCGTCGTGGGCACCTCGAAGGTCACGCGGGCGCACTGCCCCGGCTCGAGGTCGACCCGGGTGAACGCGACGAGCTGGGCGACCGGGCGCGTGACGGAAGCGACCGGGTCGTGGGCGTACAGCTGGACGACGTCCGTCCCTGCGCGTCGGCCCGTGTTGCGTACCTCGACGCTCGCGGTGATGACGCCCTGGGTGCCGTGCTCGGGCGTGACCGAGAGGTTCGTGCGCTCGAAGCTCGTGTACGTCAGACCGTGACCGAAGGCGACCGGCGGGGTCGTGTCGAGGTTCGTGACCGTCGTCGGCCCGCCGAGCCGCGGGTGCAGGTAGGAGTACGGTGCGGAGCCCGCGTTGCGCGGCATCGAGATCGGCATCCGGCCCGAGGGAGCCACGGCCCCCGCGAGCACGCGGGCGATCGCGGTGCCGCCCTCCTCGCCCGGGAAGAACGACTGCACGACGGCCGCGCAGCGCTCGAGGGCCCAGCCGACCGCGTACGGGCGGCCCGTGACGAGCACGAGGACGACGGGCTTCCCGGTCGCGAGCACGGCCTCGACAAGGTCACGCTGGACACCGGGGAGCTCGAGCGAGTCGACGTCGCAGCCCTCGCCCGTCGTGCCCCGCCCGAAGAGTCCCGCGTGGTCGCCCATGACGAGCACCGCGATCTCGGACTGCGCGGCGAGCGCGACGGCCTCCTCGAAGCCCGAGCGGTCGAGCTCCTGGACGTCGCAGCCGCGCGCATAGGTGATCTCGCTGTCCGGCAGCTGCGCGCGCAGCGCCTCGAGGACCGTCGGGGCCTCGATGCCCTTCTCGGCGTGCGGGTGGTGGTCGAGCACGTGGTTGATGAAGGAGTAGCACCCGAAGAGCGCCTCGAAGCGGTCGGCGT